>Ga0207646_10006082_pt1 | contig 12568 bp, 14 predicted proteins | sample KBSK5502metaG_FD_184343 | JGI IMG/M metagenome (GOLD analysis project Ga0207646, IMG submission 184343) | Corn, switchgrass and miscanthus rhizosphere microbial communities from Kellogg Biological Station, Michigan, USA - KBS K5-50-2 metaG... | ecosystem: Host-associated > Plants > Roots >...
GCCTGCGCACCGGCGACATCGACGAGGTGGGGAAGACCGACCGCCACCACACCTTCTTCGAGATGCTGGGCAACTTCGCGCCCACCGGAGACTACTTCAAGGAAACCGCGATCCCACTCGCCTGGGACCTTGTGACCAAGAGCTTCCAGATGCCGGTCGACCGGCTGCGCATCACCATCCACCCCACCGACGACCAGGCTCATGCGATCTGGGTGCAGCAGCCGGGGATGACAGCGGACCACATAACCCGGCTCGAAGACAACTGGTGGGGACTGGGAGAGGGGCCGTGCGGTCCTGACTCGGAGATCTGGTGGGATCGCGGCCGCGAGGTGGGGTGCGGGCAAGAAGACTGCGTGCCCGACCACTGCGATCGCTTCACCGAGTTCTGGAACCTGGTGTTCCCGCAGTACGACCAGCGCGGCCCGATCGCGGGCACGTCGGGTGAAGCGGTCCTGCGCGGCGTCGCAGATGGCAGCCTGGTGCCGTTGAAGCGTCCGGCGATCGACACCGGGATGGGCCTGGAGCGGATCACATACATCCTCGAAGGCAAGACCAACGTTTTCGAAACCGACCTGTTCGAGCCCATCCTCGATCGGATTCGCGACCTGTCCGAGAAACAGTCGACGTTTTCAGAGCGAATCGTGGCCGATCATGTCCGCGCCGCATGCTTTGTGATGCTGGACGGCGTCGTGCCGAGCAATGAAGGACGCGGGTACGTGCTGCGCCGGCTGATTCGCCGAGCCACGCTGCACGCCGAGCAGTTGGCGATGAGGTCGCCGGTGGGCCAGCTCGTCGACGACGTCGCATTGGTGATGAGCTCGCCATATCCTGACCTGGTCGACCAGAAGGACGTCATTCGGGCGGGCATCAACCAGGAGGCGGCTCGATTCCAGCGCACGCTCAATGAAGGTATGGAGCGGTTCGAGCGGATCGTCGCCAAGCACCCGAAGGTGATCTCGGGAGCTGATGCCTTCTTGCTTCACGACACGTTTGGATTTCCCGTCGACCTCACTCGAGAGCTCGCCGAGGAGAGAAGCCTCGAGGTCGATGAACAAGGCTTCCGGGCGGCGATGGCGGCACAGAAGGAACGTTCTCGTCGCGTGCTGCCGACCGGTTGGGCGACCGCGAAGGACCTGCCGAGGTCGGAGTTCGCAGGCTACAAAGAGCTCACGACGCAGACGTCGATCGTCGCCATCCGCAAGGAGGGGCAACCCGCCGACCGCGCCACCGAGGGCGAGGACGTCGAGGTCTTTCTCGAGCGCACTCCCTTCTACGCCGAGTCCGGCGGCCAGGTCGGCGACACCGGCACCATCACGACGGAGAGCGGCCGCCTGCGGGTGGAAGATACGCAGAAGCCCGCCGACGGTGTGATCGCCCATCTTGGGGCGGTCGTCACCGGCGAGCTTCGGGTCGGCCAGCCGGCAACCGCAGGCGTCGACGCCCCGCGGCGCCGCCAGATTGCCCGCCACCACTCCGCGACCCACCTGCTGCACAAGGCGCTGCGCGAGACGCTGGGCGACCAGGTCAGGCAGAAAGGCTCGTGGGTAGGTCCGGACCACACCACCTTCGACATCCCGCTCAACCGTGCTCTCACCGACGACGAGCTCGAGCGCATCAACAGGCGCCTGATGGAAAAGGTTCGTGAGGCACTAGCGTTCCACGAGAGCCAGAAGCCATACAAGGAGGCCGTGGCGCAGGGCGCCATGCACCTGTTCGACGAGAAATACGGCGACGTGGTCCGCGTCGTGTGCTTCGGCGACTGGACGTGCGAGCTGTGCGGTGGCACGCACGTTGCCAACACCGCGGACATCGGGCCGGCGGTGATCGTCTCCGAGTCGAGCATCGGCTCCGGCTTGCGCCGCATCGACATGGTGGTCGGCGAGGCCGCGGACGACCTCATCTGGCGCGAGCGCAAACGGCTGTCCGACCTGGCCCGATCGTTCAACGCAGCCCCGGAGCACCTGCCTGAACGGGTGGAATCGCTTCGCGCCCAACTCAAGGACGCAGAGCGCAGGTTGAAGACCCTCTCCGAGCAGCTGCGCTCCGCCAGGGTCAGAGGCCAGGGTGGCAACGGCCTTGTGATCAAGAAGGGCAAAGTAAGTTTCGTGACCGAGACGGTCGAGGCCTCCACGCCTGACGAGCTGGCCGCATATGCAGACCGCTACCTCGAGATGGTGGAATCCGGCGTCGTAACCGTTGTGGCCGGCGATCAGTTTGTGATCAAGGTGTCCAAGGACCTGACGCCTGAATACAATGCTGCCCGCCTGGCGGCCCTGCTGGGCAAGGGCGGCGGCCAGCCGCACCTCGCGCGCGGCAAGCTCGACGTCCCGGCAGTCGAGGCCTTCAAACGCCTCGAACGAGAGCTGAGTTGACCAAATTCAAGTTCCTGCGCAAGCGCAGCGACTACTACCGGCACTTCAGCGTGCTCGACATCGGCACCGACCTCATCAAGGTGCTCGTGGTGCGGCGCGACGGCCTGGACGGAGAGGTGCTGGGGGTCGGCCGCGAGCCGCAGGCGCCGGCCGCCATGTCGGGGGGCGCGATCGCCGACCTGGAGTCTGTGATCCAGTCCTGCAACCGGGCGCTCGAGGCGGCCGAAGACATGGCCAAGACCGTTCCCGGCCAGGTGGTCGTTGGCATCGCCGGCGAGCTCATCAAGGGCTTCTCGTCGACGATCGCCTACCCCCGCGAGGACTCCAAAGGACGTGTGCGGTCGGGCGAGGTGTCGGCGATGCTGCAGATGGTCCAGCGCCGCGCCCTGCGCGAAGCCCAGCACCTGCTCGAGCTCGAGCGCAGCTACGGCCAGCTCGAGGCTCGCCTCGTGCACTCAGCCATCACCAACATCCGGGTCGACGGCTATCCCGTGACCAACCCCGTCGGCTTCACGGGCAAGAACCTCGAGATCACCGTCTTCAACACCTTCGCGCCGATGACCCACATCGACGCCATCGACTCCGTCGTGCGGGAGCTGGACCTCGAGCTGGCGGCCGCGGTCGCGCAGCCCTATGCGCTCGCGCGTGCCTGCGCGAGCGAGGACACCTGGGCCGAAGGCGGCCTCTTCGTCGACATCGGCGGCGGCACCACCGACGTGGCGCTGGTCCGGGACGGCGGCGTCGAGGGCACGCGCATGTTCAACCTTGGCGGCCGGGCCTTCACGCGCAGGCTGGCGCTGGCGTTCGGCCTCAGCTATGAGGAGGCTGAGGCGCGCAAGCTCCGGCACTCCGAGGGGCTGCTGTCCGCGGAGCAGCACCGGCAGGTTTCCGAGCTCCTCAGCGCCGACGCCGAGGTCCTGCTGCAAGGCCTGGCGCTCAGCGTCAAAGAGCTCTCACGCGGTGAGAGGCTGCCGACCAACATCTACCTTTGCGGCGGCGGCAGCCTGCTGCCCGAGCTCACCCTGGAGATGGTCAAGAACCACTGGGCGACCGGCCTGCCGTTTCCCCGTGAACCGCACATCCGGCACCTGGTCCCGCCCGACGTTCGCAACATCACCGACTCGACCGGCCAGCTTTCGAGCCCTCAGGACATCGCCCCGATGGGTCTTGCCAACCATGCGTTGAGGACCGAGGCAGAGGACCGGGCCCGGATGAACACCGTCATGCGCCGGGTCCTAAGCGGTATAAAGGTATGAATTCCGTCTCGCCAGGAGACCTCTAGACGCCATGGCCACCAATCCAATCTACGTCGAGACCGAGGAGGAGATCCCCGAACTCGTAGAACGTCTTCGCCGATATCGCGGCGACGACACCATGCTCGTGCTGCCGATGCGCTCACGCATCGGACAGAGCAGGTTCAACTTCCAGCTCCTCCGCAACTACGCCGCGCGCATGGGCAAGCGGGTCACGGTCGTGTGCGACGACCCGGCGGTGCAGAAGATGGCGTCCGAGAGCGGGTTCCCGGTCTTCGGGGCGGTCGGCCCGATGGGCGAAGGCATCGCCTCCGAGCCGGAGCAGGAGCCGCCGCCGCGGAAGTGGTGGCAGCGCCGGATCGTGGCCCCGGTCACCCATGTCGGGGTGTCCGCGCCGACCAAGCTCCTCACCAAGAGCGCCACCGAGGTCAAGCCCGGCCGCGTGCTGCTTTACATGGTCGCGGCGGTCTTGCTGTTGGTCGGCCTGGTCGGGGCGGCGATCTTCGTCCCGTCCGCGTCGGTGACCCTGATCGCGCAGGCGCAGCCTTTCTCGCAGCGTGACGTCGAGATCCAGGCCCAGCCTGGCAAGCCTTCGAGCGTGGCCAACGTGCCGATCCGGGTGCGCGTGAGCGTCGTCTCGCGCTCCGACTCGCAGGGCTTCAAGACTACGGGTGTCAAGCAGGTGCAGCTGGCGCCGGCGATTGGTCAGGTCGTTTACACCAACGGCTGCACGCACAACAGTCCGACCTTCTACTTCAAGAGCGGCCAGCGCTTGTACGACCCCACCAACCAGCTCACGTTCGCCCAGACCTCATCGACTGTCGCGGTGGATGCGGGCAAGAGCGTCACGGTCAACATCCAGGCCGTCGTCCCGGGCCTCAACGGGAACGTTGGCAGTCACGTGATCACGCAGATAGTTCCCAACGATTTCGCTTGCCTCACCGTCGACAACCCTCAGGCTACGGGCGGCGGGGCTGACGCGTCGTCGACCCCACAGATGACCGAGACGGACTTCGACGCCGCCCGCGCGCAGCTCGAGTCAGAGCTCCATCAGGCCATCGCCCAGCAGCTCGCAGCCGGCGTGCTGACCGGCGAGAAGCTCAGCGAGAACATCGTCTACAACGCCCCCCAGTTCAACACCGACCACCAGCCTAATGACACGGTCCCGAGCTTCAGCGGCACGATGACCGTGGTCGGCGAAGGCGACTACTACTTCGACGCCGATGTCGCCAAGGCGTTTCAGATGTACCTCACGCAGCGCGTGCCCAACGATCAACAGCTGCTGACGGAGAGCGGGATCCAGACCACATATCGACTCTTGAGCGCGAGCAAAGGCGGCAACCTGACCTTCGTGGGCAGCGCGACGGCCTACATCGCCGCCAAGCTCGACGAGGCCAAGGTCCGCGCTCAGATCGTCGGACGGCCCGTGACGGCCGCCAAGATCTATCTCCAATCGCTCGGCGTCAAGTCCGTGGTCATCAAGGAGCTGCCGATGACGCTGCCGTTGATGCCGGTGCTCTCCAAGCGCATCGCGATCCACTACGTGGTCGAGTCGGGCGCTGCGCCGCTGAACACGGGGACCCCCACGCCTTCACCGACGCCGAAGCCATCTCCGTAGCGCGGGCAGTGCGGATCCTGGCGGTCGATCCCGGGTCGAAGCGTGTCGGGCTCGCCCTGAGCGACCCGACGGAAACCATCGCCCAGGCGCTCGCTACGGTTCCGGCCGAGCCCGAAGCAAGCCTGGCCAAGCGCCTTGCGGACATTGCGCGCAGCCACGAGGTGGCCAGGATCATCGTCGGACTCCCGTTACGCCTCGACGCCACCCACGGGCCTGAAGCCGCGGCGGCGAGGCGGCTTGCGTCGGCGATCCGCCACGAATCCGGCCTGCCCGTCCAGCTCGTGGACGAGCGCATGACAACGAAGGCCGCAGAACGCGCCCTTATTGCAAGCGGAGTCAGGCGCGCGCAGCGGCGGCAAGACGTCGACCGTGTGGCGGCTACGATGTTGCTTCAAGGCCACCTCGATAGCCGCCGGAGACAGAAGCCTGGCTGAAGACACTGAACACCCACAGCACATCACGCTGATCGACGAGGCCGGCCGCGAGCGGCAGTTTCAGCTCCACGACGCGTTCGACCACGAGGGTGGCGTCTACTACCTCGTCGAAAACGTCGACGACCCTTCACAGGTCTTGCTTTTGCGCGAGGCGGGCGGCGGGCTCGAGACCGTCGAAGGTGAGGAGTTCGAGCGGGTGATCGCTGCGCTCGAAGGGGATGAGGTCGAATGAGGCGGCTGGCGACGGTCGTGGTCGTCATCGCCGTGCTCGGCTTCGGGACCTCGCGCGGGCTCGACTGGTGGAACTACGCCGTGAACACGCCGCCCTCGACGACGAGCCAGCAGGTCGTCTTTCATGTCGACCGCGGCGAGCTGGCCAGCCAGATCGGCGATGACCTCTACACCCAGCATCTCATCCGCGATCGCAACGCGTTCGACCTGTACGTCAGGATCACCAACGCAGGCCCCAAGTTCGAGGCCGGGACCTTCGTGCTCAACCGCAACATGAACCTGGTGCAGATCGTCGATAGGCTCGAGCACGGAACGGCGGACCAGATCGTGGTCACCATCCGGGAGGGCCTCCCGCTGAAGTTCCAGGCCCAGGATGTGGAGAAGTCCGGTCTTGGGACCGCCGCCGATTACCTCACTGCCGCCAGGGACCCGGCCCTGGCCGCTGCCTATCCCTTCCTGGCGTCGCGCCCGACCAACGCCGACCCGCCCCTGGAGGGATTCCTGTTCCCGGACACCTACAGCATCGACCGCACCGGAGGAGTGACACAGCTCGTCAAAAGGCAGCTCGACCAGTTCGGGACCGTGTTCTCGCCTGACCTGCGCGGACAGGTCGCCCAGGCGACCGCGACACGGCCGGCGGAAAGCGTGGATGCGATTGTGATCCTTGCCTCCATGGTCGAACGTGAGGCCAACAAGGACGCCGATCGCGGCAACGTATGCAGCGTTTACTACAACCGATTGAAGGCCGGCATGCCGCTTGGTGTGGACGCCACGCTCCTGTATGCGCTGGGCAGGCTCACGCCCGAGCCGACGTACCCGGAGCTGCAGCTCAACACCCCGTTCAACACGCGCACGCACGCCGGACTCCCCCCAGGACCGATCAGCAATCCGGGCAAGGCGGCTCTGCTCGCGTGCATCAATCCGCCGCAGACCGGTTACCTCTACTACTTCACGGACCCAGACGGGGTCACGCATTTCGAGACGAACCAGAATGACTTCTGCCGCGACCTGGCACAGCACGGCATGAGCTGCTGAAGGTCTATTTACTCGGCGAAGGGATCTCCTACTCGGCGAGTCCCGACATGCACAACGCGGCTTTTGCGGCGCTGGGCCTGGACTGGAAGTACGAGCTGCTCGATGTCCCAGCTGCCGAGCTGCCCGACGCCATCCACAGGCTGCGTTCACCCGACACGGGTGGAGCCAATGTGACGATTCCGTACAAGCGCGCGGTGATGGACCATCTCGACACCATCGACCCTGAGGCCGTGCGCGCGGGCGCGGTCAACACGATCGCCAGGGAGGGGGCCCGGCTGACCGGGTCGAACACCGATGTGGCAGGCATCCGGTCGGCGATCGTGGACGTCGGGCTCGAGACGCGTGGAGCCGACGTCGTGATCCTCGGTGCCGGCGGATCAGCCCGCGCGGCGGCCACCGCCCTCGACGGCGCGCACTTGACCTTCGTGGCCAGGCGACCGGACGCGGTCGACCTGCCCGGGCGGGTGGTCGCGTGGACCGATCCGTCCTGGCCGCGGACGGCGCGGTCCGCCGACCTCCTGCTGAACGCGACACCCTTGGGCCGGCGCGAGGAGATGCCCCTGCGGCCCAACGCCTTGCCTCGCGATGGCGCGGTCATCGACCTGGTCTATGTCCAGGGCGGCACGCCCCTGGTGCGCAAGGCGCGCTCGCTGGGGCTGCGCACCGCCGACGGGTGGGGAATTCTCCTCGCGCAGGGCGCGCGCTCCTTCGAGATCTGGACCGGTAAGCCCGCCCCGCTCGACGCCATGCGCCAGACTCTCCCGCAATGAGTCAGGTCTTGATTTGAGCCACCTGCTCGTCGCCGTCGCGGCGGCCGTCGTCGGAGCGGCGTGCGGCTGGCTGGTGCGCTGGGGCTCCGTCCGGCTCGCGAAGCTGGAGGGCCTCGAGCCGGGCAACCGGCCCTGGCAGGTCTGGGGGCCTGTGATCGCGTCAGCGCTCGTCTTGGCCGCCTTCGGCTACGAGCTCGGCGCGACGTGGTTGCTGTTGCTGCACAGCGTGTTCGGCCTGGTCCTGGTGCAGGTGATCTTCTTCGACCTCGAGCACCGGCTCATCCTCGACCGGGTCATCTTCCCGGCGATGGGGCTCGCCCTGGCAGTGAGCATCTTCGACCACCCGTGGTGGGCCGGCCTGGCGACCGGGGTCGGCGCCGGCCTTCTTTTCGCGCTCATCGCCCTGATCGGCGCGCTGATCTTCAAGGCCGAGGCCATGGGTTTCGGCGACGTCAAGCTCGCGGTGTTCATCGGCCTGCTGGTGGGGTGGCCGTCCACGGTGACAGCTCTCTTCTACGGCGTGCTCCTGGCCGGCATGGTCTCGATCGGATACGTGACCTGGAAGCGATCGATGAAGGGGACCATCGCCTACGGTCCGTACCTGGCCGTCGGCGCGCTGATCCTCCTCTTCCAAATGCGATAGGGTAGGCGCCTCATGCCGTCTGAGCTGCTTCCCGGCGAAAACCTCGTCCTCGAGGCCCACCAGCACTGGATCGTGATCGTGAAGTCGTTGGTCATACCGGTCGTGCTCCTGGTGATCGCCGGCGTCGTCGACCTCTTTGTCAAGTCGGGCACCGGCATCCCGCACTTCCGCACCATCGTCAGCCTCGTCGCCATCGCGATCGCGGGCGCGTGGCTGATCGTCGTCTGGATCCGCTGGCAGTCGACCGCCTACACGCTCACCGACCAGCGCATCAAGATCGAGACAGGCGTGTTCGGCCGGTCCTCGAAGACGATCCCCATCGACCGCATCCAGGACTGCACGACCAAGCAGACGCTCTTCGGGCGCATGCTCGGATATGGACGGGTCGAGGTCGATGCCGCCGGCGCGCAGGGGGCCGAGGTGCTCGACCATCTGCCCAACCCGGGCGCGTTCCGCGACCAGGTCTTTATGCTGTCCGAGCGGCGTCGTGGCGGCGCGCCGGGCGCGCCGGCGCCTGCTAACCCGAGCGGCGTTTAGTCGATCCGGAAGCCACTCGCGCTCATCGGGTTCATGGGTTCGGGCAAGACGGTCGTCGGGGGCCTTGTCGCCCAGCGTTCGGGAGCGGCATTTCGCGACCTGGATCTGATGGTCGAAGACCAGGCCGGCATGGCGGTCTCCGACATCTTCGCGATCCACAGCGAGGCTGTTTTCCGAGCCATCGAATCGAGCCTGCTGCCCAAGGCGCTCCAGCCCGACACCGTGGTCGCCCTCGGCGGTGGTGCGACCATTGATGACGCCAACTGGGAGCTGATCCGCGAGCGCGCGACGACCGTTTACCTCGAAGCGTCCTTCGAGACGATCTGGGGGCGGATCGGCCACCAGGCGAATCGCCCGCTGTTTTTCGGCCATCCTCGCGAGGAGATCCAGGCGCTCATGAACCGGCGCCGGCCCCGCTACGAAGAGGCCTCGCATCGCGTCAACGCAGACGCACCGCTGGACGAGGTGGCGAGCGAGGTCATGAAGCTTTGGTCCGCCTGATCGTCGACGCGGCGCGGGGGAGCTACCCCGTGATCATCGGCAGCGAAGTCAACCGCGAGCTGCGCAACCTCGTCCGCCGATTAGACCCGTCGTCAGCTGTGATCGTCACCGACTCCAACGTGCGGCCATGGGCCCACAAGGTCGCCAAGGCCATGAAGCCGTCAGGTGTGAAGCCGTCGATCTACGTGGTGCCGGCAGGCGAGCGCTCGAAATCGATCACCGCGCTGCACGACGTGCTCGCTTTCTTCGAAAGGCAGAAGCTCGACCGGTCCGGCCTGGTGATCGCGGTGGGCGGCGGCACGGTCGGCGACCTGGCTGGATTCGCCGCATCGATCTGGCTCCGCGGAGTTCGCCTGCTCGCCGTGCCCACGACCTTGCTCGCAATGGTCGATTCGAGCGTCGGAGGCAAGACGGGTGTCAACGGCGTGCGTTCCAAAAATGCAATCGGAACTTTCTGGCCGCCATCGGCGGTCGTGGCCGACATGGCCTGTCTGGAAACGCTGCCGCCGGTGAACTATCGGGACGCGTTTGCCGAGGTTGTAAAGTACGGCGTCGCGATGGATCGAGGCATCTTCGAGCTCCTGCAAAAGGAACGCGAGCGGCTGCTTGCGGCTGACCGCCGCGCCCTCGAGCGGGTCGTGTTCCGCTGCGTCACCGCCAAGGCTCTGGTCGTCGCGAGGGACGAACGCGAGCGCGGCCCGCGCGCAATCCTCAACTACGGCCATACCGCCGGCCACGCTCTCGAAGCCGCCAGCCGGTTTCGCGTCTCCCACGGCCGGGCTGTGGCTTTCGGCATGCGTGTGGCCGCGAAGATCGCCCTGTCGCTGGAGCTGTGCGGACCGCGCCTCGTCGAGGCGCAGGATGCGCTGCTGACCGAGTACGGATTGCCCGACCGGTCGCCGGCAGTGGATCCCGCTCGCGTCCTGGCCGCGATCGAGCACGACAAGAAGGCGCGGCGAGGCCGGGTGGCCTGGGTGATGCCACGACGCCTCGGCCACGCGGAGCCCGGGCACGTGGTGCCGGCCGGGGTCGTGCGAAGGTTCGTGCGCAAGGCGCTCGCATGAAACGGTTCCTCGTCGTCAACGGCCCCAACCTGAACCTGCTCGGCAAGCGCGAGCCGCACATCTACGGGACCAGGTCGCTGGCCGACCTGATGGAAGCGATACGCGTCAAGGCCGGCGAGCTGAAGGTTCAGGTTGAGTTCTTTCAGGGCAACGGAGAGGGGGAGATCATCGACTTCCTACAAAAGCAGGCTCCGGGGTCGGCGGGCATCATCATCAACCCTGGTGCGCTCGCGCACTACTCGCTCGCCCTGTTCGACTGCCTGCAAGCGCTCTCGATTCCGACGGTCGAAGTCCACATCTCCAACATCCACGCGCGCGAAGAGTTTCGGTCGAAGAGCGTGACCGCCCGCGCTGCGCGGGGAGTCATCACCGGCCTTGGTTTCACCGGCTACCTGCTCGCGATGGAGTACCTGGCCGAGCAATGATCTCGACCAGCGACTTTCGCAACGGCACGATGTTCGAGATGGACGGGCAGCTGCTCGAGGTCGTCAGCGTCGAGCACATCAAGCTGGCCCGGGCGGGCGCGGTCATCAAAGCCAAGCTGCGCAACCTTCTGACCGGGTCGATCTTCGAGCAGAGCTTTCGAAGCGGCGACAAGTTCCCCACGGTCCGCATCGACAAAACCGAAGCGACCTACCTCTATTCGGACGGCACCCACCACCACTTCATGGACACGCGCACCTATGACCAGGTGCCGGTCGACGAGGAGATGCTCGAGTCCGTGCTGCCGCTGCTCAAGGAAGGCAGCGTCGCCTACATGCTCAGATACCAGGGCAAGCTGATCGGGGTCGAGCTCCCGATCAACGTCGAGCTGAAAGTCGTCAAGACAGACCCTGGGTTTCGCGGCGACACGGTGTCCGGCGGGACCAAGCCGGCCACACTCGAGACGGGGGCCGTGATCCAGGTGCCGCTGTTCATCCAGACGGGCGATGTGATCCGGGTCGACACCCGGACCCAAAGTTATATGGAACGGGCGTAGGGGGCGAGGGCGTAGCATCGGCTTCAATGGGTAGCAACGGAAGCCTGGGTGCGGTTCGAGTGGCCAATGAGGTCATCGCCAGCATTGCGGCGCTCGCCGCCTGCGAGATGGAAGGCGTCTCGGGCATGGACGAGCATTCGGCGCGCCACTTCGGTGACTGGGTCCGCCGCCAGACCGCCCATCGAGGCGTGCGCGTGATAGTCGAAGCCGATCGATCCATCCACCTCGAAGTGTTCATCACGGTCGACTCCGATGCGAAGCTGGCGGATGTGGCGAGTGCGGTCCAGGGCAACGTGGTCGAGGCGACTGAGCGAATGCTTGGGCTCGAGGTCGGCGAGGTCAACGTCTTCGTTTCCAGCATCGCCTTCTCGAACTAACAGGTCAGCGATTGGGGAAGCGGCACCAGGCCAGGGAGCTGGCGCTCAAGGTCCTGTTCCAGCTCGAGGCTTCGGATGATGATCCGGAGGAGGTACTGCTCTATCACGCGGGTGAGGGCGCGGCGACTGCCGACGTCACGGCCTTTGCCGGCCAGCTGGTGCGGGGGGTCATCGCCAACCGGGAGAAATTGGACGCCGTCCTGAGCGAGGCCTCCGACAACTGGAAGCTCGACCAGATGGCCAAGGTGGACCGCATCGTGCTTCGGATCGCCGTTTACGAGATCACCATTGACCGCCGCGTTCCCACCAAGGCCGCCATCAACGAATCGATCGAGCTTGCCAAAACCTTCTCGGGCGACGAGGCCGGGCGCTTCGTCAACGGCATCCTGGGTCGGGTCGCGGCGACGGTGACTTGAGCTCTCAGCCTCAGCCCACCTTCGAAGAGCTGCTGTCGAGCCTCGAGCAAACCATCGGCCGGCTGGCCGAGGGTACCGCCCCGCTCGACGAGCTCGTCGCGGCCCATGAACGCGCTGCCCGGCTCCTCGCCGAGGCCGAAGCTCGTCTGGAGTCCCTGAAAGCCAGGGCGGACGCCCTCTCCGCACAATTGCGGGGTTGAAATACCTACTGGCCCCGATCGTGGCCTGGACGATCTGCCAGGTCGCCAAGGTGACTCTGACCTCGATCCGGCAGCACCGGCTGAACCTGCGCGTGCTCGCCGAGACGGGTGGGATGCCAAGCAGCCACAGCGCCATCG
>Ga0207646_10006084_pt1 | contig 12567 bp, 11 predicted proteins | sample KBSK5502metaG_FD_184343 | JGI IMG/M metagenome (GOLD analysis project Ga0207646, IMG submission 184343) | Corn, switchgrass and miscanthus rhizosphere microbial communities from Kellogg Biological Station, Michigan, USA - KBS K5-50-2 metaG... | ecosystem: Host-associated > Plants > Roots >...
CCCTCGTCTCTCCATCCCACCGTGCCTGGGTCGCCAGCGCCCGCAGATAGGGGAGGCGATGGCGTCGATTGGTGCTGAGAGATGCACCGAAGCGCTGCACATCCTCCCTGGCCCACGCCTCGTCGCCTGTGCTGGCTACTTAGGACATCCGTTAAGGAAATTGGCAGATTGCTCACTATGGAACAAACCTCCTTGCTGAAAAGGAGGAGATGCGGGAACAATCACTACGGTTCATTCCGCTCGTATTCTCTGACCACGTGTCTCTTTTTTTGAAGGAGAGGTTCAGTTGATGTCTCGTCTGATCATCACCATCAAGCAACGAATCAGTTCCAACTTGCACGCACTCCAAAAACGTTTTCTGGGTTGGATCAAACCACTGACGACTTCTTTTCTGCTCGGCGCGCTTGCCGATCTTCCTAGGGGGAGATCGGCATTGATGGCGGAAAACGCGCTCTTACGGCAGCAACTCATCATCCTTCGTCGACAGATCAAACGACCGGTCTATCGGAAGACGGACCGGTTTCTTCTGGTGGTTCTTGCTCGCTTGGTTCGGAGTTGGAAACAGGCACTCTTTCTTGTCCAGCCAGAGACGCTTCTGCGCTGGCACCGTGAGTTCTTCCGCTCGTTCTGGAAGCACAAATCCAAAGTTCATGCGAGAAAGCCGAGGCTCTCGTCTGAGACGATTAGCTTGATTAAGCAGATGGCAGCCAACAACCGACTCTGGGGAGCAGAACGTATCCGTGGGGAACTCCTCAAGGTGGGGATTCGGGTCAGCAAACGAACTATTCAGAAGTATATGAAGCACGCTCGTCCAAAACGAGCTCGTGGACAGAACTGGAAAACGTTCCTGCGCAATCATGCGGCAGAGGTGTGGGCCTGTGATTTTTTGCAGGTGACTGACCTCTTCTTCCGTCCGCTCTTTGCTTTCTTCGTCGTTGAACTGAAGTCGCGAAAGGTCATCCATGTGAATGTGACGCGCTCTCCCACGGATCTCTGGGTGGCGCAACAGCTGCGAGAAGCAACTCCGTATGGACAAGCACCCAAATACCTGATCCGGGATAACGACCGAAAATTCGGGTTGAATTTCGCACGCGTGGCAACTACCAGTGGCATCAAAGTGCTGCGCACACCGTACCGGACGCCACGAGCCAATGCCGTCTGCGAACGCTTCTTGGGAAGTGTGAGGCGAGAATGCCTGGATCACTTCCTGATCTTCCATGAGAAGCAGCTCTCTTGTGTTCTGCGTGCCTACATCACGTATTTTAATCAGGCTCGACCACATCAGGGTGTTCAACAGCGGATTCCGGATCCGCCGGCGCTTTCCGCTCCTCTCTCACATCAGCCAAGCAAGGTTTGTGCCGTTCCAGTATTGGGTGGATTACACCATAACTACCGAAGAGTGGCATAAACGGCAAAAAACGTATTCACCAAGGGCGAATGAAGCCTATTTGGTGTCGTTTATTCTAATTCATGGCGCATCTCTCCCTGATAACTTGTCCATATCAGCCTGGGAAGCGCTTTCAGCAAATTAACCTCTCGTATAAACTGGCGTGGCATTTTACCTCATCTATTCATCGCTGGCCAGAAGCGATAAAATGATCAATGATTCGCTCATAAACTGGCGCGCCTCTCTCGGAAGCCGCATCTCGTGCTGCATGATTGTATGCAAGCATAAATTGGCGCACTGCTGAATTCCTGGTTATTCTCAACTCCACCGTTTGTATCACTTACTCATCTCTGGAGAAAAATGTGAGACGATGATTTTGGCACGTTTTTTGAGACAACTCAACGTTTTCTGTTCTCCATACACATCTGACCTCTCGTGAGACGAGAAAAGCTGAAACATGAGGAGGTAAGGCTAGGATCCTGACGAAAATAGCTTGTAGAGAACTTCTTTACTAAAAATCTGTCCGGTTTGGAGCCGTTGAGCACAAGTGAAAGCCTTTCTAAGCGTTATTTGATGCAATTCATGTGGCATTTGTTCCCGTGACACTTGTTTTCTCCTGTCTTATGAATCCGCTTGAGAAGGGACTTTACCACGCTATGAGCTATTTTCGTCAGGATCCTAGCCTTACCTCAGGACGGAACGTTGGGCTTTGAGGATACGAGTCGCGCTCGATAAGGGTGACAACCTGACACTGTTCAGATAAAACTCTTGCTGCAAGGAGACCGGCTATTCCCCCGCCGATCACGACCGCTGTCTGGTGGTTACGCATAGTGAGAAGACCCCCTTCCTTACTGTCGAGACCCTGGAAACGCTTTCACTCTCCCCAAAAAGGGTGTCAAGAGTTCGGCGACGAACTCGCTCCTCCGAGCGGGGCCTCTTTTCATTGTGCCAGAAAAAGGCGGTCATGAGAAGAGCAAACCTGACATTTTGGCTTGCATTTTTCCTTGCATTTTATGGCTCCCTGCTCGCGACGATCTCGCCAGAGCTGCATGGGTTGCCCCCTTTTCGACCCGCGAGCAAAGGGAAGAGCTGATATAGGATGAGGTTATGCTGACCCGCTTCGCAAACGGGAGAGATCGGGGGAAAAAACCCTCTTCAAGTCATTCCCCCTTCCACTTTTGAAGTTGGATACCTCCCCGAATAAACTGGGATCACGAGAAAGAGGGGCACGCCTTTCCTGCTTTTTTTCGGCGGATCGAACTGCCTGATTGGCCAGGCAATTCGATCCGCCGGCCCAAGTTCATCGGCTCTGCTGATCGAGCGACTGCACTCAACAGTACGGCCTCACTCTTCAGTGTCCCGCCAGGCGCGCGACGACTGGTGCCATCTGCTCAGCATTGGTGATGGTCGTCGTAATATAGGAGATGCTGTAGCGCTCCCGCCTCTCCAAAAGTTCCTCGCAGATCTGATCTTCGGAGCCCACCAGGTTGTGTATGGTTCCGAGCAGTGTCTCCGCGCTCACCCCAGAAAGGGCGGCGAACGGCTTCACAGCTTCCAGGCGATCCTTTTCTGTCAAAGCTACTGTCAGGATTGGGATACTCAGCTCGAGTTCTTCAAATCGCGAGCCTGCTGCTTCGCGCACCCAGGCGACCTTTCGAGCTGTTCCGATCTGATCTGACCCTATCAGATCGAAATATCCGTTAGGCAAAGCCCGGGGCACAATGCCAACGATATCGGCGTGACGAGCGGCCGCCGAGAGCATGAGCTTTCCGCCGCCCCCCATGTAGAGCGGCGGACGCGGCCGCTGGAGCGGCTGTGGCAGACTCAAGCCCTGGATTGTATAATAGTGACCGCTGAAAGTCAGCGGCTCTTCACGGAAGAGTCCTGTAATCACCTGGACAGCCTCTTCCAGGCGAGCAATCCGTTCTTTCGCGCTGGCAAAAGGAATACCCGCCTGCGCATACTCCCCCGCGAAATAGCCCGCGCCAATGCCCAGCTCAAAACGCCCGCCGCTCAGCACGTCCAGAGTAGCAGCCTCGCGTGCCAGGGGAACAGGATGCCAGAAATCGTTGCTAAAGACATTGCTGCCAATGCGCAGCGTCGTCGTGGCTGAAGCTGCGGCCTGAAGCGCCGCTATCGGGCTGAACTCCCAGTACAAATGGTCAGATGCCAAAAAAGATGCGTAGCCAAGTTCCTCGGCCTTTTTCGCCTGCTCGATCCACTCCTCCCTCGATTTCGCTTTCCCTATGAGTCCGAAACGGAACGGTTTGCGTGCCATCTCCTGTCCTCCTTCATACAGAGCATTTTACTAACAGAAAGGGGTGGTGTTACAATCTTTGTTCATCGTGTTGACCTCCTCCCAATCCCGTCAACGGGATGGGTCTTCTCGCGCCCGAGCTGGCATCGTTCTTCCTTTCTGCTTTCACGTCGCCAGGGGCAATACTTAACCTATAGATTAAGTATAAAGGAGAAAGAAAACATTGTCAAGGGTCGCTTTGCCACCAGATCTTGTTCTTCCGCTCTGTCTGTGGTCTGCCCTGTGGAACCGGAGTTTGAACAGCGCGTCACCAGTCGAGATGGGGAGAGGAAAGCACCAGGGCCAGCGCATCGAGCAGCGAGGGCCAGCCCCCTTCAGCCCGCGCACGTCGCTCTGGAGAGCTTAGCCGCCTACAACGACGTCCATCTCTTACTTGCCGAGTCAAACGCGCACACGCGCCGTGAGTGGATCGCTGCGCTCGACACCATCGAGGCGCTCCACCCACGCGTGGTGATCGCCGGCCATAAGCGACCGGGAACCGACGATGCCCCCAGGATCATCGAAGAGACCCGGCAGTACATCCGCGCTATCGATAGGCTCGCCCAGACGACGACGACGACGCGAGAGCTGTACGACCAGATGCTCTCGCTCTATCCGAAGCGGGTCAACCCTGGTGCACTCTGGTCTTCAGCGCGTGCACTCAAGCCGGAGGAAGGAAAGACGGCGTCAGGAACCCCATGGCTAAAGCCAGAGGCTTGAGAAACGGCTAGCTCAACGCAAATTCCTGACTAGTGAGCTTGGTCCGCATGGCTGGCCCATGCCGCTCAGGCAGCAGTGTATCTGGCTAAGAATGAGCAAAACCTGGGCGACGAGTCCAGGGAGTCGCGAAAGGACGTTGGGATGCCCCCTGGTCCCAACCGCTCCCCGCCACGCCGAAACTGTAGTGTGATCGTGGCGGATGGCCTTGGGCCTCTGCCTGATATGCAGTCACGAAGGGGAATCGGACCCGTGCGACGACACGGTGGCCGGAAAGCCGGCAAGAGTTTTCGCCCTTTCTCCTCAAAAGGGCCCCCTCCGGGGAGAGCTATACGAAAGGAGAAGGGAGTGTGTGTGAGACACACCAGCCCAGCTGTCGCCTCCGCGCCACTGGTCTGCCCCTCCCCACTCATGCGTGCAGGAGGCGCTTGCTCCCCCTGCATGAATGCAGGGGTCTCCGCGACAACGAGGATGAAGGTTGGTTGCAGAACAACGAAAGGGTGCGCGCCACTGGGCGCCTCTTGACCGGTGCCACCCATGGAGCGTCCCACTGGCGACTGCTTCGCGCGAGACCTGCTGGGCGATAGCTCTGCCTCGGAGTTCTCCCGCGCACAACTCGCCAAAGTACACACCAAGCAAGCAACGAGCGAGCAACAGCAAAGCAGACAGCTACAGGGGAGGACCTATGAGCACGGAAACTAGTCAGATGAACAACGTACGCCCAATGGAGAGAGTCGGAAGTATTCTAGCAATCGAATCGGCCTCGTCCTTGCAGTATTTAGAGAATTGCTCGCTTTGCCCCTGATGCCGTTCTTTCCCGCGCCCCTCCAACCATCGCTACCCCTTGGCTTGATGCACGACCCGTTCTCCTGACTCCTTGGGGACCTCTTCGACGTATCCAAAGGCGCAGTTTCTCGCGTTCGAAGGCAGCTCAAGCTGCCCATGTCACCCAGTAACAGGGGTGCGAGATGGTCATGCTTGCTCGTCAGGCGAGCCGATCGTTAGGCGACCAGACGTACAGGCATCGTGAGCAAGGAGGCATTGCTGTTGCGAGCGCGTCGGAGGGCACGCGCATTGATGACCAGGTAGGGAAGCCGGTTGAGGTCGCGGACCGAGTCGATGTTGCGCACTTTTGGCCGCTTGATGCCCAACTCTTTGGATTGACGGTTGATACGTTCCGTGCTGGTGCGTTGGTCATAGATGGCGTGATAGAGCGGCCCGTCGCGGTCCAAGGTGACGCGCATTTGCCCACCCAGTTCCGAGCCCGAGATCCTTGACACAACCTTTGCCTTTGCCAAACTGTGCGTGGTCACACGTTTCTCCTGTGACGTGGGGAAAGAGGAGGGGACAGCGGAAGCGTTGCGCACGGTAGCCGTAGGTGTGGGAGAACTGGTAGATGGGGTGCATGCGCAAGCCTTTGGCACACAGCGGTACGCCATCAGCAGCCCCCTGGCAGTCGGGATAGCCATGCGTGTTGAGGGGAATGGCTGCGATGCCGCCTCGATGCGCGTTGCCTCAGTTAACATCTGCCCTTGTTCATTGAACAGGCAACACCTTCTCCTCTTTGAGAACGGAGAGAAAAGGGAGGCCTGGACGTGCGAGAGGTGACCACCACGTTATGTAGCAGGGAGCGTTTGACCTGATGTCAGAGGCAGAAGTGAGATGAGGCAATGTGTCCCGGATGAGCAGGTTTTCACACCGTAGCTGGGACTTGATGAACTCAGGCTCCGTACAGGCTGATTTCCTTCTGCCGCGCATAGCGCTGGATTTCATGCATGTCCGTGATGCCCTTGACGATGGCTTCCTGAATCCATTCGTACATCTCATATTTGTTTTGATAGAGCCGATTACTGCAAAAGATGTTACGACGAGCAAAAGGTGGTGGTGTCGTTCTCCGCGTGTGTTCTCGGATGGCTGGATCATCCGCACGTTGGATGTACCACCAGGGAGTATCCAGGATATAGGAGGAGTCGTGGACCCACTTCGGGCAAGGCTGGTGATGGAGGTCACACAGGTATTCGACAGATGCCGCACAAAAAGCTCCCCAACGCCGGGTCAATTCGGTTTCCTGTTCTGGCTTGGTCAAAGGGTCCTTTACCAGATCAGGTCGGATATGCTTTGCATAGCCATACCAGGCGTTGGAAAAATCCCCCAGAGCTGTCCAGGGGTCTTCCCCCTGGCAGATTCGTTGATAAGCGTACGCTATAGTATCGATCGTCGCGGGCAGCGCTGGCGGTTCTTTATGCCGGTCAGCGTAATCTTGTGCCATCAGGCGCAGGGTTTCAAATTTCATGGTTAACCTTCTCTCCCAAAAAGTTGGTTCAGAGCATTTTCGATACTCTCGGCATTCTTCTGCTGCCCACCTGGTAAGATGTACCGATCTAACAATTGTTGAGCCTGTTGACGTATCCGAATTTTTGTTTTCGGAAGTAGTATAGCACAATCATCAAGGTCTTTTTGGCGTCCCGCAGTGATTTTGAGGGCCAGGATATACTCGACTTCTGGGGCATAGACATGCAGTGGGCCAAACCGTTTCCACAGTTTGCCATCAGGCACGATCACTTCATCGTACATAAGCATCTGAGCAAGATAGTTCAACCAATCAGCATCGAGGTCGTGTTTTTGTTTAATAACCTGGACACTCTCACGTAGCGGAGCATAAGCTCGTTGGAATCCATCTTCGTCAAGCCAGAAGATGTCGATGTCTTTGGTGGAACGGGGTGCATTAGCGAGTAGGAGCATGTATGCGCCGCCTATCAGAAGGACGCGAACCGGCTTCTTGAGTCCTCGGTTCTTTAGTTCTGCCCCTAGCTCAGCGAGGTAATGTTCTATGTCTCCGGCTTCCATCTTTGCCTCCCGGATGATTTGATTCAGAAGTAGATTGTTTTTTACTATATACCAAAGCAAGCCAGTGTGCCACTGGTCCGAAGCCAGGCGTGAATATGGCGAGTCCTTGTTTTGGGCGCCAGGGTTGCCTTTTCCCTCTGAGCAGAGGAGCTTGCCGGGGCTAAGTTACTCGCTCTCTAGGCTCATCGGGTTGCTGTGTGAGCGCCTGAGCGATGAGGTGCCGGTAGCGCTTGCTGGTGGACTGATCGGGGCAGCCCAGCAGTTCCTGGAGGATGAACGGCTCGCCCCCGGTCTGAAGATACCGCAGCGCAAAGCTTTCGCGCAAAAAAGAGGGATTGACACCTCTCCTCATAATCCCGGTCTACATCAGAGAGGCGCAGCTCACAGAACTCCGAGACACGCATGCCGGTGTCAAAGAGCAGCCAGAGGATGGCACGGTTGCGCACCGTCGCGCGCTCTGCCAGAAGGTCGGTTTTCCTTGCGGAGCGGCAGGCCAGCAGCAGACATTCCCATTCCTCAGGTGTCAGCGGGTGAAGCATGCGGGTTTCCAGCTTGGGAAGGGCAAGGTGCGCAAACGGTGTGGCATGCAGGCCTTTACGGCGCACGAGCCACTGACAAAAGGCCCGCACCGAGCGTGCGTAGGACTCCACTGTGCTGGTCTGGCGAAGAAGGCCTCTGGCGCTGGGCATCTGGGACAGGAACGCCACCCAGCCGTGCACCTGCGCTTCCGTGATCTGGCAAAGCAGGAGACACTGGTGCTCGTTGAGCAGATAGTGCTGGAACAACCTCAAGGCATTCTCGTGCCACTCTAGAGTTTTTGGACGACGGTGATGGCTCCTCTGATCCTCTAGATAGTCCTGGATGGCCTGCTCAATGGTCAGAGCCAAAGCTTTCTGTGGAGATCGTGTGCTGCCGACAGGAGCGTGAGACGCTCGCGGCTGTCCGACGCTGGGTGTGAAGGCGCTCTGGGCAGCGACACACCTCGTCGCTGCTGGTAGGCACGTGGTCTCTTCCTCTGCGATCTGTTGAGCAGGGGATGATCTTTCTTCTCAAGTTTGCCGGGAAGGAGCACCAGAAGGGGATTTGGCAATGGTGCGAAAGGATGAGGCATTGACGCCTGTCCCTTGCTCAGGCTGCGCCGGCGAGATGGGTTCGGGGAGACCTGCATGGATCACCACCCGCTGCCAGGATTCCTTCACGGTCTCCGACTCGGCAGCACTGGGCCTGGCGAGACAGCGTTCGACGCAAAATGAGAGCATCACGGGAGAGGTTCCTTCGGCATCTGGTGAGGCGCTCGTCGTCGGGCTAAAGAGCGCCTGCTGCAGGTCTTTCAGATGGTGGAAGAGCCGAAGCGGGTCCAGTACCTGGGCCACCCGCAGCAACTCGGGCTCCTTCGATGGAGGCAAAACTTTTGAGAGTATGAGACGTTGCAACGGGGTTTTGGCCGCATCATAGACCCGACGCACTTTTCTCCCCTCGTATTGTGTGGCTTGCAGCTTCATCGAGGGCTGAAAGCAATTGACATACAACCGCAGCGCCCGGTACACCTCGACCAGTTGCCGGTAGGCGCGTTCCCCCTCGAAGCGATCGTAGCCAACTACCTGGCGCACGATGGCTCCGTTCTTCTGCTCGACAAAGCATTGATCATTCTTGAGACCCTCGCGCCCGCGCGTAAAGGTGATGTGCTCCCGCTCACAGTAGGTCAACAGGGGCTCGTTGATGAATTCGCACCCGTTATCGGTATCCAGCCCCAGCATCGGAAACGGAAAGTAGGCTCGTGCCCGCTGCAACGCGCACAGGACGGCCTCTGAGCTCTTGGAAAGTAGGGGCAGGCATTCGGTCCATCCGGTGGCTATATCGGTGAGGGTCAGGGTGTAGAGAAAACTTCCCTCGTTCTCTAGACCACAATGAGCCACCAGATCCGCCTCCAGAAAACCCGGCTGGGTCTCATTCCACTGTTGATAGGTGCGGATGGGGATTTGCTGCTTGAGCAAGGTCCAGGCGCGCGTCGTCGACATGCCACGCAGGCCCTGTGTTCGGGATGCGTGCAGGAGACGGTCTGCTGTGGCGGCACACATCGAGAGCAGTTGGGTGCGGCAGGCCTCGGTCAGGTGCAGGTGCCCATGCCGTTCCAGGGCCTCGATCAGGGTTGGCAAGAACGGCATGAGCCGCTTGCTACAGATGCGATTGGCCGCGTACCAGGCCAGGAACAAGGCGTCTTGGACCTCCGGTCCGTACCGGCGTTGGCGTCGACGCTGTGGGGAGTGCTGCTCCTCCTGCGGATGGTTGAGTAGCCACATCGCATACCGACGGACATATCCCGTCGTAGCAGCAATCGTGTCAAGCAGCGCCCCTTTTTGTGCAGCGGAGGACTCACGATAACGAGGTACCATCTGCTGGAGCAACTCCCGCCTCGTTTGAAAACTCAACATCAATGACACGTCTCCCCTCTTCGAGAAATACAATAGCACAGCAGCCTCCTGCTCAGACGCTTGCCATGCTTGCCTCATCTCAAATCTGCCTCTCTTACTGCTTTCAACGAAGACGAGGTTCTGGAGTCTCGGAGGAGAAATAGCAGGTCTGGACACGCTCGACATGACTGCCATCCTTGGCAGTGGGTGGAATGGGAACCGGTTTCAAAGGCAGATTTTCGTGAGGCAATGCGCTTCGCGCACGGTGATCTTTGTACCCAGCCACAAAGGGAGTATGGCCGCCAGTAAAGGCACACCTATACCGTCTGCACCGCTTATCAGCAGGATACCAGGCGTTACCTGGAACGCACCAAGATCGAGCGTGAAGAGATTTGCCAGGTACGACAGGAACTCATATCCGGCGAGGATGCCCAGGCCAATGCCTAGAGCCATGCCGACGACACCGTAGATGCCTACTGAAAGCAGGTAGCTGCGCATCACTTTCTGTCGCGTGCCGCCAATAGCCTTCATGGTGCCAATGATCTTGATTTGTTCGGCGATCAGCGTCGTCACCGTGTTCATAATCAGAAAACTTGTCAAAATCAAGGCGATGATGGCAAGCACCCGCGTTATCGCGAATACCGTGTCACTGGCGACCTGCACAGTGTTACTTCCCGGCGTGAAGGCGCTGAGTATCACCACGTCGTGCGCTCGTAGCACATTTGCCAGCGCGCGCGCCGTTGCATTTAACTGGTGCGTGTTGTACAACTGCACATCAATATGGTTCGCGCTGCGAATGCCTGTAATCTGGCTGAGCGCATTCGCGCTCATATAGGCGGTGGCGAACGAGAGGAATCCCGCGCCAGGCTGACCGAGCGTGCGCACCATGCCGACAACGCGCAACTGTTGCAGGCCGCTCGCGGTTTCAATCGTCACATGATCCCCGATAGCGAAATTCTGAAGCGCGCGGTCGCTCGACTCCATGGCGATTTCGCCAGGCCCCGGCAGACGGCCAGAGGTGAGTTCAAGAGTATTGATCTTCACGTTGTGGAAATCCGCGAAGGCCACAATGCCTATGCTGACCGGCGTCGATGCAGTGTGCCAGCGCGTGTTGTAATACGTGTCGAACTGCACCGTTTTGACATTTGGCACTGTCGCAAGTGTCGGAGCAAGCGACGCATCAACCGCCTGCACGTTGAACGAGAAGTCAGGGGCCGAAGACCGGTTTGCGCTGAACGAGATCGACTCACTCAGTGAACCACTGGTAATATTGATAGCAGTCAACCCGAGCACGCCAATGGCAATACCCAGCACGACCAGTATCGTGCGCAGACGGCGGCGCGTCACATCAGCGATGGATTTGCGCGTCAATGCGCCCCCCGGTAATGAAATGCCCATTAGAGCACCTCCATCGATGACTGCGGCATAGTGCATTGCTTCACTAAAAATCTTACCCGACGGTTCGTTCAACTGGCGATCAAGAACTCTTGATTGCCCTCTCTGCTGGCAAGATGGGCGTGGGCGATGGTCCTCGGATCACTTCTGCTTGCCACTGCTCCTCAACGGTTTCCAGCAGATAGGCTCGTATTTTCCGCATGCCGCGCTGGAGTGTGCGGATTTGTAATGGTTGATAGCGTCCGGGGGAGCGGTGCTTCAGCTCCCGGAAGATGTCGCCGCTACTGCGCTCAGGGTTGGCAACCAATCAAGACAGGATTTGCTCCCACTCTCCCTCAAATGGGTCTTTCTGGGTACGTCGCCAACCCAGGACACGTTTTCTCCTCTCCTGTTCTTGGTACAGAGTGTGGAACACTGCTGCCGGGTTGGGGACGCTCCCCGAAGTCTGTAGCGCTCCCGCTGTACAATCGTCCACGGAAAAGACGCGGAGAGGCCCGGGCGGTGGGTTTGGAACAAAAGGAGCACAACTGACAGCACAGCGAAAGACCGCTTTTTGCAACTGCTCGAGTTGTTGAAACAAACAGAGAGGGTCGAGCGCGTGGGCCACTTCGATGAGTTCCTGGTGCTTCTGGATGGGCAGGACGCCTGAGAGGAGCAATCGTTGGAGTGGCGTCTTGGCTGAATCGTAGACGCAACGCACCTTTTTCCCTTCTCGCAGCTTCGACTGAAGTTTCATCGAGGGCTGGTAGCAATTGACATAGAGACGCAGCGCTCGATACAGTTCGGTGAGTTGCCGATAGGACTGTTCCCCAACCAAGCGATCATAGCCAACCACCTGGCGGACAACCGCTCCATTTTTCTGTTCGACAAAAAACTGGTCTCTTTTCTGATACGGCCGTCCTCGCGTGAAGGTAATCTGTTCTTGCTCACAATACGCAACGACTTTCTCATTGAGGAACTCCCCACCGTTATCGGTATCGATCCCCAGAATCGGAAAAGGAAACAGCGTACGGGCGCGTTGGAAGGCCATCAGCACCGTCTCCCCACTGCGGTAGAGGAGAGGAAGACATTCGGTCCAGCCTGTCGCTATGTCCGTGAGGGTCAAGGTGTACAGATAGCCTCCCCCTGCTTGTATACCGCAGTGGGCGACCAGGTCTGCCTCCAGAAAGCCAGGTTGCGTTTCATTCCAGTCCTGAAAGGTGCGGATGGGAATCTGGTGTTTGAGCAAGGTTCCTGCTCGAGTGGTGGACATACCGTGCGGATGCTGTTGTCGAGAGGCACGCAGGAGGCGATTAGCCGTCGTTGCACTCATGGAGAGCAGTTGGTTGCGGCACTCCTCCGTAAGATGCAGATGCCCATGCCGCTCAAGGGCTTCAACAAGGGTGGGCAGGAACGGGATCAGCCGTTTGGCACAGATCTGATTGGCCGCTTTCCATGCCAGGAGGAGGGCTTGCTGGACTTCTGGTCCATAGTGGGGGAGACGCGACTGCTCGCTTTGTGGCTTCAGCATCTTT
>Ga0207646_10006086_pt1 | contig 12566 bp, 11 predicted proteins | sample KBSK5502metaG_FD_184343 | JGI IMG/M metagenome (GOLD analysis project Ga0207646, IMG submission 184343) | Corn, switchgrass and miscanthus rhizosphere microbial communities from Kellogg Biological Station, Michigan, USA - KBS K5-50-2 metaG... | ecosystem: Host-associated > Plants > Roots >...
TCTGAAACATCTTAAAAAAGCGCTTGACAGCTAATGCTATCCTGCGTATAATCTGATCATGATGAAGATAGATATACCAATCCAATTGAGTAGCGTTTCAGCGCGGTATTATTGGTTTACCAGCCCTCCGGCGTGACGGAGGGCCTGTTGGGTTGGTTGCAAAAACGACTCCGGGCCCCACGTAGACCGGAGGGAAGCAGAGGAATTATTCCTCTGCTTTTTTGTTTGTCTTTGTTTCTATTATGAACAGGCAACTCACCAGGTGAGTCGCCATAATGAGAAAGGAGCTTTCATTCATATGATTCTTGTCATTCATCAGCAGTCTAGCAGCGAAGAACGAGCTCATCTATTGAATCTCTTACAGCAGGTTACGAGTAATCAGCGGCCGGTCAACTTAACAATCATCGATGAACACGAGGTGATTGCACTTGACGAAAGCCAGCTAGATGCCAGAACGTGTATTGAACTTACTCAACATCCTGCCATCGAGCGCGCTGTCCAGGTCACTACCCCCTACAAACTGGTTAGCACCGCTTTCAAGGCGGAGCGCAGCCGCATCCATGTCGGTGATGCGTCCAGGTGTGTCACTATTGGTGGGGAGGATACCTCTCCCGTCGTCATTGCCGGTCCGTGTGCCGTCGAGAGCAGGGACCGGACCAACTCCTCACAACCGCCCAGGCCGTGAAAGCTGCCGGTGCACAACTCCTGCGCGGAGGAGCCTTCAAGCCGCGTACTTCCCCGTACCAGTTCCAGGGTCTTGGCGTCGAAGGGCTGCATTTACTCGCCGAAGCCCGCGAGCTTACAGGCCTGCCCGTGATTACCGAAGTGATGGAGCCTGACATGGTGGAGACGGTTGCCCAGTACGCAGACATCCTGCAGATTGGTAGCCGCAATATGCAGAACTTCCCACTCTTGCTCGCCGCCGGGCGCAGCCGTTTACAGCGTCCTGTCATGCTTAAGCGTGGAATCTCGGCCACCATCGAGGAATGGTTACTGGCCGCCGAGTATATCGTGGCCGCGGGCAATCCCAATGTCATTCTCTGTGAGCGCGGCATCCGCAGTTTCGACCAACACACGCGCAACCTGCTCGACCTCACCTGCGTCCCACTCTTGCAAGAGTTAACTCACTTGCCGGTAATCGTCGATCCCAGCCATGCCACCGGACGGCGCGAGTTGGTCCCCACCATGTCCCGTGCGAGTATTGCGGCAGGGGCGGCGGGCCTGATCCTGGAGGTGCACCCTGATCCCACGAGCGCTTTATGTGATGGACGGCAGTCGATTACACCAGAACAATTGCAGGCTATCGTTCAGGAGATACAGCTCCTCACCCAGGTCCTGGCGCATAAAATGCCGCTCCCTTCTGTGGCCTGACTGCCATGAAATGAGCGGGAGGGGTGAGCGAAATGCTTATCACGTATTCCTTGCAAATGACCCTAACACTTTGCAGAATGTGGTGTAACCTGCTAATTCAGCCAGCGCACTGCGTACAGTTGAATCGTCACGATGTCCTTCAAAGTCAAGGTAGAAAACGTACTCCCAGACAGCCTGGCGCGATGGTCGTGACTCCAACTTGAGCAAGTTGATATTCTTAGCTGCTAATACACCCAGGCAGCGATGGAGAGAACCTGGTTGATGTGCAGTTGCCATCACTAACATTGTCTTGGCCAGGCCCTCACAACGAAGTGCGGGTTCCCTTCCTAAGACAACAAAGCGTGTATAATTATCTTTAATCGTTTGGATATTGCGAGCCAGAATCTCTAACTCATAGAGCTCTGCCGCTCCTCCCCCTGCTATTGCCCCTACACCCTTAAGATTTTCTTCGCGTACCATCTTGGCGCTGCCTGCGGTATCATAGGTTGCTACAATTTCCACATTGAGTTCGCGCAAGTAGTCATCACACTGGGCTAATGCCTGTGGATGCGAAATAACACGTTTGATGTCGCTGAGTTGCTGGCCGGGTAAGCATAGCAGGCATTGGTTGACTGGATGACTGATCTCACCTATGACGAAAAGGTCATGCTGGCGTAACAAATCGTACACATCATTGATGCTTCCGGCCTGCGAATTTTCTACCGGTACCAGGCCGTATTCAACTTTGCCCGCGGCAACCGCCTGGAAAACATCGCTAAAGCTCCGGTAGGGCAGTGGCTCAGCCTTCTTACCAAAATAGGCTATTACTGCTTCATCACCAAAGGCGCCTCGTTCCCCTTGAAAGGCCACACTAACAGATGTGTCTTTAGCAGCCGTACCTTCCAACTGTTGATCTATTGATTGCGTCAAAGTAAAATCCCTCCTGAGCATAAGTCTTTGATCGATTGTGCCAGCTTGTGGAAGGATTGTCAATAGAGTACCTTGCAGGTGCCAGGGGCGGGGCGGCAGATCAATTGCTTTGCCAGGATCATTCACAGACCCGGAGCAATCAAAGGATGGGAAAGTTGTACTCTTCCATAGGTTATGTGGTAGCCTATATATAACCTGATTCGTTATTTCAATGTAGCACAGCGTGTTTCATCTTTACGTAGCGTAGCGTAAATGAGCGCAATAAATTGTAAGGATACAGATAAATTGCTCATTCCGCGTCCTCTATCGAGGCAGGCCTTTATTTCGAGGATAGTGTGAGAAAGGTGATGGAGTAGGTTTTGAAAGTTTCTCGACTCTCGTTTAGTAAACAACTCACCCTGAATGTCTTGTGGTTTTCTCTGAATGCCCAGGATGCTGCCCTGTTGCCCCTTGTCATTCCGGCACAACTTTTACTATTTGTCGCTTCTGGCCAGGTGGGCAGCGCACAGCAAGCAACATTCCTGAGCTGGCTCGTACTGGGAGCATCTATCGTATCGTTGTTCCTGCCGATTGTGATAGGCTCACTCTCTGATCGCACACCCGGTGTTTTTGGACGCCGCCGTCCCTATATTGCCCTGGGTGGCTTCCTGCTGGTTATTAGTACACCCTTGCTTGTAGAAGCCAACAACAATATGCTTCTCTTTCTGATAGGCCTTTCGGTTCTGCTTGTGGGCAAGAATATTCTCACTCCTGCCTACCAAAGCCTCGTACCAGATTGTGTGCCCAAGGAGCAGCGAGGAAAGGCATCGGGCTATGTGGGAGGAATGACTATTCTCGGCAGCGTGGCAAGCCTGGGTCTGGCCGCATTGCTGATGAGTGGGATCAACCAGCAAACTTATAGCAAGAGCGTCATAAGCTATAGCGCCAGCCTATATTATATTGTTACGGCCGTTCTTATGATCATCGGCGTCCTGGTTACGGTTATCGGTGTGCGTGAGGTCCCTTTTATGCATCTCTCACGCCCATCTTGCCAGGCAGGAGAGAATACGCTGCTCAAGTTCTCTCGCTGGTTCGTGCACAACTGGGTAGAGCCCTGGCGTAAGTTCAACTTTACAGTTGTTTTCCTTACACGCTCTTGCATCATGCTGGGGCTTGCCCTGTTCATGACCTTTATTGAGTACTACTTTGCCAGGGTACAACACATCACAAATTTTGTCCAGGTAACAGCGATCGTAGCAGTATTGGCGTTGGCTGGTGCCGTTGTGAGTGGCTTCGTGTCTGGCCTGCTCTCGGATCGTCTGAAACGGCGTGCCCCGCTCGTCTGCGTGGCTACACTCTGTATGAGCCTGGCATCCCTGGCGTTCGTTGTATTTCCAAGCAGCCTGGCTCTCTGGCTCTGGCCGCTAGGTGTACTCTTTGGGCTAGGTCAAGGAGCTTATATGAGTGTGGACTGGGCTTTGTCAATCGACTCTTTGCCGTCACTGGAAGCAGTAGGTAAGGATCTTGGGCTATGGAATGCCTCTACAACGTTGCCGGCTATCATCGCTCCTTTGCTTGGTAGCTTCATCATCAATATCACTGATAAATACGGTCAGGCAGTGCTGGGCTATCGCATGGTCTTCAGCGCCGCAACGGTATTCCTCGTAATAGCAGCAGTGGGTATACTGTTTGTGCGGGAGCACGATAACCACCGCAATGCTTCCTCGTCTGCAAAGGCCGAAGAAGGATAGCCACATTCAGTAGCAAAAGTGCTGAGCTACTTCATCATTGTGCCTGGTGTCACGTTCAGGCACTATGGGCGAATATAGACAGGCGCCGGGAATAGTCCATTGCATGGATTTCCCGGCGCCTGTCGTACGAATACGCAGTCGTGATCGTAGAGCTACTATGCCTGCTCTACATCGGGATTGCTGCTTGTACTCCCGGCCTGACCTGTTCCATAAATCATATCCGTGAGTTCCTTGCGTGTTCGTTCCAGCGTCGCCCGCAGTTGTGCCAGGCGCTCCCGGTTCTCGAGGGCACCGCGGCTGGCAATGGCGAAGAGCCGCGCCACCTCTGCTGCTTCGGTTCTCAACGCCTGGAACTCTGGACTGCCCCACTGCCCACCAAAGCCAAAGGGGCCTCTAGGACCGAATCCTGGTCCTGGACCTCCGCCGAAGAAGCGAGGACCACGAGGACCTTGCCAGTCAGGCTGCAGCCAGGGAGGAGTCCAGCCTTCCCAGCCTTCCCGGCTCCCAGGGGGACCGAAATGTCTGCCGAATCTGCCGTACATCTTGGATTGTCTCCTTTCTGTTCTTTGCAAACGATACGATATATCGTTTCTGCTCAGAGAAACAATGCGATATATCGTTATATTCCCATATACGATCTGGCTCGTCGTTTGTTGTAACAAAAGCGGGTTTTCTAATAAATCAGGACAGGATTTTTATGAGGCTGATTGGACCAAGGCTTGACAAACAAACAGCTGTTAGTGTATCCTCAAGGAAAGCAAAGAAATTTTTACAGAGGGTCCAGCAAGGTAGCTGTCGTAGCTTCTGTATTTCTCACTGTATTAGCCAGGAGTTGGAGTAAAGCTATGTCTGCAACGTGGAGCGCATCGAAACGGCCAGCATCGTTCGCTGGTTGTAGCCGCGCGCAGCGTATGCCCTCTTCCATGCAAACTACATGCATGGCTACTCCTGCATCTACCAGTATTACCGGAACCGGCGTGTCTACGTCGGTTTCTTTGTTTGCGCTGGTACCCGCATTGGGCTCCCTTCTCCTTGTAGTAGTACTTCTTAGCCTCGCCCTTAGCGGCCTTACCGGGCTTGTACGCTTGGTAGGGCGAACGAAGGTACCAGTACCACACACGAAACAGGGAGATTAAAGGAAGCAACGAAGCGAACCAATCCATAGCAGGTAACCTAACGAGGACCTCCCAGTTCGGACGGTTCTCGTTTTTTATTGCTTTTAATTATCTTTATTGTCTATGGAGGAGAAACTATGCAGACTGCTGCAACTATCACTCAACAGCCCGAGATAGCACAGATATCTTCGGCAGGCTCTCTAAGAGAGACAGGTCCGCTGAATGATGAGGCACGTGAACTTACAGGTAGCCAAATCCTTTGTGAGGCCTTGATACGTGAAGGTGTTGAACTGCTCTTTGGTTACCCTGGCGGAGCGATCATGCCGTTCTATGACGCACTCACTTCTTATCCTGCCCTTCATCACGTACTTGTGCGACACGAGCAGGGTGCGGCCCACGCTGCCGATGGCTACGCTCGTGCAACGGGCAAGGTTGGAGTGTGCGTGGCAACCAGCGGTCCCGGCGCTACAAATCTTGTCACTGGCCTTGCCACGGCATACATGGACTCTACGCCGGTTGTAGCGCTCACCGGACAGGTGGCGCGTCCCTTTATCGGGCGCGATGCATTTCAGGAAACCGACGTCTTAGGCGTGACCCAGCCGATCACGAAGCACAATTACCTGGTGCAGAGAGTCGAAGACCTGGCGGATATTGTACGCGAGGCTTTCCAACTGGCTCTCAGTGGTCGTCCCGGCCCTGTCCTCATCGATGTTCCCAAGGATATCCAGTTTAGCAAAACACTTTATCGCCCATCAACACGGCTCAGTTCCAATGAGTATGCTCGCGCAGTTCGAACTCAGCAGCCATCGCCGGCAGCCATTGCGCGGGCCGCCCAGCTCATTGCTGAAGCTCAACGGCCATTAATTATGTCTGGTCATGGAGTCATTCTAGCGAATGCCTGGAGCGAATTGCAGGCCTTTGCCGAGAAGACAAATATCCCAGTCATCACCACGCTGCTCGGCCTGAGCGGCTTCCCGGAAACGCACCCCCTGGCTATTGGCATGCCGGGGATGCATGGACCCGCGCATGTCAACCGTGCCATTGGTGTCGCCGACCTGATCATCGGTGTGGGGCTGCGCTTCGATGACCGCGTCACCGGGAAAGTGAGTGAGTTCGCACCTCGTGCACGCTTTATCCACATTGATATCGACCCCGCGGAGATGCACAAAGTCAAACCGGCAGCCGTACCGATTGTGTCCGATGCTAAAGCTGCCTTGAAAGCTCTGGTTGAGGCCGTTGAGCCAGGCGATCACCGTACGTGGATCAGCGAGATACGCAACAATGAGGCACAGGATCAAGACCACATTGCTGCTATCCCACGCAACACAGTACATCCCGATCCAATCTCCATCCTGGAAGCGATCCGTGCAGAAACACACGGTGATGCCATCATCGTCACCGACGTGGGGCAGCACCAGATGTGGACGGCGCGCCACTACACCTGGACACGTCCCAATAGCCACATTACCTCAGGGGGGCTTGGCACCATGGGCTTTGCTCTCCCTGCTGCCATGGGCGTCAAAATGGGTGTACCTGACGCTACAGTCTGGGTAGTGGCAGGCGATGGAGGCATCCAGATGAATATCCAGGAACTGGCCACCCTGAAACAGGAAGGTCTCGCCATTAAAGTAGCGATCATGAATAACGGCTACCTGGGTATGGTGCGCCAGTGGCAGCACTTCTTCCACTCGGGCAACTACTCTGAGACCCCTATTACCGGACCTGACTACGTTCAGTTAGCTGCCGCCTACGGACTGACAGGCATGCATGTCACAAAGCATGAGGAAGTGGCAGAGGCCGTACACCAGGCAATGGAAAAGGAGGGAACCGTAATTATTGATTTCGTCATTGAGTCAGAAGCGAATGTCTATCCAATGGTCGCTCCTGGCTCTGCTATTACCAACATGATTGAGGAAACGGAGGAGAGCACGGGACATGACTAATCAAGCTGCTCCTACAGAACGAGCAGGCCAGTCCGATGCTCCGCAAGGATCCGAGCGTTCACATACCCTGGTCGTGTTCGCGAATGACCAGCACGGGGCGCTCGACCGCATCGTTGGCGTGCTTCGTCGCCGTCGTGCCAGGTTGCAATCGTTCGCGCTCGGACGTAGCGAACTGCCAAATGTGGTACGCATCACGGTCGTTATGAACGATTCCGAAGTGGGAGTCGAGCAGTTAGTAGAGCAGCTGCGCAAAATTGTCAATGTACGACAAATCGTCAACCTCTCATCTGAACATACTGTGGCGCGAGAGTTGGCGCTGATTAAGGTTAATGGTGCCTCCTCTCATTTCAATGAGATTGTCGAACTCGGGCACCTTTTCGGAGCGCATGTCGTTGATGTAGCCCAGGAAACGGTCACATTGGAAGTGACCGGCAATGAAGAAAAAGTGGAAAAACTAGTCAGCCTGTTACAGGACTACGGCATCCGCGAGGTTGCCCGCACCGGTCGTCTGGCGATGGCACGTGGAGCCGCAGACCTGTAGCTTTCACCGCGAGATAATCAGAAAAAGGAGAAAACACTTATGGCAAACATTTACTACGATGCGGACGCAAACCTGGAACTCATTCAAGGAAAACGCATCGCCGTTATTGGCTACGGGAGCCAGGGACACGCCCACGCGCTCAATATGCGTGACAACGGCTGTAATGTAGTGGTAGGTCTACCTGCTAACAGCAAGAGTCGCGAGAAGGCCGAAGCCGAAGGACTGCAGGTAGTGACACCGGCCGCCGCCGCTGAGCAGTCCGATGTTATCATGATCCTCATCCCAGACCAGCATCATCGCGAAGTATTTGAGCGCGACATTCGACCCGGACTCGCTCCAGGCAAGATGCTGATGACAGCACACGGCTTCAGCCTGCACTACTCGCAGATAGTGCCCCCTCCCGACATTGATGTCGCGATGGTTGCGCCCAAAAGCCCTGGCCACATGTTGCGCCGCCTCTTCACCGAGGGCGTAGGTGTTCCTGCCCTGTGGACCGTCTTTCAGGATGCCACAGGCAACGCCGAAGCCCTGACCCTGGCATATGCCCGTGCGATCGGCTGCACGCGTGCCGGTGTGCTGCACACAACTATTGCCGAAGAGACCGAAACCGACCTCTTTGGCGAGCAGGCCGTTCTCTGTGGCGGGATCACCTCGTTGATCCGTGCAGGCTTCGAGACGCTTGTAGAGGCAGGCTATCAGCCGGAAGTAGCCTACTTCGAGTGTATGCACGAGATGAAACTCATCGTAGACCTGATGTACCAGGGCGGCATGAGCTACATGCGCTACTCTGTCAGCGATACCGCCGAATTTGGCGACTATGTCTCTGGCCCACGCATCATCGACCAGCATGTGCAAGATGAGATGCGCCGCATCCTAAAAGAAATCCAGAATGGCAGCTTTGCCGCGCGCTGGATACTCGAGAACCAGGCTGGCCGTCCCAGCTTCCAGGCCATGCGTCGAAGCAACGCCCAGCACCAGATCGAGCACGTTGGCAGCGAACTTCGCGCAATGATGCCCTGGTTGAATGCCCCAAACAAAAAACCAGAAATTGCCGAAACCAAACAATAGAACATCGAATCAGACCAGGTTCGTTTGTTTGCAAGAACAGCCCTTTTCAAGGAGGAAACAAAACAATGGCCGACCCTGCGGTAATCCGGATTTTTGACACAACCTTGCGCGATGGCGAGCAGTCACCAGGAGCCACAATGACGACTGAAGAGAAGATTCAAATTGCTGAACAGCTTGTGCGTCTTAACGTCGACATCATTGAAGCAGGCTTTCCTGCCGCCTCTCCTGGCGACCTCGAAGCAGTCAAAGAAATTGCACGCCATGCCCACGGCGCCGCAATCGCTGGATTGGCTCGCGCCAGCGTGAGCGATATTGACGCCGCCTGGGAGGCCGTCTGTGATGCTGAGCAACCGGTGATTCATATCTTCCTGGCAACCTCTGCAATTCACCTTACCCATAAGTTGAATCTCGGTTACCAGGAAGCACTTCAGCGAGTGAAGGACACGGTTACTTATGCGCGCAACCTCTGCCCAAGCATCGAGTTCTCAGCGGAAGATGCCACCCGTAGCGATTGGGATTACCTCTGCCGCGTCTTTGAAACTGCTATCAAATCGGGTGCAACGACCATTAACGTGCCGGATACCGTCGGTTACACCACGCCCTATGAGTACGAAGCGCTGTTCCGTTACCTGCGCGAGCGCATCCCGGGTATAGAGGATGTTGTAATGAGCGCCCACTGCCATAACGACCTGGGTATGGCGACCGCTAACACCTTAGCCGCCATCAAAGGGGGAGCGCGGCAAGTAGAGGTGACCATCAATGGCCTGGGTGAGCGCGCAGGCAATACTGCCATGGAAGAGGTCGTGATGGCGCTGCGCACACGGCCTGATTTCTATAGAAACATTGACACGCGTATAAACACGCACGAGTTCCTGGCAACAAGCCAGCTTATAAGTCAAATTACAGGTATTCCCGTACAGCCGAACAAGGCCGTAGTGGGAGCAAACGCCTTTGCCCACGAAGCAGGTATCCACCAGGACGGCATGCTGAAAAATCGCATGACATACGAGATCATGACTCCCCAATCGGTGGGATGGACAGATACAAAACTGGTGCTAGGCAAGCATTCTGGACGTCATGGCCTGGATGCTCGACTGCGACAACTAGGCGTCAAACTCAATGCCGAACAGCTCAAAGTTGCCTACAGCCGCTTTGTCTCCATGGCCGATCAAAAGAAACACATCACCGACGCAGACCTGCTCTATATCGCCGAGACCGGCATGGAAACACTCTCAGCTATATAGAGGTAGAAGAGAGCAATCAAGGAGTTAATCGTGAGCCAGACCGAAACCTCACTATCACAAAACAACGAACAACCGGTGAAAGCAGAGGCCCCAAAAGTACCAGAGCTTAGTCCTGACGAAGGATATGCCTACTTCGAAGGACGCGTCGTACCAATGAACGAAGCTAAAGTGAGTATCGCGACCCACGCACTACACTACGGCACAGCCTGTTTTGAGGGCATCCGCGGCTACTGGAATGCAAACCACGAACAGCTATACCTATTGAAAGTGCGGGAACACTATGAGCGCATGGCCAACTCCTGGAACACCTTGCGCATGCACCCCAATGAATCGGTTGACGACCTGTGTCGTATCACCGTCGAGCTTGTACGCACACATGGTTACCGCCAGGATGTCTACGTGCGCCCCATCACCTATAAGTCCGCGCGTACCATCAAGCTCACGCTCAACTCGCTGGATGACTCCACAGCCATCTACACGTTCGCCATGGGTAACTACGTCGATATTAGCTCGGGCCTGAGTGTCTGCACCTCGTCCTGGAGACGAGCCAACAGTAACGCCATGCCTGTGCGTGCCAAAGTCACGGGAGCCTACATCAATAGTTCCCTTGCCATTGATGATGCCAGCGCATCCGGTTTCGACGAAGCCATCATGCTTACCCATGACGGCACCGTTTCAGAGGGCAGTTCGTGCAACCTGTTCATCCTGCGCAATGGCAGGCTTGCCACCCCCGCACTCTCTGAAGACATCCTCGAGGGCATCACGCGCAATGCCTTGATCGACATGATACGCGAGGAATTCGGCATGACAGTCGAAGAACGGCACATCGACCGCACCGAATTGTATGCCGCTACCGAAATCTTCATGTGCGGCACAGGTGTACAGGTTTCACCGGTTAGCAGTGTCGATCATCGCCCGGTAGGCACAGGTAAACCCGGGCCATTCAGCATGAAACTGCAAGAGCTCTATCTCTCTGCCTGCCGGGGCGAGAATGAAAAATACCGGGATTGGGTAACTCCCGTCTACTAATCGGTCAACACCGGGGCTGTGCTGGAATCCTGCTAGCAGCATCAGTATAGATTGCACAAAAAAGCCGCTATTTCCCACTAAAAGATGTGGAAATAGCGATTTTTTGCATCGATGTCCCGAAAATTCCGGGCACCGAAAAGTGATGACTTGTATAATATGCACAAATATTACCCGACTCACTTCTTACATTTTATCTCTATCAATGGCTGCCTGAGATTTTTATACTAAAGAAGAGTTGCAGAAAGTAATGTTGCGGTTTCCCCTCCTTTCTAATCGTGAGCAATGCCGGTCAGATGCATGGTAATGATGCCATTAATCATTAGTCGTCGTGATTGTAGTGAGACACGAAAAGGAATTATTATCATGGCAGTTCAAACTTCGAACGAGACCTCCACTGGCATGAAGCCTACGCTGAGCCTTACCGGGGTCACTATCAACGCTATGGCGCTGATCGCGCCAGGTGCCTTCCTCTGGACAACCTACCAGTTACAGGCCGCGCCTGCCTCGGCAATGAACATGTGGTTCGCGGTGTTTGTTGCGACTGCTATCGCGCTCTTTACAGCGACCGCTTATGCCACGCTGGCCAAACGCTTCCCTGAAGCAGGCGCAGGCAGTTCTTATTACTTTGCGGAAGCCTCCATCCTCCAGCGCGAAGAACATCGTCATTTTAAGTTTGCACGTCTGAGTAAGTTCATCGTGGGTTGGGCCTCACACCTGTACTACTGGGTTTACCCCGGTGTCATGGTAGCCTTTATGGGTCTACTCATTACTTACATTATTCAGACCTTTAACCCAAGCTTTGGCTCGCCTCTACAAGAGGTCATCGTTTGTGTAGCGTTTGCTTGCATAGTAGGTGCGATTGCCTTTATCGGAGTAACAGGCTCAACCCTTGCGAACATCATCATCAATGTGATTCAGATACTTGCTTTGGTGACCTTCTCCACCCTTGCCATTGCCTACCGCTTGTCTCACCCTGGAGTGCACTACCTTCATCCCAGCGCTTTAAGCGTCATTACACCTCACAACCTCAGCGGGCTCATTTTCCAGACTACAATTGCCATCCTGCTGGTGGTTGGTTTTGAGTCTGCAACAGCGCTGGCTGCAGAGGCCAAGAATCCAGGGCGCGATATTCCACGGGCCGTCGTGCTTTCACTGGTTATCCAGGCTGTCATCTTCTACTTCTTTGAATACTTTGCCGCAAACTTCTTTATCAACACCGGTTACAAAAACGCCGCGGGCACCGGTTTCACTGCCGCCTTTAATTCAGGTGCGCCGATCGGCGACATGGCGCAAACCATAGGCAACAGTATCCTTGGTGGCAACGGTACTGCATTCGCGACAATTATAGCGGCTACCGTTGTTATTGCCCTCGTTGGTACTGCGCTCTCCTGTCTGAATACTGGCGTGCGTGTCACTTATGCTATGGGCAAAGATACCGAATTACCGGTGGTCTTTGGCTTCCTTCACGGCAGGTTCCGAACACCGCATGTGGGAGTGATCATACTCACACTTATCTCCGCCATCATCGGTTCGTACGGGGTATTGAGCATTGATAAGCTAACGCAGGTGACTCTCATCTCTAACATTGGCACCTTCCTGCTCTATGGCATGACCTG
>Ga0207646_10006087_pt1 | contig 12565 bp, 8 predicted proteins | sample KBSK5502metaG_FD_184343 | JGI IMG/M metagenome (GOLD analysis project Ga0207646, IMG submission 184343) | Corn, switchgrass and miscanthus rhizosphere microbial communities from Kellogg Biological Station, Michigan, USA - KBS K5-50-2 metaG... | ecosystem: Host-associated > Plants > Roots >...
GTCCCATAGTTGCCGAGTGTCTCATCGCCGAGGCGCTGCACCCATATCCGACCGATCTTTTGATCGCGACCAAAGCGGGCTTTCAGCGGCCTGGGCCTAACAAATGGGTCGAGGACGGTCGCCCGAAGCATTTGCGGTCGGCGGTCGAGGGTAGTCTTCACCGGCTACATCGCTCGCGGATCGATCTGTTACAACTGCACCGGATCGACCCGAAAGTAGCAATGGAAGATCAAATCGGCGCACTCGTCGATCTTCAGCGCGAGGGCAAGATTCGCCACATCGGATTGTCTGAAGTCAGCGTAAAGCAGATCGAAGCGGTCCGTCGCATCACACCAATCGTTTCCGTGCAGAATCGATTTAATCTGGTCGATCGAAATTCCGAGGAGGTACTGAATTATTGTACCCGGGAAAATATTGGCTTCATCCCTTGGTTTCCACTTGCCACCGGCGAACTAGCGAAACACGATGGTCCGCTCACGCGCGCGGCGAAGCGCCTTAAGGCACAGCCAGCGCAGGTCGCGCTCGCATGGTTGCTTAAAAAATCTCCGGTGATGCTCCCGATTCCCGGAACTTCGAAGGTCAAACATCTTGAGGAGAACACTGCTGCCGCTTTGATCGAGCTCGATGATTCAACAATGGATGAGTTGGAAGGCCTGGGCGCAGGTGCTGCGGGCTAATCGCGGGTTTGCGTGACGCGGCAAAACGCTAACCGTCGGCGCTGTCCGTGGGCCACCACTGAACCGGCCATCGCTTATCATGATAAGGAGTGGGGTGTACCGGTGCACGATGACCGGTTACTGTTCGAATTTCTGATCCTCGAAGGCGCTCAGGCAGGGCTGAGCTGGATTACAATTCTGAAGAAGCGCGAGAATTACCGGAAGGCGTTCGCTCGATTTCGCGCGGAAGAGATCGCCCGGTATGGCGCGCGCGATGTGAAACGGCTTCTCGGTAACGAAGGCATTGTGCGCAACCGGCTGAAGATCGCGGCGACGATCCAGAATGCGAAGGCGTTTCTCGCCGTGGGCAAAGAATTCGGATCCTTCGACGCTTATCTGTGGAGTTTCGTTGGTGGCAAGCCGATCCAGAATCGTTGGCGAACGATGGCCAAGGTACCGGCGCGGACCAGGGAATCCGATGCGATGAGCCGCGACTTGCTGCGGCATGGATTCAAGTTTGCAGGCTCGACAATCTGCTATGCGTTGATGCAAGCGACCGGAATGGTGAACGATCACCTCGTGACCTGCCCGCGGCATGCCGAACTCGGCGGCAAACGATCGCCGGTAAGGCGACGATAGGTTACCCAAAAGAGCGAGCAGCGATCACCTCCCGAGCGGTATGTCAAAATCCCACCCTTGCGCAATAGCGGTGGATTCGCTCTCTCGCATACGTTCTCGTCATGAACGAAAGCGAGACCGGACTGAACAGATACCTGCAAGAGATCGGGCGAATTCCTCTGTTGACGCCGCAACAAGAGATCGAACTCGCAGCTAAGATCAAGAAGGGCGACCATCGCCCTTGAATCTTCCGCCTGCTGGTCGCCCATGAGCGTGGTCTTTCGTTTCGCGCTGATCGTGCGTGAGCAATTGATAAGAAGCTGCAACCAACGGCACAGCATTGCGGGTCGACGGCGGCGTCGTGCGCTCGATTTTCTAAGCACAACGGCAAAACATGATGCAATCGGTCGACCGCTGGATCGGCCGGATGATGTAGAGCGAAACGGACCCTGGACAAACCTCGGCGACAATCTCGTAGTCATCGCGCCGATCGGTTTAGCCGGGCGATTTCAAACGACGCTCCCCTTCGACCGGCATGGCCGGTGCTTCTCCAAGTGATGTCCAAGCTCGCGGACAAACCATAATCGGCATGACCGAAGCCCCTCACATAGAAAATTCGCATCGCGATTCGCGCGACGGTCCTTCATTTCGCAATAACGAGCTACTCGCCGGCATCAGCGATGAAATGTACGCGCAGGTTGCCGACAAGATCAGCGTTATCGAGTGCGATCCGAATGAAATCATCTTCGAGGAGAACGATCCGGGAAATTCCCTTTATCTGATCGCTGACGGCTCGGTGAAGATTTCGAAAAAGGGTCGGGCCGGTCAGCAGGAGACCCTGGCCTATTTAATGGAACGCGATTTTTTTGGCGAAATGGCGCTGGTCGATAGTGGAAAGCGTTCTGCGCAAGCCGCTGCGGTGGACCGTGTCGTTGTGGGACGAATCGATCGCGAAGGCTGGGACCTGCTGCTCCATCTCGCGCCCCATTTGGTGTTGGGCAACTTCACCAGATCCGTCACCAAGCGTCTGCGTCATAATAATCAACACTTCATCGAAGAGGTGATGCGCAACGAGCGGCTCTCGCTCATCGGCACCACGATCAGTTCAATCGTGCACGACATGAACAACCCGATCTCGTGCATCCTCTGCGCTTGCGAAGTGATTCGAAAGAACAACCCGGATGGATTGACGAGCGAAGCGGCGGAGCTGATCCGCGACGCCATCCGAAAAATGGAGACGATGACGCGCGAGTTGATCGACTTTTCGCGGGGCCACACTCAATTAAATTATGAGGCTGCCGCCGTTCGTGATCTGATTCAGCAGGTCGAGGCCGATTTTTCCAGATACCGGCCAAAGGTCGAGCTGCGCGTCGAAGTTTCGTACGACGGCGCAATCAAAGTGGATCGTCACCGGCTGTTGCGCGTATTCAGCAATCTGATCCGAAACGCTTGGGAAGCGATGGCCGAATCCGACGAAAAGATCCTGCGGTTTAGCGTAAAACGCGTCGATGCCCGCCTGCGGTTCGAGATTTCCGATACCGGTTGCGGAATTCCAGCCCAACTTCTGCCCCGGATTTTCGAGCCATTCGTGACTCACGGGAAATCAAACGGCACTGGCCTGGGGCTGGCGATCAGCAAGGCGGTGGTCGAGGCCCATCATGGCACGATTTCGGTGAAAAGCAGCGACCACGGCACCACGTTTACGGTCGATCTACCCCTCCAAGCCTAGGCATTTTGGCTCCCGGTCTTGGCAGGTTTTTTCGGCGCTGCAGAAAGTGCCGGGAGTTGGCGCGGGAGAAGCTTCGCTTTCAAGCATCGACCTCTCGTCTAGCGGGATGTCGCCCGACTTGCCATGGCCACTGAGCTCGAACCAGATCTTCAATTAGAGATCGCCCATGTCCTTTTTGTGGACATCGTCGGTTACTCAAAGTTGTTGATCAACGAGCAGCGCGGGTCGCTCGGCGAACTGAATCACGTTTTCCGAAATACCGATGCGTTTCGTGTTGCCGAAGCAGCGGAAAAACTCATTTGCCTGCCGACGGGAGACGGAATGGCCCTGGCCTTCACCAGCACGCCGGATGCGCCTGTTCGCTGCGCGTTACAAGCGAGCAAGGCGTTGCTCGACCATCCGGAATTGAAAATCCGAATGGGTGTTCACAGCGGACCCGTCAGTGGAATGACCGATCTGAATGACCGTTCAAACGTTGCCGGCGCCGGCATCAACATCGCGCAGCGTGTGATGGATTGCGGCGACGCCGGACACATTCTGCTGTCGAAGCGCGTCGCTGAAGACCTTGCAGAATACCGGCATTGGCAACCGTATCTGCACGACCTCGGCGAATGTGAAGTAAAACACGGGGAAGTGATTTCACTCGTTAATCTTTATAACAATGAAGTGGGCAATCCTCAGCGGCCCGCCAAACTCGCTGCGCATACCCACACTGTCAGCGCGACTACTCAAAGAATATCCGATCGGATTCCGCGCATGCTGATAGCAGCTCTGCTCGTCCTAACGACGGCAGCGATCGGCTTTAGAATTTTTTTCCCACCACTTGCATCCAAAACAGAGAGTCCCATTCCGAACGCCGCGCTCATCTCTTCCATTCCAGAAAAGAGCATTGCGGTTTTGCCATTTGAAAACTTGAGCGCGAACCAAGAGACCGCCTTTTTCACTGATGGCGTCCAGGATCAAATTCTCACCAATCTGGCGAAGGTCGCGGACCTAAAAGTAATCAGCCGCACCAGCGTCATGCAGTACAAGACCGTTCGCGCCCGCAACCTGCGTGAGATTGGACGGCAACTCGGCGTTGCCCATGTGCTGGAAGGCAGTGTCCAGCGCGCCGCCAACCGCATCCGCGTCAATGCTCAGCTCATTGACGCGCGCACCGACGCACATCTTTGGGCGCAGACATACGATCGCGATCTCGCGGATGTGTTCGCCATTCAAAGCGAGATTGCTCAGACAATTGCCGACCAACTCCAGGCTCGGATGTCGCCGCGTGAGAAAGCGGCCATTGCACAGCCGCCTACCACCGACCCTGTCGCCGAGAGGCTTTTTGTTCAGGCCTGGCAGCTAGCCGAATTGGGGTCTAATCCCGACGCGAAGGACGCGCTACTTCAAGCGGTTTCATTACTTGAAGAAGCGCTCGAGCGCGATCCGCACTTCCTGCGCGCTTGCGGTCTTCTCACCACAGCTCACATCGATCTCTATTGGCAGGGGTTCGACCACTCTGCGGCCCGACTTGAGTTGGCTCGCGCGACCATTGAGCGAGCGGCCGCTATCAACCCGGATGCCGGTGAAGTCCATCTCGCGCGGGCGGACTATGCTTACAAAGCCTTCCGGGATTACGAGCGAGCGCGCGCTGAATTGGAACTCGCTCGGGCCACACTCCCGAATAATGCACTCGTGAACATCTACACTGCGGCCATCGATCGGCGTCAAAACCGATGGGCCACGTCGATTCAAAATTGGGAGCGCGGCGTTAGTCTCGACCCGCGCAACTTCCGCTACCTGGTGGAAACGGGATTCACTTACCAGACGCTGCGTCGTTTTGCCGAATCGGCCCACATGTACGAGCGCGCCCTCTCGGTCTTTCCCAACGATCCCTTTGTGCGCGCACAACTCGCTCAAATCCCATTCTTCGAACACGCCGATCTCCGGCCTTGGCACACCCAGCTTTCCGCTATCGTCAACCAGGACCCAAAGGCAGCTACCGAAATCGCGAACGGCCTTTTTAATTGTGCGCTCGCCGAACGCGACTCTGCCTTAGTTACTCGTGCACTCGAATCCATCCGCGTCGAGGGATTGCGCGATACCTATAATAACTCGCTTTGGACCCGCGACTGGTTTGTTGGCCTCGCCGCCCGCACTTTCGGCGAACAGGCCAAAGCGCGCGTCGCCTTCACCGCCGCCCGCGGCATCGAAGAAAAGAACGTTCGAGACCAACCCGAGTACGCGCCGGCGTGGAGTCGCCTTGGACTGATCGATGCCGGCCTTGGGCGCAAGGACGACGCGATCCTTGAAGGACGCCACGCGTGCGAACTTTTGCCGGTCAGCAAGGATGCGGTGGACGGCCCCTCCTACATCACCAATCTGGCTATGATCTACGCCTGGACCGGTGAGAAGGACTTGGCGCTCGCACAACTCGCCATCTCCGCACAAGTTCCAGCCGGCGTCACTTACGGGGAGCTCAAGCACTACCCGCAATGGGATTCACTTCGCGGTGATCCGCGATTCGAAAAAATCGTCGCCTCGCTTGCGCCGAAGCAATAGCTCGGCTCAAACGCCAGTCCAATGCCAGTGCGGCTCGCACCTGGGACCTCAACTTTTTCAACTCCTCAATGTTCACTTTTAATTCCGCGTTGGGTCGTCAGATAAACTGCGAAACTTCCAAGCCAATGTCCGCCTTCGTAATGTTCGCCGGTCACAGCGGCGAGTCCGACGCGACGATGCGCATCCGCCGCAGCTTGCAGCGCCGGCCGGCGGTGATCGTCGTCGGGTAGCGCCGAAAGAATTCCTTCCAGCATCCAAGCCCGGCTCAAATTCAATCCGTCAAGGTGCGCCAGCTTCGGATCGCTCGGGTCAGGCGAAATCACGACCCGCAACCAATCGGCGTTGTCGCTGGCTTCTCTACCGACCGGGATCTGGGGCATGAATTGCTTCAGCCAACCCGCGAATTCTTTTTGGGGAAGGACGCGCCGCATCACGTCCGCTTCGCCGAGACAAGGCGACAGAAAGTCTTCGCCGGAAGGTTCGTAAGTGAGCGGACAATTTTTGTCGCCGAGAAAAAACTTCTTGGCCGAGTCGCGAACCAGTTTTGTAAAAGCTTCATTCTTCGTCGTGCGGGCGTAATCGAACATCAGACCGAGTCCGAACGCGGTTTGATCGTGTTCGCCGATCCGCACTGGATTGGAAAGCTTCGGCAACCAGTTCGTCAGCCGTTCCACGGCCGCATCTTCGAGTGGCTTCAGGTTCGCCGACCATTCCCGCGCTTGCGGATCGTCCCATTCGCGCAGCTCGGCACAAAGTTGAAGTAACCAGGACAATCCGTACGGCCGCTCAAAACTTGAGCGGCCCGGTCCCTTCAAATACGCCGCTTCTTGTTTCAGGTTCTCCGCGGTCAGACTTTGCCTGAGCGCATCGCGGGCGACGCTCGCGAACGGCGCGTCCGGAAATGTGCGAATCAAGCGAACGAGCAGCCAGTGTCCGTGCACCGATGAGTGCCAGTCGTAACAACCGCAAAATGCCGGCGTCAGTTTTCGCGGTGGCATGACGTCGGCGTCGCTGTTCAGCACATGCGCGATCTTGTTCGGATATTCCTTGTGCACGCACGCGAGCGCGAGCTTGGCAAAACGTTCTGCCGCCTTCGCATCAAAGTCCGGCGTTGAGTCTGCTGTGGTGGCAGCCGTCTCGGCGGCAAACGAGATGGCCACTGAAAACAACATCACCACACTTAACCGTAAGATCGACATCGTGTGGGTGGTCGTGATTTTCAAGATTGCCTTTCGTGTCTCGCGCACGGAGAAGTTAGGCCCCGCTATGTTAATCCGATATTACATCATCGCTTGCGCATTGCTCAACGCTGCGCAAATCACCGCCGTGTCCGCCGCCCATCCAGTCGATAATCCACTGCTCAAAGAAAGCGTGCTGCCGTATCACTACCCGCCTTTCGACAAGATCAAGGACGAACATTTTGTCCCGGCGATGGAAGCCGGCATGCGCGAGCAGCTCAAGGAAGTCGAAGTCGTCGCCAACAATTCTGAAAAAGCGACGTTTGACAACACCGTGGTCGCGCTCGAGCGCACCGGCCGTTTGCTCGATCGCGCGGAGCGCACGTTCTCGAACCTGAATGCCTGCAACACCAATCCAGCGTTGCAGAAGATCGACAAAGAAATGGCGCCGAAACTTTCTGCCCATCGCGATGCGATCCATCTCAACGGCAAACTGTTCGCGCGTATACAGGAGCTTTACGACAATCGCGACACACTCGGCCTCGATCCCGAATCCGCTTATCTCCTTGAGCGTTATTACAAAGATTTCGTGCGTGCCGGCGCCAAGCTATCCGATCCCGACAAGGAAAAACTGAAGAAAATCAACGCCGAACTCGCGACATTGCAGACCGATTTCGAACAAAATGTTCTGAAGGAAAAAAACGCGTCCTCGGTCGTGGTCGATCGCAAGGAAGCGCTCGCCGGTCTTTCCGACAACCAAATGGCGAGCGTAACCGCTGCGGCAAAAGCGGAGCACAAGGACGGCAAGTTTGTCATTCAAATGCAGAACACCACCGGGCAGCCGCTGCTCGGCTCGTTGCAAAATCGCCAATTACGCGAGCGCATCATGCAGACGTCGCTCGCGCGCAATAGCAAAGGCGGCGAGTTCGACACCCGCAACGTTGTGATTCGCACCGCCCAGCTCCGGGCCGAGCGGGCCAAACTTCTCGGCTACCAAAATCACGCCGCCTATCAACTCGAAGATCAGACCGCGAAGGATGTCGCGACCGTGAACAAACTTCTCGGCGATCTCGCGCCGCCGGCGGTCGCGAACGCCAAACGCGAAGCGGCCGACATGCAGAAGATTGTCGATCAGGAAAACGGCCGTTTCAAAATCGCGGACTGGGACTGGGACTTTTATTCCGAAAAAGTTCGCAAGGCGCGCTACGCCTTCGAAGAATCGGAGCTGCGCCCTTACTACGAACTAAATCATGTGATTCTCGACGGTGTTTTCTTCGCCGCCGGAAAACTTTACGGGCTCACCTTCAAGGAACGCCACGATTTGCCGGTTTATCTACCGGATGTCCGCGTGTTCGAGGTTTACGATCGCGACGGCAAACCGCTCGCTTTGTTTCTGGGAGATTATTATGCGCGACCGTCAAAACGCGGCGGCGCCTGGATGAACGCCTATGTCCAGCAAAGCGATTTGTTCGCGACCAAACCGGTGGTGGCGAACCATCTCAACATTCCGAAACCGCCGCCGGGCGAGCCGACTTTGCTCTCCCACGATGAAGTGCGCACCGCGTTTCACGAGTTCGGTCACGCACTCCATGGAATGTTTTCGAACGTGAAATATCCGCGCTTCAGTGGCACGAGCGTGCCGCGGGATTTCGTCGAGTATCCATCACAGGTGAACGAGATGTGGGCGACCTGGCCAGAAGTGCTGAAGAATTTCGCGAAGCATTACAAAACCGGCGAACCGATGCCGCAGGCGTTGCTCGATAAAGTCGAGGCCGCGGAAAAATTTAATCAAGGATTCAAAACGACCGAATACCTGGCGGCTTCGCTGCTCGATCAGGCCTGGCATCAACTCGATCCGTCGCAAATTCCGACGGATGCAATCGTGTTTGAAAAGGAAGCGCTCCACAAGGCCGCCGTCGATTTTCCGCCCGTGCCGCCGCGTTATCGGAGCTGTTATTTTTCGCACGCGTTCGCCGGCGGATATTCGGCCGGTTATTATTCCTATCTCTGGAGTGAAGTGCTCGACGCCGACAGTGTGGAATGGATCAAGCAACACGGCGGATTGAAACGTGAAAATGGGGACCGGTTCCGCGCCACGCTGTTGTCGCGCGGCGGATCAGCCGATGCGCTTGGTCTGTTCAAAGATTTCACCGGCCGCGATCCTTACATCGAGCCGTTGTTGAAACGCCGCGGACTCGATCGCGCCCCGGGTCCCGACGACACGAAGACCAAACGGCATCCCCCAGCGGGCTAATTGCTAATTGCGGACTTCCGACCTCTGGCAGCTAATCTTCCTCCTCCACTGCTCGCCACGCCGTAACTTTAGCGAAGGCGGGTCGTCTGCTCCGCAATTCGCAATTCGCATTTCGAATTTCCATCGCTATTTTCCCGCGCATGAAATCCGTAGTCGCGAGCGTTGTCGTTGCATTTCAACTGCTGGCCGTCACGGCCCTTGCCAGCAACAGCGTCGTGAACATGTCGCATTACGATTTGGTTCGCGCCGATTTTGTCGCGATGAAAAACGAAGGCATCGTCGGCGTCATTCACGAAGCGACATTTCCGCGTTTGCAACGCGACTGGCGATATTTTGAAAGGCAGGCGGATGCGTCGCAGGCCGGCCTGTTGTGGGGCGCGTATCATTTTGGCGACGGCACGAATCCGATTTCGCAAGCCGATCATTTCCTGGCAACGGTCGCCTCATCGCATCGGCCCCTGCGGACCGCTGGTGACCCCGATAAAAAGCGGGCCGGCGTGTTGCTCGTACTCGATTTCGAAAAGAACGGACATTATCCCGGCGGGAGTATGAGCGTGCCCCAAGCGGTCGCGTTCGTGCAACGAATCAAAGATCGCACTGGAAAATTTCCGGGCATATACGCCAGTGAATACCGTTTGCGCCAAATGTTGTACGGAAGCGGTGCAACCGCCACGCATCGCGCCGTTCTTTCCAATTGCTGGCTTTGGGTTGCTAATTATCACGCCGAGCCGCGGGCCACCTCGCCCTGGACAAGCTGGGACTTTTGGCAATACACCGGCGACGGCAAATGCGGTTTGCGTCCGCGCAGCGCCTACCCAATCAGCGTTGCCAATCTTCGAAAAGCGGAGCGTAACATTTTTCGCGGCAACAACGCGCTGCTTCAGGCCTTTTGGCAGGAACACGCCTGGTTTCCGTCCGGGTAATCTTCCTCTTCCTCTTAATCATGCTCTTGCTCCTGCTCGGATCGAGCGCACGATTGTAGAGGCGCTTGTGCCAAGCGCCTGTTTTGTTACGTTGTTGACTGCGTAAAATTCACCCATGGGCGATCCGGTAAATCCTGATATCACCGCGGTGCAAAAATCCGCCACGGCGGATAAACCTGCATCGCCAACCGCCGCTCCGGCTCCAGACAGGGCTGATCTGCGCCCGGAAAATATTCAGGATGCGGTCATCCGTCTCGCCGGCAATTCGCAGGACGGAATTCAAACCGCCGGCGCGTTTCTCGCCCGCCTCGCTGGACGCAGCGACCACGACGTCATGACTTATATGACGATCCCGTCCACCATCTCGGGCGGACCGTCCATTTTTCAAGTCCGCATGGGCACGGGCGAAGTGTTGTCGGCCGGCGACGAAGCCGATTTTCTCGTCGCGTTTTATCAGCACAGTTATCAGGACCACATCGACTTTCTCAAAGAAGGCGGCGTGTTGCTTTACGATTCGGACAACGTTGAACCGAACCTCGACGACAAACGTTTCGTTTATGTCGGCGTGCCCATCACTGGGTTGACGGTGGAAGCGCTCGGCGGAACGGCCAAGGACAAGGGTAAAAACATTTTCGTGCTCGGTCTGATCGCAAAAATTTTCAGTCTCGACGTCGAGAAGCTGGCGACGTTGATCAAAGAAAAGTTTGCCGGCAAAGATGAGAGCATCGTCAACACGGCCATCATGGCGTTTACGGCTGGCTACGCTTACCCGGTCGGCAAAGTCCTGACCCATCAATACCAATTCGAACACATTCCCAAAACCGGCGGGCGCGCCCAGATCACGATGGATGGCAACCAGGCGCTTGCTTACGGATTGATTGCCGCCGGCGTGCGCTACGGCGCCGGTTATCCAATCACGCCGTGGTCGTCGATCATGGAAACGTTGCGGCGCGAGTTCCCGAAATACGGCGGAATTTTTGTGCAGGCCGAAGACGAGCTGGGCGCGGTTTCGCTCTCGCTTGGTTTCTCCTACTCCGGATATCTCGCCGTCACCGGCAGCGCCGGTCCGGGGATTTCGCTGAAGAGCGAGGCAATCGGCTGGGCATCGATGGCCGAACTCCCGCTCATCATTTGCAACATCCAGCGCGGCGGTCCCAGCACCGGTTTGCCGACCAACGTCGAGCAAAGCGATCTGCATCAGGCGATTTTCGGGAGTCACGGTGACAGTCCGCGCGTCGTCCTCGCCGCCTCCACCGTTGAAGATTGTTTTTACATCGCGATTGAAGCCGCCCGGATCGCGCGCAAGTACAGCACGCCGGTGTTCATTTTGAGCGACACCTCGCTTGCCACCCGGATCGAGGCGTTCGACGAACCCGATCTTTCCAAGTTGATGGTCGATCCGAAGCCGGACCTCACCCCGCGCCCGCCCGGGTTCAAGCCCTACGACCTCGAGCGCATCACGCAGCACGTCCCGCCCGGGACGCGCATGCTCGATGGAAAATATCCGCTTTTGTCGGGCCTCGAGCACGACGAGATGGGCCACCCGACCGGCAGCCCGAAATTACATATGGCGATGACGGCGAAGCGCCGGAAGAAATTACAAAAGCTCGCCGAAGAAATTCCGGTCCCGGAAGTTTACGGCGACCAGGAAGGCGACACGCTGCTTGTCGGCTGGGGATCGACCTACGGCCCCATTCACGACGCGGTGAAAATGGGGCGGGAACAGGGCGAGAAAATCGGTGCGCTCCATTTGCGCCACATTCATCCGCTCCCGAACGGGCTCGAGAAAATCTTCGCCAAATTCAAGCGCATCGTCACCGTCGAGATGAACGACCAGGGCATTTACGGGTTCGGTCAGCTCGCCATCATTTTGCGCGCCCGCTATTGCGAACCAAAGGTTGAGAGCGTGACCAAGACCGATGGCCTCACCTACCGGGTGAAAGAAATTCTCCAAGGCGTTTTTCCAGGCAAGTTTGTCTCACGCAGGGGCTATTCACCGAATCGTCCGGTTTCCGGAAACGGCGAACAAGATGTCGAGATTGCCCGCCACGAATCTATCACCCAAGGAGTTGGATAGAGATGAATAAGGAAAGCAGGAAAATAGGAACTGGGTCGGAATCTGGAAACCACGAAATCAGGAAATCAGATCTGGATCTTTCCGGTATCCGGTTTCCGCTTTCCGGTATTTATTTTCATCCTGGGTTCCTGGCTTCCTGATTAAATTTTTATGTCTGAAACAACAACAACCGCGATTCCCGAGAGAGAAAAATTAAGCAAGAAAGCTATCACTGCCGACCACCCGACCTGGTGTCCAGGTTGTGGTGACTTTGCGGTTTTGGCTTCCTTCTACAAAGTCCTCGAGAAACGCAACCTCGATCACGAAAAGATCGTCACCCTCGCCGGGATCGGTTGCTCATCGCGCTTTCCTTATTTCGTCAACGGCCACGGCGCGCACTTCATTCACGGCCGCGCCGTCCCGCTCGCCAGCGGCATCAGCCTGGCCCGGCCCGATCTGCACGTCTTTTTGTTCGGCGGCGACGGCGACGGTTTCTCCATCGGCGGCAACCATCTCAATCACGGCGCGCGCAAGAACGTCAACCTCGTCTACTTCATCATGGACAACTTCGTCTATGGCCTGACCAAAAAGCAGACGTCGCCCACGT
>Ga0207646_10006088_pt1 | contig 12565 bp, 9 predicted proteins | sample KBSK5502metaG_FD_184343 | JGI IMG/M metagenome (GOLD analysis project Ga0207646, IMG submission 184343) | Corn, switchgrass and miscanthus rhizosphere microbial communities from Kellogg Biological Station, Michigan, USA - KBS K5-50-2 metaG... | ecosystem: Host-associated > Plants > Roots >...
GCCCGCACTCGAGCGCGACCGGCCCGGTATTACCCTACGGCTCCATGCGGCCGCCCTTGCGGCTGCGCGATGGCAGGAAGCGGCCGAGCGGGCCGCGTCGGGACCCGTCACCCGCGATCGGTTGCGGACGATGCCTGAGCCCGCGGCCATCGAAGCCCTCAAGCTGCTCTTCACCGCGGCCGGCGGTTCCCAGCCCGGACTATCCCGGGCGCACCTCGGGGCGATGCTGAACCTGGCCAGAGGGGGCCGGGGAGGCCGAGGCGTCGATCTTCCGGGCGGCCTGCGTTTCCGTATCGTGGGGGACCTCATGCAGGTGGTGCCGTCGCGCCGTCCAGTCCGCCAAGCCGTTCGGCTCCAGGTCCGAAGCTGCGCGGGGTGCAGCGACCCCCAGGCAGCACATGTTCGCGCCGGGCTGCGATTGCACGTGGGATTCCGGCGGCCCGGGCTGCGCATGCGACCGTTGGGCGGCCGCGGGACCCGGAAGGTGCAGGACATCTTCGTCGACGCGCGCGTCCCTCGTGAGGAGCGCGATGGATGGCCGCTCGTGTTCGCGGGCGACCGCCTCGCCTGGATCCCAGGGATTGCGGTCGATTCAGACCTTGCGAGTCCTCCAGGCGCCGGTTGCCTTCACGTTTCGATTACACCTATGCCGGTCGCTTCGGCGTCAGGAATTGTTAGGCTAGAAACGCCAAAAGTCCTCGAGGAGATCTGATGTTGAGTCGCTTCCCACGCTCCAGCCTCTTTTACTTTGCATTGGTCGTCGTCCTCGGCCTCATCTTCTGGTTCACCTGGACCTCGATCCAGAACAGCCAGAACGCGACCGACTGGGACTACACCAGGATGCTGAACGAGGCCTCGAAGGGCAACGTCAGCGTGGTGGACATCAGCGGGACGGACGGAGTCGTCACGGACACGCAGGGCAAGAGGCACAACGTGGTCCTGCCGGACTGTTCGGGCGAGTGCAAGTACATGGATGACCTCCGCACCAGCGGGGTGACGGTGAAGTTCGAAAAGAGCCAGACAGGCAGCTACTTGATCAGCGTGCTGCTGCCGAACATCATCCTGGTGATCCTGATCGCGGCCTTCATGTGGTGGGTGTTGCGCCAGACCCAGAGCGGCAACAACCAGGCAATCTCCTTCGGTCGCTCGCGCGCCCGGATGATCGCAGGCGACAAGCCGGCCATCACATTTGCGGACGTCGCCGGGGTAGACGAGGCGAAACAGGAGCTGACCGAGATCGTCGAGTTCCTCAAGTACCCCGAGAAGTTCGTCGCGCTGGGCGCCCGAATTCCCAAGGGTGTGCTCCTCGTCGGACCTCCCGGAACAGGCAAGACGCTGCTGAGCAAGGCGGTCGCCGGCGAGGCCGGCGTGCCTTTCTTTTCCATCTCCGGCTCGGAGTTCGTCGAGATGTTTGTCGGTGTCGGCGCGAGCCGCGTCCGCGACCTCTTCGACCAGGCCAAGAAGAACTCCCCCTGCATCGTGTTCGTGGACGAGATCGACGCGGTCGGCCGCCAGCGAGGCGCCGGACTTGGCGGCGGCCACGACGAGCGCGAGCAGACCCTCAACCAGCTGCTGGTCGAGATGGACGGCTTCGACACCAACACCCACGTCATCGTCATCGCGGCGACCAACCGCCCGGACGTGCTCGACCCAGCACTTCTGCGGCCTGGACGTTTCGACCGTCACGTCACGCTCGACAGACCCGACATCAAGGGCCGCCGCCAGATCATCGACGTACACGCCCGCAACAAGCCGCTCGACTCGACGGTCGACCTCGACGTGCTCGCTCGCCAGACGCCGGGCTTCAGCGGCGCGGACCTGGCGAACCTGATCAACGAGGCTGCGATCCTCGCCGCGCGCGCCAACCAGAAGGTGATCGGTATGGACGAGCTCGAGGAGGCGATCGCCCGCGTCATCGCCGGCCCCGAACGCAAGAGCCGCCGGATCTCGGACAAGGAAAAGGAAGTCATCGCCTACCACGAGACCGGCCACGCCCTGGTCATGAAGGCGCTGCGGCACACCGACCCGGTGCACAAGATCTCGATTATTTCCCGCGGCATGGCGCTCGGCTGGACGCTGAGCCTGCCCGAGGAGGACAAGTACCTCGTTTCGCGCGACGAGCTGATGGACCAGATCGCAGGCATCATGGGCGGGCGCGTCGCTGAGGAGATCGTGTTCGGCGACATCACCTCCGGCGCCGAGAATGACATCCAGAGGGCGACCCAGATCGCGCGCCGCATGGTGACCCAGTGGGGCATGTCGGAAAAGCTGGGCACTGTCCAGATGGGCCATCGCGAAGAGCTCGTGTTCCTCGGCCGCGACCTCGGTGAGCAGCGCAACTATTCGGAGGAGGTTGCGGCGATCATCGACGAGGAGATCCGCAGCATCGTCGATCACGGCTACCAGACCGCCAAGAGCGTTCTGACCAAGTCGCGGGCGAAGATGGACGCGGTGGTCGAGCGCCTCAAGGTCGTCGAGACGATCGACGGCAAAGAGTTGGACGAGATCCTGGCGCAGGAAGAGCCTGCAGCGCCGGCCGCTGCCAGCTCCTCCGCTTCTTAGCACGCCAGAGCTCCTAACTGTCGCAGGCCGAGGCAATCTCGGCCGCAGCCTTGCCCGGGCCCTGCATGCGCGACTCGTGCCGGCGCGCACCGGTTTTCGTCTGCCGCGCCGAGGCGTGCTGTTCCTGGCCGTCCCCGACGGCGCCGTCAGCGAGATGGCGAAACGCATCGCGCGCATGCGTCCGCCGTCGGAGCTTGCCGTCGTCCACCTGAGCGGTGCGCTCGGCCTCGATGCGCTGAGCGTGCTCGCGGCCAACCCGCGCGGGTCGTTTCATCCGTTGCAATCGTTTCCCGCGCCCCGTGGGCCGGAGGCGTTTCGCGGAATCACCGTCGCGGTCGACGCATCCACTGCGGCGTTCATGCGCCGACTCGGTGCCCTCGCACGAGCCATCGGAGCTACGCCGAGGCGCGTGCGGGACGGCGATCGCGTCCTCTACCACGCCGCTGCGGTGTACGCCTCCAACTACGTCGACGTCGTCCTGGCCGAGGCGGTTCGCCTCCTGGGCGAGATCGGTTGGAGTCAGGCGGATGCCACAAAGGCGCTGATGCCACTGGTCGAGGGAGCGGTGGAAAACGTCCGCAAGCGGGGGGTGGTCCTAGCCTTGACGGGACCGATCAGACGAGGCGACGCGCAGACCGTGGCGCGCCACCTCGAGGCAGTGGACAACGCGGATCTTTATCGTATGCTCGGCCTGGTCGCGCTCGAGATCGCAAGAGAGGCGGGACTCGATCCCGCGGCGGCCGGGCGGACCAAAAGGGCGCTGACCCGAGATGTGGCAGCGACCCGAAGGAGAGGTCGTCGATGACCACGGTGCTGGACGTCCAGCGATTCAAGGACGAGGGCCGGCGCTTTGCCATGCTCACCGCGTACGACTACCTGAGCGCCAAGATCCTCGACGAGGCGGGGATTCCGATCCTCTTGGTCGGCGACAGCCTTGGCATGGTGATGCTCGGTTACCCGACCACGCTGCCCGTGACCATGGACGACATGCTCGTTCACGCCAAGGCCGTGGCACGTGGCGCGCGTCAGGCGCTGCTCGTCGGGGACATGCCTTTCATGTCCTACCAGGCGTCGACGGAGCAGGCGATCATGAGCGCCGGCCGCTTCATCCAGGAGGCCGGGATGCACGCGGTCAAGCTCGAAGGCGGCGGCCCCGTGATCGAGATCACGCGACGCCTGACCGAGATCGGGATTCCAGTGATGGGCCACCTCGGCCTCACGCCCCAATCAGTCCACACGATGGGCGGTTTCAAGGTCCAGGGCAAAACGGACGCGCAGGCGGCGCGCATCCTCGCCGATGCGAAGGGTCTCGAGCAGGCCGGCGCCTTCAGCATCGTGCTCGAAGGCGTGCCAAGCAAGCTGGCGGCCACGATCACGAACGCCCTGCGCGTCCCGACCATCGGGATCGGCGCCGGTCCCGCGACCGACGGGCAGGTGCTCGTGCTGCACGACATGCTCGGGCTGACGACCGGCAAGCCGCCGAAGTTTGTCAAGCGCTATGCCAACCTGGCGGAGGACATCGCACGCGCCGCGACCGCCTACACCGATGACGTGCGCGACGGCAAGTTCCCCGGTCCGGAGCACGAGTATTCGGCCAATGGATCGGCTCCGGCAAAGGACAGGGAAGAGGTTCGGTACGGCGGATGACGGCCTGCTCGTAATCGAGCAACCCGGCGCGATGCTCGAGGCATCGCGTCGGTGGCGACGCGACGGCAAAACGATCGGGCTTGTGCCGACGATGGGCGCGCTGCACGCCGGCCACCTGAGCCTGGTCGAGCTCGCGCGACGTGAGAACGAAGTCGTTGTCGTGAGCATCTTCGTCAACCCGATACAGTTCGGGCCGGGCGAGGACTTCGCCCGCTACCCACGCGATCCCGGCCGCGACGCGCGGCTGCTGCATGAGGCGGAGGTCGACGCGATCTACGAGCCTTCGGCCGGGGTGATGTACCCGCCGGATGCCGGCACGCGAGTCCACGTGGGCGACGTCGCCGAACCTCTCGAAGGCAAGGCGCGGCCCGGCCATTTCGAGGGTGTGGCCACGGTCGTGATGAAGTTGTTCGCCGCGGTCGAGCCAGACCGCGCCTACTTCGGCCAGAAGGACGCGCAGCAGGTTGCTGTGGTGAAGCGGCTGACCCGGGATCTCGATCTCGGCGTGGAGATCCGAGTGGGGCCGATCGTGCGCGAGCCCGACGGGCTGGCGCTGAGCTCACGCAACGTGTACCTCGACCCTGCCGAGCGCAAGGCCGCGGCAAGCTTGAGCGCCGGCCTGCGCGGCGCGGCCGACGCTTACGCCGCAGGCGAGCGGGATCCGAACGAGCTTCGCCGAGTTTTGTCGGCGCCTATGAACTCCGAGCCACTGGTGCGTCTCGAGTACGCGGAGGTCGTCGACCCGGCTACTTTTCAGAAGCCTGGGACGCTCGCCGTGCTGGCCGCTCGGGTGGGCAAAACCAGGCTCATCGACAACCATGACCTGAGGCTTCCCTTCCTCGGGTAGATCTTGATCACGGGGGAGGCAGGCCTCCCCCGTGGATCCGGCCTACAGCTCCACTTCGTCAGCCGGGTAGCTCTTCACAACTGCGTTACAATTGACGTTCATTTTGGCGGAGGCCGTTCTGACGACCAACACCACATCAATAATCTCCAGGGGGTTCGTAATTTGTCCGCTGAGTCCGGTGCCGTCCTGACCGAAAACAAGGAGGGGACCGACCAGGAATCATCCGCAGCGATGACCATGGAGGACTACCTCCACTTCGAGGAGGAGGCCTTCAAAACCCCCAACCACGGGGACATCGTGGATGGGATCGTCGTACGAGTCGACCCGGACGAGGTCCTCGTCGACATCGGGGCCAAGGCTGAAGGCGTCATCTCGAGCAAGGAGCTCGGCCTGCGCGGAGATCTCGATTCCGCCGGCCTCGAGCCCGGCGACCAGATCAAGGTCTACGTCCTTCAGCCCGAGAACGAGGAGGGCAACGTCGTCCTCAGCCTGCGCCGGGCTCGCGCCGAGACCACGTGGATCGTCGCGGCCGAGAAGCAAACCGATGGCACGGTCATCGACGCCGATGTCCGCGAGCAGAACAAGGGCGGACTCATCGTCAACATTCTTGGCCTGCGCGGCTTCCTGCCGTCGAGCCAGGTGGCGCGCGCTTACGCGGGCAGCCTCGAGTCGCTGGTCGGCAAGCGCATCCCGGTCAAGATCCTCGAGGTCAACCGCAAGCGGAACCGGCTGATCGTCAGCCAGAAGGCGGCGGAGGACGAGGACCGCGCACGCAAGCGGGAGGAGCTGTTCAGCCGGCTGCAGACCGGAACCATCGTGAAGGGCACGGTGTCCGGGATCACGAGCTACGGCGCATTCGTCGACATCGGCGGCGCCGACGGCCTCATCCACATCTCCGAGCTGTCATGGGACCGCGTCTCCAAGGTCACCGACGTGCTCCAGCTGGGCGAGGAGGTCACCGTCAAGGTGATCAAGCTCGACCCGGAGCAGACGCGCATCTCGCTGTCGCTGCGTCAGCTGCAGCAGGATCCATGGGAGCGCCTCGTCCAATCGATGCCGGTCGGATCGATCGTGGAGGGCCAGGTCACCAAGACCAAGAAGTACGGCGCCTTCCTCCAGATCATGCCGGGCATAGAAGGCCTGCTCCACATCTCGGAGCTTTCATGGGATCACGTGGAGCGGACCGAGGACGTGCTTAAGGTGGGCGAGACGGTGCAGGTCAAGGTGATCGGCATCGACACCGCGCGGCGGAGGATCTCGCTGAGCTTGAAGCAGCTGTCGGCCCCGCCGGCGAGCCTGGCCGCGGCGCGGACGGACCACCGTCACGACGAGTATCCAGAAGAAGACGAGTAACTAGAGGCCCAGCCGCCCCACTCGCACGGCTGACGCCAAAGACGCGGAATCCGGAGCGGTCAAGTGAGCGGTTGGCGTCGGACGTGCGGAATTTGGCGGGGAGGGGTCAGCCGTTGAGCGCAGCGAGGTGCTGCGCGGCCGGGCTGTAGTAGGGGTCGATCTCGAGCGAGCGCTCATACGCTCTACGTGCCTTGTCGCGGTTGCCCAACTGCAGCTCGTGGTCGCCGAGCACGACGTAGAAGCCGGGCTCGGCCTCGCCGAGGGCGGCGGCCTGCCGCAGCTCGTCGATGCTTCCCAGGGCCCAGTGGTACTGCGCCTGCAGCGGGTCGACCCTGACCGCGAGGTCGGAACGGCCTTTGAGGTACCAGACGTCGGCGAGCGCCGGGAAGATGGCGAAGACGATCGCGGAAAGCGCCAGCACCACCGCGGCGATCGCTCGCAATCTGCCCTGGCCCCTCACCCCGGCCGGCTCCCCTGAGCGGATCGGGAGTGTTGCCGACCACAGGGTGCCGGCGAGGAGCCAGAAGGCGCCAGTGGCGGGGGCCCAGTCGAAGTTGAAGAACACCCACACGGAGAATCCGACCAGGGCGGCGCCGAGCCCCGCGACGTAAGGCTGCGACCTGCTCCGCCAGGCTGCTCGGAACAGCACAAACGCGACCCAGCCAAGCGCAGCCAGCCCCAGTACGCCCTGCGTCGCCGCGATGTCCAGCGGCCCGGAGTGGATGCGGTCGAAAACCACCAGGCCCGCGTAGTCCTGGCTCAGGAAACGCCCGAACGCAAGCCCCGTCGCGTCTTCGCCCCAGCCGGTGAAGGGACGTGCGGCGACGAGGCGTAGACCGTCGCCCCAGAGGTGCAGTCGCAGCTCGGGCGGGTCGTCATTCAGGACACGAAGGGGGGAGGCGATCAGCACGACCAGCGCGCCGCCCGCGATCGCTGCGGCGGCGCCGCCGACGGCCAGGGCAAACCGGCGCGGGACGGACAACACCAGCAGGGCCAGGCAGCCGGCGAGCAAGCCGAGGAAGCCGCTGCGCGACGTGGTGACGAGCAGGCCCGCCACGATCACCACGACTGCGCCGGCCCACGCCGCGGCGAAATTCGTGCCGCGCCGGGCGCGGTCGACCGCGAGCGGAGCGGCCATGACCGCCAGCGCCGCGAGCAGGTTGGCGTTGCCGAGGTCGCCATCGGGTCGAAAGGCGGCGTGGCCGAACCACTGAAGCCAGGCCTTGAAGCAGGCGATGGAGGTGCCCAGCACGAAACCGGCAACCAGCAGGTCGCGCTGGCGCGTGGTGCGCAGAAGCCAGACCGACGAGGCCAGCAGGCCCAGGTACGCGAGGCGCACCGGCAGCGACTCGTATCGTGTGTAGGACCCCGCCAGGCTGAGCGGCCAGGAAACCGAGGTGATGAACGCCAGCACCGCGGCGCCCGCGGCAGCGAGGAGGGGCCACCGCAGGCCACCAAGCCCGGGTCCGCCGGGAGCAAGGAGGGCGATGCCGGCGCCGAGACAAGCGCCGGCGATGACGATCGACGTGCGGGGAAGGATGTAGGAATCGCTTGCGGTGGGTATAAGGACGATCGGCAGGGTCAGGCCGATGACACCGGGGAGGTAGCCGCCGAAGCGTTCCAGGAGGTGCTTCACAGCACCGTTCTTAACCGAAATCCAGTTCCGGAGTTGGACGTTATATTAGGTACGGAGGTGCCGCCGGGGTGCCCCAAGCAAACGACGAGGAGGTGCTGGCCCCACCTAAGCAGCAGAAAGGAATCCAGGAGGAATAGGGACCTTGTATCCGTTTGAGAGATTCACTGAGCGGGCCAAGAAAGTTCTGACGCTCGCTCAAGAAGAAGCAGAACGATCGCACCACAGCTATATCGGCACCGAGCACCTGCTCCTGGGACTGCTCCGTGAGGGTGAAGGCCTTGCCGCCAAGGTTCTGAACAACCTTGGCGTGGAGATCGGCAAAGTCCGTCAGACGATCGAGTCCGTGCTCGGTCGGAACGAGCGGATCATCATCCAGCAGATCATCCCGACGTCGCGCGTGAAGAAGGTGATCGAGATCTCCTTCGAAGAGGCGCGGCGCATGGGCCACAACTACGTCGGAACCGAGCACCTACTGCTCGGTCTGCTCATCGAGGGCGAGGGCATCGCCGCCCACGTGCTCGAGGACCTGGGCGCGAACCTGGAGAAGGTGCGCGGCGAGATCGAGAGGCTGCTGCACGACTCGAGCGCCGAGACCGAGGCGGAGCCCGCGCCGAAGAAGCCCTCCAAGACCCCGCTGCTCGACCAGTTCGGCCGCGACCTCACCGAGCTCGCACGCCGCAACCAGCTCGACCCGGTGATCGGTCGCGAGCAGGAGATCGAGCGCGTGATCCAGATCCTCAGCCGGCGGACCAAGAACAACCCGGCGTTGATCGGCGAGCCTGGCGTCGGCAAGACCGCGATCGCGGAAGGCCTCGCCCAGCAGATCAACCTCGGTAACGTGCCCGAGTCGCTGCAGCACAAGCGCGTGCTGACGCTCGACATGGGCGCGCTGGTCGCGGGCACCAAGTACCGCGGTGAGTTCGAGGAGCGCTTGAAGAAGATCCTCGACGAGATTCGCTCCAGCCGCGAGGTCGTGCTGTTCATCGACGAGCTGCACACGCTGGTCGGCGCCGGCGCTGCAGAGGGCGCGATCGACGCGGCCAACATCCTCAAGCCCGCGCTCGCGCGCGGCGAGATCCAATGCATCGGCGCGACGACACTCAACGAGTACCGCAAGTACATCGAGAAGGACGCGGCCCTCGAGCGCCGCTTCCAGCCCGTGTTCGTCGACCAGCCGACGATGGCCGAGACGATCGACATCCTCAACGGCGTCAAGTCGCTATACGAGAAGCACCACCGCGTCACCATCACGGACGCCGCCGTCCACGCCGCCGCCGTGCTGAGCGATCGCTACGTCAGTGATCGCGCTCTGCCGGACAAGGCTATCGACCTGATCGACGAAGCGTCGGCGCGCGTGCGCATGAAGCTGACGACCACACCCGAGGACCTCAAAGAGCTCCAAAAGGAGATCCGCAGGCAGCGCGCGGAGCAGGACGACTCCGTCAACAAGCAGGACTTCGAAGCCGCGGCCGGCGTCCGCGACAAGGTGAAGAAGCTGCAGGACAAGCTCGCACTGAAAGAGGCCGCGTGGCGGGACAAGCTCGGCGAGACTGTGCCCGACGTGGGCGAGGAGGACATCGCTCAGATCGTGGCCGCGTGGACCGGCGTGCCTGTCTCACGGCTGGTCGAGGAAGAGAGCGCTCGCCTGCTGCGCATGGAAGAAGAGATTCACAAGCGCATGGTCGGGCAGGACGAGGCCATCGTCACGGTTTCGCAGGCGGTGCGGCGCGCTCGGGCGGGCCTGAAGAATCCGCGGCGGCCGATCGGATCGTTCATCTTCCTGGGACCGACAGGGATTGGAAAGACCGAGCTGGCGCGTGCGCTTGCCGAGTACCTGTTCGACTCGGAGGACGCGCTGATCAAGCTCGACATGTCGGAGTTCATGGAGCGCCACACGACCGCTCGGTTGGTGGGATCGCCTCCTGGATACGTCGGCTATGACGAGGGCGGCCAGCTGACCGAAGCTGTGCGACGCAGGCCCTACTCGGTGATCCTTTTCGACGAGATCGAGAAGGCGCACCCCGAGGTCTTCAACATGCTGCTGCAGATCCTCGAGGACGGCCGGCTCAGTGACGCGAAGGGCAAGATCGTGAACTTCGCGAACACGGTGATCATCATGACCTCGAACCTCGGCATCCGCGACGTCAACCAGGCGGGCACCGCGTTGGGCTTCCAGCCGGCGGTCGTCGACGAGAAGGACGAGGTCGAACGCCGACACCTGAACACGAAGCAGAAGATCGACGACGAGCTGAAGCGGATGTTCCGGCCCGAGTTTCTCAACCGCGTCGATGCGGTCGTGGTTTTCAAGAGCCTGACCACGGGTCAGATCCGCGAGATCGTCGACCTGCAGCTCAACCGGCTGAGCAAGCACCTGGCGGAGCAGCAGATCACGATCGAGGTCACCGACGCGGCCAAAGACCTGCTGGCCAAGGAAGGTTACGACCGGACGTATGGCGCGCGGCCGCTGCGGCGCGTGATCACGAGCCGGATCGAGGACCAGCTGTCAGAGCACCTGCTGCGCGGAAAGATCGCGCGTGGCGACGTGGTGCAGATCGACGTCGAGGGCGAGGACGGGCTGAAGTTCACGCCGGTGAAGCACACGAAGAAAGAGCCGGCGGCGGCGGGGCCTGCCAAACCGTAGCTCGTTGTCGGAATCCCCGTGTTGCGCATGTCTGACGTCAGACGTGCGCTAGGAGTCGGCTGCAGGCGCGTCGCTGACGCCAGAAGTGCGGAATTGCGTTCGGGTGGTTCGTCTTTACACGCTGGGTTGGCGGAGCTCAGCGAGCGCGGCATCCTGCAGAGGTGGCCCGCAGAGCGCGCATACCGACGGAGCTGACCAAAGGACCGTTCTGCCTGGAAGAAGCACGGAAGGCAGGCGTGACGCTGAGCATGCTGAGAGGCAAGGCCTGGAGGCGGCTCGGCTCGAAGCTCTACTGCCGGAGCGGGATGCACGAGGACCCCTGGAAGCTGCTGTTGGCGCTGCGTCGCGGTCTGCCAGGCGAAGCTGTCTTCGCCGGAGCCACGGCTGCCTGGCTGCATGGTCTCGACCTGCATCCGGACAATCCGGTGGGGATTGTTGTGCCGGCGGATTCCAGCGTCCGCACACGGCCTGGACTCAACGTTCGTCGCGCTGAGATCTCACCCGGAGAGATCGTGTCCGTCCGAGGGTTTCGCGCGACATCGCTGCTTCGCACTCTCACTGATCTGTGCTTGCTCTGGCCACCGATGGAGGCGCTCGTCGCGATCGACATGGCTGTTGCCTCGCGCCTGACGGACGCGGACTCTCTAAGCCGACACGCGGATGCGATGAGCGGTCGCCCGGGGGCTCGCCGGCTTCGGGCGCTGGCTGCTCTCGCTGCACCTGCCGAATCGCCCATGGAGACTCGCCTCCGATGGCTGCTGATCCAGGCTCGGCTCCCGCACCCGGAGGTCCAGAGGGATCTCCGCGACGGCGACGGTCGTTTCGTCGGTCGAGCCGACCTTTTTTACCCTGCGGCGCGGCTCGTGCTGGAGTACGACGGAGACAATCATCGTTCGCGGTTGGTTGAGGACGACCGCCGCCAGAACCTTCTGCTCGGCGCGGGTTTCCGTTTGTTGCGCTTCACCGCTTCGGACGTCCATCAGCGTCCAGATGTGCTCGTGGCACAGGTGCGGGCGGCCCTGGAGCCACGACCAACGAAGCGCACGGCTGACGTCAGACGTGCGCTAGGCGCGGCCTAAAAGGGAGCGGCTGGCGTCGGACGTGCGGAATTCAGGGATAACTTGATTTCAGCCAGTCCTTCAGGCGCCCAGAGAGGCGGCCCGGCGTCGTCTGGCTCTTGATCAGGTGGTCTAGGGCGCCGAGCTCGACTCCGCGCTCGACGAGCTCCTTCTCGTTCCAGTTGGACAGGATGACCACCGGGATGAAGGCCGTCGACCGGTCGGCCCGGAGGCTTTCCAGCACGCCGAGGCCGTCGAGCTTCGGCAGCCTCAGGTCGAGAAAGATGATGTCCGGGCGATCTCTCCTTGCTTTTTCCAACGCGAGGAGACCGTCGCCGGCGACGTCCACCGTGTAGCCGTCCAGCTCGAGCTTGAGCTGGTACATCTGAGCCACAGAGGGGTCGTCCTCGACGAAGAGGACTCTTACGTCATCGTGTTGCCGCTCGGCCCGTTGACTCAAGTCCCATCCCCCCTTTCGTGCAACGCTTAAGCGCGTGCGTTTACCAAACCGCCGAGGTTCGGGTACTTGAGCGTATCGGTCCCGTTACGCCTCCGGCCGCTCGAGATCGGCGACCTGCTCGACGAGACGTTTCGCATGTACCGGCGGCATTTCCTTCTATTCGCGGGGATATCGCTCCTCCTCGCGATCCCTTCGGCGGCGCTCTACGGGCTGGCTTTCGGGTGGTTCTCCGTCGCGCTGCGAGGCACCGCATCGGACCTCAGCTTCGTGGCGCCGCTACTCGCAACGGCCGGCGCCGGTTTGCTGGTCACCATCGTGATCATGCCCTTCACCAACTCGGCGGTCATGTACGCGGCCTGCG
>Ga0207646_10006090_pt1 | contig 12564 bp, 15 predicted proteins | sample KBSK5502metaG_FD_184343 | JGI IMG/M metagenome (GOLD analysis project Ga0207646, IMG submission 184343) | Corn, switchgrass and miscanthus rhizosphere microbial communities from Kellogg Biological Station, Michigan, USA - KBS K5-50-2 metaG... | ecosystem: Host-associated > Plants > Roots >...
CGCACCTCATGCGGCGGGCAATGTGTTGTTGTTAAGTAATGACTGCAAAATGACCGCACCCAGCGGCTCCATATAGTTACCAGCCAACAAAATGTCTGGCGTTCTGGGGCTCTTGCTGGTCAGCGTCTCGGTCGGGCTGAGCAATTTCGCGGGCGCGATCGGGATCGGCCTCAGCGGAATCAGCGCCAGGACCCGCCTTCGGGTCGGCATCGCCTTCGGCCTGTTCGAGGCACTGATGCCGATCGCCGGCCTGCTCCTCGGCCAGGCGGTGGCGGGTTATCTCGGCCACGTAGCCAAGTACGTCGGCAGCGCCATCCTGGTCCTGGTCGGCGCATACACGATCTGGCAGGGCCGGCGCGTGACCAGCGAGACCGAGCACCCGGCGCCCCAGCGCGCCGAGATCGAGACTCACCGCCTGATCATCACCGCTCTCGCGTTGAGCATCGACAACCTGGCCGTTGGCTTCGCGCTGGCCGTCTACCACATTCAGATCGTGCTGGCGGCGGTGACGATCGGCGTGATCAGCGTTGCGCTTTCGTTGCTGGGTTTGGAGTTGGGCAGCCGGCTTGGGACAAGGATCGAAGCCTGGAGCGAAGAGCTGGGTGGAAGCGTGCTCATCCTCGTCGGCCTTGCGATCGCGGTCGGCATCCTCGGGTAGACCTACGATTGAACGCAGCCTTGGCTGAGATCCCGGCGTTGGAACACGTGCTGCTGGCCGCGACAGGCCACGTCGCCACGATCACGTTGAACCGCCCCGAGCAGCGGAATCCGCTGTCGGCTGGGATGCTCGCGGACCTCATCACCGCCTTTAATTGGTGCAAGGGCGAAGACGGGGTACGGGTCGTGGTGGTCACCGGTGCCGGGGATCGGGCTTTCTCCGCGGGCGCCGACCTGAGCAGCTTCCAGCCAGGCGCGACTGAGTCCCAACACCCCGATGACCGGCGGGCTTTCGTCAACCTTTTGTTGGTCATGGAGGGACTCGGGAAGCCGATCGTCGGCCGAATCAACGGTCACGCGCTCGCCGGCGGAATGGGGCTCGCGGGTTCGTGCGACCTCCTGGTCGCCGTCGACACCGCCACGTTCGCCACGCCGGAGATCAACGTCGGCGTGTGGCCGATGATGATTCAGGCCGTACTGGCCCGAAGCCTCCCCCGCAAGGTCTTGCTCGAGATGATGATGCTGGGCGATCGATGGACGGCAACGCAGATGCAGGCCGTAGGGTTCGTGAATCGAGTCGTCAGCCGCGAGCTTCTGGACGCAACGGTTGACGAGATCACCGAAAAATTGACGAAGAAGTCGCCCTTGGTGATGCGGCTGGGCAGAGATGGCTTCTACCGGCAGCAGGACATGGACTTTGCCCCAGCCCTCGAGTACCTGCGCGAGGAGCTGCTCAAGGTGGCGATGACGGAGGACTCGAAGGAAGGCGTGCTCGCGTTCTTCGAAAAACGCGAGCCGGAGTTCAAGGGTCGTTGAGCTCGCGTTATAGGAAGCTGCGCGAGTCGGCGCTCAAGGGCGGCACGCGCTACCTGCCCAAGCTGCGCGAGCAGAACAAGCTCACCGCGCGCGAACGCCTCGACCTGCTTCTCGACGCTGGATCGTTTGTCGAGGACGGCCTCTTCGCCAACGTGCTCGCTGAAGACCTGCCTGCCGACGGCGTCATCACCGGGCTCGGAATGATCGGGGGCCGGCAGGTGGCGGTGATGGCCAACGACCCCACCGTCAAGGCCGGCAGCTGGGGCGCGCGAACTGTCGAGAAGATCGTGCGCATCCAGGAGACCGCGCAACGAATCCGCGTTCCTCTCTTTTATCTCGTCGACTCCGCCGGCGCGCGCATCACCGACCAGATCGACATGTTTCCGGGGCGCAGGCACGCGGGCAGGATCTTCTTCAACGAGGTGCAGCTCTCCGGACAGGTCCCACAGATCTGCTTGCTGCTGGGCCCGTCCGCGGCCGGCGGCGCTTACATCCCTGCGTTTTGCGACGTGGTCGTGATGGTCGAGGGCAATGCGTCCATGTACCTCGGCTCGCCCCGGATGGTCGAGGTGGTGGTCGGCGAGAAAGTCACGCTCGAGGAGCTGGGCGGCGCGCGGATGCATTGCACGGAGAGCGGATGCGGGGACGCGCTGGTCAACGACGACAAGGAAGCGATCGATTTCGCGCACGCCTACTTCGCCTATATGCCGCAGCGCTCCGGCGAAAAGCCGGCGGCGTGCGCGGCGAAGGCTCCGCGCGCGGGTTCCAAGCCGATCGCCGACCTCATCCCCGACGAGGCGAACAAGGGCTACGACATGCGCAAGGTCATCGATGCGCTCATCGATGAAGGCACCTGGGTTGAGATCAAGAAGCTCTTCGCGAAGGAGCTGCTGACGGGCTTCGCCCGACTGGATGGACAGGCGGTGGGCATCGTCGCCAACCAGCCGATGCAGAAAGGCGGTGTGCTGTTCAACGATTCAGCCGACAAGGCCGCCCGTTTCATCTGGCTGTGCGACGCGTTCGAGATCCCGCTGCTGTTCCTCGCCGACGTTCCCGGCTTCATGATCGGCACGGACGTCGAGCGCCGGGGCATCATCCGCCACGGCGCCAAGATGATCAGCGCCGTGTCGGAGGCGACGGTGCCCAAGATCTCCGTCATCGTGCGCAAGGCGTATGGCGCTGGGTTGTACGCAATGGCGGGACCGGCGTTCGACTCAGACTCGGTGATCGCGCTGCCCTCCGCGCAGATCGCGGTCATGGGCCCCGAGCCCGCGGTCAACGCGGTCTTCTTCAACAAGCTGGCCGAGCTGCCAGAAGACCAGAGAGCCGCGCGACGCAAGCAGCTCGAGGATGAGTACCGCGAGGACGTGGACCTCTACAAGTTGGCTTCCAACCTCATCGTCGACGACGTCGTCGAGCCGAACGACTTACGCGCGAATCTCATCGCACGCTTCCGGGCTTACGCCACCAGGAAATCAGCCCGACCAGATCGCAAGCACGGAGTCCAGCCAGTCTAGGAGCGGTGGTACGGGACGGCGTAATAGACCACGATCACATAAAAGGTGATGCTGGCCGTGATGACCGCCAGGTGGAAGACCTCGTGGTATCCGAACACCCGCGGCCACAATCGCGGGCGCCGAAAAGCGTAGGCAGCCGCGCCGAGCGAGTACTGCAGCCCGCCTAGCGCCATCAGCACCGCCGCCGCCCAACCCAATGCTGCGGTGAGCGGGACGAGCGCGACCACCGCGAGCCATCCCATGGCCAGGTAAAGGCTCGCCAGAGCCACCCGCGGGATGCGCAGGAATGGCGCCGCTCCGATCACGCCGGCGATGGCGCAGATCCAGATCGCGATCAGGACTCCGATGCGCCACCAGCCGCCGAGGATGTTGAAGACGAGCGGCGTATACGTCGCCGCGATGAAAACGAAGATCGTGGCGTGGTCCGCGCGTCGCAGCCAATCTTTGACGCGTGGAGGCCAGTTGAAGATGTGATACGTGGCGCTCACTGCGAAGAGCAGGACGAGGCCGGTTCCGTAGATCGCCATCGAGGCGAGCTTGGCGGGGTCGTGGCGCGTGATGACGATCAGGGTCACGAGCCCCGCAACCGAAACCAGGGCCGCGACGCCGTGCGACCAACCCCTGAGCAGCGGCTTGGGCAGCGTGACCGTCGGAAGGTTCATGACACGTTGCATCATAAAAGCCGCGAGGCCAGCAACCCCGCGGCCAGGGCGACAACTCCCCACGAGAACGCGCGCAGCGCTTTCTCGAGCGGCCTGAGCAGGGCGGCCTCATCGAGCGCAACCTCCGAGCCGTCGGTCATCGTGACCATCCCCGAGACCGAACGCGTGCGCCTGCGCAGTGAGCGTGCCGGCGTGCTCAACGCCCGCTGGCCGTACGACAGCGCGAACGCGCTTGCGGCGGCCGCCGCCGCGCCGAGGGAGACGCTGCCGGCCTGCGCGAAGTAGGCGGTGACGACCGGAAAGGCTCCCCAGGAAAGGGCAAACCAAAAATCGCCGTGCATGTGCCCGCCCAGGAGTTCCAGGTTGTAGGCGAAGACGAAAAGAACGCCGAGGCCGATGAACAGAAGCAGGCCCCATCCGACGATGTGAACCCCGGCGAGGCCGATGCCGACCGCGCCCGCCAGCCCGACCCCGCCGGCAGCCTTCAGCGCCCAGCTCGGGATCGCGGTGCGGAGCGGGCGTCCATTCAGCTCGTCGAGCGTGTGGGCGGCGATGCCGACGGCGAGGAAGAATGCCACCAGCGTGGCCACGAGCCGGAACACGCTGAGCCTCGGCGCGAGGCTCGCGCCGATTACGACGTACGCGAGATGCCAAGCCGTGTATGGCGGATGCAAGACAGCCCAGATGTCGCGGCGCCACCCGCGCCCGAGCGCGGTGTAGTAGGCCGGCGCCAGCGACTCAGGCACGCTTCGTGCCCCACATCACGATGCCTCCGCCGAGGCTCATCTGGCGATATTCAACGCCCTCGATCCCCGCGGCCTCCCACGCGTCGAGCAGGCGTGCGAGCGGCCAGCGGCGGTAGTGGCCAGAGATGTTGGGGCCGAGGAAGCGACCCACATCCCACCATGCCCGCCCGCCCAGCACCAGACCTGCGACAGGAAGCACGGCTCGCGTGTACAGCCACCAGGCGGCGCGAGCAGGCGGGCTGGGTGGCACGTAGAAGTCGAGGCCGGCCATCACACCACCTGGGCGCAGCGTTCGGGCCAGCTCGGCGATCGTTGCGGCCGGATCGCTCACATATCGAAGGACGTACGTGAAGCTGATCGCGTCGAAAGCGCCATCGCCGAAAGGAAGAGCCTCGGCGCGGGCGGACTTCAGCTCGATGCGTGTCTGCATCGCGGCGCCCGCGACACGCGCGCGGCCGATCTCGAGCATCTCTTCGCTGACGTCGACGCCCGTCACATGTGCGTCGGTGGAACGCGCGATCGCAATGGCGACGCCCGCTGTCCCCGTGGCAACATCCAGAACCTGCAGCGGTTCAGCGCCTGCCACATGTTTGACCAGCTCGGCGCGCCACCGCGCGTTCTGCCCGAAGGAGAGGACCTCGGCAAGCAAGTCGTATCGCCGAGGCAGGCGGCGGAACAGCTTCACCGCAAACTCGTTGTCCGCGCTGCCTACCGCCATCTCATAGCCCACACTACGGGTACTGTGACCGGAGATGTAGAGCGCTTCGCGGCCTGGCAGCGCGACGTGCTCGAGGTGCGGGCGGCCGGCTCTGAGGTGCTCACGATCGGGCCCTTTCGGGTCGCCATGTCCCAGGACAAGGAAGCGCCTTCGATGAGCTGGGTGACGCTGATCGAAGGAACGGCGAGCGAAGCCGAGACGCTCAAGGCGATGCCGAAATTGAAGGCGGCGTTGAAGAAGCACAAATCGCCCCTCGAGATCGAATACAACGAAGTCGCGTTTCCAAAGGTAGGCGCCTGGCTGGAGTCCGCGGGCATGAAGCTGGCGAGGAAGGATCCCCTCATGGCCTGCCATCCCGAGTCGTTCAGGCCGTTCGTGGAGCCCGAGGTGCATCTGACCCAGCTCCGGTCCACAGCCATCGCCGCCGAGCTCGAAGCCTTTCAGCAGATTCGATGGACGGACGGTGGCGACGTCAAGCGGCCGGTGCCTCCCATCGATCAGCTGCGGGCCGCCCTGGCCGTTCCCGACAGCGTCTTCTTGCTGGCGTGGCTCGATTGGGAAGCGGCCGGCACCGGCGTCTCGCACTCGACGAAAGGAGCGGCTGAGGTCGTGGGCGTGGTGACGCAGAAAAAGCTGCGCCGCCGCGGCGTAGCGGCCACCGTCACCTCCGAGCTGGTCCGCAGGCATTTCGAGAGCGGCGGTGACTTCGTCTTCCTGGACGCGGCCGGCGAGGAGGCCGCAAAGCTATACGAGAAGCTCGGCTTCTCCCGTTTTGGCGCAAACCTCGTCTATCAGTGACAGAAAGCTAGAAACCCGCGCGCTGAAATGCGCCTAGTGGGGTCCGCGAGATTCGGCCTCGCGGGATCGGCGCCAGCGTTCTTCGGCTTCGGCCTTGTCGCCGCGACGCTCAGCGACCAGCGCCAGCGCGCGCCAGGTCCAACCCGGCAGCTGGCGGTCGCCTAGCTCTTCGGCGATGCGGATCGCGTAGCGCAGGTCATCCTCCGCCTCGTCGAGCCGGCCCAGCTCCCGCATTGCGATGCCTCGAGCGGCCCTCGCGTCGGCGAGCTCCCAGCGCGCTCCGAGGTCGGAGAAGATCGCTACGCCGCGGTCGAACCAGGGCAGCGATTCTTCGCGGCGGCCGAGGTCGTCGAGCACCCTTGCCCTCTGCACCGCGGTGTTGGCGATCGTGAACTGGTCGCTCGCCTGCTCGGCGAGCGCCCCTGCCTCGTCGATTAGCTTCAACGCCGCTTCGTGGTCGTTCATCTGGCTGTAGTTGACCGAAAGCGACGTCAGGGCTCGCACACGGGCCCAGTGGTCTTTCGGATCGACGATGTCGAGCGCTCGGCGCCAGATGGCTTCGGCATCGTGGTACCGCTCGCGAGTCCAGGGCACCCAGCCCGCGAAGAGCAGCGTGCGCACGATCGCCCACGGCTCGCCCAGCTGCTCCGCGGCCTCCAGCGACCGATCGAGCAACTTCTCCGCCTTGTCGACGTCGGCCTCGTAGTTGATCGCGATGTCGCCGAGGAATCGCAGCGCGAGCGCGAGCGCAAAGAGGTCTTCGCCCTGTTCCGCCAGAGTCACGGCTCGGCTCAAGGCCTCCATCGCCGATCGATATTCGCCGAGCCAGTAGCGCGCCTCCCCCATTCCCGCCAGGATCCTTGCCTCGCGGGTGCCCCAATTGCGCTCGGGACCAGCCATGACCAGAGCGCGGTCGTAGCGGTCGATGGCCGAGCGGATCTCCATGCGCCTTCGGGCGCGGTCGCCGGCGACGAGCAGCGCATCGGCCGCGCGATCAGCAGCGCCGCGGTCGTTGGGGTCCAGGTCGAGCGAGGCGATCGCGGCGAGCTCGAGGTGGTCGGCGGCGAGAGATCGATGACCGCCATCGATCAAGTACTCGGCGACCAGCTGGTGTAGGCGCAGACGCTCGCGCTTCGGCAAGCTGGCGTAAGCGACGTCTTTCAGCGTTGCATGGCGCATCCGCCAGCTCGACGGGGGCTGGCGCACGATCACCTCGGCGTCCTCGAGATCCTGCAGCTCCTTGGCGTCGACGGCGCCATCGACCACGTCAAGCTCCGCGAGATCGAATGCGTACATGAACACGGAAGCCCGACGCGCAAGCTCGCGCAACCGCGCCGGCAGCGCGTCGAGCCTGGCGCTGACCACCGCCTGAACCGTGGGCGGAATGGTCCTGCGAACGGACGGCCCAGCGCCATCGCCGTTCGGCATGAGCATGCCGGTGGTCTCGATGATGAAGAAGGGGTTGCCGCCGGCGCGTTCGGCGATCTCATTCGCCTGCTGCTCCGGGATCCGACCTCCGCCGGACTGGCGGACGAGATTGATCGACTCCGAGGGCGATAGGCGATCCAGGCGCAGCAGCACAGAGTTGCCGCTGGTCGATCCCCAATCCGGCCTCTGCTCGAGGAGCTCGTTGCGCGCCAGTGCCACGATCAATGCACGGCGCGGTCCCCGGCGCCCCGGCGTGGCGAGGCGTTCGATGAGGTCCAGCATCGCGGGCTTGAGCTGATGCGCGTCTTCGAACAGCATCATCACCGGGTGGTCCCTTGCCAGTCCGTCGACGATCGCGACGAAGCCGGCCTGAACGTCGTGCACGAAGGCAGCCTCCTCCGGACGCTCGGCCAGGCCGAACAAGAGGGCGAGGCGCTGGGCGATCAGGTCGGCATCGGATGGATCGCAACAGCGATCGGCGAGCTCGCGAAGCCGCCTCTTGATCTTGTCCGGTGGATCGCCGGCGTCGATTCCGGCCAGGTCGCCAATGATCGCGGCGGCCGGGGAGAACGTCGCCGTGTCGGTGTAAGAGCGAGGCTGGCCGCGCAGCACGACCACCGCGGCCCCTACCCCCGCGGCGAGCTCGTCGGCGAGGCGCGATTTGCCGATGCCGGGCTCGCCGAGGACCGTCACCAGCACGGGACGTCCGGTTGAGGTCGTGAGCCCGAGGCTCTGGTCGAGGATCGCCTGCTCGCTGGCGCGGCCGACGAATGGGATCGTGCGCCGTGCAGATCGCATGGTCAGGCCGTCGACAGGAAACGCATCGAGACCGGAATCGAAGCCTTTGGCTTTGATGTGGCGGCGGCGCCCATAGGAGACAGTGGCCGCGGTGAGGGCATGCGTCGTGTTGCCCGCGAGCAGCTCGCTCGGGCGCGCCGCCGACTGCAACCGCGCGGCCAAATTGACGACCGGACCGGTCACCAGCAGCTGGCCGCTGGGGTTTCGGCCCATGGCCGCCTCCCCTGATTCGATCCCGATCCGCACCTCCAGCGGCGCGGGAAGCCCCGCCGCCTCCCCCAGCCGGTGCGTTCGGGCCCGAATGGCAAGGCCGGCTCGGACTGCGCGCAAGGCATCGTCCTCGTGCACGGTCGGCAACCCGAAAACAGCCATCACCGCGTCGCCGATGAACTTCTCGGGCCGGCCGCGGAGCGCGATCAACTCCTCGGCAGCCGCCCCAAAGAACTGGCCCAGCACCTCACGAGCTCGCTCGGCATCCAGCCTGGCCGCAAGGCCGGTCGAGTCGACGATATCGGCGAAGAGGACCGTGACCACCTTCCGCTCCTCCGTGCCGACCAGCGGTCCAACCGACGCGCCGCAGTTCGGGCAGAAGCGTGCGCCGTCCGGGAGAGGGCGGCCGCAAACCGAGCAAGCCATGACCACATCTGCAGGATATGCTGCAGCCGATGAGCGATCACAAGACCGATGCCCTGAGCAAGGTGCCACTGTTTGCGTCGCTGAATAAACGCGAGCTCGAGTTTGTAGCCAGCCGGGCGGATGAGGTGGACACGCCGGCGGGGAAACGCTTGACGACCCAGGGGGAGCCGGGCGACACCTTCTATGTGCTGCTCGACGGTGAAGCCCGGGTCGACATCGATGGCGACTTGCGGCGCACCCTCGTCCCTGGGGACTTTTTCGGCGAGATCAGCATGCTCGATCGGGGACTCGGCACCGCGACCATCACCACGACCAAGCCGTCACAGCTGCTGGTGATGAGCCACGCGCAGTTCCGAGACGCGATCAAAGCCAATGACGCGCTGTTGATCAAGGTCCTGGCCGCGATGGGTGAGCGACTACGGGCCGACCTCGCGGTACGGCACCAACACGACTAAAACGAAATAGCCCCGCTGCCGTCAGACAGCGGGGCCACCTTGCATGACGCTCTACGACTTGATCATTGCGGGCGGGTCGAGGCGCGGCTCACCCCACACCTCCGCCATCTGGACGATGCGGATGTTGTTGCCGAACGGGTCGCGGATGCCGATGTCGGTGCCGTAGAAGTGCTTGGTCGGCTCCTGCGTGAACTCGACGCCGCGGGCCTTGAGAGTCTCGAACGTCTTCTCGATGTTGTCCGTCGTCAGGCCGAGCGTGAAGCCGGTCGCGCCCTTGGTCACGAGCTCTCGGACCGTTTCCGTCGTCTTGGCGTCCATCGCCGGCGGTCCTGGCTTCTCGAGCAGGATGTCGCGGCCTTTGTGCCCGGGCACGCAGACGGTCAGCCAGCGCATGAAGCCGAGGTCCAGATCGTTCGAGACCTCCAGTCCGAGCGTGTTGACGTAGAAGTCTTTGGCCTGGTCCTGATCGAGTACGAATATCTGCGACATGTTGATGCCGGTGTACATCGGTGATTCCTCCTGGTGATTTGGTCTAGAAGATGAATCCGATGCTAGGTGCCGTTCGAGAACCTGGCTTCTCCAAAACTGCTGGGTCTCATGTAGGCCATCGTGAAGCAGCTCGGTACCGCTTTGACCTCAGCGCGCTCGCGGTATTCGGTAGGGGCCACCCCGACCACGTCACGAAACGTGCGACTGAAGGTGCCGAGGCTGTTGAAGCCCACGTCGAGGCAGATGTCAGTGATGCTTCGCTCAGTCTCCGTCAGCTTGAACATCGCTCGCTCGACGCGCCGGCGTTGGAGGTACCGGTGCGGCGTCTCGCCGAAGGTCGCTCGAAACGTTCTTATGAAGTGGGCCTCGGAGACGCTCGCGATCTTGGCGAGGTTGGCGATGTCGAGCGGGTCGGAATATGCACGGTCGATCGCGTCGCGAGCGCGAAGCATCCGGCGATTGAGCTCCTCGACGGCGCGGCTCATGGTGTCCAAGTATCGTCGTAGGTCATGGCTACGTGGGGTGATTTCGAAGCGGTAGAACCCGAGTTCGCTTCCCGTGTGCGGAAGCTGATGTCGACCCGTAAGCACCTCACGATGGCGACGCTGCGCCGCGACGGCTCGCCTCGGATCAGCGGCACCGAGGTCGAGTTTGCGGATGGACAGCTGCGAATCGGATCGATGTCTCTAGCTGTCAAAGCCCTGGACCTGCGCCGCGATGGGCGCGTTGCCATCCACGGGCCGACCAGCGATCCGCCGGCGGACAACGCCGCGGGCTGGAAGGGCGAGGCGAAGATCGCCGGCGTCGCGCGCGAGGTCGATTCAGGCAGCGACGCTCACAGGTTCGTGATCGACATCCAGGAAGCAGTCATCACCCACTTGAACGAGGCCGGTAGCCGGCTCGTGGTCGAGTCGTGGACTCCCGACAGCGGCCATCGGACCCTGGAACGCGATTGAAAACCGCAAAATACTGGCCATGCTGCAGTACGTCGACCTTGCCACCCTGGAGGAAAGCCTCGATCACATCCGCGAAGCGCCGGCGGATCTTGGAACACTCGAGCTGATCGTCCGGCGACCAGCCGTGGATGAGCGAGAGGTGCTGACCGAGGTTCGGCTCAACACCGTCTACGGCCTCGAAGGCGACACGTGGCGTGTGCGTGGCAGCAGCCGTACCGCCGACGGGGGGCCGAACCCGGATGCGCAGCTGACCGTCGTAAACGCAAGAGCGTCGGCCGCGATCGCCGGCGACCGAGACCGTTGGGCTTTGGCGGGCGACCAGCTTTACGTCGACCTCGATATCAGCATCGCGAACCTGCCGCCCGGCAGCCGGGTTGAAATCGGGTCGGCCGTGATCGAATTCAGCGAATCGCCGCACACGGGATGCGCCAAATTTCAAGCGCGCTACGGCAACGACTCACTCAGGTTCGTCAACTCCCCGGTCGGCCGCGAGCTGCGGCTTCGGGGAGCCAACTGCCGGGTCGTCGTGCCCGGCGTGGTGCGAGTGGGCGACCCGATCAGGAAGATCTCGACGTAACGCAATTTCTGCTGGCAGCGGCGTTCTGGCTCGCCACTGTGTTCTTCGGAGCTGTGCTGCTACTTGTCGGAATCGCGGCCGGTCGCGCTGTTCATGCGTGGGCGAAAGTCATGCTGATAATCCTGGAAGTCCTTGTCGAAGGGGCTGTGTTTCTAGCGTTGATTGGCGAAGGCTGGTTCCTGGCCAAGACCGGGATGACAGTCGGTCTCTCAGCGGCGCCGGCCCTGCTCTTGGCCGCTGCTGTCGACCTCGCTCTTGTGGTGCCGGCCGTCTGGTTGATACGGCTATTGGTAGCGAACTGCTATGCGCTCGTAGGTCGCAAGGCACAGTTCCGTTCAGACTTCCGCGGGTCGCTGTGGCTTGCACGGAACTTCACTTTTCGGCCACGCGATTTCTGAGGATCAGCTCACCCCACCCATACTGCTGCCGTGGCATCGCCCCGGCTCTCGATTTGGGTCTGGGCTGCGCTTGGCCTGGGCGGCCTGGCGATCGCTGTCATGGGCGCTGTCGTCTACCTCAGCGCCTGGGACACCTACGTGTCGGCCAACCCGTGCTACATCTATGACGCTGTCCACCCATCACCGGCCACGGACGCCATTCGGACCCAGGCTTTCCAAGCGACGGTCTTGCTCACGTTCGGCTACGTAATGGTCCTGATCGCCCTCTTCACTCGACTTCGGAGAACAAACGGCGGCTGGATGCTGGTCAGGGCGCTGGCAGCGCTAGCTCCGGTTCTCATCTACTGGATGTGGCTGAAACGCTTCTTTCCGATCTGGGCCAGCAACCTGTGCGGTGACTGCACTCCGGTTGAAACGGCGCAAATCCCGAATCCGTTCGCGCTGGGCAGTGATGTGATGGCCGTAGGTGCCGTCTTGGGCGTGATCTCGTTCGTGGTCTTCATCGCCATAGCAATCGTCGACTTCACTCGGATCCGTAGGAGACCGGCGGGATCGGTGCCGTAATCAGGATGGCGAGATCGTGACGATCACGTTGCCCTTCTTGTGACCCAGGTCGACATAGCGGTGCGCCTCGACAATCTCATCCAGCGTGTAGCGCCGGTCGATCACAGAACGAAACGCGCCGCTCTCAGCGAGCTCCTTCAGCACCAGCAGGTCTGACTTCTTAGTCCTCGGGAACGCATCATCGACGGACATCGACACTCCGCCCGATGCGAGGGCCACGCCCGCGTTGAGCATCGCCTTGGCGCTCTTCCGTTTGCCGACGGCGTCGAAGATGAGGTCGTATCGGCTGCCGCTTTGCGTGAAGTCGTCCTTCGTGTAGTCGATCACGGTGGTCGCACCCAGCGACCGC
>Ga0207646_10006092_pt1 | contig 12563 bp, 13 predicted proteins | sample KBSK5502metaG_FD_184343 | JGI IMG/M metagenome (GOLD analysis project Ga0207646, IMG submission 184343) | Corn, switchgrass and miscanthus rhizosphere microbial communities from Kellogg Biological Station, Michigan, USA - KBS K5-50-2 metaG... | ecosystem: Host-associated > Plants > Roots >...
CGTCAAGCGCCCCGAAGTCGTGGCATTGGCTGGGGAGCTAGGATTCGAACCTAGGATCTCCTGATCCAGAGTCAGGCGCCTTACCAGCTTGGCCACTCCCCAGCGTGCGGAGCGGGCACCATTCTACCCAGGCCTTCCCCGATCTCCTGATGCCAGACAGCTCCCTCTCCCCCGACCTCTACCTGACCGTGAGCCGGGCCTACCTGCCGATCCCGCGGCCCGAAGGCGGCCTCTATTTCGCCTCCGACCTGGCCGGCCACAGCCAGGTCTACAGCCTCGACCGCCCCGGCGCCTGGCCGGTCCGCGCAGCAGCCTCCAGCGACCGTACGCTCCCCGTCGCCGTCACCCGGCACGGCCTGCTCGTCCGCCACGACCGCGGCGGCAACGAGACCTGGCAGCTCAGCCTCCTGAACGCCGACGGCCAGACCCTCCGGCGCCTGACCACCGACGACCGCGCCATCCACCTGACGCCGTCGGTTTCGCCGGATGGTAGCCGGGTCGGCCTGGCCTACAACCCCGGCGGCCAGGTCGACTTCGCGCTGGCCGCCCTCGACCTGGAAAGCGGCCGGCTGACGGACTGGCTGCGCCCCGAGGGCATGTGGCGCTGGAGCAGCTGGCGGCCCGACGGCGCCGCTGCCGCCGTGCTCCACGTCCTCTCCCCCACCCGGGTCGAGGGTTACCTCCTGGGCCCGGACGGGACGCTGACCCGGGTGCTGCTCGGCGCCCGGCGCGTCGACGACATCAAATGGGTGGATCCCGGGCGCCTGCTGGTGCTGAGCGACCTCGACAGCGAGTTCATGCGCCTGCTCGAGGTGGACGCGGGTGATCCCGCGCGCCCGGGTCGGGTCCTTTTCGACGCCGGTGAGGCCGACGTCTACGGCTGCGTCCTCGACCCGGCCACCCAGCGCGCCGTCCTGGCCATCAACCGCGGCCCCTACGACGAGCTGGCTGTTATCGACGTCCAGACCGGCGAGCTCCAGGCGCGCCTCGAGCTGCCGGACGGCATCGCCTTCGTCGACAACGTGAACGACGTCGATAACCAGCTGGCCTGGAGCCCGGACGGGAGCCGGCTGTACGTGTCCTGGGAGACGCCCACCGTTCCCGGCGAGATCTACGAGCTGCCGGGCGCCGTGCGCTGGACCTTCGCCGGCGGCGCGGGCCTGCCCGAGGCCAGGAAGCCGGCCCCGACCACCTACCGCTCCTTCGACGGTCTCCCTATCCCTGCCCTCCACTATCGGGTCGACGGGGCGCCCCGGCCGACCGTCGTCCACTTCCACGGCGGACCCGAGGGCCAGGCCCGCGGCAACTTCAACCAGGTCGTGCAGCTGCTGCTGGCGGGCGGCTTCGACGTCTTCATGCCCAACGTGCGCGGCAGCACCGGCTACGGCGTCCGCTTCTTCTCACTCGACGACAAGGAGCTGCGCTGGGACTCGGTCCGCGACGGCTGCGAAGCCGCGCGCCACCTGAAGCGCGAGGGTCTGGCGAACCAGACGGCCGCCATGGGCGGCTCCTACGGCGGTTTCATGACCCTGGCCGTGCTGGTCGAGGACCCCGAGCTCTGGGACGCCGCCGTGGACATCGTGGGCATCGCGGACTGGCACAGCTTCTTCAAGAACACCAGTGGCTGGCGACGCGCCCTGCGGGCGGTCGAGTACGGCGATCCCGAGATCCCGGCCGAGGGCGAGTTCCTGGCCGAGTTCAGCCCGCTGCGCCGGGCGCACGTCATCCGGGCTCCCCTGCTAGTCCTCCACGGCCGCAACGACGTGCGGGTGCCGGTCGGGGAGGCCGAGCAGATCGCTCGGGCCACCGGCGCCGAGCTGATGATCTTCGACGACGAGGGCCACGGCATCGCGCGCCACGCCAACCGGGTCCGCGCCTACGGCCGCGCCCTCGGCTTCCTAAGCGAGAAGCTCGCCTAGAACCCCCCTAGTGCTGCGGCAGCGGCGGACAGATCTTCTTGAGCTCGCCGTGGCAGCGGATCGGCGTGTGCGGCTCCTGGACCTGGGGACCCAGGTAGGAGGGCGCGGGCGGCGGCGCCGGGATCACCGGCGCCACGGTTTCGGCCACCTGGTCGGCGGAGCGGGCGATCGACTTGGCGGGTACGGCTGAACCTGGCGTTTTGGACCCGGGCGCCTGCACGACCGTGACCGGCACCCCGGGCGCACCCACGGAGACGGTGACCCGCTCGACGTGGCCGGCCGGCTTCAGGGACGTGCCGAGCGCCAGGCCGGCGAGCGCCACCAGCACCCCCGCGACGAGGACGATCCTCATACCGGGAAAACGCCCGCCGGCGGCCGGTTACCCGCCGGCGCGCTGCCTAGCGCGCGGCCCGGCGGCGCTCCGGCGTGCGTTCGGGTTCGGGCCTGACCTCGCCCATCAGGGTCTCGAAGGTCTCCTCCAGAAACTGCTTGGCCCGGTAGAAGTTGATCGCCCAGCCCACCCCGAACACCCGGTCGGTGAAGAGCCTCTGGTCATCGGGGTTCCAGTACGCGGCGCGGAAGCGCTCCCAGGTCGGCGGCCGGAAGTCGTAGGGCACCAGGCCGAACACCTTGCCGTGCCAGGTGCGCTGGTCCTCCGGCTTCGACATCTCCTGAGAGATCGCGGCTACCATGAGCCCGAACCCCACCAGCTTCACGATGCGCCGCACGCGCCGGACAACTTTCACAGCTTGATTATCCCCGTCGTAACCCGCCTCGCGCCCGCACCGTTCCACGGCTGGGGTAGGAGGTAACCATGGCCAGCCGTCTCCACCAGACCACCCGCTGGTGGCGCTGGCTCACACCGGGCCTCGAAGTCAAGCGCTGGCTGGTGCTCTTCATGTTCAGCCAGCTGATCATCGTGCTCGGGCTGGCCTACCTCCTGAAGGACTTCTACCGCACGGCCCCCCTGCCGGGCGAGTTCTTCTTCCTGACACTGCAGTTCATCCCGCGCTGGACGCGCGGCGTGATCTTCGGCGTGCTCGGCCTCGGGCTCCTCGTGTTCGCCGTGGTCAAGCTCCAGAGCTCCGTGCTCGGACCCTTCCTGCCTGGCGGCGAACGCAGCATCGCCGAGCAGATCTACGCCTTCCGGACCCGCAACCGTGGCCCCCGCATCGTGGCCATCGGCGGCGGCACCGGCATGAGCACGCTGCTGCGAGGGTTGAAGGAGTACACCGCCAACCTGGCCGCGATCGTGACCGTGGCCGACGACGGCGGCTCCAGCGGGCGCCTGCGCGAGGAGTACCGGATCCTGCCCCCGGGCGACTTCCGCCAGTGCCTGGTGGCCCTGGCCGATGCCGAGCCGCTGGTCAAGGAGCTTTTCAACCACCGGTTCAAGGAGGGGTCCCTGGGCGGCCACTCCTTCGGGAACCTCTTCATCATGGCCATGGCCGACATCACCGGGAACTTCGAGCACGCGCTGCGCGAGTCGGGCCGCGTGCTCGCGGTGCGCGGGGCCATCATCCCCTCCACGCTGCACGACGTAACGCTGGTGGCCAGCGTGAATGGCAGCATGGTCGAAGGCGAGTCCAAGATCCCCAAGCAGAACGCCCCCATCAGCCAGGTGTTCCTGAAGCCCGACAACGCCGAGCTGAACCCGGAAGCCGCGATGGCGATCATGAACGCCGAGCTGATCGTCATCGGCCCGGGCAGCCTCTACACATCGATACTGCCCAACCTGATGGTGCCGGGCATGATGCAGGCGATCAAGGCCTCGCCCGCGCTCAAGGTCTTCGTCGTCAACGTGGCTTCGCAGCACGGCGAGACCGACAACTTCAACGTCAGCGATTACCTGCGCGTGCTCGCCGACCACGTGCAGGGGATTCCCTTCGATTTCATCGTCGTCAACTCGAACCTCAACCACCTGCCGACCGGTGGTCAGTCGCAGGTCATCTTCGACTTCCAGGAAGCACAGCGGATGGATCCGCGCGCGCGCTTCATTGCGGCCGACGTCGTCAACGCGCGCATCCCTTCACACCACGACCCGGAGAAGCTGTCGAAGGTGATCATCAAGCGCGTCTGGGAGGCCTGAACCTCCCCGCCACCGACTCCACCACGAACGCTGCCACCACGGCATAGGCCAGGCCCGCGAGCGCGTCCACGAAGTAGTGCTCGCCCAGGTACACGATCGCCGTCCACACGCCCGCGGTCCAGATCGCCAGCGCCACCGACAGCGCTCGGTAGCGGTTCCAAGCGTAAGCGGCGGCCAGCAGCGGGAAGGCGGCGTGCAGCGAGGGAAACGCCGCGTACTGGTTGGGGTTGATGTGCGAGTAGACGGGCGAGATGTAATAGCTGTTGAAGAACAGCTTCTTGACGGTCTCGTCCGTCACCCAATGCACCTCGTGCGGGAGCTGCAGCCGCGGCGGCGTGCTCGGATAGAACAGGTAGGTCAGGAAAGAGAGGAAGGACATCAGCAGCAGCGCGCTGATGTACCGCCAGTAGTGCTCGCGGCTGCGCGTCCAGAACACGAAGCCGACCAGGATCGGCAGTGGGAAGTGCATGAAGTACAGGCCGACCGCGACCAGGTCTTGGAGCTGCACACGATGCGGGTCATAGAAGTGCTGCTGCAGCACCAGCGTCGGTAGGTTGCCCGCGAACAGCAACCGCTCGGCACCGGACAGGTCGTGGGGCGCAAAACCGGTCCTGGCCGCGAAGCCGCGCATGGCCTCATATGCAAAGAAGAGGACCAGGAAGGGCGTCCAATCAGTGACGAACTGGCCGCCGCGCCCCATCGCGAGCGCGATCAGGAGCAGCGCCAGCACCACCCACTGCGGCTCGATGGAGATGCCTCGGGCCAGCATCACGCCGAAGATCAGCAGCAGATACAGAACGCTGCCGGCAAGGAGCAGACGCGGCGGGATCCGCCGCGCCGGCCGGCTAGGTCCCGAGGACGGCGACAGCTGCGATCTCGACGGTCACGCCCCGGGGCAGTGAGTTGGTGCCCACGGCCGCCCGAGTGTGGCGGCCGGCCTCGCCGAGCACCTCCACCAGCAGATCCGAGCAGCCGTTGACCACCTCGGGCTGCTCTCCGAAGTCGTCGTCGCAGTTCACGAAGCCGATCACCTGCGCGATCTGCTCGACCCGGTCGAGGCCGCCGGCGGCTTCCAACTGGGCCAGGATCGCCACGCCGCAGGCGCGGGCCGCCGTGCGCGCCTCATCGATAGAGACCTGGCTGGGCACCCGGCCCGTGTACAGGGCGCCGTCCGGCTGGCGCGGGATCTGGCCGGCCACGTAGACGAGCGTGCGCCCGTCGGTGATGGGCACTTTTCGGGTGGGCACGTAGTTGGCGGCCGGCGGCGGGGCGGCGGGAAGCTCGATGCCCAGCGCGCGCAGCCGTTCGTAAGGGGTGCTCACCCCGGGGGAGTCTACGGGTACCGTGGAGTGAGTTGCTGAAGTTCTATCCCGACCATGTACCGGCCCGCGTGCCCCGCGTGCTGGGCGACATGCTGGTGACGCTCTGGGTGGTGGCGTGGGCGCTGTGCGGTTTCGCCGTCTACCAGATCGTCGAGGGCTTGCAGGCGGTGTCTGACGGCGTGACCGGCACCGGCCGGACCCTGGACGCCTGGATCGCCTCCTTCCGCAATGCCGTGCCCCGAGGCGTCCCGGGGCTCTCCAGCTTCCTGACCGGCCTCGCCGACGGGCTCCAGCAGAACTCGGGCGACCAGCTGATCAGCTTCGGCGCTCAAGCCCGGGAGACCATCGACCACATGGCGATCGCCTTCGGGCTGGTGACCGCGGTGCCCCCGATCCTGATCGTGGGGGGCACCTACCTGTTCTGGCGCTGGCGTGACGCGCGTGAGATGGGCGCCGCCCTCGCCTTCGTGAGCGCGGCTGAGCGCAGCGGGCGCCTGGAGCAGGCCAAAGCCGTGCTGGCCTACCGTGCGGTGGCCCAGCTGCGTTTCACCGAGCTGATGAAGGCCAGCCACGACCCCATCGGCGACCTCGCCGCGCGTCACTACGACGGGCTGGCGGCGGCCATGCTCAAGCGCGCGGGCCTGGAGTCCTTCCGGCTGTACGACCGCGGGGCCGCTCGGCTGTCAGAGCCGGCGGCGCCAGCCGCGCCGGAAGTAGGCGACGCCGGCGAGCAAGAGCACCGCCAGGGCCGCCAGTCCCAGCGCCAGGTAGGGCGCCTCGGGGCTGGAGACGAGAGCAACTAGCCAGCTCGAGCTGGTCGCGGCGCCGCTCGGGCCTTGGGCGGCCGCCGGTGGCGCCGTGGGGATCGGCTGGGCGCCGGGCTGCACGGTGCCGCCCGTGTCCCGGAACGCGAACAGCATCACGGCGTGGTCGGCCGCCCGGAAGGTCGCCACGTAGAGGTAGGGCTGCTCGTCGGCGCTGACCGCCAGCGCGGTCACCGACGCCACCGGTGGGCGCAGCGGGTAGAAGTGCTGGCCGGCGTCGGTGGTGGACCAGAGCCCACCCCGGTCGGAACCGCCGCCGTCACTCGCCGCGTAGTAGCGGTCGGCATGGCCCGCAGTGAAGGCGACCACGTTGAAATCGGTCGCGGGCAGGGCGCCTCCACCGGTGAGCTGCTGCCAGGTGCCGCCGTTGTCGGCGGTCGTGTAGAGACCGGTGTTGGTGCCCAGCAGGACGGGGCGGGTGTCGATCTTGGGGGGCAGCGCGCCGCCATAGGACGCCAGCGCAGAGACCATGTTGCTGCTGGTCGCCACTCCGCTGACCGGGTTCCAGCTCTGGCCGCCGTCGCTGCTGCTGTAGAGGGGCAGAGGTTCGGACCCGCGTGAGGCGTCGCCGCCCGCCATTAGCTTGGAAGGATCGTTGAGGGCGGAGACCGCGAGCGCGGTCACGCTCACGCCGGGCAGCGCCGCGCTGACCGCCGGGCCGGGATCCTTCAGGGTGAGGACGCCCTGCTCGGTGCCCACCGCGGTGAAGGACCTGGCAAAGCCGAAGGCGCGGCCGACCGATTTCTCGAGGCCGGGCTGCACGTTCCAGGTCTGTCCCGCGTCGCTGCTCCGCAGCACGCCCGAACCGCGCGTGCCGGCCAGGACCAGCCCAGAGCGGCCCGGGCCGAAGGCGATCGAGAGCACGGCGTGCCCGGGGTCGCGGCGGACCGGCGTCCAGGACTGGCCGCCGTCCCGGGTGCGGTAGATGCTGCCGGCCTGGGTGCCGGCCAGCAGCGTCTGGCTGTCGGTGGGGCTCACGCCGAGGGCGAAGACCGGCGAATCGAGGGGCTCGGGCAGAGGCGCCAGCAGGGCCCAGGCGTTGTCGGGGCCGGCCGCCGAGGCAGCGACCGCCGGCGTCAGCGCGGCCAGGGCCAGCGCAGCGCATGTCGCTAGAAGACGTCTGGAGGGACGCGACACGAGTCGCAGGGGATTATGGGGCAAAGCCGAGCATCGAAGCCAGGGGCGCAGCCGAAACGTGATGCCGTGCCCTTCGCGCCCGGACGTCCGATGCGGACGCCGACTTCTGCGGTGCTCACTCACGCAGCTGCGGCTGCGCTCCTTCCGCTCCTCGGCGCCGGCTGACGCCTCGAAGCGTCAGGATCGCGAATTGCAGCGGCCCACATTTCGGCCACGCCCCTAGAATCCCCGGCCGTGGGGAGAGTGGCGAAGGCCTTGGAGAAGGCCGCCTTCGAACCCTCTCAGCTGCCCGCCGCCGCGGTGACCGCGATCGCCATCGCGCCCTGCGTCGCCATGGGCTTGGTTTTCTTCAAGGTGCCGGCCTTGATCCTGCTCGCGGTGGCAGTCGGCATCGGCAGCGTCGCCCACCTGGCCGGGCGCCTGGCCCGGCTGCCGCTGCAGACCTCCCCGATCCTCACGGCCGCGATCGGGGTGGCCCTGGCCGGTCCCGCGACGCCGCTGCAGTGGATCGTCCTGATCGCGGCGGCGGCGGCCTTCCTGGAGCTGGCGCGGGCGCGCTGGGCGCCGGGTGCCCGGCTCCAGACCGGGCTGCTGGCCTTCGCGGCCATCTTCCTGGCCACCGACGGGGTCACGGTCGCCTACGTCAACCCCGGCAGCATGAAGCCGCTGGCGGAGCCGATCCGATTCTGGCTCCTCTACGGCGGCACCACGGCTTTCGACCCCATCCGGCTCTACGTGGGCAACGTCCCCGGCCCGGTCTTCGCCACCTCGCTGATGGCCGTGGCCGTCGGTGCCGCCTGGCTCTGGTACGCGGGCCGGCTGTCACCGGCCGTGGGCATATCGTTCGCTCTGGGCGCGGCCATCCCGATCACCCTCCTGCGCTGGAATCCGGCCTTTCAGCTGGAGAGCGGGCCGGCGTGGTTCGCCGTTCTCCTGCTCCTCGCCGACCGCCGCTTCCTGCCCACGTCCAATGCCGCACGACCGCTGCTGGGGCTGGCCGCCGGTATGGCCGGCATCGCCTTCCGCTCACGGGGCTACGGGATCGAGGTCGTCTTCCTGGCGGTGGCCGGGCTGCAGCTGGCCGTGGCCCTGCTGGAGGGCGCCGGCTGGCTGATCCGGCGGCGTCAGGCGGCCTGGGCGCGGCTCCAGGGGTTGCGGCGCTCGACGAACTGGTCGCGCCGCGGGCCGACCCCGATCAGGTCGACCGGGGCCCCCACCTCCGACTCGATCAGCTCGATGTAGTCGCGGCAGGCGCGGGGCAGCTCGTCCCAGCGCCGGGCGGACCCGAGGTCGGCTTCCCACCCGGGCACCTCGACGTACTGCGGCTCGCAATGCTTGAGGTGGGAGATGTTGGCCATCGGGTGGCGGTGGACCTCGCCCCGAAACTCGTAGCTGGTGCAGACCTTGATCCGCTCCAGCTGGTCCAGGATGTCGAGCTTGAGCAGCGCGATCGAGGTTGCCCCGTTGATGCGAACCGCGTAGCGGGCGACGCAGGCGTCGAACCAGCCGACGCGGCGGGCGCGGCCCGTGACCGTGCCGAACTCGTGCCCGCGCTCCCGGATCTGGTCGCCGACGGCGTCCTCGAGCTCGGTCGGAAAGGGTCCGTAGCCGACCCGGGTGGTGTAGGCCTTGAGGCAGCCCACGGTCAGGTCGACGCGGGTGGGTGGAATGCCGCTGCCGGTGCAGGCGCCGCCCGCGGTGGGGTTGCTCCCGGTGACGTAGGGGTAGGTGCCGAAGTCGAGGTCGAGCATGGTGGCCTGGGCGCCCTCCAGGAGGATGTTCTCCCCCCGGTCGAGGGCGGCCTGGATCAGTGGAAAGGTGTCTTTGATGAAGGGGTCGAGCTCGCGCGCATAGCCCAGGTACTCCTGGTGCACGGCGTCCTCGTCGAGCTGGGGCTCGCCGTAGAGCTTGTCCAGGATCGGGTTCTTCACCTGGCCGACCACGAAGTCGATCTTCTTGCGCATGAAGACCTCCTTCTGCAGGTCGCCGATCCGGAAGCCGATGCGGCGGACCTTGTCGCCGTAGGCGGGGCCGACGCCGCGCCAGGTGGTGCCCAGGCGGTCGTCGCCGCGGACGCCCTCCTCCAGGCGGTCGAAGATCGGGTGGTAGCTCATGACCATGTGGGCGCGCTCGCTGACCACCAGGTTGTCCGGCTCGATCCCGCGCTCGCGCAACTGCTCGATCTCCTTGAGGAGGACGCGGGGGTCGACCACCACGCCGTTGCCGATGACGCAGGTGACGTGGGGGAAAAGGATGCCGCTGGGCAGGAGCTGGAACTTGAACTCGCCGTGCTCGGTGACGACCGTGTGGCCCGCGTTGTTGCCGCCCTGTGGCCGGACCACCATGTGGGCCTTCTCGGACAGGTAGTCGATGACCTTGCCTTTGCCCTCGTCACCCCACTGCCCGCCCACGATGATGATGACCACGGCCGAGGAGCCTACTCCTACTCTTCTTCGGTCGGGCGGCGGCGGGACTCCAGGTTGTAGAACATCGTCTGTTCCTTGCGGAACTTGAGCTTGATCGTGTCCGTGGGGCCGTTGCGGTGCTTGGCGATGATCAGCTCGCAGATGCCCGGCTCTTCGGTCTTGTCGTTGTAATACTCATCTCTGTAGAGAAAGATGACAACGTCACTGTCCTGCTCGATGGAGCCCGAATCCCTCAGGTCGGAGAGCATCGGCCGCTTGTTGGGACGCGCTTCCGGGCCTCGGCTGAGCTGGGACAGCGCGATCACCGGGATTTTCAGCTCGCGCGCCAGCGCCTTCAGCGAGCGCGAGATCGAGGAGACCTCCTGTACGCGGTTGTCGTCCTTTCCTGCGCGGCCTTTCATCAGCTGTAGGTAGTCGAGGACGACCATGCCGATGTTGTATTGGATCTTCGCCTGACGCGCTTTGAGCAGGAGCGTCAGCTCGTCGAGCACCGGTGATTCGTCGATATAGATCGGCGCGTTCTCGAGCGGCCCGATCGCCATCACCAGCTGCTCGTACTCGCGGTCGCTGAGCATGCCGCGGTGCATGCGCTGGGAGTCGATCTTGGCCTGCTGGCAGAGCAGCCGCTCGACCAGCTGCTCCTTGGACATCTCCAGGCTGAAGAGCGCGGTCGGGATCTGCGCGTTGACGGCGGCGTGGAGCGCGATCGCCGTGGCGAGGGAGGTCTTGCCCATTGATGGCCTTGCCGCGATCACGATCAAGTCGCTGTTCTTGAAACCACTTGTCACGCGGTCGAGGTCGTGGAATCCGGTGGGCACGCCCAGGACGCCTGTGCCGCGCGCCATCTGGGCGTCGACGCGCTCCATGGCCTCCTTGAGCAGCGGATAGAGGATCTCGAGCTTTGTCCCCACCCGCTGGTCGGCGATGTCGTAGACCGCCCGCTGGGCTTCGTTGAGCGCCTCGTCGGCCTCGATTGCGTCGTCAAAGCCGAGCCCGGTGACGGTGCCGCCGGCCGAGATCAGGCGGCGCTTCTGGGCCTTGGCCTTGACGATGCGGGCGTAGTACTCGATGTTGGCGGCGGTCGGCACGCCCTCCTGGAGCATGGCCAGATGGGCGCGCCCCCCCACCCGCTCGAGAACCCCCATCCGCGTCAGCTCGTCGGCCAGAGTGATGTTGTCGATCGGTTCGCCCTGCCGGAAGAGCTCGCTGGCCGCGCGGTAGATCTGAGCGTTGTTCTCCCGGTAGAAGTCCTCCGGTTTCAGGATCTCCAGCACGCGGGTGATCGCGATCGGGTCGAGCAGCAGCGAGCCGAGCACCGACCCCTCGGCCTCCAGGTCGTTCGGCGGAATCCGTCCCTCGGACCGCCCCGCGGCCAGGGGCGTCGCGGTCGCCATCGAGCTACCGGTCGCTGGTGACGATCAGGTTGATGTTGGCCTCGACGTCGCGGTGCAGGCGGAGCGCCACCTGGTGCTCGCCCAGCTGCTTGATCGGTTCCTTGAGGTCGATCTTGTGGCGGTCGACGTCGACCTGGTGCTGGGCTTTCAGGGCGGCGGCGATGTCGGCGTTGGTGATGGCTCCGAAGGCCTTGTCCTCGGCCCCTGTGCGCAGCCGCACGACCACCGTCTTGTTGCCGATCTCGTCGGCCAGCGCCTGGGCCTCGTCGCGATCCTTGGCCTCGCGCCGGCTGGCCGCCTCGCGGATCTTCCTGGCCTCGGCCTCGGTTCCGGCCCGGGCCGGAACGGCCAGCTTGCGCGGGAGGAGGTAATTGCGCCCGTAGCCGTCGGCCACCTCTTTGACATCGCCGGCCCGGCCGACGTTCTGCACGTCCCTGGTCAGCATCACCTTCACGCGGATCGATCCTCCCTGTGGTCTTGGAGCAGGCGCACTCGCCGGAAGCGCCCTCCGGACACCCGCTCGAGCACGCCCGACAGCACCAGCCAAGCCGCCGCGCGGGCCGCCCGCCAGTCGTCGTCGAACACGCTCTTCCCGGCCTTGAGCGCTTCCTTGTGCTCCTCGACGACCTCTTCGGGGCAGGCGTCGACGAAGACTTTGACGGCCAGGACGCCCAGCGCCAGCATATCCAGCTCGCCCAGCACCGGCACCCAGGCCGGCAGGTCGATCGGCCCCACGATCACACCCAGCGCGGCCAGCAGCGCCGCCTTGGGAGGCGCCGGCACCCGCTCGTCGCGGAGCAGGCAGTAAGCCAGCTTCGCCTGCCTCGGGACCTCGGTCAGAAGAGTGCGGACGCGCGTGAAGTTCATCGGCATGGGCAGGCGCGCCAAAGACTACCAGCCCTTTTGACGGCTTGACCAGCGGGCCTTAACCTCCGGCCAGCCGTGGCCACCGCCGCCGCCGTCGAGACACCCCGGGCCCGCATGAGCATCCCCCGCCACCTGGGCCTCTCGGCCTACTGGTTCGGCCAGTTCCTGGTCTGGCAGCCGGTGACGACGGTCCTCATCCAGCACCAGATCGACGACCTGGTGGCGCGCGACCGGCAGGGCACGGGCCTGGGCGTGCTGATCGGCATGGGCGGCTTCATGGCCTTTGCCGTGCCCCCGCTGGTCGGTTATTACTCCGACTTCCTCACCACGCGCTGGGGCCGGCGCCGCCCCATCATCGTGGCGGGCACCGCGGGCGCCGTGGTCGGGCTGCTCGTCCTCTACACCTCGCACACCTACCTGCAGCTGGCGTTGGGCTACCTGGTCCTCCAGTTCTTCTTCAACGCCGCCGGCGCGGCCTACGCCGGCCTGATCCCGGACGTGGTGCCCGAGGGCGAGTTCGGGCGCGCCAGCGCCTTCCTGGCCACCATGGTCCAGCTCGGCAGCGGGGCCGGACTCGCCGTCACC
>Ga0207646_10006093_pt1 | contig 12562 bp, 10 predicted proteins | sample KBSK5502metaG_FD_184343 | JGI IMG/M metagenome (GOLD analysis project Ga0207646, IMG submission 184343) | Corn, switchgrass and miscanthus rhizosphere microbial communities from Kellogg Biological Station, Michigan, USA - KBS K5-50-2 metaG... | ecosystem: Host-associated > Plants > Roots >...
TCATCCGGTTCTTTCGCGTAAGCAGCGCCCCAGTGAAGGACGAGGGTCTTGAAATGGAACTCTTTCAACCGCGAGCCAATATCGCGGGTGTAATCGGCACAGATGCCACGCTTTTTCGCGCCAATGTTGATCAGGAAATTGTGGATGGCCGGGTCCCAGGTAACGCCGTATTCGCGTGCAAGCTGGCGGGACATGGTGTGAGCCGTCACGGACAGCAGCTCAGCCTCGTGCGGATCGACAGTGCGCGGCGAGAGCGCGACGAGCGCGTCACGCAAGTCATTGATTGATTTCTCGTCTTTGGCCCAGACCGCGCTCGAACAGATGGCAAAGGCAAAGATCAGAACAGATCTGAAATTCACGTTGATAACATTTGTTAGAAAGGCCAGGCCGCCAAAGCGACCTGGCCTTTTTGTCAAAGGCGTCCCAATTTGGGACAACTTGGACGGAGGGGTTACTTGCCGTAGTGACTGGGTGCCGTTGTGGTGGTGGTAGCCGCTTCCTTGTGTTGAGCGCACGCCCCCAAGCTGAGAGCGCCCGCTAAAACGGCCATGATCATGATCGCTTTGATGAACTTCAATCTATTCTCGCCTCCTTTCGGTTGTGTTGTTCCGGTTCTTCTAGGCGTGGAACACCGTCGAAGCAACGCTTTTTTGGATGTTTTGCCGCTACAAACTATTCGCGGATGACCACCTGCGTGGTTTCATCAACTAATTCGAATAATTCGATCACGTCGTCATTACGCATCCGGATGCAGCCATGACTCGCGGGCATCCCGATTTTGTCTTCATGCTTGGTGCCGTGGATGTAAATGAATCGCTCACGCGTATTCGCATTCTCCTCGTCCATACCGTCGAGCCAAAGGATGCGCGACGTGATGAGATCCTCCGTCTCGGGCAAAGGATCGCCCGGACCAAGCGCCACCCGTGCTTTGAAAATCGTCCCCGGCGCAACACCGTGACCGATTTTCTCCGCGATGCGAAAGTTACCCAGCGGCGTTTTCATGCTGCCTTCTTCAGTCCCGATTCCAAAACGCGAACTGGAAACTAGATAAGAACGGAGAACTTCGCCGTCGCGGGTCAACGTGAGGCGTTGATCCCCAATGGAGATGTCGATCTTGGTTCGCGCGCTTTGCATCGATGAAGAGCGGCCTTACAATTCGCCGCGGTGAAAAAAGAATATCACATCGCGGTCGTAGGCGCGACCGGTGCGGTTGGCGTTGAATTGTTGCGGGTTCTGGAACGGAGAAATTTTCCGACGGCGAAAATTCGCGCGCTCGCGTCCGGAAAATCCGCTGGAAGGAAAGTTCAATTTCGCAACGAGCCAATCATCGTTGGAGAACTCGGCGAACATTCGTTCGACAAGATCGACATCGCCTTTTTCAGCGCGGGCGGAGAAATTTCCCGAAAGTTTGTGCCAGTCGCGCGCAAAGCGGGCGCGATCGTGATCGATAATTCATCCGTTTTTCGAATGGACCCGGATGTTCCGCTCGTGATCCCGGAAATCAACGGGCAGGATGCAAAACAACATCGCGGACTAATCGCCAATCCCAATTGCACCACCGCAGTCGCATTGATGGCGATTTATCCGTTGCATCGCGCGTTTGGAGTCCGCCGCGCCTTCGCGGCAAGTTATCAGGCCGTTTCCGGCAGCGGCGCGCGCGCAATCGATGAGCTACAAAAACAGATAGAAGCAGCGGGAAAAGATCGACAACCGTCACCGCAGGTTTATCCGCATCCGATCGCGTTCAACGTTTTGCCGCACGTCGATGTTTTCCTGGAGAGCGGTTACACGAAAGAGGAAATGAAAATGCAAAACGAGGGACGCAGGATCATGCATTTGCCGCAATTCCGCGCGTCGGTGACGTGCGTGCGCGTCCCGGTTTATCGCGCCCACTCGGTTGCAGTCAGCGCAGAGTTCGAAAGGAAAGTTTCAGTGGAGCAAGCACGCGAAGTTCTGGCAAAAGCGCCGGGTTTGGAGCTCGTGGATGAACCGCAGAAGAATCGTTACCCAATGCCGCTGAATGTCGCGGGCAAAGACAATTGCGAAGTCGGCCGCGTCCGTATCGATTGCGCGTTGGAGAACGGCCTCGCCTTTTGGGTCTCGGGCGATCAATTACTCAAAGGCGCAGCATTGAACGCGGTTCAGATTGCCGAACTGCTTTGATTGTTCGCCACGGCGAATCCGTCCTTCGGCGGATCGAACTTGTACGCGAAACGGCCCCGAAAATTCGGGGCCGTTCGTTTTAATTTTATTGAGCGCTGGAATTACTGCGGACCGGGCGTTGGCGTCGCGCCTTTCCCCTTGCCCTCGTGCTTTTTCTCGGCTGGTTGTCCGGCAGGCGCTTGTGCACCGCTCGTCGGCGGCGCATTCACGCCTTCGGCTTTGTGTTTGCCGCGACCTTCGCCGTAAGGACCGCCACTCTGCGGTCCCGAAGGAGTATTTTGAGGACCCGCCGGTGACATTCCCGGTTGTTGCTCAAGTTGCTTATGTTTTCCACGAGGCTCGTTTAAATTTTCAGTCGGACTAGCCGCGCCGCCAGGAGTTGGCTGATAGCCGCGCTCAAATCCTTTTCGTTTTCCTTCTGGCGCAGTAACGCCTTCGGGACCGGAAGTCGTCCCAGTTGGGGGCGTAGCGCCGAATTTCTCGCCGCGTTTGCCTTTGCCCGCCGGATAATATGGAGATACCGCGGCTCCAGGGGATCCAGCGGGTCCGAGAGTTGCACCTGGCTGAATTTCTTCGCCCGGCTTGCCCTTGCGCTTGCCTTTCTCAGGAAACGCTGGAGCCGCAGTTGGTGAAGTTAAAGCACCTGCCGGACCGGGCGTCGCGCCAGCTTGAAATTGCTGCGCAGCTTTCCCTTTTTTGCCTTTCTCAACTGGCGCCATTCCGGGTGCCAGTGATGCTGCCGGCGAAACTGAAGCGCTCGCTCCTGCTGTCGCCGCAACGTTTCCGCCCGCTGTTGGCGGAGGAACCTTCTTCAAATCCTGCGTTTTGATTTTTTCCTTCAGTTGAGTCTGCGCATTGGCGTCACCCGCGACAGACCAGCCTTTTTCAACTTTAGCCTCTGCCACTCTGGTTTTCACAGTCGGCGGGGCGATTTGCGTGGCTGATTTCTTGATTGTAGTCGGAGCCGACACCATCAACGCGTTGCCTTGCACTTTCATTAGGCCGCCTGATTTTGCCGCCGCAGCAACATCGACATTCGCCTGTCGCTCAATTTTTAATTTTTGAATCGGCCGGCTCGAGTACTGATTCACAACGTTGAGATCAGGGCCGTAGTTGTAAACGGTTTTGTTCTTATAAGTGATGTTCGTGACGTTCACCGTTTGGTTGATGTAGGTGACGTTTTGCGAAACATCGACAATGCGTGAGCGCAGGACCGGCTCACCAATGTAACGGACGTCGACAAAATTGTAATACCCCGGGCCGATGTCGAACTCGACGTCCAAGTGGCCGGTAAGCGGCCGGCTTTCGTAAACCACTTCTGTCTCTGGCGGTAACGGCGCCCAACCGCAATACCCGCCGCCGAAGCGCCAGGAGACCCATGCCGGGCCCCATTCATAACCGGGTTTCCAGACCCAGCCGTAGTCGGCCAGCCTGACCCAGCGCCCGTAGTGGTAAGTTGCCCAGCCGTAGTCCTCGTATGAGACCCAGGTCCAGCCGAGATCGGTATAGGCCCAGTAGCCGTCCGCGTACGGTCGCCAGGAGGGATCGCTGACGGCAACATCCGGCTGCCAGCAGTAGCCGTAATTGCCAACCTCGATCCAGCTCCCGCCGTTCAGGTTGTTATAGAAGAAATCAATCGAAACGTCCTGGCTCTTCGCCTGTGGTGCAAAGGGCATAAGCAGGACGGTTAGCGCAAACACGAACAGTAGTTTTTTCATAAGTTGATCAAAGGTTTGGAGCGTTGGACTTTCGCGGCCACAACTTTATTCACGTCGGCCCCCGCTTCGGAAGCTCCACGACCCCACTAAGATATCGCAACTGCCGCGATTAACGCGGGCGCAAAACTAGAAACGATCTCACCCGATGCCGGCAAACCGATAGCACCAGTGCCTGACGCGTATCAAGCGACTGGATGATTTTATTGTAATCGGCCAGGGAATTAATCGCCTGCTGGTTCACTTCTTCTATCACGTCGCCTTTTTGGAGATCGGCGGCACCCGCGTCCGGATCGACCGCCGTTACCACAACACCATGAACGCCGTTTGGCAGATCCAGTTGGCGCGCGAGATCGGGAGTTAGCTGACCGACGTGGATTCCAGCGAGTGCATTGCCGCTTTCATTCTCTTCACCGGGCGTTGGCTGGGTCGGCGGTTGTTGCGGTGTGACCTGACCGGTTCGATAGCCCGCCGGCTCTTCCTTGATTTGCGTCGCAACGGTCATCGGCTTCCCGCTCCGCACAATTTCCAGTTCGACTTTCTTGTTCAAGTCCACCTGGGAAACAAAATTGCGCAAGTCGGCAAAACTTTTGACTTCGTGACCGTCAAATTTTCGGATCACGTCGCCTTTTTGCAGGTGTGCGTCTTCGGCCGGCGAACCGGGGACGATTTCATCGACAACCACGCCTTCGCCCGTGGTCGGCGCCTGTCCCGATTGCGGAACGCGCATCAGGATCCCGAGATACCCGCGAATAATCCTACCCTTCTTCAACAAACTCTCGAGTGCAGTGCGGACGGTATTGGACGGAATGGCAAAGCCGATACCCTGCGAGCCGCCGCTGCGTGAAATGATTGCGGTATTAATGCCGATGACTTCGCCGCTCAGGTTGATGAGTGGGCCGCCGCTGTTGCCCGGATTAATCGCGGCGTTTGTTTGGATTAAATCGCCGAAAACGTCGGCGCGATTCGGCCGTCCTTTCGAACTTACGATTCCATCGGTAACCGTCTCCTCGAAACCGAATGGATTGCCGATTGCCAGCACGAAGTCGCCCGCCTGAACGGTATCGGAATCGGCCAGCTTGAGCGGCTTCACTCCGGAATTGTCAATTTTCAGGACCGCAAGATCCACCTGCTCATCTGACCCGACCAGACGCGCTTTTTCGGTGCGCCCATCGCTCAACTGCACTTCAATCTCGTCCACTTGATCGACCACATGATTGTTGGTGATAATGTGTCCCTCGTTGGTCACGATCACGCCCGAGCCCAACGAATTCTGCACCAGCGCCTCGTCATTTGGACTTTGAAATCCGCGCGGTCGTCGAAAGAAAAAACCAAACGGATCAAGCTGATTTTGCCGCTCAATGGCGATCTTCTTGGTCGTTTTCACGGCCACCACCGACGGCACGACCGCATTGACCAACGCTCGTCGTTCCCGATTTAATGCGTCAAGCGAAGCGACCTGCTTTGGATCGATATTCGGTGACGACGCGAGCGTGTATTTTTCCGGAGTGTTGCGATGGAGCGTGCTCAAACCACCGTGTTTCAAGCGATAATCGTATAACGCTGAGATCGCGAGGCTCAGTAACGCGACAAAGGCAAAAAATTTCAGCAAGTTTTTCATCAGCTTACGTTCGAAAAGGTTCGTCCCTGTTTTTCGACAATCAACTGCCGGAAACGTTGATTTTGCGCCGCTTCCAGCCTGGGATCGGCCGCGAAGATCGAGATCGCCGCCGTTCGCGCGCGACGCATCAGCTCTGCGTCCCGTTTGAGATTGCCAATCTTCAAGGCTGGCAGACCGCTCTGGGCCGTGCCTAACAAATCGCCTGGACCGCGCAGCTCCCAATCCGCTTCCGCGACTTCGAAGCCGTCGCTCGTTTTCTCAAGCACAGCCAATTTGGCGGCCGCTTCTGAGGACGGTTCCGACGTGAGCAAAATACAATACGACTTGTGCTCGCCCCGACCGATCCGCCCACGAAGCTGGTGAAGCTGGGCCAAACCGAATCGCTCCGCATTTTCAATGAGCATCACGCTCGCATTTGAAACATCGACTCCCACCTCAATGACGGTCGTGCTGACCAGAACTTTGGTTTCCCCGCGGCGAAATCGTTCCATGATTTCCTGCTTTTCCGGCCCGGGGATTCGTCCATGAAGTAATTCACACGAATATGGATGTAAACGTTCACGCCAACGTTCGTACTCGGCCGCGGCCGCTTTTGCCTCGAGTTTCTCGCTCTCTTCGATCAGCGGATAAACAACATAAAGCTGACGCCCGGTTTCCAATTGCGTGCGCAAGAAAGTCAGCACCTCGCCGAGTTTTGAGGAATCGCGCACCGCGGTGACAATTTTGCCGCGGCCACGCGGCATCTCGTCTAAGATCGAAACATCGAGGTCGCCATAAACTGTCATGGTGATCGTGCGCGGAATAGGCGTCGCTGTCATAACCAGCACGTCGGGTGCGGGCTCGCGACTCGTTAAGAGCGCGCGCTGCGCGACCCCGAATTTGTGCTGCTCATCAATAACCACCAGCCCGAGATTCGAAAATGAAACCTTTTCGTAAAGCAACGCGTGCGTGCCAATGATCACGTCGGCGTTTTCGTCGCCTTCAACCAGTGGCCGAAAAGTTTCTTCCTGCCGCGCCGCCGTCCGGATCGACAACTTCATGCCGAACGGTTCGAGCCAGCGCCGGAGGACGGCGTAATGTTGTTCGGCCAAAATTTGCGTCGGCGCCATAAACGCCGCCTGATAACCGGCCTCAACCGCGAGCAGGATCGCCGCGATCGCGACCACCGTTTTTCCCGAGCCGACATCACCTTGCAAAAGGCGATTCATCGGATATTTCGCCGCCAGATCACTCTTGATCTCCGCGATGACCTTTTTCTGCGCCGTTGTCAGCTCAAACGGAAGCGCGCGTAAGAACTTCTCCATTAATTCCCCTCGCCCGCAATGCGCGGCGCTCACGCGCGCATGCGAGTTCGTTCGCCGAGATGCGATCAACATTTGCATTGCGAAGAATTCCGAAAGGACCAGGTGCCCACGCGCGGCGCTAAGCGATTCCCAAGTCTCGGGAAAATGAACCGCACGGACCGCTTCGCCGCGATCTCCGTTCTTCAAATTCTCCGGCAGCAACGGCTCAATCGGCGCAGTATCGAGCTCCTGAAGAAGCCGGTAAATCATGCTGCGCAGCGCACGCTGCGAAAGGCCTTCGGTCGCTGGATAGATCGGCGTGATCCGTCGGAGATGGATCGATCTCTCCTCGTCGTTCTCGATCACTTCGAACTCGGGATGATCCATGCAAATGCGCTTCCCGCGTAGTCGCGGCTTGCCGAAGACGACGAGTTGTTGGCCGGTCGCAATCATTTTCTGCACGTAATGCAAATTGAACCAGCGACAGATGAGCGGCTGACTGAGCGCGTTTGTGTTCGGTTCCTGCAATGTCGCTTCGAAAATTTTCTTCCAACCGCCGAAGCGACGGAGCGACGTTTTAATTACTTCGCCGGACAGGCAGATCGGCACGTCGCTTTCATCGCGCGGGAATTCCGGAAACTGATGTCGATCTTCGTGCCGGCGCGGGAAGTGGGTCAGCAGATGTTCAACCGTGGTAATGCCAAGTCGTCGCAGCGCCAGAATTTTCGGGCGCGGAATCCAATCGAGTTCTTCAAGCGAATGCGAAATTTCCATTAAGCTATTGGAGCGGACTCGCGCACTGCTTCCACTCGTATTTCCAAACGCGTTTCGCCTTCGTATTCGTCCGGCCGGACCCGAAAGGCAATGTCCCACGGCTGCTTCGGAAGCGCATCGGCTGCTGCGCCGAAGAAGATCGCGCGTTGATGATGATTGCCCTGCCGAAGACGCAACTGTAAATGCTTTTCGCCGACGACGCGCGGAGCAGCGACCGATTCAACTTCCCGCGCAAAAAAAAGGGGCTGCGGATTCCCATTGCCAAACGGCTGCAGCATTTCGTGCCAGCGTAGAAAATCGAAGTTCAACTCCGAGAAACTGATCTCGTGATCGAGCTGCAGTCGAGGCTGGAGATCCTCATCCGACAAAAGTTCGCGAGCCGTTCGACGGAATTGTTCCGTGAAAAGATCGATATTCTTCTCCTGAATGGTAAGCCCCGCGGCCATTTCGTGTCCGCCGTACTTGTCGATCTTGTCCGCGCATCGAGTCAATGCCTGGACCAGATTAAAGCCTTCAATGCTGCGACCACTTCCTTTCCCGATACCAGTTTCATCAAAACCGGTGACAATTACTGGCCGATGATGTTTGTGCGCGATGCGAGAAGCGACGATCCCCAGAACGCCAGGATGCCATCCGCGTTCGAACACCACGATGGCCGCATCGCGTGACGAATCGAACTCTTTCGCGATCTTCTCCTCCGCCGCGGCGAAGATTTGTTTCTCAACTTCCTGCCGTTTCCGATTTTGTTTGTCCAAAAATTCGGCCAACTCAGTTGCTTCGGCTTGATCCTGTGTCAGCAAAAGCCGGAGCGACTTTTCCGCGGTGCTCAAGCGTCCGGCCGCGTTTAACCTTGGTCCGAGCCGATAACCGATGTCTTCGGTGAAAATTGGCGGCTTCACGCCGCCGACTTCGATCAACTTCTTTAGCCCCGGCCTTGTCGATCTTGCGATTTCGATCGCGCCGCGCTGGACAAGCGTCCGATTGTCACCGCGAAGTGGAACGATGTCGGCAACGGTTCCGAGCGCAACCAGATCGAGTTTTGATTTTAGATCAAAATCGACCGGCCGCGTTTTCAAAAGGGCGTGACAAAGTTTGAAAACAATTCCGGCGCTACACAAATAGTGGAAGGGCGACGTCGGATCGATTTTGGGGTTTACGATCGCGACGCACTTTGGCAGCGCAGACTTCGGCTCGTGGTGATCGAGCACAATCACGTCCGTGCCGCGTTTGCCAAGATCGACAATCTCCGCGGCCGACGATGTCCCGCAGTCGAGCGCGATGAGAAGCTGCGGATGATATTGTTGGATGCAGCGCTCAACACTCTCGCGACTCAGACCGTAACCTTCTTCCATCCGCAACGGCAGAAATAAATCCGGTGCAATGCCGTAGGCGCGGAGTGTTTCGGCCAGTAAGGCGAGCGAGGTGACTCCGTCGACATCGTAATCGCCGAAAAGGACAATTCGCTCATGTCGATCCAATGCCGCGAAAATGCGCGTGACCGCCGCTTCCATGTTCGGAAGTAAGAATGGATCGCTCAATGATTTCAGACGCGGCTGGAGAAAGGCCTGCACTTCATCGGCTGTGCCGAAACCTTTTCGAAATAAGAGCCGGGCGATGCATTCGCAGCCGCAGATTTCGCTCCACGGAATTGGACCGCCATTGAGCTGCTCAGGCGGAAGAAGGATCCATCGGCTTTGCTGCGTAGAAGCCGGCTTAGCCGGCTCCAGTGAGTCTTCATTTACGCGGCTTTGCACCGATTATTTTATCTGCCGGACATTCCCTGACAACTGCGCGTGGTACCGCTCATAATCTGTTGACTCGCAACTAAGCACTAAATAAACAAGAGCTGTGAGATTGATCGCAATCGTGTTGTCCGCGGGTTTGTTTGTTTTGTCCGGCTGCTCATTTGGCAAGAAGATGTTGGAGCAGCCAAGCGGCAAACATGAGATATCTGGCGTGCTGAAAAAGAACGTCGAGACGTTCACCGGAAAAGTTGTAATGGTCGACGGCGCATATCGCTTAAGTCTCCTGAAAGATCCTGACACGCTGCTGCGGCTGACACGCGCCCACAGAGAAAGCGAGTTTGCCGCCGAGCAAACCAATCTCAGGAAATATTTCGAAAAGACAATCTCGGTGAATGGCACCCGACAAGATGACTGGATCTGGGATGCGGCGGTAATCGGACAATGGACGCCGCCCGGCGGTGACACCGGACCGAACATGAACGCGCCCAAACAGACGAAGCCCTAGTGTTTCGACGTGTTACACGACGCTGAACGCGATGTCGCGTTTTGGCAGCAGCTCGTGTTTTTGGCATAACTCATGGAACGCGCGCAGCCCTTGCTTCTCGCGTTCTCCAAAACTGAACCGGAGATGCTCCCGGTAATAGCGGTCGCAAAAACCACGATCGAATTCTCTCTCGTCGGCAATCAGGTTGTCGATCTTGGCAAGATTGTTGGTGCGCAGTGCGCGCAGTCGATCCGCGATTGATTTTGGATCGACAACTTCCGGCCGCACGAGCCAGAGCGCGTAGACAAATGGAAGTTCCACGAGTTTCTTCCATTGCTCGCCAACATCCCAAAACTGGAACTCGTTTGCGCGCTCTTGGCGGAAACGGATGGCTTGATCGCCGATGAGCAGGCGCGCCGTCCCTTTCGGAAGAGAAGACATCGATGTTGCGACGAACCGCGGCCACAGCTTCAACTCGCTGAGTAAACAGCGCACCAAATTGCCGGAAGTTTCTGCCGCCGGATCGAGCTCGATCTCTTCCACCGCGGAAATTTCGCCGAGGTGGGCAACGACAACACTGTAAACCGGACCGTCGGAGGAAATGGAAATGCCGTCTACAATCCGGTAGATTGGATTTCGAAGAAATTCGAAGCTGGAAACGAGCGCAACATCGAGTTCCCCGCGAGCAAGCTGCGCGCAAAGGGCCGACGGATGATCAAGCACAACATCGGTTGGCCAGCCGTGAATTAGCGGACGCGCGTTGAGATATTTAACGCAGCCAATTCGGAGCGGTTGTCGATCCTGCACTCGTTAGGCGCAGGCGAGCTCCGCTTCAGCGCGCGGCCGGGTCGATGTCGATTTTTCCTGCGCGCCGTTGAGATGCCGGTAATAACTGTCGCGCTGGACAGGAATTCGCCGAGCCTCCCGAATGGCATGCTCAAGCGCGGCGATGCTTTGCTGCTGCGGCGTAGTCGCTCCGGCCATGTGGAAAATTTTTTCTTCCATGATCGTGCCGTGCAAATCGTCCACGCCGTAGCTGAGCGACACTTGCGCCAACGGCAGACCCAAGCTGACCCAATAAGCGGTCAGATGATCGATGTTATCGAGATAAATTCGGCTGACGGCGAGATTGCGCAGTTGCTCGATGGCAGAAGCGCGCTTGATATGAGCCAGCACTGTCGTTTGCGGCTCGAAAGCAAATGGAACAAAACCGCTAAACCCGCCGGTTTCATCCTGAAGTTGACGAAGTTGGCGCAAATGATCGACACGCTGCTCGAGAGTTTCGATGTGCCCGTAGAGCATGGTGCACGTGCTGCGGCCGCCCATTCGATGCCAGGTCCGGTGAACATCGAGCCATTCCTCGGCCGTTTCTTTGCCGCGGCAAATCCGGTCCCGCACTTCCGCATCAAAAATTTCTGCACCGCCGCCGGTAACGGAACCTAATCCGGAATCGCGGAGAAGCTCGAGTGTCTCTGGGATCGACATCTTGAAGATTCGCTGAGCGAGATGACGAACCTCAATTGCAGTAAAGGCTTTGATGTGCAGATTGGGGTCGAGGGCGCGCAATCCGCGCAGCAGATCGAGATACCACTCTTTCTTCAAGGTCGGATGCAAACCGCCGACCATATGCACTTCCGTAATTCCGAGCGGAAGCGCTTCTGCGACAACTTGAATAATCTCGCTAACGGCATGCTCGAACGCATGTGCGTCCCGTTTTTTGGCGGCAAAGGCGCAAAACTGGCAAGATAAGACGCAGATGTTCGAATAGTTGATGTAGCGATTGTGAATGTAGGTGGCAAAGTTGCCGTTTTTTCGCTCGCGCACGACGTTGGCCAGCATTCCAAGCGCGTTCAGATCGCTTGAACGATACAAAGCAAGAGCGTCGTCTTCAGAAATGCGAGAGCTCGCCTCGATTTTCTCAGCGATCGGTCTAAAGTCCTTTGGGATTAGTGTGTAATTCATCCGGAGCCGACGCTGAAATTGATGGCTTACCATGCACAGACGATTCGCGAGTTGCAACAAAAAGAGCCGGGGCGCGTGCGAACTGGCAAAGGCATGCCGACGCATAACGCGATAACATTCGAATCCGCACCCATCAATCAACGTCTGTTTATCAATGGCCGATTCAGAAGCACCGGCGCGGTCCGAGGATGACGCCGAGGACGTCCGCCTGATGCAATTGGTTGCAGGCGGCGATACGACCGCATTTGAACAACTGATCGAGCGCCACCAAGCCTTGGTCGCCGGGACAGTCGCCCGTATGCTTGGCAGCAACTCGGATGTGGAAGACATCGCGCAGCAAGTCTTTATTCGTGTCTGGAAAAGCGCGGGCCGGTACGTCGCGCGCGCGAAGTTTACGACCTGGCTGCTGAAGATCACGCGCAATCTGGTTTTTAACGAGATGCGCCGTGCCAAGCGCCATCCGCATCTGCCGGTGCAGATCGAACCCGAAGCCGAGGAGATACCGTTGAAAGATGAGACAACCGCCAGCCCAGACGCAACTCTTCTTCAAACTGAACTCCAAGCAGCGATCGAGAAAGCAATCACGCTGCTTCCGGAAACGCAGCGCATGGCGCTCGTCTTGCGCCGATACGAAGAGCTCAGTTACGAAGAAATTGCCGATGTTCTCGATCTTTCCGTTCCGGCCGTGAAGAGCCTGCTCTTTCGCGCGCGCACGGAATTGCGTGAGCGGCTTGCCGGGTATCTCAGCGAATGAGAGTCAACATCCAACTTCCAACTTCCAACTTCCAACTTCTAACTTCCAACTTCTAACTTCC
>Ga0207646_10006094_pt1 | contig 12560 bp, 3 predicted proteins | sample KBSK5502metaG_FD_184343 | JGI IMG/M metagenome (GOLD analysis project Ga0207646, IMG submission 184343) | Corn, switchgrass and miscanthus rhizosphere microbial communities from Kellogg Biological Station, Michigan, USA - KBS K5-50-2 metaG... | ecosystem: Host-associated > Plants > Roots >...
GCGGCTGTCGACTTGCAGCTGGTGCCTGGCCAGCAGGTACTCCTCGAGGAACCCGGCGTTTTGCGGCCAGCGGAAGTCGGTGAGGGTCTCCAGGAGGACTTCGCGGACGGGCGGGCTGGTCCGCGCCGGGCGCATCCCGGCGCTGGCGGTGCGCCGCAGCTGGCTGATCAGTTGATCGCGCCGGTCATCGAGCCGCTCCAGCAGGCTCACCTGGGCGACCAGGTCCGCGACCGGTACTGCTTCATCGCGCACGTCGTCCACCAGCCGCTGCTGGAGCAGCAGAGTTTCCTGCAGGGTCGCGGCAAGCTCGTCGCGGACCGCGGGCATGTTCATGTGATCATCTTACCGGTACTTCCATGTGAAGCAAGCATGGCGGAAGCTCACTAGGCCACTGACCAGCAACAGAAGTTCTCATATTTCCATGTTGACATTTCATGGACAGCCATGCCATTCTTGCATGGAAGTCCATGCGAGGGGAGCATGGAGGGAGCGGGCGCCTTGGGGGGCGCCCGGGTCGCGAAGGAGGCCCGGGAATGCTGAGCACCATCAGTGGGAACGAAGGCCCGCGGCGGGCGGGCCGGCGGCGCCGGTTCCCGGCGCGGCGACTGCACCTCGTCGATATCGAGAACCTGGTCGGCAACGCGCGGCCAAGCCTCAGCCAGGTCCGCCAGGCACTAGGCCTTTACACAGCTGGCCTCGCCTTCGGCGCCATGGACCAGGTGGAGGTGGCCTCGAGCCACCTGACCCTGCTGAACGCCGCGCTCGGCTGGCCGCACGCCCGCTACCGGGTCCGGTCCGGGCCCGACGGCGCCGACCTGGCCCTGCTGGACGTGCTGCGGCACGAGAACGTCGCCCAGCGATTCACGCACGTGGCGATCGGGTCTGGCGATCACCTGTTCGCCGAGGAGGCAGCGCGCCTCGCCGCCCACGGCGTCTGGGTGACCGTGGTAAGCCGCCGGCGCAGCCTGTCACCGCGGCTTGTCCTGGCAGCCCGCGAGGTGATCTTCCTCGACACCATGGCTGAAGCTGCCTGATGCACAGCCCGGCAAGCAAGACAGTGCCAGGGCGGGCGCGTCCTTATCCAGTCGCTGCCGACCGCACCGTTAGCCACCACGCGAACGGAGAACACAGACGATGACCTCACTCCGGTGGGATAACGTCCCGAAACCTCGCGTTGAGCGGCCGCCATTGCTGGCGCCCAGCTCTAAGTCAGCGCGCTGGAAGCAGACGCCGCCAGACCTCAAGGACCGCACCGAGGGAGCAGGCCGGGCGCGGATCGGGCTACACGACCTTGCCGGGTCCGCACGCGCCGCTCGCGCGGCTAGCGCCGATAGGGAATCCGGGCGGTGTTCGTCATGTAAGGCCCGAGGTATCACGCTGTGGCGGTTTTCGGGCCGTTTGGTGTGCGGCAACTGCCGCGGGGAGATGTGGGCGGAGTATCACCGGTCCCCGCGGCAGGCGCAGGCGAGCACACAGCGCATGAGTCCTAACCCAGGTAAGCGCACCGGACCTTCGCGCTCGTCTGCCCTTAGCGACGAGCGCCTGGCGCGACTACGGGACCTTCAGCGCAAGCTCAACCCGCCGGAGGCGATCAGGGACGCCTGGCGGTGATGACTTCGGCTAATCGGGGCACGCGGGCGGCTCCTGAGCGACCCGCCCGCCGACGCAGATGTGGTCAACGGCTAGCCATAGCGGTTCGGACGGCCGTGCCCCGCATCCAGGGGGCGCTGGCGTGGGCGGATGAAGGCCGCCGCCTGAGGGGCCGCCGTGGGGATGCCACTGATGTCGGGCGGCTTCTACAGCGGGGGAGCGCGGGCATCTCAATAAGCAGCCGCAGGGTCGCCAGGAAATTGAACAGGTCACGGACCTGCGCCAGGTTCCGCACTTCTGCCGGCCATTGCCCGTTTTCCGCGTCTATTCTCTGGGAGGGCGCAGCCGTCCGTACCGCGCTTTGGGGGAGGAGCACAGTGAGCAAACCGCAGCCACATGCTAAGGAGCGGACATGAACGGAGCTGAAGTGATCGCGGGCCGGTTTGCGATCGTACGACCCCTGGCACGGGGAAATATGGGCCAGGTGTGTGAGGCCCTGGATGAGCAGACCGGCGAGACGGTCGCGGTCAAGACGATGCTCCGGCGCCGGAATGGCGAGCTGGTGTCGCTCCGCGAGGCGGACAAGAATGCCCTCCGGTTCCAGCGTGAAGTGCGGATTATGGCGCGGTTGCACAGTGACAACCTGCCGCGGATCATCGATGGCGGCCTTGACGGCGACCAGCCCTATCTCGCCATGGAATACGTGCCGGGCATGACCCTCGCCGACCTGATCGCCAAGGAGGGCAGGCTCCGGGTGGCGTGGGCGGCCGCGATCGGGGCGCAGATCGCCGCCGGGCTCGCGGTCGCGCACCGGGCTTCGGTGGTGCACCGGGACCTCAAGCCGTCCAACGTGATGATCACCCCGGATGGCGTGGTGAAGGTGCTGGACTTCGGGGTCGGGCTGATCCTGGACGATGTCGACGGCGAACCGCTGACCAGCTCCGGCGTGACGCTCGGCACGGCACGGTACATGTCACCGGAGCAGGCCAAGGCGCAGGCGGTCACTCCGGCCACAGACTTGTACGCGCTCGGCTGCGTGCTGTACGAAATGCTGACGGGCGCATCACCATTCGACGGCGAGACCGCTTATGAGTTGATGAGCCAGCAGGTCGAGCAAGCACCGCTACCGGTTTCCGGCTTGCGCAGCGAGGTCCCCGAGGCGCTGGGTCAGCTTGTTTCCCGGCTGCTGGAGAAGGACCCGGCGAACCGGCCCGCAGATGCCGACGAGGTCGCGGCCGCCCTGCGGCCGTTTGTCCGGGCATCCGGTACTCCGGTTCCGGGACCGGACCCGACACGGCCGGTCTTGTCGGCCGAGGTTACGAAAGAAGCCGAGCCCCTGCCTCCCGTCACCACGTCCGCAGAGCTCAAGGCGGCTGCCGAGGGCGAGTTCGACATCTTCGACGTGCACCGGCGGCTGATCTCCGATTACCGGGCCTTCACCGAGGGCGCGGCGGTGATCCGGGATCCGCGGATCGCCAAGTTCATGGAGGCCGATCTTGACGCCAAGTCGCAGTGGCCGGATCCGTGGCTGTCCCTCAATCCGTTCTTCGCCGACGGAGGTTCGGTCACCGACCTGGTTGATAGCGGGCTGCTGCATCCGGAGTGCGCGCGGATCTTCCAGTCCGGCAAGACATCCGGCGGGACGGTATGCGATGGCCGGCCGATCCGGTTCTACCAGCACCAGCGGGAGGCCATCGAGGCCGCGGGCAAGGGTGTCAGCTACGTGCTTACCACCGGCACCGGTTCGGGCAAGTCGCTGGCGTACATCGTGCCGATCGTGGACCGCGTGCTGCGGGCCAAGGAGACCGGCCAGCGGCAGCGGGTCAGGGCGATCATCGTCTACCCGATGAACGCCCTGGCCAACAGCCAGATCGGCGAGCTGGAGAAGTTCCTGCGGGACGGCTACCCGCCGGGCGGATCACCGGTGACGTTCGAGCGCTACACCGGGCAGGAGAACCAAGAGGACCGGGACCGCATCCGGGCGAACCCGCCGGACATCTTGCTGACCAACTACGTGATGCTGGAGCTGCTGCTGACCCGGCCCGATGACCGGCGGTCGCTGATCCGGATGGCCGAGGGGCTGGAGTTCCTGGTCTTCGACGAGCTGCACACCTACCGGGGCCGCCAGGGTGCGGACGTGGCAATGCTGATCCGCCGGGTCAAGGACGCCTGCGCCGCGCCGGACGTGCGGTGCATCGGCACGTCGGCCACCATGTCCACCGAGGGCGGCAGCGCCGACCGGCGGGAGAAAGTGGCGGAGGTCGCCTCGCAGCTGTTCGGGATGACCGTGCTCCCGGAGAATGTGATCGGCGAAACCCTGGTCCGCGCGACCGATGAGCACGCCGGGCCGGTCACCATCCAGCGCATCACCGCGCCTGCCGCCCCGGCCGACTACGCGGACCTGGTCCGCGACCCGCTCACCTCCTGGGCCGAGACCAGCTTCGGGCTGGACCGGGACGAGGAAGGCCGCCTGGCGCGGCGGGTCCCCACCACGGTGCAGCTCGCGGCGGCCCAGCTCGCCGGGCAGACCGGAGCGGACGCCGGGAAGTGCGAGAAGGCGCTGCAGCGGACGCTGCAGGCCGGCTCGCGGGCCCGGCACCCGCAGACCGGCCGCCCGCTGTTCGCGTTCCGGCTGCACCAGTTCCTGTCCAAGGGCGACACGGCCTACGTGACGCTGGAGGACGAGTCCAGCCGGCACATCACCCGTGACTACCAGGTCGAGCAGCCCGGCTCGGACGGGAAGGTGCTGCTGCCGCTGGCGTTCTGCCGCGAATGCGGCCAGGAGTACCTGGTGGTCTGGCGGCGGCACCGCGACGGCGAGTTCCGGTACACGGCCCGCCGGGACGCCAGCGTGTCCGCCGGCGGGGACGCCGACGGATACCTCTACCTCTCCAGCGACATGCCGTGGCCGCGGGACCTGGATACCGTGATCGCCGAGCGGCGCCTGCCCGACTCGTGGCTGGAGGTCTCCGACCGCACCGGGCAGGACGTGGTCAGGCCGACGGCCCGCAAGTACCTTCCGGATCCGGTGACCGTCGATGTGACCGGCCGCGAGAGGCCCGCCTCCGGCGGAATCGAGGCGGCGTTCCTGCCCGGGCCGTTCCGGTTCTGCCTGCGCTGCGGCGTCTCCTACGAGCAGGTCCGCGGCCGGGACTTCGCCAAGCTGGCGACCTTGGACCAGGAGGGCCGCTCATCCGCGACGTCGCTGATCTCGACGTCAGTCATGCGGAGCCTGCAGGCCGTGCCGCCGGCCGCCCTGGACCCGGCGGCCCGCAAGCTGCTGACGTTCGTCGATAACCGGCAGGACGCCTCGCTGCAGGCCGGTCACTTCAACGACTTCGTGCAGGTGACCATGCTGCGCGGCGCGCTGTACCGCGCCGCGCAAGAAGCGGTGAGCCGCGGCGAGGACGGCTTGTTCCACGAGGACATCGCCACCGCGGTGACCAGGGCGCTCGCCCTGCACCGCGGCGAGTACGCGCTGCAGCCCGGCGAGGACCCGGCGATGCGCCGGCGCACCGACGCCGCCCTGCGGGACGTGGTGAACCTGCGGGTCTACCGCGACCTGGAGCGCGGCTGGCGGATCACCATGCCGAACCTGGAGCAGGCCGGCCTGCTGACCATCGGCTACCTGGGCCTCGACGGCGCCGCCGGCGACCAGACGCTGTGGGAGCAGGCCGCGCCCGCGCTGCGCACCGCACCGCCGGAAGCCCGCAGGCAGATCTGCACGGTGCTGCTCAACGAGATGCGCCGGTCCCTCGCCATCGACGTGGAATGCTTCGACGACGACGAGTTCGACCGGATCAGGCGCCGCAGCCAGGGGTCGCTGCGCGCCGAGTGGGCGGTCCCCGACTCTGACCAGCCCCGGGCCGCCACAGTGGTCGCCCGGCCGGGCCGGGCCGGCGGCGCTCGCGATCAGGTGAGCATGTCCGGCCGCGGCAAGGTCGGGCGCTACGTCAAGCGCCGCACCTGGTTCCCGGGCTATGAGCAGGTGATTACCAGCGACGACGCCCAGCAGGTCATCCATGACCTGCTGGAGGTGCTGGCCGCCGCGGGCCTGGTCACCAAGGTCGAAGATCCCTACCGGCGCGGGACGCACGGCTACCGGGTTCGCGCCACCGGGCTGATCTGGCGCCCGGGCGACGGCACCCACGGGGCCGACGACCCGCTGTCCCGTTCCTTCCCCGGGGCCGAGAAGCCGAGGGTCAACCCGTACTTCACCGGCCTGTACCGCAATGTCGCCGGCGAACTGGGCGGGCTGGTGGCGCGGGAGCACACCGCCCAGGTCGACCCGCAGGTCCGCGAGGAGCGCGAGGATGAGTTCCGCCGGGCCGAGCTCAAGCTGCTGTACTGCTCGCCGACCATGGAGCTCGGCGTGGACATCGCCGGGCTCAACGCGGTGTCGATGCGCAACGTCCCGCCGACCCCGGCGAACTACGCGCAGCGCTCCGGCCGGGCCGGCCGCAGCGGCCAGCCGGCGCTGGTCACCACCTACTGCGCCACCGGCAACAGCCACGACCAGTACTACTTCCGCCGGTCGGAACGGATGGTCGCCGGGTCGGTCGCCCCGCCGCGCCTGGACCTGCTCAACGAGGACCTCATCCGCTCGCACGTGCACGCGATCTGGATCGCCGAGGCCGGCCTCAAGCTGGGCCGGAAGATCCCGGAAACCACCGACATGGACGGCACCGAGCCGGAGGGCAGGCGCCGGCCGGATCCGGCGCTGCGGCTGCGTCCCGGCATGGCGGAGGCGATCAGCTCACCGGACGCCGCCCGCCGCGCCGTGGCACGCGCCCACGTGATGCTGCGGGAACTGGGACAGGACCTGGAGAAGAAGACCTCGTGGTGGTACCCGGAGTGGATCGAGCACGTCGTGCGGGACGCGCCGCGCTCCTTCGACCGTGCCTTTGACCGGTGGCGGGACCTGTACCGGGCCGCGCTGGTCGACCAGTGGGAACAGAACCGGCGCCGCCTGGACCACTCACTGTCCCAGCGGGACCGGGACATCGCCGGGCGACGCCGCAACGAAGCCGAGACGCAGCTGCGGCTGCTGGGCAACGAAGACACCGACGCCAGGAACCTGACCGCCGACTTCAACCCGTACCGGTACCTGGCCTCTGAGGGCTTCCTGCCGGGGTATTCGTTCCCGCGGCTGCCGATCGCCGCCTACATCCCGGTCGGGGGACGGTCCCGCAAGAACGGCGACTACGTGCAGCGGCCGCGGTTCCTGGCCATCAAGGAGTTCGGCCCGCGGGCCCTGATCTACCACGAGGGCGCGCGGTACGAGGTGACCAGGGTCCAGCTGCCACCGGACTCGGCGGGCGAGGTCGTCACCTACCAGGCGCACCGCTGCGGCCGGTGCGGCTACCACCACGAGGTCGCGCCGGGGAACGACCGGTGCGAGATGTGCGGCACCGCGCTGGCCGAGACGCTGACCGGGCTGCTGCCGCTGCACACCGTGTTCACCCGCCAGCGGGAGCGGATCTCCTCCGACGAGGAAGAGCGCCGCCGCGCCGGGTTCCGGGTCGTCACCTCCTACCGCTTCCAGGATCACGGCGACCGCCCCGGGCAGCTCGACGCGATCGTCAAGGACGCGGCCGACGCGCCCGTCGCGCGGCTGTCCTACGGCGACTCGGCGACCGTCCGCCGCACGAACCTCGGCCCGACCAGAAAACCCGCCGACGAGGCGGACGGGTTCCTGCTGGACCCGGTCACCGGCAAATGGGAAACGAAGAACCACGCGGCGCCAGAGCCGGGAGGCTCAGATGACGACGATCGGCCTGCCGATCGCAGCGTCCGCGTCATCCCGTTCGTCCAGGACCGCCGCAACATCCTGGTCCTCCAGCTCACCGAGCCGGCGGCCGAAGAGGTGGCGGGCTCGGTGATGTTCGCGCTGGAACGCGGCATCGAGGCGGTGTTCCAGCTGGAAGACTCCGAGCTGGACAGCGAGCTCCTCCCCCCCGAAGACGGCCCGCGGGACCGGATGCTGCTCACCGAATCCGCCGAGGGCGGGGCCGGCGTGCTGCGCCGCCTGCAGACCGAGAAGGACGCGCTCGCCCGGGCGGCCACGGAGGCGCTCCGGATCGCCCACTTCGATCCGGACACCGGCGCCGACCACGGCGGCAGAGACCCAGAACACCCCTGCGGCAAGGCCTGCTACGACTGCCTGCTCAGCTACCGCAACCAGCTGGTACACGAGCTGATCGACCGGCACCGCGCCCGGGACCTGCTGCTCGCGATCGCGGGCGGCATCACGCTGCCGACCAGGCGCGGACAGGCCAGGACCGAGCAGTCCACGGCGCTGATCGCACAAGCCGACAGCAACCTGGAGGCAAGGTTCATCCAGTGGCTGAAAGACAACGGCTACCGGATGCCCGACCAGGCGCAGGTCGCCGTCACCGGCGCCTACGCCCGGCCCGATTTCGTGTACCAGCGTCCGAACGCGCCCGTCGCGGTCTTCATCGACGGCCCGGTGCACGATGACGAGACGACCGCCCAGCGCGACGCGGCGGCCGCCGAACGCCTGGAGGATCTCGGCTGGTACGTGATCCGGGTCCGGCACGACGACGACTGGCACGACATCGCGGGCAGCAACCCCACCGTGTTCGGCAGCGGACGATAGGAGCCCTGATGGACGTCGCGTACGCACCCGGCTCGCTGGTCACCGCCCGGGGCCGGGAATGGGTCGTGCTGCCGGACAGCGACCCGGACCTGCTGGTGCTGCGGCCGCTCGGCGGCTCGGACGACGAGATCGCCGCCGTGTTCCCCGACCTGGAGCCGGTCGACCAGGCCCGGTTCCCCGCGCCGTCACCGGATGACCTCGGCGACGCGCGGGCGGCCGGGCTGCTGCGCACCGCGCTGCGGATCGGGTTCCGGTCCAGCGCCGGGCCGTTCCGCTCCCTGGCGTCGATCGCCGTCGAACCGCGCCCGTACCAGCTGGTGCCGCTGCTGATGGCGATGCGGCAGCCCACCGTGCGGATGGCGATCTGCGACGACGTCGGCATCGGCAAGACCGTGGAGTCCGGGCTGATCGCGTCCGAGCTGCTGGCCCAGGGCGAGGCCAGCGGGCTGGCGGTGCTGTGCTCGCCGGCGCTGGCCGAGCAGTGGCAGGAGGAGCTGCGCACCAAGTTCGGCATCGACGCGGAGCTCGTGCTCGCCTCCACGGTGCCGCGCCTGGAGCGCGCGCTCGCCTACGGCGAGTCCCTCTTCGACAAGCACCGGATCGTGGTGGTCTCGACCGATTTCATCAAGTCGCCGCGGCACCGCGACGACTTCGTCGCGCACTGCCCCGACCTGGTGATCGTGGACGAGGCGCACACTTGCGTGCCAACCGACGGGGTCGGCGCCCGGACGGCCCAGCTGCGCTACGAGCTGCTGTCCCGGCTCGCCCGCGACCAGAACAGGCACCTGCTGCTGGTCACCGCCACCCCGCATTCAGGTAAAGACGAGTCCTTCCGTCGCATGATCGGCCTCCTCGACACCGGCCTGGCGACCGTCGATCTCGGCACCGACCAGGGCCGTCGCCGCCTGGCTGCCTGTTATGTACAGCGACGCCGCGCTGACATCCGGTCATACCTGAACGAAGACACCGTATTCCCGGACGACCGGCTGTTCAAGGAGGAACCCTACCGGCTCTCGCCCGCCTACCGGGCGCTGCTCGACGACGCGATCGCCTACGCCAGCGAGCGGGTCACGGACGCGAGCGGACACAGGGAGCAGCGCGTCGCCTGGTGGTCGGCGATCGCCTTGCTGCGGTCCATGGTGTCCTCGCCCCGTGCCGCCGCGCAGACGCTGGTGACCCGGTCGGAGTCGGCCGCGGCGCGGACGCCGGAGGAGGCCGACGCGCTCGGCTGGCCGGTGACGGCGGACATGGCCGACGACAACCCGGCGGGCATCGACGCCTCGCCCGGAGCAGACGCCACGATGCCTTCCTCACGGTCCGGGGTCCCATCGCGTCTTCGGGAGCTGGCGGAGCGCGCCAGCGCGCTCGAGGGTCCCGATGAAGACCACAAGCTTGCCCGGCTGACCAAGACCGTGAAGAAGCTGCTGGACGACGGTTACGACCCGATCGTGTTCTGCCGGTACATCCCCACGGCCGACTACGTGGCGGAGCACCTGGACGGCAAGCTGGGCCGCAAAACGGAAATCACCGCGGTGACCGGGACGCTGTCCCCGGCGCAGCGGATCGAGCGGATCGAGCGGATGGCGCAGGCGGCGGAGGACAACGGTTCCCGGCGCGTGCTGGTGGCCACCGACTGCCTGTCCGAAGGCGTGAACCTGCAGCACTGGTTCAACGCCGTCGTCCACTATGACCTGGCGTGGAACCCCACCCGGCACGAGCAGCGCGAGGGCCGGGTGGACCGGTTCGGGCAGCGGGCAACAACCGTGCGCGTCGTGACGATATACGGCGAGGACAACGGAATCGACGGCAAGGTCCTCGAGATCCTGATCAAGAAGCACCGGGAGATCCGCAAGTCCACCGGCATCTCGGTGCCGATACCGGACGAGACCTCCGGCCGGGTCACCGAAGCGATCGTCGAGTGGCTGCTGCTGCGCAACAAAGGGCACGAGCAACAGGCCCTGTTCGACCTGGACAGCGAGCAGCAGGCCCTGTTCGAGTTCGGCGAGGTGATGGACCGGGAAGCGAAGGCGCTCGACACCCAGTGGAACTCCATGGCCGAGCGGGAACGCCGGTCCAGATCCCGGTTCGCGCAGGGCAGCATCCATCCGGACGAAGTGGCCCGCGAGGTCGCCGCGATCCGGGCCGCCCTCGGCTCCGACGACGAGATCACCGCCTTCACCCGGACGTCGCTGCGGGCGCTGCACGCCGACCTGACGGGCGCGACGGACGAGAGCTTCACCGTGACGACCGCCAGCTTGCCCGGCGGCCTGCGCGACGGGATCGCCGCGCTGGCCGGGGAGCGTCCCCGCATCCCGTTCAGCACGAACCTCGCGGTGCCGCGCGGGCAGGCGTCGCTGACCCGAACCGACCCGATCATCGGCGCCGTGGCCCACTTCGTGCTATCCGCCGCCCTGGACAGCAGCCTGGACGAGCGCCTCCGCCCGGCCAGGCGGTGCGGCGTCGTCCGGACCAGCGCCGTGCTCAAGCGCACCACGCTGCTGCTGGTCCGGTACCGGTTCCAGATGGTGCTGCCGGGCCGGTACGGCGACAAGCCGCTGATCGCCGAGGACGCCCGCGTCCTCGGTTTCGCCGGGTCGCCCGCGAATCCGGAATGGCTGGCCGACGAGACGGCACAGGCGCTGCTCAACGCGACGGCGGACGCCAACACGGCCCCCGAGTTCGCCCGGGCAGCAGTCAGCCGCATCCTTGATGGCCTCCCGGAAGTCCTGCCCGAAGTGAACCGCCGGGGTACGGAACTCGCCGAGGAACTCCGGGAGGCGCACCGCCGGGTGCGCCGCAGCACCGACCAGGCCGTCCGCGGGGTCCAGGTAACGCTGCAGGGTGACGCCGACATTCTCGGCACGTACGTGTACCTCCCCTTCACCGCCGATCAGGGGAGCGGTCACTGATGCCCGCCACCGCCAGCAGCCAGGTGCTCACATCCGTCCGTACCCTCGGCGGGCTGCTGCCCGCCGACATGCTGCTCCGCATCGCCGAAGGCAAGGACGTCTCCGGGTCCCGCCCGGCGGACTACCACGTCGTCGGCGTCCGGTCCGTCCAGGCCGCCGCCGAACGGCACTGGGATTTCCTCAAGGGCGCCTGGCGTGCCCTGCGCGACGCAATCGGCGACGCCGGACACGACCCGTCCGGGCTGGCCGTCGAGAGCTGGCTCCTGCCGCTGTTCGAGGAGCACGGATTCGGCCGCCTGGAACGCATCCCCGCAGGAATCCAGTCAACTGACCGGGCGGCCACGTTCCCGGTTACGCACCGGTGGCGGCACGTCCCGATCCATCTGGTCAGCTGGGACACCGACCTGGACCATAGGGTGCCCGGCGGCGGCTTGCCGCCGCAGTCGATGTTGCAGGACTGCCTCAACCGCAGTGACGAGCACCTGTGGGGCCTGTTGTCCAACGGCCGGCAGCTCCGGCTGCTGCGGGACTCCTCGTCGCTGGCGGGCGCCGCGTTCATCGAGATCGACCTGGAGGCGATGTTCGACGGGGAGCTGTTCGACGAGTTCGTCTTGCTCTACCGGCTTCTGCACGTCTCCCGTTTCGAGGTTCCGGACGGCGCCGCGCCGTCGGCTTGCTGGCTGGAGAAGTGGCGGATCGAGGCGATCGAGGCCGGGGCGCGTGCCTTGGATCAGCTTCGCGACGGCGTGGCGGAGGCGATCGCCCACCTCGGCACCGGCTTTCTCCGGCATCCAGCGAACCACCGGCTCCGCGAGGACCTGGACGCGGATCTGTTCAAGCGCGCGCTGCTGCGCCTGGTGTACCGGCTGCTGTTTTGGTTTGTCGCCGAGGACCGCGACGTGCTGCTGCACCCGGATGCGGACCAGACCGCCCGGGCTCGGTACCAGAAGTATTATTCCGCGAGGCGGCTGCGCATCTCCGCGCTGCGCCGCATCGGCACCTCGCACGGCGACCTGTGGCGGGCGGTCCGGCTCATCTTCGACGCCCTAGCCGGCGAGGACGGCCTGCCGCGGCTCGGCCTGGCCGGCCTCGGCGGGATCTACGACGACACCGGCACCGACCAGATCCTGCGCGGCCTAGAGCTGTCCAACGAACACCTGCTCGCCGCGGTCAAGTCGTTGGCCCGGGTGTACGACAAGTCCGCCAGGCGGTGGCGGCGGGTGGACTATCAGAACCTCGGCGCGGAGGAACTGGGCTCGATCTACGAGTCCCTTCTGGAGCTGGTGCCGAAGTGGAGCAAGGAAGAGCGCAAGTTCCTCCTCGACGTGATGGCCGGGAACGAGCGCAAGAGCACTGGCTCGTACTACACGCCGACCTCGCTCATCGACTGCCTGCTGGACTCCACGCTCGACCCGGTCCTAGACGACGCGCAAAAGCAGGCC
>Ga0207646_10006095_pt1 | contig 12560 bp, 14 predicted proteins | sample KBSK5502metaG_FD_184343 | JGI IMG/M metagenome (GOLD analysis project Ga0207646, IMG submission 184343) | Corn, switchgrass and miscanthus rhizosphere microbial communities from Kellogg Biological Station, Michigan, USA - KBS K5-50-2 metaG... | ecosystem: Host-associated > Plants > Roots >...
TGATGGAGATAGATGTTGGCTAACACAGGCGAGCATATACCTCCCTGGGGTGTACCTTCTTCGCTTGGTACCAGAGTCCTTTCGATCATGACGCCGCCTTTGAGAAAGCGCCGGATAAGCGTAAGGATCTTCGTATCGGCGATGCGCCGCGCCACCGCCTGTATCAGACGGTCATGCGGGATTTTATCGAAGCACGCCCGCACGTCTCCCTCGATCACCCACCGGTATCCTGTTTTTGTACTGCACAGTTTGTAGAGTGGTTGGATGCAGTCCATCGTGCAGCGTCCAGGCCGAAAGCCGTTGGAGAAGTAGTAAAAGTCTGCTTCCCAAATCGGTTCCAGCACCATTTTGAGCAAGGTTTGAACCGTTCGGTCCTTGACGGTGGGAATCCCGAGCGGCCTCGTCTTGTTCGTCCCTGGCTTTGGGATCTCAACCCTTCTCACTGGCATAGGTTTGAAGGTACGAGACTTGAGTTCCGATTGCAATTCGTCGATGAATTGTCGCCTGAACTTCTCATTCTCGAAGTCACTTTTCTCTGCATCGTTGAAGTCCTTCCACCTCATCCCGTCCACTCCCGGCGTTTGTGAGCCGTCGTTGTCCAGAACATGTTGGAGGGCTTCTTCAATCCACTCTCGCTTGCACAGCAGGTGATACAAGTCATCAAACCGATGTGCCTTGTCTGCTTGTGCCTTACGAGCTAAACCTTGTTGAGCTTTGATAATATCAGCGGTCATACGTATCCAGACCTCTCATTGCTCCTCATGGTTTATGAGGTAACTGCCATCCTTCCCCGCAGTCCAGTCATTAGCTGGCGTTCCTGGGTAGTATGATGGCTCCGACTGATGATCCGTTCTTCAGGCGCAGCTACCCTAGCCTGGAACCTCCTTGTTTCAGGCGAATAGATCATCTCTCACAAGTTTGGCCGCGAACATACTGTGGTGACCTGTGGGTTGCTCCTATAGGCCGACGACAGGCGCCTCTCGCCTGTCGTATGAGCGGACTAGGTTCTACCCCTGTACCATCGTCCATTGCTGAGCCGAGAACAGCGTTCCGATGCAACCCGCGACTGCACCGTAGCTCATACTCACGGCTAGCCCTTGCGGGGCAGCTCTCTTCTCACCGTGTGGAACTTAACGACCCGTCAGACAGAGCTTTCTTACGTAACCCAGTATCACCTTTGGCTAGCAGACCGAGTGAGGAGCGAGAGCTTGCTCCCCTCGTCCACATTGTCCAGGCAGCTCTCTCACTTTCGGCTGCTCAACCGAAAGCTACGCCTGTAGCCATCAGACCTTTGGGGGAAGGTCTAAACCCTACCAAAGGACCCTCCTTTGCTTCGGATAATGTTCGCGATCAATTTCTTGTCGCGCCTCGACTGTAGTTGTCAATGGTACTTGGGCTTTTGCGCACCTGGGCCAATTCTTCGATAAAGGCGTGGGTAGCGGGATTCTCGGATACCAGTGGATAGAGTTCCCACCTCACGGTTTGCATTACTACTACCTCCACGATCTAGAACGTGGCAGACCGTAATACATCCGTGAGATATGACCATCTGCCTACGTTCCAGCGAGACCAAGGACCCCTCGCCTATCGGCGCGAGGGATCATACCGCTCTCCCTGCGCATTCACGCGCACAAAAGGGGGGTCAATATCCAGGGAGGTCAGCCGATGATAGCGATGGGGACGCCGGAAGGCATTGCCCCAGGTGTTGCGGCTGCGATGGGAGCGCAAGGCATCCAGGTCGAAGGTCGCCAGATAGATCCCTTCGCTTTCCCCGGCTTCAACCAGGAGCATATCGCGCGCGTGCCCGTGTTCATCCTCATTGATGCCATCGAAGGCAATCGAGTGACCATTGTTCGAGGGGGCAGCGTAGTTGGTCATCGCCAACCCCACCATGTTTTCATAGGCCCGGACACGAACCTGCATGAGGCGATTGAGGTCGAGTTCACAGGCGTTGGGAACCAGGATGACCTCGGCTCCTTGAAGCATGAGGATGCGGGCGCTTTCGGGAAATTCCCGGTCGTAACAGATCATGGCTCCCACCTGGAGTGGCCCTTGCGGTGTGTGGAGCGTACCCACCGGGAAATCGTCTCCAGGCGTGTAGGCGAACTCCTCGTGATCGAAGTCACAGGTATGCACTTTGGCATAGGTCAGGACGATGTGGCCCTGCTGGTCGATGAGCGACACCGTATTGCGGGGATGGCGAGGTGCCGGAGGCCACGCTTCGAGATAGGTGAGTGCAATCGCCATCGAGAGCTCGCGGGCCAGATCCCGGAAATGGGTCACGTAGCGATCGTCCTGGCTCACCGCTTGATCGAGCCAGCGTTGGTACGCTGCGGGATCAGGGACGGGACATGCACCAGGCGCCGTGGTTGGCCAAAGCTCTGGCGCTTGCCAGAGGTCTTCTTGAGGGTGAGGGAAAGAGAAGAGCGCATTCCATGTTTCCGGGAAGAGGGCGAGATCGGCCCCCATCGCCTGAGCGCGGCGACAGAACGCCTCTCCCTTGCTCAAAAGCTCGGACGGATCCGAGCAAGCCGTCATTTGGAGTAAGGCAACGGTTATGTGCATAGCAAAGAACATCCTTTCTGCATTCCTGTTGGGAAACACGCTGCTCCTGCTGTTGGGAACAGAGAGAGAAGACACGAGGGATGAGTGCTTTCGGCGGGGCGCGACCAGGAGGAAGAGCGCAGACAACAAGTAAACCTGCCATGCAGGCGCATGAGGATCGTTCAGCTCTATGTGAGCCGATGCCCAGAATCAACTCGGGAAGGTGATCAGAAGTCCGCCTGTCTGAGCGTCAATAGTGCTGGAACATCCTCAAACTCGCTTTCGCAAAAGACTCTTGCCCGATACGTCGTCTTGTTCTGAGTATAGAGTCCAGAGGCACAAGGTGTCAAGCCACGTTCCTTCCCAAACAGTTTACTCACCCCCGCACAACTGTGCTCATCAACCGTGGGCTCCATCCGGAAACCTTGAAGGCTACATGATCAAGATTCAGGCTACGCGTTTGTGAAGTGGCACGATCCTATAGCGGTCTCGCTTATGAGCATCTTACCCGAGACCCAGCAGGCCGTGGCGAGGTTTCAGCCAAAACAACATATTTCTACTCCACTTATCATCTAACACGTAGTATATGCAAGATGCGCTCGATGAACTGCGGCGCAGCGGGCAAGAGGTGAGACAAGAGGATGTGGAACGCCTAGCTCCGCTGCGTTTCCAACATATCAATGTTCATGGCACCTATCACTTCACCCTCCCGGAAAGCGTAGCCCAAGGCCACCATCGCCCCCTTCGACAACCCCCTTCCTCGTCTGAAGAGCTTTTCTAAGTCGTCTTTGAGAGAAACATGGCTCTTTTGGGCTATGTTCCTATTCCGACTTTCTGTTCCAACCATGGGCAAACCCCTATACGAATACATGCAGGAGGACCCGGTTGACGCTCTCGACCTGATCGAGGCACTTGCCTCTGCTGAGCCTCCATCGATCAGCGTCTATGAGGCGTTTTTGCGCAAGCTCATGCATGGTGAGTTGCTGGCAGGGAGGCACCCAATCCTGGATGGACTTATCATCGAGCAGAAACCAGATGGTTCTGAGATTGTCCATGGAACTCCCTTACCAAGCGACTTCCATGCCATTCGTGCGACCCTGGTTTTGCTGCGCTTGCTTCCTGACGATGAAACGATCGTGGCAGAAGTACGTCGTTGGGCGACGATTCATCCTGATGAAAAAGTGTGGGAGGAACTAAGGCAACAGCTTGAGTAGAGAGAACAGCATACATAACACTACTCTCGACCACTCCGATAAAAAATTCACCGAGGGATTCTAGTGTTGATTTACTGCCATCCGCGAAGGTAAGTGTAGCACCTATCAACCCCGGAATCCCTCGGTAAGACTTTTGGATTGCTCAGCTTTTATAACAAAATCAACCCCGGATTCCTCATAGCCCGAATCCTTACCAGACCGGTCAGTTTACGGTAATGCTGAACTGCTGGGAGGTATGCACGCCTGTGCTGTCCGTGACGGTCTCGGTAAACGTGTAGGTCCCTGTCGCAGTGGGAGTGCCGCTGATAGTGGTCCCTCCATTGGACCCTGTGGTCAGCGCGAGGCCGGGAGGCAGCTGTCCCGCCGTAATCGACCAGGTGTAGGGTTGGCACCCGCCATTGGCAAAGAGGTTGGTGAAGTACGAGCTCCCGACGGTCGCCGGCGGTGGGGTTGGGCTGGTGATCACCAGTGGAAGCGGCTGATCGATCGTAATGCTCAATGGCTGCGTTGCCGTTTCACCAGCGCTATCTTGGACCTGGACGGTGAACGCGGTGGTTTGGACCGTGGTGGGCGTGCCGAACACGACGGTTGATTCGATACCATAGGAGGTCGCCATCGTCAGTCCGGCTGGAAGCACGCCCGACACAAGCGTCCACGTGTCAAGCGATGAGCCCCCTCCTTTGTTCGCAGTAATGTAGGCCGTATAGGAGGCACACACGTTGCCATTCGGCAGCGACGTCGTCGTGATCATGAGCGGTGTCGTGGTAGGTGTGGGTGTTGGCGTGGTTGGCGTGGTCGGTGTGGGGGTAGGCGTCGGATGATGTTTGCTGTCATTGGCAAACGTCGTCGTTGGAGTCGTCCCATGCAGTGCTGTCACCGCGGTCAGTGCGGCCACAACGAGCAGGAGGAATCCGAGCCATACTCCGCGTCTCATAACCTTGTTCATGGTTGCCTCATCTTCCTAAGATCCGCTACAAACTCGTGAGCAGAACTTCTCTAAAATACTCTCGGTTTTTCAAGGACCCTTCGTTGTCGTGAGAGAGGGAGCACACTTTTCCCTAACAGTCTATACGTGAACAAGTTACACCGCTGCCTCCTCATCGAGAATACAACGTGAAGGCCCACTACCACCGCTTCGTTGGTACGCACCGACCACGCTCCATGCTTCCAGTGCATAATGGCGCAAGAGGCATCGTCTTTTGTGGCTCAGCATCAGCTCATAGGTCGATTCCTCGATGGTGGTTCCGCACATACAATCAATGCTGCATGAAGTCTTTGACTGCTCTCCTGTGTAACTGCTACACGTACGTATCAGTAGAAAGGCCTCGTATCTTGTCCTCCTCAAACGGAATTACCACGATTGAAGAAAGGAACACTCGATGAACAGCACCCTCACTTCCTCACAGGCTCCGAAACGCCCCTGGTTCTCCCTGGTGGCGTTAGTCGTCCTCGTGCTGCTGGCAGCGTGTGGGAGTAACACCAGCACAGGAGCAACGACAGCACCGAATGCAACCTCCAACACCTCTGCTGGGAGCACACCCACCAGTAGCGGTGGCAGGTATGGCAATGGGTACGGCAATCGCGGCACGACCCCCACGGTGAGCAGTTCAGGCTCTCTCATCCAGACCGCAATGGCGACGGTGAGTGGGAAGTCGGAGACCATTCTCACCAATACCAAGGGGATGGCCCTCTACTACCGCACCACCGATGTGCCGCCGTCGACGGTCTGTAGTGGTGGATGTGCCAGCGCCTGGCCGCCGCTGCTTGTCTCTGGGTCGAGCACTCCCACGAGCGCCATATCCCTCCCGGGCAAGTTGAGTGCTCAGGCAGATGCCAATGGCACGCAGGTGGAGTACAATGGGCACCCCCTCTATACCTTCTCAGGCGATACGGCCTCCGGTCAAACCACTGGCGAAGGGTTTGGTGGCATCTGGCATGTCGTCACACCGAGCTTGACGTAGGAACGCGCCGCACGGCCCTTGTACAGGTATGCAGGGAAGGAGGACCCTTAGGCACTTTTTCCCTGCGTACATCCCCCCGGTCATCCGACAGGTCGGTGCTGGTCTCTTTCTTGGCTTCGTCCTCGTTCTTTCGTGTATGCCTCTGCGTTCTGGAGCGGATGTTACGACCTTTTGAGTGAAGAGTGTGTGTCCACAAGGAAGGACCCCGATCACTCGTTCAAGAGAAGGAAAATGATGTGTATACCCTTGATGAGTGGAAAGCCGTGTTGGCGAAAAACTTGCTTGAGTTGAAACAGCTCGAAGGACAGGATGCGAACACGAGGATCAGGCGCTCTCTGAAGGAACAGGAAATCGGCCAACACTGCTGCCAGGCAGGAGAAAGTCTCAGCGATCCCGATCTCACTGTGCTCAAAGAAGCATTGGGGCTCGATGAACAGCACTGGCACGCCTACAAGTCCAAAGTCCGACCTGAACAAGAATAAGCAGATGCGCCAACGTCAGGTTTATCCTCCGTGCAACAGCAGGCCAAGTCCCACCCCGGCCAGGGTTCCGGCAGTGACAATTACGAGAAATTCGAGACCAGCCCGCACAGGACCCTGGCCGGTGTAGCGGGCTTTGATCGCTCCCAGTATCAGGGCGGTGAGCGCGGTGAGTCCGTACGCCCACCATCTGGCCTGCGGCAGAGCGAACAGCGCCGGCACCGTTGGGATGAGGCCACCGACCACAAAGGAGATCCCAATCTGCACGCCTTCCAGCCACGGATTGATGTGGGTGTCTGCGACGACTCCCAACTCGTCATGCACCATGGCCCGGTGCCAGCGTTCCCGGTTGGCCGTCAGATGCCCAACCACCCGGTCGAGCAGGGGGCCGCTTAAGCCCTTGTCCCGGTAGATGGCACGCAGTTCTGCCCGTTCCTCTTCCGGCTCATGCTCAATTTCAAAGCGCTCGGTGGCGATGCGCTGGTCCAGGATCTGCCTGGCGGTCCGTGCCGAAAGATAGCCTCCTAGAGCGGTGGAGACCCCTCCGGCCAGCACCTCACCCAGCACGACCAGGAGAAGCCGTGCGGGCGCAATCTCGCTCACGGCCATGATGAACACCAGGGTGGTGACCAGGCCATCATTGAGTCCAAAAACAATCTCGCGCAGCCAATCCCCCCGATGTGGGTGTTGTTCATTGATCTGCTCCACAGGAATCGGTTCTCCTTTGCTTCTTGTCACATGCTTGTCCTCTGAGTATAACGGAGTCAAAAGCGAGAGGGCAAGTGGGACCATCTGGCTCATCACCTCCCGAGGGTACTCATGGCGGAAGTGGAGAAGGGTAGGGGTACCTCTGGTGAGCAGCTACATACGGCACATAGTATCCTTTCGTCAAAAATAAACTGATAGGCCCAATGGCATACGCGACCACTTGACGGTTCTTGCGGCACAAAGCGATCCAGATCCAAGCTTGGTTCGTCTTGTTCGCAACAAAGGACCAGAGCTCATCCAATTCCAGGATCGTCGAATCTGGATTGGTGACATCGGGTGCCATCAGGGTCTCGCTCAACGGGGCAAGCTCGGTCGCTTTTTTGATCCATGTGATGACCGAGTTGCGTGAAACTCTAAATGTTCGCTCCAGCCCGCACAGACTGCTCCGCTCTTCATAGGCTCGCAAGATTTCCTCACGGCGTTCGTCGGAGTAGGCAGGCGGAGTCGGATCTTCTCGGCTTTGTCGACGACAGGCACGGCAGAGATATTTCTGCTTGCCGTTGGGGGCCCGGCCATTGCGCACCAAGGCATCGCTCGCGCAATGCGGACAATGAATCGTGATAGTGATCGTGATACCCTCAACTTCTCAACACAATGCTACCCTACTCTACCATATCATTCTCTTTTTCACCACTACCAGCAATCGGCACGGAGAGGCGAGGAGAAACAGCGTATGGTAAGCCAAGAGAGCATGAGAACAACGGAGGAGATCGCATTCTGGATTGACCGCTAAGAGGCTTCCCGGCTGGCTTTTAAACGAGAAACCACCAGGAGTACCTACACCCTTATGATGATTCCTCCTTATGACTTCGTGGCAGTGACCACAGCATAGCCGAACCGCCGCGCCTGGATAGCGGTCGCTGCCGCTTTCGCCATCGTTTTGGCCTGCTCAAGGTCAATCTCACCGGGCAGGATGATCTTGTTGAGCTTTACCAGTAACTCCGCCCCCAGAAGCTTTCCCTGGATGTCACGTACCAGGTCGAATAACGCCTCGTCGTGCTGTTCCACAAGCTGGATCGTCAATCCCACGTCGGTCAGATACTCTACATAGTTCTCAAGGGGCTGCGCATCGGCGATGCAAGCAATCCATGCCAGCAGCCCTTGCAATTCCGCGGGAAGCGCTCCCGTGCGCGTCAGATCGCTCAGCCCTACCTGTCCCCCTGGCGAGAGCACGCGCACAAACTCCGAGGCCGCTGTCGCTTTGTTGGGGAACGTGCAGAACGCGCACTCGCAGAGCACCGCATCGAAGCTGTCCCCAGGCACGGGCAGCTCTTCGGCATCGCCCTGCTCGAATGTCACCAGGTGGGCGACGCCTGCGGCCTGTGCTGCCTGGGTCGCGCGCCCCACGGCGACACGGCTGTACTCGATGCCCAGCACGCTACAGCCGAAGCGCTGCGCCAGGTGGATCGCGCTCGTCCCTTGCCCGGCAGCCACGTCCAGCACGCGCTGGCCTGGCCCCAGGCGCAGCACCGCTCCGAGATACGCTGTGAGCGCCGTTCCCCCTGGATGGAAGGACTCTCCGAGCAGAAGCCTGGCCCACTCGCTCTGGTACACGTTCGCGCAACAGGACTTCACCCCCTGGTCGTCATGCTCACCGATGATCTCACGCTGGCTACTCATGAGCGGGTCCTTTCACTGCCGACACCACGTGAAGGGTGCCGTTCTGCGCAGTTGGCGCAAATGAGAAGTGCAAGGGCTGTGGAACATAGGGGACGCCCGCACGCTTTGCCTGATTGCGCTGGCGCTCACGCGCTTGCAACTGCGCGCGCGCCTGTTCGCGATACCCCACGTTGTTGTAAGCGCAGAAAGGGATCTGCTTGCCATCGGGCAGCAGAATCTCTTTGCAGCACTTCATCAGGTTCTTCTGATTGAATGTCCAGGGATCCATGAAATCCTGCAGCATGACCATGAAGATATTCTTGATGTAATCCAGGTAATCTTCCACATTGAGGACGCGAGTCAGGGGTAAGACCGTCTCCCCATTGCTGAGCACATAGGTGACGGAGTTACAGGTGGGGAAGCAGCAGGGCACCGGCACGAAGTCCGACACCAAGAGCGTGCCGCCGGTTTGCTCTTCCAGCGCGGTGAGGATGTCAGGGATGGTCAGGCGCTGCATGGGGTCGCTTTCGATGTGACGCCCGGACTGGAATGCCGGTTGGAAGTTGATGCCGCGCACCGCCGGGTGCTGCAAGCCGAACGAGATGATGGCCCCTACTTCGTGCAGATTGATAAAGCGATCCACCGCCGGGACCAGCACGACGTTTGCTCCAATCTCCGCCAGGCGATCCAATGCCCGCAATTTCTGCGGCAGGATATCGGGTTCGCCACGCAGCAGGCGATAGGTCTCGGCTTCAAACCCGTCGAATTGAAAATAAATCGAGGGGTGCAGTTCCTCTAATTGCTGCAGGAACGCATCATCAGCGATGCGCTTTTCTGGCGTGGGTGTGGCGTGATCGACGCTGATGCCGTGTGACCGGATGCAGAGATGGCAGGGGTTGCCTGACCGTTGCCCACAAGCGTGAGCTATGCTATACTGGTGCCAACAAGGACAGATGTTCCTCACAGGAGTGCACATGCGCGCAGGCCGACATGTTCAGCCCTTAAGCTACGATATTCGCCTCCCTGATGCGGTGCAAGCCGCTGCCCTGCGGTTGCTCGATGTCTCGCGAGCGGTCATCAATGCCACGGTGGCCGCCCTGTGGGACCGGCTGGACGAATTCGGCGAGCGGGAGACGAAGTACGCCTACAAACAGGTCACGGCCATGCTGGGCTCGCCTGCTGTTCACGGGGACCGGCAATGGCGCTGCGAAGCTGAGCAAGCAGGGCGCATCCTGCGTGAGCAGGCCGCGCGCAAAAAGCAGTTTGCCCTGATCCTGCCGCTGCTTGAGCAGGGCATGATCCTGCCAAAAACGGAGAAAAAACGAGCGGGCAAGAACCGCAAAGCGATCAAGGCCGCCCTGGCCTCCCTGCGCGAAGAGGACGGCGATGGGGGCAGTGCTGTAGAACTGCAAAGCCTCATCGAACAGGCGTGCAATTTCTACCTCAAAAACGGGTGCTTTCCTGACACCTATGAAGACATGCAAGCGCTTCCCGTGCAGGAGCGCGGTATCTTGCCCTACGCGGGAGACGATGGCGGTGAGAAGGGCCAGGCGTATCGGTTGCGCATCGATCTGGAGGGACGCTGCTGCTATTTTGCCTTTCGCGCTCCAGATCAGGCAGGAAGCTGGCCCGCCTCATGGACAGAGCCGCAACTTCGACTGTCGTTGCCGCCCCCGGTGGTGGAGCGCCTGCAGGCCGGGGAGGATCTCGCTCCCACCTTGCGTGAGCAGGCCCTGCCCGACGGGACGCGCTACGCCGTCCTCGACTTCATGGTGGAGGTTCCTGTCGCTCCGCTTCCCGATCCCAAGCAGGTGCGGCGGGTTCTGGGATGGGACTGGGGGGTCAGAACCCTGGTAACAGCTACGGTCCTCGACCTTTCAGGCCATCGGCTCTCGCCTCCGCTCTTCCTGGATACCGGCGGCTTCGATGGCAGGCAGGCCCACACCCGCCGACACATTGATCGCCTCAAAAGGAAGGTGGCCCAGGTGGAAGCCAGGCGGGATCAGTTCCCTGTGGGTGATAAGAGGCGAGAGCCATCCGAGAGCAAGCTGGTCGTCTTGCGCCGGGAGATCGCGTGCTGTTGGAGGAAGTATGAGGCCAGGAACAACGACCTGGCACACCTGGCGGCCAACATCCTGATCTTGCTCGCTACCGTATGGGAAGCCGAACTGATCTCCGGCGAATCGCTCAAGTCGCTCAAGTCAGAGGGGCGGGGACGGGGAGCGAAGGGAAGGTGGGTTCACTGGCGCAACAACTCGCAGATCCGAGGAGCGCTGTGGCGAACCCTGCGCTACAAATGCCACCTGAGTGGGCTGCACCTGGCCTGGCAGCACCCCAGAGGCACCACGCACACCTGCCCTCAGTGTGGCAAGCCTGCCAACACCCATGCTGCCCCGGCCCTTGATGCTCCCGTGCTGGATGCGGGTCCCTGGCTGCGCTGTTTTGCTTGTGGCTGGAACGGAGCCAGAGACTATGCCGCAGCCATTAATATTGCGCTCTTAGGCGTCGCTTTCCTCAAGCAGTCTCTTGCCACCGCTCAAGCTGATCCATCACCCCATCCGACCATGACAGAGAAAGGTCTCAACTCGGAGTCGTATAGCGGCTCCGGGCTGGCGCTACGGTTGCCGCCAACGTCCCCTCGGGGCCGCCTGATCTCCTCAGGAAAGATGTATGTCAATGGCTGGATCAAGTCTGTGACGCTGCATTCCGCGCTACCACCAGAGAGCATGCTTCGTTTGTGCGGATAGCAGGACAGACGTCCAGATCGATCAACCTAGATGTACTTCTGAGCAACGGTAGATAGACCTGGTTGATTGTCCATGAGATCTCCTTTTAGAACAAGCACTGAAGGGTGCAACAAACGCGCTGTTCAATACTACCTCAGCGCGCCTGTCACCGTCTGTAGCCTGGACTACAGAACACGAAAAGGATTGGAGGATGAAGTGCTGTCGAGCGGGGATGGACGCTGAGCCATCCAGGCGAAGCCAGGCGTGACTCACTCCTCCAGCAGGGCTTGCAGTCCCGCCACGTCGCGCAAGATGACGCGCCCGCGCGCGAGTTCTACCAGCTCTGCCCGCTGGAACTCATCGAGGACCTTGGTGACCGATTCGCGCAAGGCCCCGATCATATCGCCCAGTTCCTGGTGGGTGATCGGCACCACCTCGCCCGCCTGCCTCTGGCTGAGCCGCAGGAGCACGGCAGCGATGCGCGCCGGAACGCTGCGGTAGGCCATCTCTTCCAGCCGCGCCTCGCAGAGGGCCAGCCGTCGGCTCAGCACCTCGATCATCCTGAGGGCCACCTCCGACCGCTCGCGCATGAGCCGTTCGATGTCGCTGCGGCTCATCACGCAGATCAGCGAATCCTCGGTCGCTTCGGCGAAGGTGTGCCGCAGCGATTCGCCGACGAGCGGCATCTCGCCGAAGAAAGCCCCCGGTTCGATCACCGCCAGGTCCAGCCGTTTGCCAGACGGCGTCAGGCGATAGAGCTGGACACGCCCGCGTTTGAGCAGGAACAACACCTCGGCGCGATCCTCCTGCGAATAGAGGAGCTGGCCCTTGCGGCAGGTGCGCATCTCGGTCTGCCGCTCGAAGGCCGCCAGAGCGGCAGGCTCCAAGTCGCAGAAAAGATCCATGGCGAGCATGCATTCCTTCGGTGGGAAGGCCGAGCCTCCCGGTCGCACCGGCTGCCTTCGTTTCTTTGGAAACCACGAGAAGCCCTGTCGCGTCCTCATCTTCTTATTTTCTCCTCGCACCTTTGCGCCAGTTCAGCACGGAGTCTGGCCAGGAAGGCGACACGCTCGGGATTGCCCAGCGACACCACCAGGCTGTTCAAGACATACGTTGGGGTGGCGAACACCTGTGGCGGCACGCGCTGTCCCTGCGCATCGAGGTTGACGACCGTCACTTCAAGGCCGGCGATGCCACCGGCCTGCTCCGCGATCAACAATGCCTCCTGGCAGTTGGCGCAGTGGTCGGTGATGTAGATCTCCAGGTGCA
>Ga0207646_10006096_pt1 | contig 12559 bp, 8 predicted proteins | sample KBSK5502metaG_FD_184343 | JGI IMG/M metagenome (GOLD analysis project Ga0207646, IMG submission 184343) | Corn, switchgrass and miscanthus rhizosphere microbial communities from Kellogg Biological Station, Michigan, USA - KBS K5-50-2 metaG... | ecosystem: Host-associated > Plants > Roots >...
GTCTCGCTGGGCGAAATTGACGCGGCGCTCCGGGCGCGCGCGGCGACGCTGGCACGGAGGTCGTAGATTGCCCGGGGTGACCCGGGGTGTGGTGGTGACGGGAGCCTCGACCGGCATTGGTGCCGCCATCGTGCGGCACCTGGCCGGCCGGGGCTTCCGCGTGTTCGGCACAGTACGCCGCCCCGAGGACGAGGCCGCGCTGGAGCGCGCCGGCGTGACGGCCGTGCGGATGGACGTGACCGACACGGTGAGCATCGCGCGGGCAAGGGAACACGTGGAGCGTGCTCTGGCGGGAGTCCCCCTTTGTGGACTGGTGAACAATGCCGGGATTCCCGCGGCCGGTCCGCTCGAGCTGTTTCCGCTCGACGCGCTGCGGCGAGCCCTGGAAGTGAACCTCATCGGCGCCGTCGCGGTGACGCAGGCGTTCCTGCCGCGCCTCAAGGCGTCGCGCGGTCGGATCGTCAGCTTCAAGACGGCCATCTGGAGCAAGGTGGAAGCGATGGACCTGGGCCGCTACGCGGGCACGCCGTACCAGAGCGTGCTCGATCGCTTCCGACGAGCGGCATTGCGGGGTGCGGAGCAGGGTGGCTCGACCGCATTCCGTTGTGGATTCCCGACCGTTGGCTCGACTGGTTGATCTGGCGCTTTCTATGGCGCGGGGTGCGCCGGCCGCCGTCCTGACAATTCTATAACAAATGACAGCTTGAACAAACCTCGCACCGCGGGTAAGCCTAAGGTTTCGTGGGCGTGCGGTCCCCAAACCGTGAGGAGGCTTGCTATGCGAGGCCGTCTGATGTTTGGCGCAGGGACGCTGGCCGCGGTTCTGGCCGTCGGGAGCTGCAAGGATGACGTAGGGCTGACTTCAATACCACCTGCGCCGGAGCGGTTCGTGGCGGTCCTGAGCGGCGCAAACGAACCGACCCCGACCACGACTGCCGCGCAGGGGCTCGCGACGATTACTGTCAACGGTAACGTGCTCAGCTATCGGGTCGAGCTCTCCAACATCGACAGTGCGTTCCTGGCCCACATTCACCACAACGTGGCGGGCCTCAATGGCCCGGTCAGGGTGAATCTTTACGTGCCACCCCTTGTCGCCACTGACTTGCACTTCAGCGGGCTCCTGATCGAGGACACCGTGACGGTTGCGGATTCCATTTTGACCTTCATGCGGGGCGGGGCGGGGTACGTCAACGTGCACACCAAGCTGAACCCGGGCGGGGAGATTCGCGGGCAGCTCTTCCGATTCCAGTAACGGCGAACGTCGCGGGGCGCAACGTGGTCTCCGAACTGTCGGGAACCACGTCTCGCCCCGCGTGTTCTATCGACATCGATTGGAGGTGCACATGATCTCGTTGCGTTGGCATCGACTGCCTGCGCTGGGGGTGGGATTGCTCGGGCTGGCCTGCGGCGGCGGCGGCGGTAGTGGCGGCATGGGGCCCTGCACGCCGGGCGCGGCGACGCAGCTCGTGAAGACGAGCGGCGATCCCGCCACGTGGTACTTCAACAATCCGCTCCCCACAGCCTTGAGCGTCACCGCGCGCGACGCCAGCGGCTGTCCGGTTCCGGGCGTGGTCGTCAACTGGGCCGTCGCGTCCAGCGATGGCGCCATTTCCCCGGCCCAAAGCACCACGAACGCGAGCGGTGTGGCAACCACCGCGGATAGCGTCGGGTCGACCTCCCCACAGACCGTCACCGCGACGTTTACGGGTCTGCCGACGGCGGTGACGTTCACCGTGAGCGCGACCACCCCGCCGGCGTCCGCCGCAGTGACCGTGAGCAACAACAACTTCAACCCTGACAACAGCGTCATTCAGACCGGCGGTACCGTGAGGTGGACATGGGCTGCCGGAGCGGACAATCACAACGTGACCTTCACGAGCGGGCCGACGCCGCTGCCACCGAGCTCGGGGACTCAGAACACGGGCTCGCATGTGGCCACGATCACCACCGTGGGCACGTACGACTACCATTGCACCATCCACGCCGGGATGGATGGGACGGTGAGGGTGGTGCACTAAGTAACAGGAGCAGGGAGCGGGAAGCGGGTGCTTGCGGACCCGCTTCCCAGCGCCGTTCTTACCTCCATGGCGACGCGGCGAGTGATAATCCTGGTGGCGGGCGTGTCGGCGTGGGCCTGCAACGGAGACAGCACCCAGCCGCCTGGCCCGCCGCTCGACCTCATGAAAAGTGGCGGAGACGCGCAGAGCTGGTACTTCAACAACCGGCTCCCGACGCCGTTAAGCGTGACGGCGCTAGACGCGAGCAGCCGGCCGGTCCCCGGCGTCGTAGTGACCTGGGTCGTAACGTCGAGCGCCGGCAGTGGCGCGGTAAATCCTCAGCAGAGCACTACCGACGCGAGCGGCGTCGCCACCACCACTGATTCTCTCGGGTCCTCGACCAATCAGACGGTGAGCGCGAGCTTCCCGGGTTTGCAGAGCGCGGCCACATTTACCGAAATCGGGTCCGCGCCGCCGACATCCGGTGCGGTGGACGTGATAGACAACAATTTCAACGTGCAGAATATCGTGGTGCAAACGGGTAGCGCTGTGACGTGGACCAGGACGGGCATGAACCACCATAACGTCACGTTCGTCAGCGGCCCTTCGATTCTGGCCAAGATCTTCGAGGCAGACCTCGAGACCGGGACGGCTGCCAGCCGCACGCGCACCTTCGCGGTCGTCGGGACGTACAACTACTCCTGCACCAACCATCCCCCCAACATGAACGGCTCAGTGACGGTGGTGCACTGAGGACTAGACGACGACCCTTCCGATAGGGAGCTTCCTGATCCGCTTCCCCGTCGCCGCGAAGATCGCGTTGCACACCGCCGGCGCGATCGGCGGCACCCCCGGCTCGCCCGCGCCGCCCTGAGGGTCGCTGCTCGGCACGATGTAGACCTCGACCGCCGGCGCCTCGGGCATCCGGACCACGGGGTACGTGTCGAAGTTTCCCTGCACCACGCGACCCTTGTCGATGGTGATCTCGCCGTACAGCGCGGCGCTCAAGCCGAACACGATGCCGCCCTGCATTTGCGCCTCGACCTGGCCCGTGTTCACCGCCTGCCCGCAATCCACGGCGCACACCACCCGAGGCACGCGTACCGAGCCGTCCGCCTCGACCGACACTTCGGCCACCTCGACGCACACCGTCGGTCCCCATTCCGCGAGCGCAATGCCGCGACTCCGACCTGCGGGTAGCGGGGTGCCCCAGCCCGCCTTTTCGGCCGCGAGCTCGAGCGTGCGGCGGTGGCGCGGTTTGTCGCGCAGCAGCTCGCGCCGCAGCTCGAACGGGTCGCGGCCGCCGGCGGCCGCGATCTCGTCGAGAAAACACTCGGTCACGAAGCCGTTGTGCGACACACCCACCGAGCGCCAGGGGCCGAGGGGAACGGTCGGCAGCGTCAGCGTGAGCTGGTCGACGAGCAGGTTGGGGATCGCGTAGGGAAGGTCGATCGCGCCGTCGATCAGACTGTCGTCGATCCCCTTCGCGAGCGGTCCGAACTTGAGCCGCAGCGGCGTGCCGGCGATGCGGTGGGTCCAGGCGACCAGCCGCCCCGCGGCGTCGAGCCCGGCGCTGAATCGGTTGTAGCTCGTGGGGCGGTAGAACCCGTTGCGCATGTCGTCTTCGCGGGTCCAGATCACCTTCACCGGCACTCCCGCCGCCTGCGAGACGCGAACCGCCTCAGAGACGAAGTCCGGCTCGAGCCGGCGCCCGAACCCGCCGCCCGAAAGGGTCGTGTGGATGCGGACTTTCTCCTTCGGGAGGCCGGTCACTTCGGCGGCCACCCGCTGCGCGTCGCCCTGATTCTGGGTCGGGGCCCACACGTCGCACTCGCCGCCGCGGACGTGCGCCGTGCAGTTCATCGGCTCCATGGTGGCGTGGTGCACGAAGGGCACGTCGTACTCCGCCTCGATCCGCTTCGCCGCGCCGGCGAGTGCCGCGGTCGCATCGCCGATGGTTTGCGCCACGATGCCCGGCCGCGCGGCCAGCGCGAGCAGCTGCGCGCGGATGCTCGCCGAATCGAGCGTGGCCGAGTCCCCCTCGTCCCACTCGATCTCGAGCGCGCGCCGAGCCTGGACTGCCTGCCAGTACGTGTCTGCCACGACCGCGACGCCTGCCGCGCATCCAGCTGCCCAGCCATTCGTGCCTATCCACGGGCTCGGCTCGAGCGTCACTACGTGACGCACGCCGGGCATCGCCTTCGCGCGGTCGGCGTTGACGCGCTTCACCCGGCCGCCCAGCACCGGCGACCGCTCGATGGATGCGATCAACATTCCCGGCACCTTCACGTCGATGCCGAACAGCGCGCTCCCGTCCACCTTGCCCGGCGTGTCGAGCCGCGTCACGCGCGTGCCGACCAACCGGAAGTCCTTCGGATCCTTGAGTGGCGCGTCGGTCGGCACCGGGAGGGCCGCCGCCCGCGCCGCGAGCGTCCCATAGGAGAGGCGTCGGCCGCTGGGGACGTGGGTCACCGTGCCTTTTTCGGCGCGGCACGTGGTGCGGTCAACCTTCCAGGCTTGCGCCGCCGCCGTGATGAGCATCTCCCGCGCGGTGGCGCCCGCCTTGCGCAACGGTTCCCATGAGCTGCGGATCGCGTTGCTCCCGCCGGTGCGCATGATGCGCGACCAGCCGGCTGGATTCTCCGGGATGGGACCGAGCCGGATGGTGGACCAGTCGGCCTCGAGCTCCTCGGCCAGGATTATGGCGAGCCCGGTCTGGGCGCCCTGGCCCATCTCGGACCGGTCGAGCGTGAGCGTGACGATCCCGTCGCTGCCGATGCGCAGCCAGGCGTTGGGCGCGAAGGGGGGGGCCGCGGCGGCGGGGACCAGGGCCGCATCCGCGCGCCAGGGAAGGGCGAACGCGATGACCAGGCCCGTGGTGGTCTCGACGAACTCGCGACGAGTGATGCCGGATGTCATGATCTCCTCCATTCCCCCTCTCCACAACGTGGAGAGGGGGTCAGGGGGTGAGGCCTACGCAATCTTCCCGATCGGCAGCTTCCTGATCCTCTTGCCGGTCAGCGCGAACAGCGCGTTGCACACGGCCGGCGCGATCGGCGGCGTGCCTGGCTCGCCGACGCCGCCCTGCGTGTCGCTGCTCGGCACGATGTGGACCTCCACCACCGGCATCTCCGCCAGGCGGAGCATCCGGTAGTCGTGGAAGTTGCTCTGCTGCACCCGCCCCTTATCGATCGTGATCTCGCCCCACAGTGCCCCCGTCAGGCCGTACACGATGGCGCTTTGCATCTGCGCCTCGACGATGTCGGGGTTCACGACCGGCCCGCAGTCCACCGCGCACACGACCCGGTGCACGCGCGGCGTCCCGTCGGACCCTAGCGAGACCTCGGCCACTTCGGCCACATAGGAGTCGAACGACTTGTACACTGCGATACCGCGGGAGCGGCCCGCCGGGAGCGGCGTGCCCCAGCCGGCCTTGCTCGCGGCGAGGTTCAGGGCACCGAGGTGACGCGGCGCTTTGCCGAGCAGGTCCCGGCGGTACTCGTAGGGATCCTTCTTGGCGGCGCTGGCCAGCTCATCGATGAAGGTCTCGACGACGAAGCCGTTGTACGAGTTGTTCACCGAGCGCCAGAAGCCGACCGGGATGCCAGTGTCCGCGAGCGAGTAGTCGACGTGAACGTTGGGAACGCTGTAGGGCATGTCCACACCGCCCTCCACGGCTTCCCCGTCGAGCCCGTTTTTCACGGTGTCGGGGAACACCCGCGCCATGATGGACGGCGCCACGATCCGGTGGGTCCACGCCACCGGCTGACCGGTCGCGTCGAGGCCGGCCTGCATCCGGTGCAAGCACGCGGGGCGATACTGGGCGTTCCGGATGTCGTCTTCACGGGACCAGATGACCTTCACCGGAGCGTCGGTGGCTTTGGAGGTCTCGAGTGCTTCCTTAATGAAGTCGAGCTCGAACCGCCGGCCGAACCCCCCGCCCAGATAGGTCGTGTGCACCTTGACCTTCTCGAGCGCCACGCCGCCGATACCGGCGCCGACGCCCTGCGCCCCGGTCTGGAACTGCGTTGGCGCCCAGATATCGACACCATCGGGGCGCACGTGGGCGGTGCAGTTCATCGGCTCCATGGTCGCATGGGCGAGGTACGGCAGCTCGTAGACGGCGTCGAGCTTCGCCGCAGCTCCGGGCAGTGCGCCTTGGGCGTCGCCGTCGTGCCGCGCGACCGCGCCGGCCTGCCCGGCCAGTTGCGCGAACAGCTGCGAGATACTCGCGCTCGACACGCCGCCGGTCGGGCCCTCGTCCCAGGTGACGGCGAGCGCGTCCCGGCCCTTCTTGGCCGACCAGTAGCCGTCGGCTACGACCGCGACGCCCGACGAGATTTGCACCACGTGCTTGACGCCCGGCACCGACTTCGCCTTGTCTGCGTCGAAGCTTTTCACCTTGCCGCCGAAAACGGGCGAGCGCGCGACCACGGCGACCAGCAGGCCCGGCGCCTTGACATCGATCCCGAACACCGCGCTCCCGTCCACCTTGGATGGGGAATCGAGCCGCTTCACCCGGGTGCCGAGGATCTTCCAGTCCTTCGGATCTTTGAGCGGGACGTCGTGGGGCAGGGGGACGGTGGCGGCTTTGGCGGCCAGGGTCCCGTAGGTGAGGCGCCGATTGCTGGGCGTGTGAATCACGGCGCCCTGTTCCGCGCGACACGTGGACTTGTCGACGCCCCACGTGTCGGCGGCCGCGCCGACGAGCATCTCACGCGCCGCCGCGCCCGCCTTGCGGAGCGGAGTAAACGCCGCGCGTACGCTCGTGCTGCCGCCGGTCCCCTGCATGCCGAACATCGGATTGATGTACGCCTTGTCCGCCGGGGCGGACTCGATGCGGATCTTCGACCAGTCGGCTTCGAGCTCTTCCGCGAGCAGCATCGGCAGCGACGTCGTCACGCCCTGGCCCATCTCGGAGCGGTCCACCACGACGAGCACGCTCTCGTCGGCGCCGATCCGCAACCAGGCGTTCGGGGCGAAGGGTGCCGCGGCGGCGGCGCGTCCACGGCCGGTGGCGGGGAGATGGAAGCCGATGACGAGGCCGGCGCCGGCGACGCCCGCCGTCTCGAGGAACTCGCGGCGATTGATCTGCGCGGCGCTCATGTCACGCTCCCTGCGCGGCGCGATGGATGGCGGCGCGGATGCGCTGGTAGGTGCCGCAGCGACAGATGTTGGTCATGGTCGCGTCGATATCGGCGTCCGTGGGATGCGGGTTCTTCGCGAGCAGGGCCGCGGCGGCCATGATCTGCCCCGACTGGCAGTAGCCGCACTGGGGCACGTCCTCCGCGATCCACGCGCGCTGCACCGCGTGCGCGCGGTTCTTGGACAGGCCTTCGATGGTGGTCACGCGCTTGCCGGCGACGGCGGACACGGGCAGCACGCAGGTGCGCGTCGCCACGCCGTCCAGATGAACGGTGCAGGCGCCGCACTGGGCGATGCCGCAGCCGAACTTGGTACCGGTGAGCCCGAGCGTGTCACGCAGCACCCACAGGAGTGGCGTGTCGGGGGTGACGTTGACCGTTTCGCGCTTGCCGTTGACGGTGAAGCTGATCGGGGGCATGACAGGGCGTCCTCGCGGAAGATGGAAAAAACGTGTACGAGCGGACGCACGGAGGGAAGGGGGGCGGCGACCTGGCTGTGCAGCCTGGAACAGGCCGGCCTCTTCATCTCCTAGGGGGGGCGCGCGAGCCGGCCCCGGGGGCCAGCTTCACCGGCTCAAGCGCGTGTCCGGGCACCTCTTGACGAGTCCCGGAACGGCGGCCATATCTAGCCCCGTAGCCGGTTCATGGACGTGTTCGTGCGACCGTATTCCACTCCCCACCCTCATGCAGAGGGCATACGTATGGCACTGGTCCGTCGGCTCGTTCCCGCGCTGGTCGCTGGTCTGTTTTGGGCGGTCCCACTGTGCGCGCAGGAATCTCCAGGCGCCGTCACAGGGAAGGTCTTGGACGCCACGACCCAACAGCCACTCGGCAACGTCGAAGTGGCGATCACAGGAACTCCGCACCGCGAGCTCAGCCGCAGCGACGGCACCTTTTCGCTCAATGGTGTGGCGGCGGGGAGCTACCGCCTGCGCGCGAGCCGAATCGGGTACGGGTCGCAGATCCAGGAAATCACGGTCACCTCCGGCGGAACCACGACGGCGAACATCAGCCTCGCGCCGGCGGCCGCGATCCTCGAGCCGGTCGTCGTGACCGGGTACGGCACCCAGCGACGCGAGGCCATCACCGGCTCGGTGTCGACAGTCAGCGCCGCCGCGGCGAACGTCGGCGTGGTCACCAACGTGGACCAGATGATTCAGGCCCGGGCGGCCGGTGTCGAGGTCACGCGCAATAATGGCGAGCCGGGCACCGGCACGCAGATCCTGATCCGCGGTGGCAGCTCGATCAGCAACAGCAATGAACCGCTGTACGTAGTCGACGGAGTGCCCATCTATAATCAGCCCGCGGAACCGCCGGGCTACGGGGCCCGCGGCACGCCCCCGCTGCCGCGCAACCCGCTGAATCTGCTGAATGCCTCGGACATCGCGTCCATCACGATCCTGAAGGATGCGTCGGCCACCGCGATCTACGGCAGCCGCGCCGCGAACGGGGTGATCCTGGTGGAGACCAAGAAGGGCGCGGCGGCGGGGGGACCGAGCATCGCGTACGACACCTATGTGGCCGCGGCGTCGCCAGCCGGCTATCTGGACCTGGTGACCGCGGATCAATACCGCACGTTCGTAGGGCAGCAGGTGCCGATTTTCATCGCGGATACGGTCGCCTGCCCGCACCCGGGCGGCACGATAGACGCCAACTGCTTCAATTCGGCCCGGGGGCTCGACCCGAAGATTCAAGCCCAACTGGGCACCGCGAATACCGACTGGTACCGCGCCGTCACGCGCACCTCGGTCACGCACAATCACGACCTGTCGTTCTCCGGGGGGAGCGAAGACACGCGCTATCGCGCGTCGCTCAATTACATGAACCAGCAGGGGGTGTCGCTCGCGAACGGCCTCGAGCGCATTCAGGGCCGCTTGACCGCGACGCACAAGGCGCTGGATAATCGGATGCGCCTGGGCGTGAACGTGACGACGTCGCGCGTGAACGACCGCTATATCCTGTTCGAGAACCGGGCGGGTTTCGAGGGCGGCGTGTTCCAGAACGCCGCCAACTTGAATCCGACGCAGCCGGTCATGGCGAACGATACGACCTATTACGAGCCGGGGGGCAACTCGTTGTTCAACCCGGTGGCGCTGGCGAACCAGATCACCGACCTAGGCAAGACCACCCGCACCCTGGCCAACGGGACGGCCGAAATCGACCTCGTGCCGGGTTTGACGGGGCAGGTGACGGTCGGGTTGGACTACTCCGCCGGCGGACGCCAGATCTATTTCCCCATCGCGAATCCACTCGGCAGGACGTTGGGGAACGGGCTCGCGCGGGTGTACAGTCAGGACAACAACACGAAGACGGTGCAGACGCTGCTGACCTACCGGAAGCAGGTCGGCGAGAACCACAGCCTCGACGTGGTGGGCGGGTACGAGTACAGCAAGTTCACCAAGACCGTGGCCATGGGCCAGGGCATCGGGTTCGTCACCGACGCGCTGCTGTACAACAGCCTGAACGCCGCCGCAAGCCTGCAGGATTCCTCGGATGGGAACGAGGAGCGGCTCGTCTCCTTCCTCTCCAGGGCCAACTACGGCTACAAGGACAAGTTCTTCGTCACCGGCGTGCTGCGTTACGACGGATCGTCCAAGTTCGCCGAGGGGCACAAGTGGGCGCTGTTCCCCGGGCTGTCGGCGTCGTGGCATTTGACCCAGGAGGGGTTCCTGCGCGGCGGGCCGTTCTCGGACCTGCGCCTGCGCGTCGGCTGGGGGCGTCAAGGCAATCCGGGCATCAAGCCCTACCAGTCGTTGCGCACCCTGGTGGGCGGCACCGGCGCAGCGTATCCATTTAGCGACGTGCTGCAGGCGGGTGTCATCCCGAACAGCGTCGGCAACCCGAACCTCAAGTGGGAGCAAACGACGCAGTACAACGGCGCCATCGACTTCGGCCTGATGGACAACCGCCTCGCGGGGAGCGTCGAGTATTACGTCAAGAACACCTCCGACCTGCTGCTCGACGTGCCCGTGCCCCAGCCGCAGCCCGCGTCCACCCGGCTCGAGAACGTCGGGAAGCTGCGCAACCGCGGCGTGGAGGCCACGCTCGATGCCCTGCTCGTGGCGCGCCCGGGTCTCACCTGGCGGTCGGGGATCGTGTTCGCGCTCGAGCGCAACAAGGTGCTCGATCTCGGCCCCCACCAGTTTCTCCGGTCGGGGATCGTCAGCGGGCAGGGCCAGTCTGACCAGTGGGCTCAGCGGATCATGCCCGGGTCTCCGCTCGGCACGTTCTACGGACCCGTCTTCGTGGGTGTCGACCCGACGACCGGGTTCCAGGTGTTCGCCTGCACGGCGGCCACGGCGGGGTGCTCCGGCGGTCGGACGACGACCCGGGGAGGGCCGGACGCCGCCGATTACCAGATCATCGGCAACGCCAACCCGGACTTCACCGTCGGGTTCCACAACCAGGTGAACTGGGGCAAGTTCGACATCAGCTTCCTGCTGCGGGCATCGGTGGGCCAGGACGTGTTCAACAACACCGCCCTCGTCTGGTCCACGAAGAGCAACGCCCTGCAGGTCAAGAACTTCCTGGCGCCCGCCCTGACCGACGGCACCGATCTGCACGAGCCGGCCATCTTTTCGTCCCGCTGGGTCGAGAGTGCGTCGTTCCTCCGGCTCCAGAATATCACGGTGGAGTACGCGCTCGACTTGCCGCTGTTGACCCGCTCGGCCCGGAGCGCTCGGCTGTACGTCTCGGCCGACAACCTGTTTGTGATCACGGGCTATTCGGGGCTCGACCCCGAGGTGTCGAGCTTGAACGCGTCCAACCCGACGGACGTGGGGCTGGCGGCGCGCGGCATCGACTATCTTTCCTATCCCCGGCCCCGGACCATCACGGGGGGCCTCCGTGTCGCGTTCTAAGGAGCTCTGATCATGAAGCGACTTTTCGTGTCGACGTCGATCGGCGCCCTGGGGCTCTTCACGCTCCTGCTCGTGCCGCTGCAGGGATGCACGGACTTGAGCGAGACGCCCATCAGCTCCATCACCCCGAGCAACTTCTTCCACACCCAAGGCGAAGTGCTCGCCGCGCTCGCCGGCGTGTACGCGGGGCTGCGGAACACCACCAGTGAGGGCGAGTACTGGGGCGTTTCCGAGGTCAGCACCGACGAGATCGTCGTGCCCACCCGCGGCTCGGACTGGTACGACAACGGGACCTGGCTCGAGACTCATCGCCAGACGTGGTCGGCCAACAGCCCAAGCACGCTCAGCTTCGTGAACAACATCTGGAACACGGCGTATGCCGGCATTGCGCGGTCCAACGTGCTGCTCGAGGCGATCCAGAGCGCACCGAAGCTTGATTCGACACACGTGGTCGAGGGCGAGGCGAGGTTCCTCCGCGCCTTCTATTACTATCTGCTGCTGGACACGTTCGGCGGCGTGCCCATCGCCACGACGACGGAGCTCAAGGCGCGCGCGCGCGCGACGCGCGACTCGACGTTCCGGTTCATCGAGTCGGAGCTCCTGGCGATCCGCCCGAACATGCCGAAGCAGTGGGGGGACACGACGTTGCTGGGGACGAAGGTGGGCCGCGTCACGAAGGGCGCGGTGAACGCGCTCCTGGCCAACATGTACCTGAACGCCCGGGTCTACAAGAATGAAGCGGCCGGAGCGGGCATCAATGCGACGGGCTACAACACGTGCGCGGGGGTGACGGTCAGCGGGCCCAAAGATGCGTGTCAGGCCGCGATCGACGTAGCCGACAGCATCATCAACTCGGGGGTGTACCAGCTGGCTCCCGCGTTCACGGATAACTTCAGCCCCGACAATGCTACCTCGCCCGAGAACATCTTCGTGATCAAGTTCGCGGACGCGGATGGCCTTGGGTTCAACATGGTGATGCGGACACTGCACTACAATCAGTTCAGCCCCTCGCCTTGGAACGGCTTAGCCACCCTGGCGCAGACGTACAACGCGTTCGATCCACTCGATCAGCGTCGGAAGATGTTCCTCGTGGGACCGCAAGTGAACGTCGAGAGCGGCAAGCCCACGACGGACCGGAAGGGCAACCCGCTGGTGTTCACGACGACGATCGCCAACGTGACGTCGGCGACCGAAGGGGAGGGCGCGCGCATCTACAAGTGGCCCGCCGATCCGAAGCATGTGCAGCAGAACAACGGCAACGACTTCGCCTGGTTCCGTTTGGCCGAGATCTATCTCATCAAGGCCGAAGCCGAGCTGGCCGGGGGGACGGGCAGCTCGACCCCCCTGGCGCTGTTGCGGCTGGTGCGGGCTCGCGCGTTCCCCGGCGGGGACACGCTCAGCGCCGTCACCACGGACGTGATCCTGCGCGAGCGCCTGTTCGAGCTCAACAGTGAAGGCAAGCGGCGCCAGGATCTGATCCGACATGGCAAGTACACCCAGGCCTGGGAGTTCAAGCCGGGGCCGACGGAAGACAAGCGCGTGTTGATGCCGATTCCGC
>Ga0207646_10006097_pt1 | contig 12558 bp, 8 predicted proteins | sample KBSK5502metaG_FD_184343 | JGI IMG/M metagenome (GOLD analysis project Ga0207646, IMG submission 184343) | Corn, switchgrass and miscanthus rhizosphere microbial communities from Kellogg Biological Station, Michigan, USA - KBS K5-50-2 metaG... | ecosystem: Host-associated > Plants > Roots >...
ATAACCGGTCGAGGAAGACATTACCTGCGCAAGCAGAGGCACCTCTCGGTGCAAAAGGAGAAGTCACTTGAGTAAGGTCTTTGTCGTTGATACCAACAAACGACCATTGAACCCCATGCATCCAGCGCGAGCACGTATACTTCTCTCATCGGGCAAGGCGGCGGTACTCAAGCGCTACCCGTTTACCATTGTGCTGAAATGTGCAGTGGGCTTGCCTCAGGGGGAGCCACTTCGAATCAAGATTGATCCCGGCAGCAAAACGACAGGGCTCGCCCTTGTCGATGACGCATCGGGCCAGGTTGTCTTCGGGGCAACTCTTGCCCATCGCGGGCATGCTGTTCGAGCGGCGCTGGATGGTCGTCGGTCAGCCCGTCGCAGCAGGAGGCATCGGCACACCAGGTACCGCCAGCCTCGATTTCAGAACCGACGGAGGAGTAAAGGTTGGTTGCCACCTTCCTCTAAAAGTCGTATCGGTAACATACTCACATGGGTCAGGAGGTTGATGCGGGTCTGCCCGATTGCGGCTATCAGTCTGGAACTCGTCAAGTTTGATACTCAGCTCATGCAGAATCCTGAAATTAATGCCATCGACTACCAGCGGGGCACTCTGGCGGGTTGCGAAATCAGGGCATACCTTTTAGAGAAGTGGCAGCAGCGATGTGCCTATTGCGGCAGAGAAGGAGTACCCCTGCAAATTGAACATATTCAACCTCGTTCCCGGGGTGGGACTGATCGCTTGAGTAATCTCGCGCTGGCGTGCGAACCATGCAACGTAGCCAAGGGCACACAGGATATTCACGATTTTTTAGCAAGCAAGCCTGACCAATTGGCGCGTATTCTCGCGCAAGCACAAGCGCCGCTTCAGGATGTCGCTGCTGTCAACTCTACTCGCTGGGCACTCTACGAGCAACTCAAGATACTAGGATTGCCGATTGAGACGGGTAGTGGGGGATTGACTAAGTGGAACCGAACCCAGCGAGATTTACCCAAGGCTCATTGGATCGATGCATCCTGCGTCGGTGTGAGTACGCCGGAAAAGGTATATATTGATCAGGTCATTCCCTTACGCATTATAGCGTCGGGTCGTCAATGTCGGCAGATGTGCCTCATGGACAGGTATGGTTTCCCGCGAACAAAAGCCAAGCAACGCAGCGCCAAGCACTCATTTCGAACTGGCGATATCGTAAGGGCTGTGGTGCCTGCGCATCTGAAAAATGCAGGCACACATGTAGGCAGGATGGCGGCGAAAGCAAGGGGTTCCTTCACTATTGCAACGGCAACAGGACTCGTCACGGATATCAGCCATCGCTACTGTACCTGCTTGCAACGGGCCGATGGCTACAGTTATATCCACAAGAAAGGAGCGCGCGACTTCCTCCAAAACCAGTGAACGGAATAGATGTCGTCGCGCAATTTTATATGGTACGAAACAACACCGAAATAGGTATTATCCGCGAGGAAGATTTTTCGGTCGTCATGTCACAGGCCTTTGCGACCTACGGTCTCTCGGTGGTAACGGACCGGGCGCTGCCCGATGCTCGTGATGGCCTGAAGCCTGTGCAGCGCCGTATTCTCGCAGGGATGCGCGAGGCGCGTTTTCTCTCCAGCCGTCCAACGGTGAAAAGCGCAGAGGTGGTCGGACTGATCCTGGGAAACTACCATCCACATGGAGATACCTCTGTCTATGATGCGGCGGTACGCCTGGCACAGCCTTTTACTTTGCGCTACCCGTTGATCGAGGGACAGGGCAACATGGGAAGCGAGGATGGCGATGCTCCCGCTGCCTACCGCTATACAGAGATGCGCCTTTCACCCTTAGCCGAAGCACTGATGGAAGACATGGAGCGCGATACTGTACCCTTGCACCCGACGTACAAGCAGGACCCCAGGGTGCTCGAGCCTGATTATCTGCCGGGGCGTATACCTCCGGCCGTCAATCCATCGAGCGGCATTGCGGTTGGGCTGTCTACCAATATTCCGCCACACAATCTAACCGAGGTTTTACGCGCCTGCATCGCATTGCTTGATCGTCCGGCGATGAGTGTTGAACAGTTGATGACCTATATCCAGGGACCTGATTTTTGCCTGGGTGGTCGAATCATGGGCATTGAAGGCATCAAGGATTACCTGACGACGGGCAAAGGGAGAATAATGGTGCGGGCCGAGGTGCGCCTCGAGGAGACACCACGCAGTCGCTCGCTGATCGTGACACAATTGCCACCAATTGGCCGGGACAAAGTCAAGGCTTCTATCGTCAAGGCCATCAACGCTCGCAAGTTAGAGGGGCTGATGCCCGACCTGCGGGACGAGAGCGACACCGAGAAGGGTACGCGCATCGTGCTGGAACTGCGTAGGGATGCCGATGCCGCGCAGGTGCTCTCGCAACTCTTCAGCGAAACAGATTTACAGGTATCGCTTTCCTTTCAGATGGTGTATCTCTTCGGAGAGCCGATGCAGGCGGCTCGTCAACCCAAGCAGGTGGGCATGAGCGAGTTGCTCAACTATTGGAACGCTCACCAGGTTGATGTCTTAACACGCCGTGCGCAGTTTGACCTGCGCAAAGCGCAGGAGCGCCTGCATATTGTCGAGGGGTTGATAGTAGGCGCTGCGAATGCTGAGCGTATCGTCAGGATTTTCCAGCAGGCGGAGGACCGGGCCCAGGCGCGTAAGAAGATCGAGGCGACGTATAAGCTCACGCCTATCCAATCGGATGTGATCGCCTCCATGACGCTGGCGCAGGTGACGCGACTGGATGCGAGCAAGTACGCCAAGGAAAAAGAGGAGCTGGTGACGCGGATTGCCGAGTTAGAGCGACTACTTGGAGACCGCAAGGAGCTGGTGGCGCTGCTGAAGAAGGAGATGCAGCAGCTTATCAAGCAATTTGGCGATGAGCGGCGCACCATCATCGAAGTAGAGGGGCAGGCTCATGCTGCCGTTACAGAGGTGGCTCACCTGCACGAGCGCGAGCCATTAGCGATTGCTTTCACACGAAGTGGAGCGCTCAAGGCATTGCAGGCGGATACTTTCACAGCCAAGGGGAAGAATGCCTATACGCCCGTGCGCGGAGATGAACAATTGCGCCAGGTTGTTGCTGCCACCTCACAGGATTATGTGTTGTGCGTGTGCTCGACGGGCCGGGTCTTCCAGGTTGCGGCGCATCGTATACCGCAGGGCACGCGTAGAGCCCAGGGAGAGCCTGTGCGTAAGTTGTTAGAACTTGCCCCTGGTGAAGAAGTGGTAACTGTGCTGCCCGTTGAGACATACGCCGAGGATCGCTACCTCGTCACCTGGAGTCTGCTGGGGAAAGTAAAGAAGTCGCCGCTAAGTGAGTATAAGACGGCAGATGTAGACGGCTTGCAGGACATGAAGCTGGCCGAGGGTGATGCGGTCGTGACGGCGCTCATTTCACGCGGGCAGGGTGAATACTTCGTGACGACGGACAACGCGCAAACGCTGCGTTTCAGTGATGAGGGATTGCGCGCTCAGGGGCGTGCCGGTCAGGGCGTAGCCGCAATGGCTTTGGGCGGTGGGGCAAAGGTGGTGAGCGCTGTGTATCTTGATGGTGAAGAGCAGAACACGATGGACAATCCCTTGAGCCTCTTTGTGGTGACAGAGAGTGGTTTGGCTAAGAAAGTGCCGCTGAGCCAGTACCCGCAGAAAGGTCGTGCTACAGCCGGGGTGATTACGACGGAACTGGTGGACAGGGACAGGGTGCTTGCGGCGCTGATTGTTCACGAGCACGACCATTTGCTGTTGATCTGGAATGGCGATGGTAATGGTGAGCAGGCGGCGGCGGTGAAGGCGTCGGAGTTGAAGACGTTTATGCGGGCGAGGAGGGGTGAGCCGGTGGTGAATGGGAGGATGGTGGGGGTTGTAAAGATAGGGGTGGTTTGAGATTGCGCTCTTGCGTTGTGCATACAAGCTATGATATCCTAAGAGACATAGTCGCGATGGATCGGGGAGCACCACTCACCCTCTGGACTCGGAGCCTGGGGGTTCCGGTGACCTTCCCGAGTGAGAGGTGAGGATACGTCTTGAGGATGCCTAGCCCGGATGAGAGCACGGAGCGCTTACTCCTGGCCGTGCAGGAAACCAACGATGGTTTATGGGACTGGAACCTCGTCACCAATGAGGTCTATCTCTCACCACGCTGGAAGGAGATGCTTGGCTTTACCCCTGCCGAGATTCCCAACAGCTTTGACGGGTGGCGCGAGCGTGTCCACCCCGAGGACCTGCCAGCTGTGCTGGCCACCCTGCAGCACCACTTCGATGGACACACACCTTTCTACCAGGTCGAGTACCGGTTGCGCCATAAAGATGGCAGCTACCGCTGGTTTTTCTCACACGGCGGCTCACTGCGGGATGCCAGCGGCGCTCCTCTGCGTGCCTTTGGCTGGCATACGGACATCACCGAGCGCAAGCAGGCAGAAGCGCAGCGCCTGCGCTGGATGGCTTTACGTGCTGAAGTTAGCCAGGCATTGACCGAACGAAGTCCCTTACCCACCATGGTACAGCGCTGCTGCCAGGCGCTTGAGGATCGCTTGCAGGCGGAGTGGGCCCTCATCTGGCTCGTGGATCAGGCGGAGAATGCGCTGGACCTGTGGGTCAGTAGCGCACACGATCCTGCGCTCCTCGAAGAGCAGCGCCGCGATCCAGCCGTCACTTTCACCTTGGGGCGCATCGCCTGGCAGCGCCAGCCCTATCTCACCAATGATGTACCCAACGATCCATACCTGGGCACCACCGACTGGGTCAGGCATGAGCGCCTCACCGCCTTCGCAGGCTATCCCCTCCTGGTGGAGGAGCGTGTCTTCGGGGTCATGGCGCTGTTCTCCCGCGAACGCTTCACTACAGAGACGCTCGAGCTGCTGGCGTTGTTGGCGGACGCCATCGCCCTGGGCATTGGGCGTAAGCGAGCGGAGGAGACCCTGGAGGAGCGCGTGCAGCAACGGACACGCGAACTCGAGCTGCTGCTGGAGATCTCCCACGCCGCGCCCTCCACCCGCAACCTGCCAGCTTTACTCAACAGCCTGCTCGAGCAACTCAAAACCGTTGTGGACTACAGCGGAGCGGCCTTGTACTGGGTCCAGGACGACCAGCTCACCTTACTGGCCCAACAGCAACCCCTTACAGCTGCGCAAAACAACCAGATCTATCAGCTCGTAGTGCAAGAGGCTCTATCAGCAGCATCCAGCCAGCTGCGCGAGCCGGTGATTGTGGACGACCTGCGCACGGATGCCCGTTTCATCCAGGCGCATCTGCGCGTCCTGGAGCACGCGCCAGCCGACGCGTGGCAGTTCCGTTCCTGGATGCTCGTCCCTTTGCTCGTGCAGGAGCAGGTGCTGGCGGTTCTCACCCTGAACCATAGCCAGCCGCAGGCCTACACTCCCCAGCATGCCCGTTTTGCCTTTGCCCTGGCTACCCAGGCTACCTTCTTCGCGCTGGAATATCCCCGCCTCGTCACCCAGGCCCACACCTACGCCTCGTTCCTGGAGCGCATCCGCCTGGCACGCGAGTTGCACGAAGCAGTAACTGGCGATCTGCGCAACATCCGGACCTATGCACAGCATATCAGTGAGGCGCTGGTCAGCGATCCTGCCGCGGCTATGCCTCCGCTGCGAACCATGCTGCTCTTCGCTGAGTTTGGGCTGGCCGATTTACACGCGCTGGAGGTAGAACTGTGGCCTGAGTTGCTGGAAAGCGAGGGGCTGGTCGCCGTCTTGAAGCGACATCTGGCGGCGGTACGCCTGCGACGTCACGTGCCGGTGGACGAGCAGTTGGGGATCGAACCCGGGTTGCCGGTCAAAAGCAAGTATGTCCTGTATCGCATCGCCCAGCAAGTACTGTACCAGGTCACCAGTCATACCATTGCCAGCGCCATCACGCTGCGCCTGGAGCAGGAGGAGCGGACGGTGGTACTGGCGGTACGTGCCGAGGGCATGGGCTTTGACGTGAATGACTGGTGGTACGGGCAACCGGGATTGCAGACCATCCGCAAATACGCGGAGCAGCTCGACGCCCAACTCTCCTTCGGCAGGGACCCCGGGCATGGAACCGCTCTCAGCGTGCGCGTTCCCCTCCCTGGTGAATCGATCCCCTCTGCTCGCTAGCTTGTCTTCTCGCAGTCTACCGCGTGCTGGAACCCGGCGACAATGAGACCGGGGCACCCAGCCTCATATAGCGTATGGACAGCGGGCCATGAACATGCTACACTTGAAAAGGACAGTAGCGCCTGAGCCAAAAGGATAATGACTGCATGGTTGAGACCAAAACATCCGTTCGTGCCACCGCGCACTCTGGGTACTGGTGGCAGGTGGTGAGAACCTTGAATGGACGGTACATACGATCGCTCTGGAAGAGCGGTCTCCTCATCCTCACGCTCGCTGGCTTATTCGCCTGCTATCTACTCTTCAAACCTGGTGGGTCTCCACCTCATGTAGTGAGCTTTGTTGACAATATAACCCAGGGTCTTCTCGAAGGTGTTGGCTTGCTACTTACGCTCCCGCTCTTCTTGCGCGGTACCGGTCGCACAAGGCAGAGGAACATCTCTTTCGCAGAGCGAGTCGCTCGAGCCAGGATTGGTCAGCGGTGGGTGCCACTCCTGCTCGGCCTGGGGATACTGAGCTACGTGATTGGACAGGCTATCTGGACATACAACGAGAACATTGTGCATCTCCCGGCACTCTTTCTCTTTCCTTCCTGGGCCGACGCCGGCTATCTGGGTTCCTATCCTTTTATTTTGCTGGCTCTGCTGCTGCTGCCTACGCAACCACTCCCTGCTAGCACACGCTCGCGCATCGCACTAGGCAGCCTGGCGATCATGGTGGCGGTGACGACGTTTAGCTGGTACATCATCCTCGGTCCGACCATCCTGCAGGGAGCTAACACGGTACTGGGCCAGGTCATCGGCACTGCCTATCCCCTCGCGACGCTGGTACTGATCTTCTGTCTGCTGCTGCTGGTTATCCACTCCCATGACCGTGCCATCCGGCCAGTGGCGCTCATCCTCGGGCTTGCATTCATCATTATCGTGCTCACAGACAGCATCTATGACTACCAGGAACTGCACAAGGCGTATGCCACGGGAACACTGCTGGACGTGGGATGGCCTCTAGGCTATATGCTGGTCGGTCTGGGTGCGCGGGCCTTGCGCGTAATAAGGGCCTCCAGGCCCCTGCCCGCGGGTGCTTCCGAGGAGGGACCCGTTCAGCTGGTACCTGCATGGCCGTTTTGGCAATCCCTGCTGCCTTTCCTGGTCCTCCCTGCCCTCATAGCCCTCCTGGGGTACACGATAGCCACGGGAAAAATAACCCCTTTAGAGAGGGGGGTCTTTCTGGGAACAGCGGCATTCATGGGACTGCTGATACTACGGCAGATCATTGTCATCCGCGAGACAATCGGCCAGAACCACAAAATGTGGGAGATGCACGAGCGGGTAACGAAAGCAGAACTCGCGCGCGAAAGGGCAGAACGCATCAGGGTCGAGCGCATTCTGGCGCTCAACGATGCGCTCGCTGCAAGCCAGCAAGCCATGCCCCATGCACGTATCCTGGCGTTCGGTCATTATCAGATTCGGGATAGCGAGGGAATCTACTATAATGTCTACCACCGTGAGGCTGGAGAGCACCAGACTTTTGAGTGCGAGTGCCCTCAATACCAGCAGCAAGCGATCTGCTCACATTCTCTAGCTGCCGCAGCTCTGCATAGCGTTTCGGGTTCTCCGCAGCACTGATCGCCCTCACTCTTCTGGAGATGGGGAAGTTGAGAGTTGTAGGAGTTCCTCTTCTACCTGCCACAAAGCATGTTGTTCTGCGACATCGTAGCTTAGAGAGCGATGATCAATAGCTGCCTTTTTCAACAGCCCCAGAATACGCTGTTGGATGGAAGAGAAGTACGATTGCTGCACCTGGAACGAGGGCATAAGCTGGAGCTCAATACGCTCTAGTTCGTAGAAATCCTCCGGATGAAAGGCCAACACGAGCAGCAGTGCATAGCTCTGGATGAGATCAAGCAGGGCAGGCTTGCGAAAATAGCCGGGCTGGGTGCTGACAACGAGGAGGCATGCCGCTACGCGGCCTACGTACATAATAGGGGTTGCAACTGCGCTCATGGCATGTTCTGGCAAATGATCCGGGAGCCGGGGCTCTTTGTTGGTATTCACAATGGTGTATTGACGGCCTATCGAAGTGACGAATCCGGCCAACGACTCCGCACCAAGGAACCTGCCCCGTTGTTCCACCTGTTCGCTCCACGGGGGAGTTCCAAGGGCTAAACGCTCACGTAGACAACGAACGGTGTTCCCATAAGCTGGGGCCATGCATTGCTCGATACTAAGTTGCAGGCCAAGACGATCGGGGTCGAGCCGCTTGAGTGCATCGTGCAAGACGGCAGAGCAGATGGACCAGAAGCGCCGCTCATAGGAAGTGGTACAAAGGAGATGCAGGACGCGGTTATAGAGCGTGACCGGGATGCTCTCAGGTGATGCGCCGGCAGGCGAAAACTCATCGAAGGCCTGGGCGATCAAAGGAAGAAGCCTTGCACGATATTGAGGAACGACTTCGAGCAAACCTTGCAGGTTCTGCTGGCGCGGGGTTGCATCACCGCGCACCCAGCGTACTAGAGTAGTTGGATTCACGCCGAGCGCATCAGCAATGCGTCGCTTTTCTTGAGGGTCGTTGATAATCCTTGCGAGCAGGTCACGCCACGTACGTGATTCTTCCATATCGATTCTCTTGTTGTTGTAGGATCTTTTGTAGAGCATTGCCGCCTTTCATGGTAGCAGCAAGGAATGTGACATGTCAAGCTCATCCTTAACTGGCAATCATCTATAGTCATGCCAACATCCACCAGTCTGCATCGACTTTCTGGGCGCGGTGCTGGGCGTGGCTATTGTTGGGACCGTGGTGAATACGACCCTATTGTATGTTTATCTTCTTCCGCTGGTGAACAAATAGGCCAATCCGAGCACCGTCAAGCCTATACCTGGGAGCCAGAGCGAGAGCATAAAGGGTATAAAGTTGCCAGGTGTGAGATTTGCTGCCAGTAAGCATTCAACGATGCCTACTATGAGTACCAGAAGACCGGGGGTTACGGCTCCGGACCCAATAAAACCGCGATGGGTCATCAGAGCAACGCCGGTGAGCCCTACTCCCATGGCGATAATATACGCGGGAAACACCTGATTTCCAGGAATTATGTGTTTGAAGACAAGGAAGACGGCGATACCCAAAGGGGCTACCAGCCAGCTCGCTGCCATCAGGCGATAGGGGTTGATGAGTGTGGCGATCAGTATGCCAACGCCAAGGACCATTACTCCGATGGGATAATTACCTGTGCTGGGGTGTAACAGCCATGCAGCTAACAGGCAAATTATGCCCAGAAGGAGCATCGCATACGCCTGCCTGCGATTATTAGTGCGGGAAGGGGCACGCAAACTAACCTTAGTAGACATGGGTGATTAACCGCCTTTCAAAATGAAAGAGTCTCAATATATGCAACATACCACCGATTTACCACGTTTGGCTAGATGTGTTTACCGGATCACAGAGTCTGATTCGATAGACGGAAGTACTACCAACCACCTCCCCCTTTGACATTAAACAAGCAAGTCAGATACACTAAATATACTACCGCTCAGTCGATACAGATCTTCAATCGGTGCGACTGATCAAACACAGATGATAGGGTCTGTCAACGTGCTATAATGGTGCGTAGAGGCTCTACAACACTCCGTCGGTAGGTCTCTCGTTTTCTCTGCATGCCAGCTGCCATAGGCATCATGCAAACCTCTAAGTCAAACGGCGCATTGTCCCTGGGTTGCACAAGGAACCGGTCAATATCGACTCTGTGACACAGGATAGGAATCGCCGGGCAGTCGAGGAGGAACATGAAGAAGCAGTGTGGCTTTTACCCTTGTTCTACTATATTAAGTGGAGAAGCACAACGTGGACATTCACTCGGTACAATTTACACATATACTTGAAACCAGCGATTTAGAGAGGCTGGACTACTTTTTGTCACGCACCGCTTTTGTGATTTCTCATAAGAGTGAGAACATCGAAACGCTCCTCAGAGTGCTCTGGTACCTTCCGGTCAATAGCACAATCATTATTGTAACAAACTGCCCGGAAATGGAAAGAGATGAGATCGCAAGAGAGCTAAAGAGACACCTGGTGCATCATAAAAGGACGTACCTGGTACACCAGAAGGACGAGGCCATCGCTCAAGTGTTCAAGGAGTGTGGCGTCTACCACATTCTCGATGCGAATGGTAAAGTCATCGATGGGAAAGGTGAAGGCATGTATATCGGGGCGCTTTGCGCCTATCAGTTAGGCTATCCCCAATGGGTCATCTTTTACGATGCAGATAACTTTGTTCCCAGCGCCCTTTTGGAATACACGTTAGCCATGAGCAGGCTCTTTATGTCAGCTCCTTTTCCTACGCTCTGCCGCGAATGTGACACTTTCATCGTTCAGAGACAAACCGAGGGCGAGGCGGCTCCAGAATTGCATAATGTGCGCATTTGCTGGTCTTCCAAACCTGCACTGGACAGTGAGGATTGGGATGCCAGGATCGTGGGCCGCTGCACCAGGATCGTTTCTCCGCTATTTAATAGTCTCCTGGAGGAATGGTTTGGGATACACAATCATGCTATCTGTTCATCCAATGCGGGAGAGCAAGGGATGACGATCAAGACTGCCATCACCTTGCGCTTTTCTTCTGGATTCTCCGTCGAAACCTTTCAGCTCCTGGACTTGCTCGTTAATGCGACCGGACGAAGGGACATTGCGGAGAGGATTATATTACAGCAATACCTGTCCAAAAGCCCCCACTTTCACGAGAAAAAAGGGGACGAGCACATCAAGAGGATGATCGAGGAGAGTCTGGGAGGCTTTTTTCACTTTGAGGCATTCCTTCCTGATACCGTGAAGTGGCAATTGCAAGAAATCTATGATGAACAGCGCCTGAAGCTTGTATATCCGCTGGTGTACCCACCAATCAAGGATTTGCCACTGGAGAGGATCGAAACGTTGATGGCTCAATATAGGCTGTCCACGGATGCAGATTGCCAGGATATGCTGCTTGTTTAGCACTCGCACATTTCTCTGCATAATTGTGGAGAAATGACCTGGGCCGATCAAGCATGATACAAAAGAGGCCAGAGCCATTTCAACTATCGGCTCTGGCCTCGGAATGGTGTGTTCTAAAAGGTTTGGGATATCGATCCGCTGATGTTTGCAATATTAAAACCAATACTGTACAATAGCCCGGGTATCCTCACAGAGAATAAAAAGTGACCAACCACATCGCCAAAGATAGAACATGCCGAATTTCTACTTGACAATGGAGGACCGAAGTTGAGAAACGCACCTGGTTTCAAGGAACATCCCATATTTCTCATCACGTTGCTGCTGGCCTGTATCGTGTTTTTTGCCAGTTGTAGCGGGGATACCAGTAGTAATTCATCGCCTACACCCCCCGCCTCAAATACACAGACTTCTGCTATTACACCAATCGGGGCACTGGCGACTTGTTTGACAATAAATTCGCCCTTGCTGGTTAAGCTCGCTGACGGAAATTATGAGTTGGTGGACGAGATCGACAACTGCGGCGGGAAGGATTCCGGCCCCCTTGAGATAACAACCCAAATCAATACACAGGCCACGAAATTAAGCACGAATCTTATGGGGCCAGCCACTATTCCGGCAAACGGGAAAGCGATGTACCACACATTCACAAGGCAAACGAGTGGTACGAACAAAGAAATTCATTTTCCTTCTCCCCCATCGCCATCCGCCCTCGTCACGGTCTCAGTGACGATCAATGGGGCCATACAAGGGGAATGGGATGGACAGGTAACGATTCCAGCTTAGTGGTACCCCACAACTTGTAACGCACCGCTCACTGCATAATGAAAGGGAATTAGGAACTGCTCTTCAATAGCTTGCCAAGATGATTGGAAGCCATCGGGCAGTGAGCTTCCAATCACCTTGACGATCCTTCACTTCTTTTCTTGCTACTCCGCAGTCGCCAGGAACGACGTATAGCTGGCTGTGACACTGCTTGATACCTGCATGCGCAGGCCGCAGAAGCCAGATGAGAACGAGGTGTCAGTCACCATAATCATCCAGTTGGTTGGCTCAGTTGTCCCTGTTTGCCAGACCTTGGCGTACAAGGTGGTGCCAACCACCCGGAAGCGCAGGGTATAGGAAGTTCCCGCCGTCGCTGCAAAGGACGCTGACCCAAGAATGGTGGTAGCCCCATTGACTTTCTTCTGCACAATCAGCGAAGTACCGTTGATATACGCCTTATACCAGTTATTGGTAGTGCTCCAGCGTAGAACCGCGCCCAGGTTCGTATTACTGTAGCTACTCAGTGATCCACTGAACAGGACTTCCGCATCAGTAGCAGTCGAGCCGAGCACCGCATTGTAGATACCATTCCCATGAGAGATCTGGCCCGTAGTATTTACGATCGAGAAGGCGCTTACCGTATTGGCGTCTCCACCCCAGGGATGGCCATCGGAAGCCGTTCCCCACAGTGCCTGATTTGGCCGCT
>Ga0207646_10006098_pt1 | contig 12555 bp, 14 predicted proteins | sample KBSK5502metaG_FD_184343 | JGI IMG/M metagenome (GOLD analysis project Ga0207646, IMG submission 184343) | Corn, switchgrass and miscanthus rhizosphere microbial communities from Kellogg Biological Station, Michigan, USA - KBS K5-50-2 metaG... | ecosystem: Host-associated > Plants > Roots >...
CGAGGACGAACTCGCCGGGGTTGACCACCAGCCCGGCGCGCAGCCAGGCCAGCGGGTCCAGGCACACCACCTCGCCGAAGAGCTGGTGCCGCCCGACCGGGGTGCCGATGGCCGGGGTGCCGGAGCCGGCGGTGAACGGGAACAGCCCGCAGACCTGGGTGGTGGTGGCCTGGTACTCCGGTGCCGCGGCGACGTGCGCGGCGCGGCCGGCGCCGGGGATCTTCCATCCCCACGCGGGCGGGACCGGTGCCTGGCATGCCGGGTAGGCGGCGCGGGGGCCTGCCGGCGGCCAGCCGGCGGGCTGGCCTCGGCGCGCCGCGGGCCGAGGGGACCGGGCGGGGTGCAGGGATGTCATGACGGCTCCTGGTGCTAGCGGGGCATCCGCCGGGTCAGCTCTGCCGGGCAGATCCCGCACGGCAGGGTGGCGGCCCACCCGGCGGCCTGGCTGTAGGTCATCCGCCTCATGCGGATCTTGGAGGATTCGGCGGCGGCCTCGGTCTCGGCCGCCGCGCGGGGCAGCTCGGCGTCGCTGGTGACGGTGACGGTGACGTACAGGGACACCAGGCACACCCCGGCGCCGGCGGCTTCCTCGGCCGCGGCCTGCCGGGCGCGGGCCTGGTCGGAGCTGTCCCGTGCGGTCTCATCGCGCCCGGTGCGGCGCTTGTAGACGGCCCGGAACTGGGCGGCGTTGACCTCGCTTTCCAGCACGCGGGTGGCTTCGGCGGCGGGAAACGGCCGGTATTGCAGGCTGACCCGCTTGGGGTGGCGGCCCGGGGCGACCAGGCGGGCGAGCACGTCGGCGGTCACGGTCTGGCGGGGCGCCTCGGACCAGGCCCAGGTCACGCTGATCCCGCTGTCGTGCCGGTAGCAGCCTGCTTCTTCCTCGGCCCCGACCGGCCCGGCATCGGCCCAGCCCAGCTCCTCCGCTGGCGGGGCGGGCGGGGCGAGGATGCGGTTGACTTCACCGCGGGATGCCGGGTCGAACGCGGTGCGCACGATCCCGGCGAGCTCGGCGGCGCTGGCCCGGCCCAGCACGGTCACCCCGCAGGTGCCCAGCGCTGATTCCAGGCCGTGCATGATGCGGCCGACCTCGGCGGCGGCACCAGTCAGGCCGCCGGGCGCGGCGGGGCTCAGCTTGGGGTCGAACGAGATCGACACCCGCGTGTCGACATCGGCGGCAGCGGCCGGCGCCGACGCTGCGAGCTGTCCCATGATCTGCCGGGCGGCCAGCGGGGACGCAGGGTCGAGCGCGGCGGCGACCGAGTCAGCCAGGGAGGTGCCGGGCTCGGGCGCGGTGTCGATGGTGACGGTCACGTGCCGCACCATGGGCAGGTAGCCGAGCGAGGCCAGCCAGCCGCCCCAGTTCGCCACCCACGTGTCGGCGTCGGCGCGGTTAGCCAGCCAGGTGGAGGCGGGGATCACCCGCAGCGTGGGGGTCATCAGCCCGGTGCGGCGGTCCAGCACGATGCCGTACCGCCCGCCGTACCCGTCCTCGCAGTCCAGCAGCGTCAGCGGCGCCAGCACCCCGGGCATCGGGAACCCCGGCGAATGCCCGGCGGCCACCGCGGCCCGGTAGCGGGTCCAGTTCCGCGCTGAGCCGTACTGCCAGCGGATCCGCCGCAGCGCAGCCAGGGCCAGCGGCTCCCCGCCGATCCTGGCCAGGCCGAGCCCGCCGGCCAGCAGGACCGGGGGCGCGAGGTACAGCAGCGCGGCAGCATCCGCGGTGGCCGTGATGATCAGGACGAGCAGGGCGCCGAGCACGGCGGCGGTGCCGACCGCGCCGAACCCGAACATCCCGATGCTGCGGCGGCGGCGCCACCCGCCGTAATCCCGGGGCGTGTCCGTGTCGTGGTAGCTCACTGGTCTCCTCCTGGGGTGCCGGGCGGCTGCATGGCCTCGGTCGCCTTGCGGCGTGCGCTGGCCGCGCCTGCCGCGAGCCCGGCGGCGGCGATCCCCGCCGGGCCGGCGGCGCCGGCGGCTGCGGCGGACCCGGTGCTCGCGCCGGAAGCCGCGGCGCCGGACGGCGCGCCTGCCCTGGCGGCGGGGGCCGCTGCGGCGGAGCCGGCCGGCGATCCTGGCGTGGCCGATGGCATGCCAGGCGTGGTACCTGGCCGGGCTCCGGCGCCGGACGACGACGCCCCGGCCGGGCCGGAATCGGCGGGGCCGAGCCGTGAGCTGACCATGCGGGCCTGCTCGACCGGGCCGGAGCCGCCCGCCCCGCCGGACATCCCGCGCAGCGCGCCGATGGCCACCGCTCCCTGAAGCGCGGTCTGGAGGAACCCGCCTCCGCCGGAGGAGTCCGCGACGTGCCCGGTGGTCCAGGTGAACAGCCGCATCAGGACCGGCAGCGCCAGCAGGGACAAGAACACCATCGTGAAGCCCATCAGCACGGTGCGCGGGTCCTTGCCGGTGCCGATCATGGTGAACGCCGTCGCGTACACCATCGCCGCGGCGGGCTTGTAGAAGATCAGCGCGAGCATCCAGCCGGTGAGGCGGGGGAACCAGCGGCGGGTGGCCGGGGTTAGCATCCCGGCAGCGGCCAGCGGCAGCACCCCGGCGAGTACCACCAGGGCGCCCTGCCGGAACAGCATGAGCACCGCCTGGACGGCGGAGATGATGATGGCGACGATGCCGAGCACCACGACCACCGAAGCGGTCGACCCGCCCAGGGTCAGCACGCTGGCCAGCCGCTGGGTGAACTGGCCCCCGGTGGACGCCTGGAGCACCCAGGTGGACCAGGCATCGCCGGCTTTGATCAGCAGCGTGGGGAGCAAGACGCCGACTGCCGAGGTCGCGGCGATGACGGCCAGCCCGGAACCGACATCGATGAGCGGGTTCGCGCGGCGGGTCAGCGCCATCTTCCCGCCCGCGATGATCAGCCCGAGCACGGCGACCGCGACGGTCAGCGGCAGCATCCACTGCTGGAGCTGGCCTACGGCGGGCTCGCCGGACAGGTCCGGGGACGGTATCTGCACCCACCAGGTGGAGGTCTGGGTCACCATCCAGGTGATCCCGGACTCATCGCGGCGGCGATCCCGTTGAGCGCACCGGAGGCAGCGGTCCCCGCCACCGCGCCGGCGATCTTGCCGGCCACGGCGCAGGCCGGGGAGATGAGCACGGGGCAGGCCATCACCGTCCGCCTCCTTGCCCGGGGAAGGCGGTGTACCCGGCCAGCGAGGACAGCTCGGCGGCCGAGTTGCCCCAGTCGCCGCCGGGCGGGGCGACCACCTTCCAGTCGCCGCCGGCCCAGACCACTTCCATCTGGACCGAGGCGCGCACCGTAGCCCCGTTGCTACCGGGCCCGGCGCTGACCAGGTCGAGGATGGCCGCTGCCGGGGTGTAGGTGATCCAGCGGAACGCCTGCTCAGTCACGTCCACCGTCCCCAGCGGCTGCCCGCCCGCTACCTGCCCGGACTGGGCGGCCTGACCGTAGGCGGCCTGGCAGCCGGCCAGCAGCGCGGCGGCATCAGGCCCGGTGACCTGGCCACGGATCACCGCGCCGAAGATCCGCGGACCCCACTGCGCGTTCGCGCGGACCCCGATGTTGACCGCGGCCAGCAGCGCCCCCAGCGGGGTGTGCGCGAAGCCCGCCGCGATGCCCCCGCGGGTGTCATATGGCCCCGCCTGCGCGGAGACCGGCAGCTCGACCCCGTAAAAGCCGCTCCACCGCACGCTGGCCAGGCTCACCCAGGGGACCTGCGGCTGGCCCTGGCCCGCCGTGCTTGCGGGGCTGGCCGGCGCCGTTGCCGCGGCGGCCGGAGCGCGGGATGCCGGCGGGCGGCCCGCCAGGGCGAACGCCAGCCCGGCAGCGAGCAGGATGGCCGCCACCGCGGCGGCCGGGAGGATCACGCGCCGGGCGCCGGTCACAGGAACACCCCGGCGATGGCGGCGGCAACCGCGGCCAGGCTCAGCCCGGCCAGCACCCACGGCACGCCGGTCGCGCCGTCCGCGGCGAAGGCGGCCCGGTTGCGGTGCCCGATCGCCATCTTCCCGCCGCAGATCAGCAGCCCGGCGACCCCGCACACCAGGACGCCCCATTTCCCCCAGCCCAGGATCGTGTTGACCGGCGCGCTCAGGCCGGGCGGGGCCTGCGCCGGGGGGTTGGGCGCCCCGCCGGCCAGGTGCTCCCAGGCCCGGTGGGCGGTGAGGTAGCCGACGAAGACGGCGTGGGCGGCTGCTGCCTGGAGGATGAATCCCATCTGGTGCTCCTTACGGTCTCGTTACGGATGGCGCGTACGGCTGCTCGCCGGCGAGCGCGCGGATTTCGGCCAGCGCCTGCTGCGCCCGGCGCGGCAGGGTGACCGACAGCGGGTCGGCGGCCAGGCGGAAGGCCGGGATGAACGGGACGCGGACGACCGCGCCGACCCGGCCGTCCAGGACGCGGAACCGGTACCTGGCCTCGGCAGGCTCGGGCAGCCCGTCGCCGATCACGGCCAGGACCGTGACCTGCACGCCCTGAGCGGCGAGCAGCCCCGTCGCGGTCACCGCGCGCGCCGCCGCGGCGGCGGTGCTGCGGGCTACCAGGACCACCGGCCTGCCCGCGGGCCGCAGCGGGCGCTGGCCAGGCCCGGGCCGCCTGACCGCGCCCATGTCCCAGGCCGGGCGGAGCAGCCCGGCCAGGGTGCTCACCCCGGCGCCACCGTGCGCCCCGACCAGGACGACACCGCCGCGCGGGACGGGCCTGGACGAGGGCGCAGGCCCGGCCTGCCAGGGCCGGGGATCAGCCGTCATCTGGTACACGGCGCACCTCCTCCGCCGCCGGTGAGCTGCGCCGACAGCCAGGCCACGCGGCCTGGCCGGGCCGTCCGGCCCTGGCGGCGCCGGGCGCCGGCGCTTGACAGGTCACATTAAGATGATTTGCAGTTCGCTGAAGAACAACATGAGTTGAACCTCGCGGGCAGCATATGCGTACATACGGGTGTGCTGTCAACTTCACGCAAGAAATGCGAGGTTTGACATTGACTCCATGCAAGACAGTGCCCGTGCGTGGTTCCCGTCCCGAGGCGGCCGGGAACACCCGGCAGCGGCCCGCGGCATGGCTGGCAGCGGTGCTGGCCGCCGGCCTGGTCACCGGATGCGCAGCCGGGGCAGCGTCCCCGCACCCGGCCGCCACGGGCCGGCGTCCCGCGCCCGGCATCGCGGTACCGCGGGGCTCACAGGTCCGCGTGCCGCGCCCGGACTATGCCCGGCCCGCGTCGGTGGCTGCCGCCTTCTACGTGGCGTGGGCGAGCACCGACGCCGTGCACGACCAGCCCGGCACGTACCTGGCGCTGTGCGCGCCCCTGGTCACGCCCGCGCTGGAACGCCAGCTCGGCGCCAGCCAGCCGACCCCCGCGGCCTGGCAGGCCATGCGCCGTGCCCGCCTGGTCAGCCTCGTCCGGCTACAGGCGGTCACCCGTCCGGCCGGCGCGCCGGCGCCAACCCCGGCCGTCGCGTACCTGCGGGTCTACGCCACCCGCTTGACCACGACCTCGGCCGGCCGCCAGGCAGCCAGCGACGGCATCACCGTCCAGCTGACCCGCTCCGGCGGCCGGTGGCTGGTCAGCGCCGTCCTGTTCTACTAGGAGCGCGCCGTGACCAAGGCCCCCGCCGCAGCGGCAGCAGCCCTCGCCGCGTTCCCGCTGTTCCTCATCCTGCTCGTCACCGCCAGCACCGGCACCCCCGCCCAGGCCGCTCCCGCCGCCACCGGCCTGGCCGGCACGCCGACCGCGCTGGCCATGTCCGGAATCCCCGCGGACTACCTGGCCTGGTACATGGCCGCCGCGAAGACCTGCCCCGGCCTGCCCTGGTCAGTGCTGGCCGGCATCGGCGAGACCGAATCCGACCACGGCCGCTCCGCCCTGCCCGGCATCCGCTCCGGTGCCAACAGCGCCGGAGCCGAAGGCCCGATGCAGTTCGAGCCGTCCACATTCGCCCAGTTCGCGGTCAACGCCGACCCCGGCCAGCCCCTCAGCCCCTACGACCCGGCCGACGCGATCTTCACCGCCGCCGCGATGCTGTGCGCCAGCGGCGCACGCGGCGGCACCCCGGCCGGGATCGAGCAGGCCGTCTTCGCCTACAACCACGCCCAGTGGTACGTCAGCGAGATCATGGCGTGGGCTGCCCGGTACGCCACCCAGGGCGGCAGCCACGCCGTGGCCACCGCGATCGCCTTCGCGATGGCCCAGCTCGGCAAGCCCTACCAGTGGGGTGCGGCCGGGCCAGGCGCCTATGACTGCTCCGGCCTGGTCTACGCCGCCTACGCCGTCGCCGGCATCCACATCGCCCGCACCACCTACCAGTGGCAGCAAGACGGCCCGGTCATCCCGCTATCCCAGATCCAGCCCGGCGACCTGCTGTTCAGCGCGGGCGCTGACGGCACCGCGTCCGACCCGGGCCACGTCGTCATGTACCTCGGCAACGCCCAGGTCATCTCCGCACCCCAGACCGGACAGGACGTCCAGACCGGCCCGGCCGACCTGGCCAGCGTCATCGTCGCGACCCGCCCGGCGGCCCTGGCCGCCAAGCCCTGACCCAACCCGAATCCAGCTCAGGAGACATCCTCATGACCAGCAGGCCCCCAGCCCCGCCGCTGCCGAAACCCCAGCACCCCGCCGTCGCCGCCAAGGCGCTGGCCGAAGCCGCCTACGCCGCCGCCCACGCCTGGGCGCAGCCCCTGGAGCCCGACCGGCACAACCGCGCCACCAGCCAGCTGTACTCGACACTGCGCGACCTCGGCATCGCCGCCCGCGGGCTCGCCCGCTACCAGACCGCCGGCGCCTCACCCGATCCCGGGTCCCGGGATTTCGGCCGGCACGTGACCGCGAGCGCCCGGTGGCTGCTCAGCGCGTGCGAGAGCCTCGACGGCGTGCTGGCAGCCGAGGGCCTCAGCTCGCTGCCCGACCCGGACGAACCCGGCGCGGCCCTGTGCCGGACAGCCCGCACCGTGATCCTGGCCTGGAGGCAGCCATCAGGAACCAGCGCCGACCGCGACATCACCGTCAGGCGGTTCATCACCGCCACCGGGTTCCTGTCCTCCGCCACGCTGGGCCTTGCCGTCTACGCGCCGCGCCACCGCCTCATCGACCTGCAGGTCGTGCACGCCAGCCTCGCCGAAGTCATCGCTTACCTGACCGCGGCCATCCAGGTACCCGCCGAAGATGCCGCACCCGGACATGCCAGGGGACCAGCCGGGCACCAGGACGGCGGAGCACTGCTTTGACCGGGCCCGGCAACGCCGACCGGGCGGCATGGGCCGCCCAGGCTATCGAGGCGTTCCAGTCAGCAGCCGGCCATCACGCCGGGCCGGATACCGCGGCGGTGATCGGCAGCCTGATCACCGCGCTGTGCCATCACGCCGACCAGCGCGGCATCAGCTTCGGCAGCATCCTGACCGCCAGCAGCGAGGCGTACCTGTCCCAGCGCGCCAGCGAACAGCACCCCTACATGGTCGGCGACGAAGTCCGGATCCGCGACGGCGCGGTCCTCGCCCCGTCGCTGGCCACCCTGCCCAGGCTCGGCATCGTCGCGGCGCTGTACCCGAGCGCCGACCGGACCCAGCAATACGCCATCCGGTTCCCCGGCGAGACCAGCGCCATGCCGTTCACCGGACCGGAGATCGAGCCCGCTCCGCCGTTCCAGCCCGTGCGGACCAGGCAGGGCACCGTGGCATCCCTCGCCGAGGCCGAACAGGTGCTCATCAGCACCGCGGCGCGCATCCAGATCAGCCACCTGCACAAGACCCGGCCAGCCCGAGCCGACATCAAGGACCGGCACCTGCTCGCGTCCGCCCTGGGCCAGGCATGCGGCCTGACCCCGGAGGAGATGCTGCGCCAGGCCGAGATCCAGGTCACCGCGACAGTACGGCGAGAACTAGCGATGCAGGCGGCAGCGGACCTGGGCCGCGAGCACGCGCGGACCGGCACCCGGCCATTCGAGACGGAACCGGAAACGGCAGCCCGCCTGGCCGATGTCCTGCGCGAGAAGGGGTGCGCGCTGCCGGGAGATGACCCCAGCGCGCGCGAGCTGCTGCGGGAATACCGCTTCGCCTTCGGCCACGAGAAAACCGGACCGCCCCGGCCCGCGCCGTCCCGCTCGCAACGGAATACTGCTTCGCCGGCCGAGCTGGCCGGGCGGGACTTCCCGGCCCCGGCCGGCCGGCCGCCCGGCGCCGCGGCAGATACCCGGCTGGCTGTCAGCACCCTGCGTCCTCCGCGCGCCCTGAACCAGGCACACGGGAGGCAGCACCGATGACGGCGCAGGATGACGAAAACCATTACGAGCAGGAAGGAAACCGCGCGAAGACCGGCAACAGCAAATGGACCGCTGAAGCGATCCGGGCCCTGGGAGCAATCACGGACCTGCAGACGCTGGCCGGCATCTTCGGGTGCAGCGGGTGGTCATCGCGGAAGATGGCGCGGACCGGTGAATGGGAACGGCAAGGCATCAAGATCTTCCGGATCGGCGCGCACTACCGCGTCGGCGTCGCGTCGGTCCTCGACGTGCTGGGATTCAGCTCCGGTGACCTCAGCACCCCCGGAACAGCCCCCGCCGGCGAGCTGGACCAGGCTGGCGGGAACGCCGCGGACAGCGGGGTTACCCAGGCATCCGGGTCAGTAGCTGCCCGGGGCGAGCGATGAACCTCGACATCGGCAACGGGCACCGGCCGGCGATCGGAAATAGCTGCATGGGCCGGCTGCCGTTCCGTCCAGGATCAGCGAACCGCTACCGGTGGCGGGTGGCCGGGGTCGCCGCCTTCACCGCGGACCTTCGGGGTCAGGGCCGACCCGGCAACCCGGCAAGGAGCGCGGAGCCCGCGCGGCCACAGCCCGGCGGGGCGGGATCGCGATGAGCTGGCCGGGCGGGGGCCCGCAGCCGCAGCAGGCCAGGCTGGCCCAGGCGCTGCGCGACTTCGCAGACGGCACGGACCAGGCAGTGCGAGCGTGGGCCGGTGAGCTCACCATGCGGCAGGCGCTCGACATCACCTACGTCCTCACGGACATCCTGCGCCTTCTGGGAACCACGGCCGAACGGCTCAGCCGTTACCAGGCGGAAAGTGAGCCAGCACCGGGCCATGACGCCGGGCCGGATCAGCCGGACGAGGAGATAGCCCGGGCAGGTGCGAGCATCAGCGCAGCGCGTGCGGCGCTGGCACATCCGTTCCGGGAGGCGTACCGCGCATCGGGCGGCTGGCCGGAGCCTGGCGGTGATCCCGCCCGGGACGGCCCCGCGGTATTCCTGGCGCATCTGCTGTACCAGCGGCTGAATATGGCCGGTGAGCCGTGGCCGGAGCTTTCCGGCACACGCGAGTCCAGGGATCGCCTCGTCGAGGCGCTGATCTGCGCGACTGACGGACTCGCGTGGGACATCCAGAACCTCGCCCGCGATGCACCCGAACCGATGCATACCAGCCTCACCGACGCAGTGGCACACCTTGATGACACCTTCGCTCACCTGCGCGAGGCTCTTATCTGCTCCGCCAAGCGGGATATCGCCCCATCCGACGCCGGGCAAATCGACCGCAACATGCGGATTGCCATCCCGCTTCCCGGACGCGCCCAGGCCCTCCGCGCCAGGAATGCCCGCAGCACGCCGCACCCCGCCCGCACCGCCGCCGCGGATTTCCCGTGCCCCGCCGCCGGCGCTGCCGCGATGCGGTCCCCCGCGACGGCTCCGGCGGCCAGCCCCGCCGCCGCGCCCTGGCACCCGTCACGCCGATCCGGGCCGAAGGAAAACCATGGACATCACCAATAACGAGCGGATGAACCTCGCAGCCGCCGCGTACCGCGCCTACCTGCAGCATGCGGCACAGATGGAACTTTCCCTTGCCGAGGACGCCACCGAGGACGACATCCTGGCGGACCTGATCGCCGACCTCCACCACTACGCAGATTCCCGCGGGATCGGCTTCGACAGCGCGGTCGCATCAGGACAGGCCGCCTACGAGCGCCACCGCGCGGGCGAGGACAACCCGTACAGGATCGGCGACGAAGTCCGCCTCCGCCAGCAGCCCGATACCGGGTTCCCGAGCCGTGGCGTGGTGGTGTCGATCTTCCCCGAGCGCGGCGGCGAGCCGGCCTATCACGTCCGCTTTCCGGGCCAGGCTGACACCACTCCCCTCGAGGGACGGGAGATCGCGCCGGCCGCCGGCTTCCCCGCGGTGACCACGAATCAGGGGACCGCGGCCTCCCTGGCAGCAGCCGAGCGGCTGCTCATCGAGACCGCCGCCCGGATCAGGGCCTGTGAGCAGCGCCAGGTGCCGCCCCACGACCACGATCTCGCTGATAAGGACAGCCTGCTGCTCGCGATCGGCGACGCGTGCGCCCTCGCCGGCAGCGACGTCCTGCGTCACCTTGAACCGCAGGTCGCCGCCTGGACCGACGTCATCACCCAGCCGTGGCATCCCGTCCACGTCACCTCCGCGACCGAACTGGCCGCCCTGGACTTCCCGCAGCCAGTGCAGGCCAGTGTCCTCGCCGATCCCCAGAACGCTGACGCAGGTGCGCGGCACGACGCACTTGACGAGGCCCGGCCCGCCCAGCCGGGGCATCCGGCATCACCGGCCATCTGACCCGCCGGAAGACCGCGCGGGTCATGTCGCGTATCCCGCAACACAAAACGACACGGCCATGTGCCTTATTAGGGAGAAGGAAATGAGCCATCCAGATCCGTGGCACCCGTCGGAGGCGAACGGAGCCTACCCGTACGAGCTGCCCGTACACGACTCCGCTAGCACCGGCACGGGCACCGGAATGCCCGGCACCGGCACCCGGCAACACGAGGAATGGCACCATGCTGACCCGCCGCCCGGCGGCGCTGGCGGCTGGGCCACCAGGCAGGAATCCGGCCCGCGACCCGGCTGGGCCGACGAGGGTGTATTCATAGCCGGTGACGACGACGGCCAGCACGAGCGGGATACCGGCCCCGCGTCACCGGCTCCGCCCTACGGGGCACCTCGTCGCCATCCAGCCCGGCGGCTCCCGGCACGGCTGATCGCCACCACGGCGCTCGTGATCTTGTGCGTCGCCATCATCGCGTTCGTGATGTTTTCCCGGAACCACACGATCCGCATCTCACCAGCCGACAACCCCGCCGCCACAGCCAGCCAGCCGACGCCTGGCGTCCGAAGCGGAGGCACGCCCGCCGCGGCGGATCCAGCCGCGCTGACCAAGGCGGACGCCCAGCGCATCCTGGCCCGCTACTGGCAGGTGAACAACACGGCCAACGAGTCACGGTCAGGCACCCTGCTGAAGACTGTCGAGGCAGGCAGCAGCTATCGCATGGACGCCGGCACGTACCAGATGGGCCGGGTGACCGACCCGGCCAGCCGCCAGTACACCGCGTTCACAGCGCAGAACGCGACGTACTACATCCCCCGCCAGCCGACAGGGGTGTACCCGCGGTGGTTCGCCGCCAGGGTCACCTATGCCAGCCTGGCTGCTCCCCGGCACGCGACCGGGGCCGGGTACGTGCTGTTCACCCAGGCCGCCAGGAACGCTCCGTGGAAGAACGTCCTGGAACCCTACATGCTGCCAGGCACCGGGACGGGTCCGTACATCGAGACCGACGCTCACGGCTACGCCATCGCGGCCAGCGCGTCAGACGAGGCGGGGCTGAGCATCGCGTCCGCGCAGGTCCAGGAGGCGACCGCCGGGTCCCTGGACAGCAGCTCCGCCACTGTCAAGAATCCCGGCAACCTCGCCGACCTACGCGACGAAGCGTACTTCGGCGGGAAACTGCCCGCCGGATCCACCGACACCGACAAGCACTCGGCGTGGGGCCGGGTCTTCGCCTTGAAGACGGTCGGCGGCGGTGTCCTTGCGTTCTACGCCCTCACGGCGCAGCTCACCCTGGCACCCCCGCCCGGCCAGACCTTCCAGGTCGGCATCCCCGGCTTCTACTCCTCCAGCCAGACCCTGACATCGGCCACCATCGGCTACACCGAGCAATTCGCCACCTACATCCCGCCGGACCAAGCGAGCCCGCAGATCCTCGCCGACGCCTCCGGCATCACTGGGCGAGGATAGATGGCTGCTCGCGCGTTACCGGACAGTAATCCCCATCGCAGCCCGGCTCAGCACAGGCCGCGCGTCCGGGCACTGGCGGGCCTGACCGCCCGGACGCGCGGCTTCACGCCCGGCGAGCAGCTGCCGGGCCACCTAACAGGAACCATCCGAAGAGATCTAAAGCTGATGAACATCCACACCGCTGAGAACTACGAGGCCGCCCAGGAGATCATCAAGGCCCTGGCACTGCCGACGGCGAGCGGGGCACCTGTAGCGCCGCGCCCGCCGCGACCCAGAGACCCAGACCATCAGCCTGGTCCTAGACGACACCACCGCGAACGTCGCCCTGTTCGCCGTCGCTGCCCACGCCGACGAACGCGAAGCCCACATCCGCGAAGTCGAACGGTCCGGCCAGAACCTGCCCGAAGGTTCCTACGGCCGACGCAACCGCCAGGCCATCGCCGCCCGCGAGACCCGCGTAGCCGCCCGGCTGCGCGCCGTCGAACAGGCCTACCGCACCGCGACCGAGCACGGCACCGCGTCCAGGCCGCCCGAGCCCACCCGGACATTC
>Ga0207646_10006101_pt1 | contig 12551 bp, 7 predicted proteins | sample KBSK5502metaG_FD_184343 | JGI IMG/M metagenome (GOLD analysis project Ga0207646, IMG submission 184343) | Corn, switchgrass and miscanthus rhizosphere microbial communities from Kellogg Biological Station, Michigan, USA - KBS K5-50-2 metaG... | ecosystem: Host-associated > Plants > Roots >...
TATTCCACTTCAATCTTTTTTCCGCCATGGCCGTTGCGTTTGGCAACCGCGTGCAGTCGCGCGCGTTCTTCGTAACCCTTGACCACTCGCGCCAGCAGATCGCGCAAACGGCTCAGACGTTCAGAAGTAGACCGCAACTCCAGCAGCTCTTGTTTGGTCTCGACCTCAATCTCCATCGCGGCTGCTACCAGAAACGAAAGCTTCTGCGGCTCAGTATCGCTGATGTCGGGGAGGTTGCCGCGCTCGTCGTTGATCAAGCGAATCGCATTCGCCACGCGCATGAAGATTGCTGCGACCTCTTTCGATTTGGACGCCAGCGCCTCGTCGCGTTCCTCTTCGTCTTCAAAGTAGTTCGCCCTCACGACCAGATAGGGATCGCCGCGCTCTATGTAAGCTTCTACTCGATAACGAACGACACCTACCGCCAGCACATTCGAGCGTCCGTCCGGCAACGCCTGCGTTTCGGTGACTTCGGCCACGCATCCGATGTGTCCCGCGGGCGGCATATCTTTTTCCGAGGCGTCAGAGTCAAAGTAAGACAGACCGAACAGATTGTCGCCCGCCCGAATGTCGGCCAGCATCTTGCGATAACGAGGCTCAAAAATGTGTAACGGCATGGGCATGCCGGGAAAGAGCACCACCGGCAAAGGAAAGAGCGGCAACTCGTGAATGCCGCGTACTTTATCCAAAGCTTCACTCATAAAGGGCCAGAGAGTCGAATCAATTATTAGGATGCGATTAGTTCGCAGGCATTATCGCAGACGAGTTATCAGAAGTCAGCCACCAGCATCGCTTCTTATCCGGGAGACGCGCCGCCGGCTTAGTTTGTGATAGTCTCGGTTTACTGGAAAAGTGATATCCGAAGCGATCACGAATTACTTATCCTGAGGAGGAACAATGGCTGAACTGGCCGAACGTCAATGTGTACCTTGCCGTGGAGGCGTGCCGCCGATGAAAGGCGACGAAATCGAGAAACTGTCAGCTCAACTGCCCGACTGGCAGGTCGTCGACGAGCATCATCTGCAAAGGACTTACCGATTCAAGGACTTTGCCGAGACACTCCGCTTCGTCAATCGCGTGGGCGAGCTGGCGGAACAGCAGGGCCACCATCCCGATATCTGCTTTGGCTGGGGCAAGGCAGAGATCACGATCTGGACACACAAAATTGACGGGCTGACGGAAAGCGATTTCGTCCTGGCGGCGAAAATCGACAAACTGTGAACTGGCCCGGACCTCGAACTTCTGATCCCTGTGTGTCTGGCGGCACAGACTGAAGCCTGCACCATTATTGGTTATACTGAATCGCGGATATTGTTAGGAAAGGGCAACGGACCTGAGTTTCGCCCGCATCGAAACGGCGATTCGCGAGCCAGCCTCAGAGTTCCGATTCCAATAACCATGAAAAGGATCGTCTCTTATCTCCAGCCAGGCTTACTGGCATTATGGCTGACGCTCTCGGTGGCGTCGTTGGCATTGGGCCAGAAATCCAAGCCAAAGCCAAGTCCCACGCCGACACCGGAACGGGGACAAGAAAAGGAGATTGTAAACATTCGACGCGTCCGTCTTCCCATCACGGTCACCGACAAAAAGGGACAATTTGTCACTGGGCTCACGGCAAAGGACTTTCTGATCTTTGAAGACAAAGTGCCGCAGCAAATCGATTCGTTCACCAGTGAAGAAAGCAATAGCTCGCCGCTGTACGTGGCCGTGCTGATGGATACTTCGCCTTCGACGGCCGGCAAACTGAAGTTCGAGCAGGAGTCGGCGATGAACTTCATTCAGACAGTCGTGCGACCCAGAAAGGATCGCGTGCTCTTTGCTACCTTTGACGATCAGGTGACCTTGCGACAGGATTTTACCGATCGGCTCGAGTTGCTCGATCGCGCAGTCTTTGCCATCAAGAAGACCGGCTCGCAAACCGCCCTCTACGATGCTATCTGGCAATTCTGTGACGAGAAGATGCGCTCCGCACAGGGTCGACGCGCGCTGGTCATCATCACCGACGGCGACGACACTTATAGTCGCGCCGACATGAACGACGCGATCGACATCGCGCAGCGCACAGAGACGACGATTTTCGCTATCTCGACCAAAGCCGGCCTTTCCGGTGCGGTACCCGGGGTCGAATCAGGAACGGTGAAGGACAAAGGTGACAAGGGGTTGGAACGGCTCTGCGACGAAACCGGCGGCATGGCATTTTTCACGGGCGACATGCTCGCGCTGGAGCGCTCGTTCACCAAGATTGCGAGGGAGCTGCGTTCGCAGTACCTGATTACTTACAAGCCGACCAATGATCGTTACGATGGCAGTTATCGTCGCGTGGAGGTCAAGTTTTCCAGCGGCCGTGAAAACGTGAGGTTGCGAACCAAGCGGGGTTACAAAGCCGTCGCGGACAGTGTGATACCTAAATGAATAAAGCGAGAGCCATATTTCCCTTGAGACCCAGTCTGATGGTCGCACTGTTAATCATAACGGCGATCGGGGCAGGCCTGGCGCGCGGTTCGCGAGCCCAGAATCAAACCGAAACCCCGAACAGCAATCGTCCCCGCCGCGCAGAAAATCTTCCCCCACCCTCTCCTACTCCGCCGAAGAAGGAAGACGAAGTCACCTTGAGTGGTGAAGACGTGGTGCGCGTCGAAACTAATCTTACCAATATTTTCTTTACTGCGTCCGACAAGCAGAAGCGTTTTGTCAGCAACCTCAAGCGCGAGGACATCCGCGTATTCGAAGACGGTGTGCCGCAAGAGATCTTCACCTTTCAGCAGAACATCGATTTACCGTTGTCGCTCGCTATCCTGATCGACTGCAGCGGATCCGAAGAGCGGACTTTGCCAGAAGAGAAAGCGGCGGCTCAGTCGTTTCTGGAATCCGTTCTGCGCCCGAATAGAGACGAGGCCGCGGTGGTTTCATTCACCGGCGAAGTAACCCTCGAACAGGGATTGACCGGGAACATTGGCCGCCTGCGCCGGGCCGTCGATCAGGTAGAGTTTGTGCCGCCCTCCGGTTATATCGGCGGAGGTGTGGTGGTCGGCGGCACGCCGCCGATATCAGACACGCAACAACAGTTGGCCGGTTCCACCGCGATTTGGGATGCGATTTGGGCGACCGCGAACGAACTGCTTTCAGCCTCAGCCGAACATACTCGGCGCGCGATCATTTTGCTAACCGACGGCGAGGATACGATCAGCCAGGTGCACATGCAGGATGCGATCAATCGCGCGGTGAAAGCCGACTCCTTAATCTATGCCATTGGCATAGGTGATCGATACCAGTTTGGAATCAACGAAGGCGCCTTAAAAAAGGTCACCGGGGCTACGGGCGGTCGTGCTTACTTTCCGCGCAACGAGCGGGAATTGCGAGAGGCGTTTGCCCAAATCCAGAAAGACTTAAGAGAGCAGTACCTGGTGGCGTATTCCCCTTCGAACAAGACCCGCGATGGATCCTACCGTCGCGTGGCCATTGAGGTCGTCAGCCCCGACTTTCGGAAAGAAGAGTTAAAGCTCAACTACCGACCTGGCTATTTCGCCAAGTCTCCCGGCTCTCAAAGCTCGCCTGGTCCAAGAAAGCCCTGAATTCCGGCCATATTTCCGTAATGACAAACTTGTTTGGCCTTTGCTATACTGAGTTGGCCTTGGAATGTCTCGTCCCTGGCTCGCTTTAGTCTCCATTTCATTTCCCGTCCGCCGATGATAGCGCCTCGGTGCGTGGCAGCCCTCAATAACTTCCCTCTCCAACGCGGCTCGGATTTCCGCAAACCTCTTGATGAACAGACAACTGAAAAATCCCCCAACAGTTCTGATCGTTAACGACGACCGGGTAGCGCTTGATCTGTTTAGGGATCTGCTCGAGCCCGAAGGTTATAAAGTGCTCGAAGCGATCACCCCACATCGCGCGCTTGAAATAACCGCGACAGTCAGGACGGACATCATTATTTGCGATGTCGTGATGCCTGAGATCAATGGGATAGAGTTGTGCCGGCGTCTGAAGAAAGATCCTCTCACCACCCACACTCCCGTACTCCTGGTTAGCGCGGTGCTTAAGGAAGAGGCGGCGATGCTGGAGGGTTTCACGGCCGGCGCCGACGATTATATTGAAATTCCCTTCCGTCATGAAGAGCTACTGGTTAAGGTAGCACGCCTCGCTGAACGTCATCGCGTAGAGCGGCGTTATCGCGACATTGTCGAACAAGCTGCGGACATCATCTACACCCGCGACATGGATGGACGCATCACCAGTATCAATGAAGCTGGAGCGCGATTCTTTGGTAAGGCCCCGTTTGAATTGATTGGCCAGCCGCTGAGTCTTTTGATTGGCCCGGAAACTGCGGGCCGCGATATCGCGGAGATGAAAACCGTGAAGTCGTTCGAACCGGTTCGTTTCACCAACTGTGTAAAGAACGCTTTAGGCGAGCCCCGATACCTGGAAGGAATCGTCACGCTCGAACGTGACGCTCAGGGAGAATTACTGGGCGTTCGCGGCGTGGTGCGCGACGTTACCGAACAGCAAATGGTGCAGAAGGCGCTGCGTGAAAGCGAAGCCCGTTATCGGGTGGTGGCAGAAACTGCTTCGGACGCCATCATAACCCTTGAAGAGTCGGGCAAGATCCTCTTCGCCAATCCGGCCGCCGAGAAGATCTTTGGTTATGAAACCTCTGAAATGGTTGGTTCTTCGCTGACGCGACTGGTGCCGGACTGTCTGCGTCATATACACCGCAGTGTCAAGGAATCTGACTACAAAGCGGCACGGCGGCATGGCGTCCCGGATACCGTGAGGACTTCCGGACTTCACAAATTGGGCCAGGAGATACCACTCGAGATTTCGTTGGGTGACTTCTTCGCCAATAACAAGCGCGTTTTGACTGCGGTCGTGCGTGACGTTACCGAGCGCGTAAGCACGGAGGCTGCGCTACACAAGCAGAACAAAGAATATCGGATGCTTTTTGATTCCAATCCGTGTCCGATGTACGTCTGTGATGAAGCCACCCTCGAGTTCCGGGCGGTCAACGAAGCGGCAGTCAACCATTACGGGTATTCCCGTGAAGAGTTTCTCAAGATGACGGCGCTGGACATCCGTCCCGCCGAAGAGGTCCCGAAACTGCTCGCGTACGTGGCAAAGAAGTCCGGGACTCATGACGCAGCCGGACACTGGAAGCACTGCAAGAAAGACGGCTCGGTAATCAATGTGGAAGTGAACTGGCATAAGTTGGATTTTGCGGGCAGACCATCGTATCTGGTGATGGCCAATGACATCACTGAACAAAGGCAAGCCGAGGCCGCGATGCGTGAAAGCGAAGAGCGTTATCGTGAACTGTTTGAGAACGCTAACGACATCATCTATACGATCGATCTTGCCGGCAACTTCACTTCGCTGAATCAGACCGGTGAGCGCGTGACCGGGTACACACAAACGGAAGCGCTCAATATGAACCTCACCCAGGTGGTTGTGCCTGAGCAGGTGGATTTGGCGCGCGCGATGCTCGCACGCAAGCTCGATACCGACAAAGCGACCGTTTACGAACTCGATATTATTACTAAGTCCGGGCAGCGAATTCCGCTTGAGCTCAGCAGCCGGCTGATCTATCAGGAAGGGAAGCCAGTCGGAGTTCAGGGCATCGCGCGTGATATCAGCGCGCGCAAGGGCGCCGAAGAAGCGCTGAAGGACAGTGAAGAGAAGTTTCGCTCGATCGTCGAAACCACCAACGAGTGGATCTGGGCAATCGATCTCGAGGGGAAACACACCTACACAAATCCGGCGATCGAGCAGATTCTGGGCTATACCGCAGAAGAGATGTTGGGCGCCAATTCGGTCGCCTTTTTGCACGAAGATGATCGGCGCAAAGTCGAAGAGCTCTTGCCGCAACTAATTAGGGAAAAACGCGGCTGGACCGGCCTGGTGCTCAGATGGAAGCACAAGCAGGGCGGATATCGCTATCTTGAATCCAACGGTCTGCCGGTGTTCGATCAGCAGGGCAATCTGATCGGCTATCGCGGCGCGGACCGTGACATCACCGAACGCAGGCGAATGGAAGCAGAGCGCCAGGTGATTTTTGAGATCATTCAAGGCGTAATTACGACTCCAACGCTGGATGAGTTACTGAAACTGATCCACCACTCAATCAGTAAACTCCTTTACGCGGAGAACTGTTTCGTAGCGTTGCATGATCCGGCAACTGACTTGATTCATTTTGAGTTTTGGCTCGACAAGTACGACCCGGTACCGCCGCCGCGCCCGGTTGGCAAGAAAGGTTTCGCCAGCTACGTGCTGCAGACGGGTAAACCTTTGTTGCTGACCAGAGAACTTACAAATCAAATGGTTGAGCGAGGCGAGGTCGAGAATAGCGGGACACCTTCCGCTTCCTGGCTGGGTGTACCGCTCCGGACGCCATCGCGCACCCTGGGCGTACTTGTAGTGCAGAACTACGAAGACGAGGACGCCTATACCGAACAGGATCTGGAACTCCTGACCTCGGTGGGCAGCCAGACCGCACTGGCCATCGAGCGAAAGCGCGCTGAGAGTGAACTGCAGCAACAGGCCGAGCGCGTGGCACTGACCAACCGAATTTCCCAAGCGGTGCGCCGGACGCTGGATCCTTCGGAAGTATTTGAGACGGCTGTACACGAGCTGGGTGCGCATCTCGAAGTCGATCGTTGTTCGCTCTTTATGAAGGACGAGCGAGCGGGCCGCGTTACTAACGCAGCCGAATATCACGTCCCGGATGTCGTGCCGGCGGGCCGTGATTTTGCTTTGCCCCAGGTCCAGGGTTTGAACGCCGCAATAGAGAAGCACGGGGTCATGGCCTTTGACGACGTGGCCAACGACGAACGCATTCGTGAGTTTTATCAGGGAATACTGAAGCGGATGGACGTCAAGTCAATCATGTATGTGGGCGTAACGGTGGGCCAGGAATTGCTGGGAGCTTTCGCGCTGTCGACTACAAAGCAGCTTCGTCACTGGAGCGAAGCAGATATCGAAGTAGCGAAGTCTGCCGCCGATCAAACCGGCATTGCGATTCGACAGGCGCGCCTTTATCAAAAAGCGGAAACCACATCGATGCGCGAAGCGCTGGTCAATAAACTAAGCGTCGCCATTCGTGCTTCACTTAGCCTGACGGACGTGCTGGATACCGCGGCCCGGGAATTGGGCCAGGCACTCTTAGCTTCTCGTGTGCAAGTGCATCTCTACGATTCCAGCGGAGATCGATCAACTGCCCATCGTCAATATCTGGCGCCAGGATGTGCACCTGTCGACGAGTCTGACGGCGATTTCGACGATTTGCTTCGTCGGCATCTTATGACCTCATTGACACCGCTGGTAATTGACGATGCCCGGGAGTACGCAGACGGCGCTCCGCAATTTAGCGAGTGTCTGCGCTCGCATGCCGTTTCTGCCGGAGTTTGTTCTCAGATTGATTATCCGTTGACCGTGAACGGAGAGTTTCGGGGCGTGATCTCGATTCATCAAGCGGAAGGCAATCGGCGATGGGCCGAGGATGAAGTCCTGCTGGTAGAGTCGGTCGCGGCGCAATTGGCCACGGGTATTGCCCAGGCAGAACTGTTCGAAATGGTAGCGCGCGCCAAGAAAGAATGGGAGTCAACCTTTGACGCCATGTCCGACGGCATTTTCATTTTCGATCGCACCGGACGGCTGAGCCGGGTTAACCGCGCCGGCGCGGCCATGGACAATGCGCCGCCGGAATCGCTGCTCGGGCGCAAGTGCTGCGACATCCTGCTGGCGAATTCCGATGATGCGGCCTGCATTGTGGAGCAGGCCCTGCGGCAATCGGGAAGTATCAACGTCGAAATCTTGCCCCACCATCTGAACCGGCCGGTGCTGGTAACTGTCGAGCCTGTGTTAGACGAGCGCGGTCAAACCGTCGGCGCCGTCTGCACGGCGAGGGACCTTTCGGAGCTGCGCAAGGTCGAGGCGGTCGCGCGCGAACGGCAGTCACTCTTAAAGAACATTCTGGAAAGCGCGCGCGAAGCGATCTATGCCCTGGACACGGAAGGCAATTACAAGTGGTGCAATAAAGCCATGCTCGATATGACCGGGTATGAACTGGATGAAATTATCGGTCATCACTTTCTCGAACGTACTCACGAAGAAGATCGAGAAATGCGCATTGAGCGTTTTGCCGCCGCTTTGCATGGCGAACCGCAAAGGCTTGAGTCGCGTTATATCGCGCGGGACGGAACCGTTCGCTATGCGGCCATCAACAGTGCGCCCATTATCGTCGATGGCCAAACCACGGGAGTCCTGGGAATTGCGCACGACATCACCGAACAGAAGCAGGAACGCGAGCGGGCCGCGCGGGCTGACAAACTACGCGCGTTGGGCCAACTTGCTTCAGGCGTGGCGCACGATTTCAACAATTCGCTGGCTGCGATTCTGGGCCGCGCACAACTGATTCTGCGCCGGGTAAAAGACGAAGAACTGATTCGCAGCTTGGGCATTATCGTGACCGCGGCTGAAGATGCGGCGGCGACCGTGCGGCGCATTCAAACTTTCGCGCGCAAATCCGTTGCCGCGGAACTGGAATTACTCGACGTCGGAGGATTGCTGCGCGACGCGATCGAGATTACGCGCACTCGCTGGCAGAACGAAGCGCGAGCTGAAGGCCTCAATGTCGACGTTACCTTGAATGCCGAGGGGCGATTCTTCACTCGCGGCAGCGCGTCAGAGCTGCGTGAGGTCTTTGTGAACTTAATCGTCAATGCCGTCGACGCCATGCCGCAGGGTGGCAGTCTGACGATTTGCTGCAAACAGAAGGGCGACCGTTTGCAACTGCGCTTTGCCGATAGCGGAACCGGTATGAATGAAGAGGTGCGCGAGCGCGTCTTCGAACCTTTCTATACGACTAAGGGAGTGCACGGCACCGGTCTGGGGCTGGCCGTCAGTTACGGCATCATTGAGCGGCACGAGGGCATGATCACCGTCGATTCACAGCTCGGAAAAGGAACGACCTTCTACCTTGACTTGCCGCTGGCCGCACCCGACGAACTAATTTCGGAACTGAGCCGGCCCGACGCGCAAACTGCTCCGCTCTCAGTCCTGGTAATTGATGATGAGGCGTTCGTGCGGGAGACGCTCGCCGACATGCTCGCAGACTTGGATCACAAAGTAGTGGCGGTGCAGGGCGGCCGAGAGGCGATTGAAAAACTGTCGACCCAGGACTTTGATCTGGTGTTTACGGATTTAGCGATGCCGGAAATGGACGGCTGGGAGACTGCCCGCGCAATTCGGGAACGCCGGCCCAAACTGCCCGTGGTTCTGGTTACCGGCTATGGCGCCACCGCTCAACCTCCTTCGGGTGAGATCGATTTAGTTGCGGGCATCATCGGTAAGCCCTTCGACTTTGAACAAGTCAGTGGGACCATTGCCAGAGTTTGTGGCGGCGCCGGAATTACGCTCGAGGTGCGTTCTTAATTTCCCGCCGTCGAAGTCTGGAAGCGCGCGATCTCGCCGGGTTTGCGCAGCATCTTATTGACTTCGCCCAGATGTTCTTCTTCTTCCGCAATCATCTTGCGCGCGTACTCTTCCAGGAACACCGAACGGTCACGGACGGTTTTCAATAGTTTCTGGTAGAGTGCGAGTCCGGTTTTTTCCGCGGCCAATGATTCCAGCAGAATGTCGTTGATGCCGTGTTTCTGGGTTTCCAGCAGCGCGCCGATCTTCAAGCTGGGGTGCTCGCCAAGATGGGTTACCATCTCGCCGGCTGCGTTGGCATGTGATAAGCAAACAGTGGCTTCGCTGCGCAACCAACTGACAATGGGAATGCGACTGTGGCCAAAGACCATGAGCGAGTAATGCGTGTAACGCACAACGCCCGCCAGCTCTTCTTCCATAATCTCGTTCAACAACGCGACGACTGCTTTTTTGTCAAAGTCTTGTTCTGCCATAGTGTGGGAATATTAAGGGGTCATCGGCAAATAGTAAACGTAAGCGGCCGCCGACTATGTTGTATGTGCAGGTGATCGGGTTATGACTCGACTCCAGATTTACGTACGACTAGATCGCCGGCTTCTCGACTTTGACGGCCACGTTGTACTCATAGACGATGTGCGACTTATGTGCGTAGGTGGCGACTTTGAACTCCGAACCGTGTAAGACTTGAGGGGCAGAACTAGTTTGCGCAAGGCTCGTCTGAGGCCCGCTGTCATAAGTTTTGGGGGATGACGGCGGCGAGATTATAGGTCCCGCTTTGCTGGCGACCCAAGAAAAAGTCAGATTTCGATGACGCCACCATCCAGCAGTTTCTTAATCATCCGCAGGGTATCGGCTTCGCGAAAAGGGCAGACTGAGAGAATTGACTCGATATCCGATTCACCGCTAATGCGGGAAAGGACAAAGCCTTCCTGCGGCCCTAGTCGCTCGTGTTCAAGCTGTTCCGGGGTCACCACCATCCGGGGGACCGCGCGCGGCGACAATCCGTCCCGATAAAGCTGGGCGATCAACTTCTTTTCCGCCTCTTCGTGCAAACGATGGACTTCGGGAGTCTTGGCTCCCTGCTCAAGCGCGCTCTGAATAATCGCCAGCGCATTCTCGGCATTGTTTTCCTTCAGCTCGGCACGGGCCAGCGATATCAATTCAGGAACAGTCTGCGGTAATTTTAGCGCGGATAAATCGGCGGCTTCGGGAGGTTCCGGCGCCTCGCCCGCCAACCTGATGACGTTCTTGGCAATCAGATCAAAGAGCAACGCGCACGCGTGAAACAGAGACGTGTGCATGTTGTAGCAAATCTCAGCCGCGGTCATGCGCTTTTCGACAAGATAAAGGACTTCACGCACCTCTTTGCTTTCGTTGAGCCATTGAGTCCAGCCAGAGTTGAGCTCAAAGAAAGCGCGCTCGGAAGGGATGACTTTCCGATAGCGCGCCCATTCATCGATGCGATAGATTCCATCCATGATCACGGACGTGGCGTTCACCTGAATGCGAATTAGATCGGCCGGCACCGGTTCTTTATCGAAAAATTCGAATTCGGCTTCTTCCCAAATGAAAAGATCGTAGATGATCTCCAGCGTCCGCGTGCGCAGCACTTCGACTACGTCATCCTGGCTGACAAAATCCCGCGCAGCCAGAATCACTCCCAGCTTGCCTCCGAACTGGCGTTGGATTTCCATCGCCGTCTGCAGTTGAGCTTCCTCGATCTTGCCGTAGTGCAGCAGGACCTGGCCCAGAAGCTCGCGCGGGTCGTTCGAGGTCGAGCCCACGATCAATCCATCCTCGAGATAGATCTGCTTGACGATGCCGCCGCGCCCCAGTTTGAGCGTCCCGGTCTTCCGGCCCGTCGCCAGAAACTGGAGCAGGTCGGAGACACTCATCGTGTGGAGATTTCCGTGAATTCCCATCAAAAACTCTTAGGCGCAGCTTTTGGAACCGGAGAGGAAACTAAACAGCGTGAAACACATGGCCAACTGAACTGAGACCAAACAAGCCAGAGCCTAAACAGACTACATTTTTCGCCGGGGAAGATTCAAGTGGGATTTGAATTAATACTCCAACCGCGACGGGATAAGTCAGCTTCGCCCTAAAGTGGCTTCAGCGCGCTGCGCGCGAGTTTGCGTTTGAGACCGGTGTAGCCCTGTTCACCGGCCACCAACTTGCCCAGGACTTTGCGGATGCCGCGATGGCCGCGGGCGAATTCGATCATGCGTTCGGTGAATGGCGCGCCCCAGAAGTTTCCGTAGAATTTGCGCCGCATCTGCGAGGCACGCTGTAATTCGCGCCCGAAGTCTGCGCGCCAGAGCCGTTCGTAATTCAAAGGCGCGCCGGCCAGATAAGCATCGGCGAAGAGTTCCGCCGAACGCAAAGCGTAATAGATTCCTTCGCCGGTCACCGGATCCGCAAATCCGGCCGCGTCACCAAGCAGTGCCCAGTGCTTGCCGCAGGCGCGACGCGTGTCCCACGTGCGTGGCTCGAGGCCGGGAATGCGCGCGGCGTAACGCTCGGCGGTCTGCTTCAGCTCAGCGCGGATGTGGTGCAAGTTGTTAACCTGCGCTTCTGTCTTTCCGTTCGACCAAAGGCGCATCTGCGGACGCCTACCAACTTGCGCTACCTCGTAATAGCTGACCATGAAATCCCAAAGCAATTTATCGAGTGCCTCGTGATCGAATGCATCCTGAGTCGTCGCGATGCCAAACGATATATGGTCGGGACGGGGAAAGGCCCACGCGTAACCAACCCACTTGGGCAGAAAAGCAACCACCGTGGCCGCGTTGCCGTCATCCGGCAAAGGCGCGCGATATCCAAACGCAACTTCCATCTCAGCCGGCGGCAAGGGGCCGGCGAGTTTCTTTGCAATCGCGCTGTTCGCGCCATCGGCGCCCACTAACCATTCACAGAGAAATTCTGCGCCGCTCTGCGCGCCCACTATCCAACCATCGGCCGTCGGTTTGAAACCGCGCGCGGAAACTTTTTCCGTAAACACCAGGGCGCCGGCGTCACGCGCGCGTTCGCGCAGGAAAGTGTCAAACGCGATGCGCGAGTAAACCGCGAAAGGTTCGTCGAGTTTCAAATGCAGGAGTTTGCCCGAAGGCGAGTACAGGTCGAGTTCG
>Ga0207646_10006103_pt1 | contig 12546 bp, 9 predicted proteins | sample KBSK5502metaG_FD_184343 | JGI IMG/M metagenome (GOLD analysis project Ga0207646, IMG submission 184343) | Corn, switchgrass and miscanthus rhizosphere microbial communities from Kellogg Biological Station, Michigan, USA - KBS K5-50-2 metaG... | ecosystem: Host-associated > Plants > Roots >...
CTAATTGCTTCCATCTCTTTGTCTGTTTCGGGCGACATTAAGATTCGTTACGAGGCCTGCTCAATCTGAGACTTGACCTCTCCCTTCGTAAAGCTCCTGCCCTTTGCGCGCCCGCCGTCGAGTTTCACGCCTTGCCCCAAATCTTCGGTGGCGAGACCGCGGCAAATCTCAATCTCCGCGGCGTTCAATCCGTGCTTGTTCCCGAGTTCCGCGTGAAAGCGATCCAGGACCTTTCGATACGCTTTCTCCAGCCAGCGCATGACCGTCGACTCATGCACGCGATTTGATCGAGGCTGCTCGCCGCGCTTTGATCGTCGCTGAAACCAGCGTCGAATCGGGGACCTTGGTTCTTCGACGATGCGTGCAATTTCCCGCAGCTTCAGACCGTCCACATGATAATAGAGCAGGAGCAGCGTCTCGTGATCGTCAAGCGCCGTCAGGGCCTGATCCAGCGCCGCAACAGTGACTGACCGATAACGTTCACGTACTACGCTTGCGAGCATCGCATCTTCTGTTCCGCGCGCCCGGAAGTTACCGGTCTGGGTTTCGCGCGTCTCGTCGCTGCTGCCCGACCAGTTTTCCAGAGGCACTTCGTCCTGCCGGCCACGATACAAATCCACTACCGCGTTTGAGACGACTGCGCGCAACCATCCGCGCAAGGTGCCGCGTCCGGTGTAGCTCCTGAATTTTGACTGCCGCACCCCGGCGACGAGCCTGGTCCCGAACAACTCGGCATAGACAGAATCGATCACCTCATCGGCATCTGTCCCCGAACTGGCCAGGTGGCGTGCCAGGCGCTCAATAAAAGATCGGTACCCCCGATCAAACTGTTGCCAGGCGGGTTCGTTGCCGCGTTCGCAGGCAAGCGCCAGGTACAGATCCAGGCTCTGAAGTTCTCCGATGAATTGGCGGATTTCGTTAACGGATGGCGCCGCATCACTACTGGCGAACCCGACCAGGTACTTATCGACGGCCGCCGTAAGAGCCGCGCGGAAATCTTCCGCTGACAGGCCGAACGTTGGACAACTTTCGGCGCAGCGGGCATAGATTGAGTCCATGTCGGCCAGGCAAGCGGCAACGTTCTTCGAATACTCCGCCCCGGACGAGGGCGTGGCGCGACGCTTGGGGTTATCGATCAAAGCGCGACTATCATATTGGCAAAGAGCGTGCGCGAGCAACTTGGAAGAAACCCGGCCCGGTCGCAATCTGTAGTCTGCACACACTTGGATCGCATGTTCCATGATAGGGGCCGAGGTCTACTTCGGTTACCGACAACGCCAGGCTCGCGCGCAGGCCTCTGCCCGCGAGCGAGACGACTGCCTTCAATCTGTCTATTAATCTGGACGCGCCCTGAAAGGGTTTTTTGCTTAAGAATAAAACGGGTTGGGGTTGACGAGCAGAGCGTGAGCGCAGGCTATTTTTCTTCCCCGGGGGATGCCTTCGGCTGTAGGGCGGGTTGCTTTCGCGAGACCGTGAAGACTGTGGTGTTCTTGGTCTTCCCCTTCACTTTTACGTCGCCCAAAGGCTCTACCAGGTAATCCTCGCTCACCAGCGCGGCCGTTGGCTCGCTAATCAAAATCGGCACGCCGAATTCTTTGGTCGTAGATTCAAGCCGGGCCGAGAGGTTTACCGTGTCGCCAATCACCGTATATTCCAGACGCCGCTCAGCCCCAACCACACCGCAGGTCGCTTCGCCCGTGTGTATGCCGCATCCGATCTTAACCACCGGGCGTCCGGTGCCCTTCCAATCTTCGTTCATGCGCTCGACTGCCTCGAGCATCGCCAGGCCACAATCGACCGCCGCGCGAGCTTCTTCTTTGTCGCCACGATCTATGGGAGCGCCGAACACGATCATTAACCCATCCCCGATGTATTTATTTACATGACCGCCAAAGGATTCCACGATGGTGTTCATCCTTCCGAAATAGTCGTTGAGCCACTGCACAACGGTTTCGGAAGGAGCCGATTCGGAAAGCGTCGTAAAATTGCGAATGTCCGTAAAGATGACCGTGACCGTGCGATTCTCACCGGCCAGCGCCGCCTGCCCACGCCGCTCCCACATTTCGTTGGCCACATCGGTCGAGACAAAGCGCGAGAAAATGTCCATCATCTGCGCGCGCTCGGCTTCGGTTTCGCTGCGTAGCAGACGCTCGCGCGCGTAACGCAAGCCCAATCCTGCCGGCGTCAATATTGCCATTCCTAACCAGGCGCTCGCCAAAGGCAGGATCACTCCGTGCGCATTGAAAGCCCAGGAAGAAACTACCAGCGCCAGAACCGCGACCAGCACGACGGCGATCAATCCCCAAAGCGCACGCAGACCAAAAACGCTGAGCGCCACCAGCGACAGGGACAGCAAAACCGCCAGCGCCTGCCAAATGTAGCGCGGCCGGGTCAAAGATTTGCCGAACAACAAGGTGGCGGCCGCGGTCGCATGCAATTCGACTCCGGGCGTGCGTTTGGGAGCGTTCGGCAGACTTCTATCGAACAGGCGCGTCAGCGCCGACGGTTCATAGAAAGGAGTCGGAAACAGGTCGGGAGCATCGATGTTCGACGCGCCAATCAAAACTATGCGGTCACGAAACAGATCGTCGGGAATCTGTGTTTGCTTGGATAGAATGTCTGCAGCCGATATGCGACGAAATGCCGGCGACCGCGTGCGAAAGTCCAGTTGCAAATTGACGTCGTTTCGCAGATGAATCGCGCGCTCCCCCAGGCGCGCGTTTCCGTCAGGAGTTATTTTCAGCGACGGTGGCGTCGCACCCTCGCCGGCAAGCGCAGTCAGATGACCCTCTGCCAGGCGCGTCGCGAAACTAATCTTCACATCTTCGCCCGGACTTTCCAGAACCAGCTGTGAACTGCGGACAAACCCATCGTCATCCAGGGGAAGATCGACAAAGCCGGTGGCGTACGCGGCATCCGCAAACACCGGCAACGGTTTGAGTTCCTCAAAACCTCCAGCGGAGGTCTTCATCGCAATGACTACGTTTCCGGCTTCGGTGATGGACTTAACCAGAGCCTGGTCAGCTGCTTTGTCTTCGACCGACGCCCCGCCTTCTTCGCTCAGGAAAATATCCAGACCGATAACGCTGGCCCCACCCACGCTGGCTCGATCAATCAACCGCGCGTACAGGTCGCGCGGCCACTTTTGGATGCGTATTCGCGAAGCCTTGATAGTGGCATCGTCAATTTCAATGATGGTGATCGGTTCGGTCAGGCCGCGCTGCCTCAGCTCCTGGTGACGCGCATCGCGCAGTTGGAAAAAGAGATCCAGCGCGTGATTCTCCAGCCCCGTCGTCAGGCCATAGGGAAACGAAGCATACGAACCGCCGGAATCCCGGAGCGGCCGCATCGCCGCGGACAGGCCGGCCCACACCGCGAGCGTCAGGATTATCGCCAGGACCCAGTAGCGGCGGCGCAGCAGTATCGAGATGAATGAAGGCTTGTTGGTTGAGGACATCGTTTCGAGTGCCGGCTTCAGTCGGGTCGCTGAAGAGTACAAGAGTCCAACGTAAGTTGGTACTCTAAACCCGTCTCAATGCGAAACACTAAAGCGAGCGGTCATCATAACCGCGCCTGGAATTGGGGGCAATGCGTAGTGCGATAGAATAGTAGTCGCTTTGTATCGTCTGTCGTCGTCTTCAGTCCCAGAGGGACAAAATGTTTATAGAACTGCGGGACCATCCCGACCTTAAAAGCTCCGGAGGAGCGAAATGTCCCAGGCATTGCGCTCCTCCGGAGCTCAAGAAACTTTTTACGGCGCATGGTCTATAAACATTTGGCCGCTCTGCGGCTAGGACTTGTTAATGGCATTAATCAGAGGATACCAAAATGCGAAACCGAAAACTTGGAAACAGCAACCTGGAAGTTTCGGCCATCGGCCTCGGCTGCATGGGGATGAGCTTTGCTTACGGCGCCCCGGATGAGCGCGACGAGAGCGAGTCCATCGCCACGATTCACCGAGCCATCGAGCTCGGCGTGACGTTCTTTGACACCGCCGAGGTGTACGGGCCCTACACCAACGAAGAACTGCTGGCCCGCGCGCTTAAAGGAAGGCGCGATTCCGTGACTATCGCGACCAAGTTCGGGTTCAAGATCGAAAACGGCGCGATGGCGGGACTAAACAGCCGGCCCGAGCATGTTCGCGAGGCCGTAGATGGGTCGCTCCGCCGCCTCGCTACTGATCGCATTGATCTCCTCTATCAGCATCGCGTGGATCCCGGCGTCCCGATCGAGGACGTTGTCGGCGTCATGTCGGATTTGGTGAGCGAGGGGAAGGTCTGCTTCCTCGGCCTTTCCGAGGCCGGCGAACAGACGATTCGCCGCGCGCATGCGGTGCACCCGATCGCGGCGCTCCAAAGCGAGTACTCGTTGTGGGAGCGCAACCTTGAGCCGCGCATCATCCCGCTCTTGCGCGAGCTGGGGATCGGGCTGGTTCCGTTCGCGCCACTCGGCCGCGGCTTTCTCACGGGATCGGTGAAGCGCGCCGAGGAATATCCGGAAAGCGACTACCGCCATAATGACCCGCGCTACGTAGGCGAGAATTTCGACGCCAACATGCGCGCGGCTTCAGCCGTAAGCGAATTGGCCGCGCAGAAGGGATCGACCCCGGGACAGATCGCCCTGGCCTGGCTGCTGCACAAGGGCCCGGACATCGTGCCGATCCCCGGCACCCGGCGACGGAACCACCTCGAGGACAACGTCGGCGCGGCGTCCGTGTCGCTAGGCGCCGAAGAGTTGTCGAAGCTCGACGCGGCGCTCTCGCCCGAGAACGTGGCCGGGCCCCGTTACACCGAGAAGCAGATGGCGACAGTGGATCGCTAGGAGTTGTTCGGCGCGTAAGGCGGCAGGCTCCGACCCCACCAAACAAAAGAGGAGGCGCTTAGCCTCCCCCAGTTCGTTATAGAAATTTGGCTCCGCACAGTGGATGCTCTTCGCAACTTCTTCCACGCCGCTCCTGAGGACAGGAAGATTGATCGCGCGAAAACTCTTCGCTCAGATCCACATTACTCGTTTCGATTGTGAGCCGGCCACCCCTGGGCATGGCGTCGCTAGGTCGCCACTGAGCACCACGTTTGGTTAATGGAAACCTATGCCGGGAAACCGCGCCGTCGCAACATCTCTTGAAAGCGCGCGTCGGAGCGCATTCCGTCCCAATAGGGATCTGTTTTCAGCCAGCGTAGTCCGCGCTCACGCGCCGTAAAGCTCTTTGCCAGCCAGATAAACGCCTGCTCCTTATCACTCAATGCGGCATAGACCTGGGCCACTTTCAAGTTTGTGCCGTTGGGTGTCGATTGCATGGGCTGCTTCTTAAGTTCATCGAGTATCTTGGTCGCCTCACTACGGCGTCCGGCCATCGCATAGACCCAGGCCAGGTCGAGGTTATTGGTAGCATTGCCTTGACCGCGGGCGATGACCTTTTGCATCTCAGCAATAGCTTCTTCGTGCCTGCCCTGGTACGCGTAAATCCTCGCGAGTGCAAATCCACCAGTAAAAAAGTCGGGATGCAACTCGCCCAAGCTCTTGAATTTCTCCAGCGCGCGGTCATACTGGCGCGCGTTGAAGTAAATATTTCCCACGTTAGTCTTAAGAGCCAGGTTGAGTGGATCGCGTTCCTCAGCCATTCTTATTTCTCGAATTGCCTCCTCGTGACGACCCAACGAAGCCAGAAAAAAAGCATAGTCCCACAGGGCAATTCCGCCGCGAGATGTGTTAGGGCCAAGTTCCATCGCTCGCTGGTATTCCTTTTCTGCGCCAGTCGCGTTCCAGTCATGAGTCCAGAGCACACCTGCCAGCGCGGCGTGAGCGCCAGCGTCTGACTCGTCCAGACGAATCGCCGTTAGTGCGGCCTCTTTTGCCTTTGGGTAGTATTCAAGCGAACCAGTCACAAACTCTAACAACGCAAAAGCATCGGCCAACGCCGCATAGGCCCGCGCGTATCCTGGTTCGATCGTGATTGCCTGTTGATACGAAGCAGCACTCTTCTCGAACCATATCTTTCTCTCCGTGCGACTGTTGGCTGCCTGATTAAAGTATTCGAGTCCCCTTAGATAGGCGTCCTGCGCCTGCGAATTAATAGAATGCGCTTGTGACAGACTCGCCTGTTCCTGCAGCGTCAATTTGATCTTGATTTCGCTTGCGATGCCACGAGCTACTTCGCCCTGGAGCGAAAGAATGTCACGTAGATCACGCTCATAACTGTTGGCCCAGACATTTTGATCGGTCGAAGCGCGGTACAACTGCGTGTTGATGCGTACTTTATCGCCTGAACGCCAAACCGAGCCTACAACAATCGCATCAACGTTCAATTCGCGCGCGATTTCGGAGAGCGACTTGCGCGCGCCTTTGTATTGTATGGTCGAGCTGCGCGAGATAACCCGCAGACTGCCAATCTTTGACAGTTCAGAACTCAGCTCTTCGGTCATCCCGTCCGCGAAGTAATCCTGCGAAGCGTCACCTGATCGATTCTCCAGCGGCAACACAGCTAATGAGTTGATAGGAGGTTGAGCAGTTGCCAAATTCCAGTGGCGTTGCCGTAGATAAACGAAAGCTGCGGTAACGACAATTAATGCCAACACTGCCGCGATCCAGACATGGCGCCGTCCAACCGGTCGCGCCCGCGAATCTGTCTCGCCCTGCGCTATAGTCGGAATAGCGGGTCTTTCGCTCTCGATCCTGTTTACGCCTTCCAATTCTTTTACCGGGGCAAGGAACCTGTAGCCCCGACGAGGCACGGTCTGGATGTACTTCTCGTCCTCGTTTTGGCTGAGGGCCCTTCTCAGCAGCGAGATGTTGTGAGCAAGGTTGACTTCTTCGACAAAGGTGTCGGGCCAGAGCCTTTTCATCAACTCCTCTTTCGCGACCAGATGGCCGCTCTGCTCAACCAGCGCAATGAGAGTCTCGAAAGCCTTCGGAGTGATTGGAATGACAGTCCCGTCGCGCAGTAGCAACTGCTCTGTCACATCAACGCGAAACGGCCCGAACTCGTAAAAGTGGTGTGCCTGCCTGGAGTCCATCGTTGCAAACGCATCTTTAAGATCGATTCAAAAAGAAAGTCAAATTCCTTCAAACCGCGCAAAAGACTTCCCATATGAAGCGGAATTACTGTGCTCTCAGGTGAGCCGAGGCGGCGAAGCCGAAGACGTGGGTTACTGAAACCGGGACGATTTTAGTGCAGACCTGAGGTAGCGGCAAGAGTTAATGATCGCTCCCCGGAGAGCACTCAAAGCGCACCGAGATGCCTGCTTAATCGGCCAGACCGGCCCCAGCTCACCACTACTACGACCGACATTCTCGGCAGGAGGTTTCCATGCCACGACTGACACCCGTCGCATTACTTCTCTTTCTGTGCGCCACGATTGCTCCCGCGCAGAGTTCCCGCTCTGCCGGCTCATACTTCGAGCGCGCCATACAGCGTTACGCTCAGGGCGATCTCAACGGCGCCATCAGTGACTTCGATGTGGTCCTCATTTTTGCTCCGCGTACCGCCGCCGCCTATTCCAATCGTGGCATAGCCCGCTATGACAACGGCGATTTCAACGGGGCCATCGCCGATTTCAATCAAGCCTTGGAAATTGACCCCAACAGCGCCGAAGTCTACAACAATCGGGGCGCCGCGCGGCGAGTTAAAGGCGACCTCACGGGCGCTCTCTCTGATTACACGAAGGCCATAGAGATTAAGCCACGCTTTGCGCATACCCTCTATAATCGCGCAAACGTTCGGGATGACTTGGGCGACCGGGATGGCGCCATCAACGACTACACTGCAGCCATCAGAATCAATTCTCGTCTGGTCGAAGCTTATGAAGGCCGCGGCAATGATCGGTTAGTCAAAGGCGATGTTGATGGTGCCATGGCTGATTACGCTCAAGCAATCCGCATCAATCCGCGCCGCGCGTTCAGCTATCTGGGTCGCGGCAACAGTCGAGCGCATAAACACGATCTCGAGGGCGCGGTCGCTGATTACACCAGGGCGATAGAGCTTGATCCGAGTTTTGCTGCGGCCTACCTCAATCGCGGCCTGCTGCTATGGATTATGGAAAGAACCACTGAAGCAAAGCGTGACTTCGACCAGAGTTTGAAACTTGACTCTTCACTTAAAGGAACGCTAGAGGCGCAGATTAAGAGTGAGAAGAGAACCGCGTCGAAGCATTAGCTGGGCACGAGCCGCCAAAGATCACTAGGCGCACGCCGCGGCTAAAACTTTGGCTTGAGCATCGTCAGAGCCGCACAGGTTTCAGGAGGAAACCGGTAGGCTGCCGCCGGAGGTCGGCGACTTTAGGATTGGATCTTTGGAAGTTGATTGAACGGCGTCCACACGGCAACAGATATCGGAGAATCCATGCGTGTCCGTTTGGCGTCGTATTCACTGGCGCGTGCGATGACCTGTTGACGGAGTAAACTCAACTAACCCTGCGTGGCCAAAAAAAGGTCGGCGGACTTAACTCCAGCGACCCTCAATCCAGAAATTGGCTCCGCAGGTAGTCCCGATAAATCGGGAGAACCTACAATCCCGAGTCGTCGGGATTAACAGCTGAAGGTTTTGCCTTTAGCAATTTTGAGCGAATCCATTTGGCGGATTTCATTCGCTTGATTTGACGCTCTCGTTCCATTGCCGATGGCCGCGATTCGTGCTCCTCAGACCAGACCAGTTTCCATGGTCCGTTCTTTCGTGTGTAATGGCCGTCAATGCCGTCGGTGCGATTGTGGAACTCGAGACGTGCTGGTAAATCTTCTGTTTCGCCGATGTAGAATTTATCGCTCGGGTTTTGCAGGATTTAGACCCAACAGGAATTGGCTCCGCAGGTAGGACTCGAACCTACAACCCTTCGGTTAACAGCCGAATGCTCTGCCATTGAGCTACTGCGGAACACATCGCACGATTGGGACCAATTGGCGGACGCGAACGGAATTTATAACAAAGCGTTGTAAGCACGGTCAAGGCGCGCTTTGTCGGGAAGAACCTACAATCCCGATGCGTCGGGATTAACAGCCGAATGCTCTGCCATTGTGCTACTGCGGAATAATTGGCGGCTGCCGGAGCGTCAATTTCACACTGGCCAGGTACGGTTTTGAACAAAAGGCCGCGAGCATGGTCAAGGTGACCGTCGGAGCGCGTGCATCCTGCGTGCGGTTCGCCGGCATTTTTGCCGGGCTTGCGAGTTTCAAGCTCGAGATCTTGTGAGCGCGCTACGCGCGCTATGCGGATGGGACGTCCGCGCTCCCAGGTCTTTACTTTTTCCTTTTTACTTTTTACTTTTGCCTTATGGAAGCCCGTCAATGGAAACTCGCGCGCCGCTCGCTGCCTTATGGAGAGCGCACGCTAGTCATGGGCGTGCTCAACGTCACGCCTGACAGTTTCAGTGACGGCGGTCATTTTTTCTCCTTCGATCAGGCAATCGCCCATGCCGAACAAATGATCGGTGAAGGTGCGCACATCATCGACATCGGCGGCGAGTCGACTCGGCCAGGTTCTGAGTTTGTTTCGATAGACGAGGAGTTGCGTCGCGTCATTCCGATAATTGAGATCCTGGCGGCAAAAGCCTCTGTGCCGATCTCGATCGATACGACCAAGGCCCCGGTCGCGCGGGCGGCACTCGAAGCCGGTGCTGAAATCGTTAATGACATCTCGGCGTTGCGATTCGATCCTTTGCTTGCTGATGAAGTTGTTAGAGCCAACGCCGGACTGGTGCTGATGCATTCGCGCGGAACGCCGAAAACGATGCAGCAGTTGCCGCCGGTGGCAGACATCATTAGTGAAGTGATCGACGGCCTGCGTGAAAGTGTCACCGTCGCTCAGCAACATGGCGTCGCCACGGAAAGTATCGCCATCGATCCCGGCATCGGATTTGGCAAGACTGTCGAGCAAAATGTCGAACTAATAGCAAAGCTCAATCAGCTCGTGCATGAATTCGCTGAGTTTCCGATCATGATTGGCACATCGCGAAAATCGTTTATCGGGAAACTGCTGGACGGCGCGCCTGCCGATCAAAGGCTTTCCGGAACCATCGCGAGCACAGTCGCTTCGGTAATGAATGGAGCACACATCGTAAGAGTTCATGATGTGAAAGCGGCGGTAGAGGCAATGAGAATCGCTGATGCTATTCGAACGGTCTTCTGAGAATTAACCACCTATCTCTTTTGTATTACTACCTCGTCGTGGCTCCAGAAGGCTGGTCGTGCGATCGGTAATACTGGCGACCGGTTCAGCAAAGGTCGTGGCCTTTTCAATCACCGCTGGACCATTTGCAGGAGGCAAAGGCTGCCCGGACAATTTTTCTTTCAGTGATTTGGAATAGGTTTGGAACAGCCCCATCGCTCCCGCACCAATTGCGAGGAGGATCAGCAGCGCACCGGGTATGAGCATGGGGCGTCCTTTGATGATCATCTGAGAGAACACAACGATGATCATCGTTAGTAACACCAAACCAAACGTTGACAGCCCGGCAATGCCGCCCCAGTGCTCCAGTTTCTGCTGGCGTTGGCGCAAGCGGGCGATTTCATTGTTCTGCGCCGAAGGTTGAAGTGATTCTTGCGCGCCCAGAATCTCTGCCACCTTTTCCAGATTCATGCCACAGGACCGGCAGAATTGTTGGTCGACGTTCGCGTTAGTTCCACATCGAGGGCAATGCATGGACATGTTCTTAAAGAGTCTTCACGAAGTAATACGCGGACGCGGCGGTCGAGGTTCAAAAATGCTTTTTGCGAGTTCGCCGACCGCTGGTCCCACCGTGTCAGCAGCCCGCGCTTAGGAAAGGCCACTCTCGGCTCGCTCGTCTTTCAAAGTCAAGAAGAACTACCCTTCTCATTATGACTCGCAGTAAGCACGGATAGTTAGACCGCAACGATGATTGTCAGAGCGAGTGATAATAAGTATCCTAGCCAATCTTCAACAAGCGACTAGTCAGTTTAGAGTTCAAGCTTTAGCTTGCGACCTATATAAGAGCAACCTAAAGGTTGAACTCTGAACAAATGACAAAAACTTACGACGTTATCGTCATCGGCGGTGGCCACAATGGTCTGGTTAACGCGGCCTACCTGGCGCGGGCGGGCAAACGCGTACTGGTGCTCGAGCGCCGTTACGTACTCGGCGGCGCCGCCGTCACGGAAGAAGTCTTTCCCGGATTCAAGTTCTCTGTTTGCTCCTATGTCGTATCCCTGCTCCGTCCGGAGATCATTCGCGAACTAGATCTGCCCCGGCATGGTCTGGAGATTCTGCCGCTCGACGGTACGTTTACGCCGATGCCCAGCGGCGACTATCTCTGGCGCGTCAACGATCACTCGAAGACGCGACGCGAGATTGCGCGTCATTCCAGGCTGGACGCGGAGGCTTACGATGAATACGGCAAAGCCATGATCGAGATGGCGCACTTCGTCAAACCGATCATGAACATGACGCCGCCTGATCCGGCGTCATTGAATCCGAAAGGTTTGATGGAGCTGCTCGGCATGGGCAGACGGTTTCAGAAACTTTCGGCCGACGACAAATACAACCAGGTGCAGTTAATGACCATGAGCGCCGTCGATTTTCTCGATCAATGGTTCGAGACGGACGTTTTGAAAGCGACCATGGCGGCGTCGGGGATCATTGGCACGTTTTTGGGAGTGCGCTCGCCGGGCACGGCATACGTGCTGCTGCATCATTACATGGGCGAGATCGACGGCGCGTTCAGATCCTGGGGACTGTCTCGCGGCGGAACCGGCGCAATCTCAAACGCGATCGCCGATGCGGCGCGTGAAGCCGGCGCCGAGATCCGCACGGAAGCGCCAATCTCAAAGATCATTCTGAAGCAGGGTGAAGCCAAAGGCGTGGTGCTGGAGAACGGCGACGAGATTCATGCCGACATTATCTCCTCGAGTGTCGATCCGCGTCTGACCTTTATCAAGATGGTGGGCGCCGAACACCTACCGGAAGATTTTGTCGATGACATCAACCGCTACAAGTTTCGCGGCTCTTCCGGCAAAGTAAATCTGGCGCTGGACGCGCTGCCGGATTTCAAATGCATGCCGGGGCCGGGACCACACCTGCGCGGCGCAGTTTCGATCTCGCCGAGCGTGGAATACATGGAGCGCGCCTATGACGACGCCAAGTATGGACGCTACTCGCGTCGTCCATACATCGACATGGTTATCCCGACGCTCACTGATCCATCAATAGCTCCGCCGGGCAAACATGTCATGTCGTGCTTTGTGCAGTACGCGCCGTATAACTTGAAAGAAGGAAACTGGGACGACCAGCGCGAGGAGTTCGGTGACACCGTCATCGAGACCATCGCCGAACACGCACCTAACATCAAGGACATCATCCTTCATCGCCAGGTTTTGACGCCGCTCGATCTGGAGCGCGAGTTTGGTTTGTCTGAGGGGAATATCTTTCAGGGCGAGCTGACGCTGGAACAACTTTTCTTTTTGCGGCCGGCGCCGGGTTGGGCCCAGTATCGTTCCCCGATTCGTAATCTTTACATGTGCGGATCGGCGACGCATCCCGGCGGCGGCATCATGGGCGCGAGCGGCCGGAACTCGGCAATGGAGATTTTGAAGGAAAGTTGT
>Ga0207646_10006104_pt1 | contig 12546 bp, 10 predicted proteins | sample KBSK5502metaG_FD_184343 | JGI IMG/M metagenome (GOLD analysis project Ga0207646, IMG submission 184343) | Corn, switchgrass and miscanthus rhizosphere microbial communities from Kellogg Biological Station, Michigan, USA - KBS K5-50-2 metaG... | ecosystem: Host-associated > Plants > Roots >...
CGGGCGTCGCGGTTGGAGGGGTGCTCGGTATCGGCGTGGCGGGGGAGGTGCTGCCCGCCTGGGTGGCAAGTGGGGTTGGGGTGCCCGGCCCTGGCTCAGCGGTCGAGCAAGCGCCGATGCCGATCGTCATCAGGATCAGGCCGGCCGCCAACGCACGTCGTGGCGGGCGCGCAGCGGCAAGGACGTGTGTCGGCATGGGCCCGGACAGGATAGCAGCCGCTCACCTGGGTCAACCGGCGCATCCTCTCGACCGGCCGGAGCCCCCGGATCGGTCAGGCCGCTCCTGCGATGGCAGACGGGTCCGTTCGCCGCCGGCGAGCACGGATGGGCTGCGGATGCGGTTCGACAACCGTCTGGAGGGCCTCCGTCACTTCTCCTCGCAGTCCGGGGTACGAGGCCTTGACCTCGGACACCGCGTCACCCCGACTCCTGCGGTGAGCGGCCGCGCCCGCCCGCGCGAGCTCGTCGTAGGCGTTGGCAGCGCTGACCACCTCGGCGGCCAGCGACGTCGAATCACGCACCCGCCTCCGCGGGCGGCCCTCGGCAAGCTGGCGAACCCTGGCAATCACCTCGCCGACCTCGCGCAGGGAACGCACGCCTCCCAGCTGTGTGCGCCCGATCTCCTTCACCTCGTGGAGACGCGCGGCCAGCTCTATCACTTCTCGCTCCTCCGGGGTGCAGCCGAGGCGCCCGGCCATGTCGGCCGCCAGGCGACCAACGCGGTCCGCGTGCCGGCTCACGGTCTTTCCGGGATCGAGCGCCTGGACTACCGTCAGCAGCATGCTGCGGGTCGTGTCGTCGGACTGAGCGTCCCCGGCGCCGCCAAGACGGGCCGCCTTCTCGACGAGATGCTCGACCACGCCGGCCTCTTCGGGATGCATGAGGGCGGCGCGCGCCAACTGGTCCAGCGTCCCGCGCAGGTCTCGCATCTCGCTCGGTACGTCGGCGAAACATACGACGCGGTTCTCGCCGGAGCGCTTGCCGTGGTACAGGGCGGTGTCGGCGGCGGAGATGAGCGCGTTCTTGTCGCGGGCGTCCGCCGGGAAGGCCGCCGCTCCCACGGTGATGGTCACCGGCGTAGCCTCCGAGGCGCTCAATCGAGCAACGGCACGACGGATGCGGTCGCCCACCACCGCGGCTTCGGCGGCGTCCACGTCATTGAGCACGAGCGCGAGCTCGTCGCCTCCATAGCGAAAGACGCGGTCGCCCGTGCGCGCCGCGCTGGCGATGGCGGTCCCGATGGCGTGTAGCAGGGCGTCGCCTGCCGGATGACCAAGCTGGTCGTTGTAGTCCTTGAAGCGGTCGAGGTCCATCATGAGCAGGCCGATGCGCGGCGGGTTCGGCGCGTCCGGGTCTGCGTTCTCGAGCAGCTCCGAGAGATAGCGCTGGAACGATCCATGGTTGCCCAGTCCGGTGAGGGCATCGGTCTCGGCCCGGATGCTCACCGCTTGGTGAGCCTCGGCGTTGCGAAGCGCGATGGAGGCCTGTCCCGCGAAGAGCTTGATCAGCTCGAAGTCGGTCTCGGAGAAGTAGGCCTCTTCGCGACCGATGCGCCCGATATTCATCGAACCGATGGCCTCGCCGTCGTTGATGAGCGGGACCACGCAGAGCGCCTCCGGGTCGGGGGGCGTGCCCGGGATCTGGAGAGCCCGCGGGTCATTGAGCGCGTCGTTGGCCAGCACCGGCTCACCGTGATCGAGCGCCCAGCCCATCAGCCCGCGCCCGAAGGGAATGATGTAGCGCGCCACCTCGGCGGCGTGCCGCTCGCGAGTGAGGACCGGAACGAAGATCCGCTTCACATGGTCGGCCCGGTAGATCGACAGGTTGTCGTAGGTCACCACCGAGCGCAGCCCGTCGGCGATCAGCTCGAGGACGTTGGCCTGGTCGAAGGTCGAGAGCAGCTTCTCGTTGATCTCCAGTAGCCGGCGTTGCGACTGCAGCTGCCGAGCCAGCTCACTAGACTGGACCTCGAGGCGCTCGTAGGAACGGGCATTCGCCATGGCCTGCGCCGCATACCCGGCGAATATCGACATCGTCGCGAGGTCATCGGTGCTGAACTGGTTGGTGCCCAGCTTGGAGAGCGTCACCACGCCAACCGCGCGTCCCTCGTACAGCATCGGCACCACTAGCATGGATTCGTCGATGTCGTCCGTCCCTTCGATGGTGTAGCTGCGGTCGTCCGCGAGGGCGTCGTTGATAAGGAGCGGCTCGGCGGTCTGAGCCACGATGCCGGTGAAGGAGCCGGGTCCGATGTCGACTCGCAGGCGGTCGCGGAAGTCGCCCTCGCCCAGGAGACGATCGGTGTACGCGATCGGCTCACAGGTCCCCTTCTCCCAGTCGACGGTATAGATGCGGATGTCGTGATACTCCGCGAGCGTGCTCGCCTCCGCCACGATCGCCTCAGCGATGGCCTGCACGTCGGTCAGCCGGTTCAGCCGCGACGACAGATCCTGGATCGAGCGCATCCGGGCGGCCTGCTCGGCGACGGAGCGATACAGCCGCGCGTTGCTGATCGCAACGGCGGCCTGGTTGGCGAAGGACTGGACGAGGGTGAGCTCCTCCTCCGGCCATTCCCGGTCGCGCGTGTGATAGAGGCCGATAACACCCACGGCGCGCTCGTGGCTGACGAGCGGGACCAGGCACGCCGTCTCGATGCCCTCCGCTGCATAGGTGCCTTGCATCTCGCCCGCGGCCAGGTCGCTGCCGGCCTGGTGAACGACGAAGGTGCGGCGCTCCCGCACCGCGCGCACCCCCACGGAGGAGCTCTCCAGGTTGAGCGCCCGGACGCGGGCCTGGAATGCATCCCCGATGCCGCGCGACGCGGCCAGCTGGAAGGGGTTGCTGCCGTCCACGACAAGCCAGAGCCCCGCCTTGTCCGCCTCGAAGAGGGCGCGGGTGCGATCGACGATGTCGTCGAGCACCGCCGCGAGATCGAGCTGGCCGGTGAGCTCCTGGGTCACGGCGCGCAGCGCCCGCGAACGGGTCACCTCGCGCCGTGCGCGCGACAGGAGACGGGCGTTGTGCACGGCGACTCCCAGCGCGCCCGCCACGGTACTCAGGAAAGGCAGCTGGGAGCGATGCAGGTTCGCACCCGAGGGATCCGCTACGACGAGCAGCCCAATTGCTTCGCCGGCAGCACGCAGGACGAGGCGCACCTCGGTGACGAGTCCGTCCTGGGCGGTCGGCGCGGCCTCCGCCTCGCGCATGGCAGCCTCCAAGATCGTCGTCGGCGGCGCGATGTGGTAGCCCGCGTGAGTCTCGAGACGAAGCATGCCGCGGGCGGCCAGGTAGATGGCAATCTGCGGGTACCCCAGCTGCGTTCGCAGCGCATCGATTGCCACGCGGCAGACTGCCACGGGGTTGGGTCCGCCGGCTCCCTGCGCGAGGCGCCCCAGAACCGTCAGCTCATGGTCCCGGCGTGAGGGATCCGCGCTGGCGACCGGATCCTCGCTGACGGCCCCCTCGGCCAGAAGCCGTTCTACGTCCCCGCGCCGGAAGCGCCGGTCGCCGCGCGCGTTGATGCGGTAGGCGGGCAGCCGGCCGGAGTCGGTCCAGGTGCGAACGGTGTTCGGGTGCACGCCGAGCAGAGTCGCAGCCTGGGCAACACTGATGAGCGCCCTCTCCTCGGTGTCTCGGGTTCTTGACTGGCTGGGCACGGTCTACGCCTGGGGCTCCCTGGCCGTTCGCGCGGTTCCGTCAAGCCAAATGGAGCTTCTGTTAGGAACCGTGTATCGGATGCTAGAAGTGGGAACAGACGAGCTCGATGGTTCGTTCGTACCGCTCCGCCCCGGTACCCGCGATGAGGCAGGCCCGTCAGCGGCCGGCGGTCCAGACCGCCAGCGCCGCCAGCAGCCCTCCGACCAGGAGGACGCCACCGAGTGCGAGCAGGCCGATCGCAAAGGCAAGCTGCCGCCGGTGCTGGCCGCCTAGCAGCCGCATGGCCGCATCGAGCTCGAGCGAGGAGATGATGAATCCGCCGACGGGGGGTTCGAGGCTCGCACCGTGGCTTCCGTCGGCGCGCACGCGGGCAAGGACGAGGAGCCGGTCCACCTCGGAGATCGTGCGGGTCTCCGCTCGCGCAGCAACGGGCTGACCATCTTCCTGTGCCACGCGCGCCACGCCGGGCGCCAGCGCGTCCCCGAGCTCATCCGGCCGGCCTTCCCAGACGAGAGGGATCGTGATCAGTGGCTCAGCTGCCTCGGCAGGATCCACGGACATCGAGCCCGCGTGGTCCCAGAGCTCGAAGGAACGCGACTCTCGCAGACGCTCGATCGTGCGCCATCGGCCGCCCGCCGACTGGACTTCGACGTCGCGGTGGTACGCGACCAGCCGCTCCCCGTCGGGGGCAATGAGGGGATCCTGGCATCGGATGCGGCCGCTGACGCGCAAGGGTCGGGAGGGGTTTGTGGTGAGCCGTGACGCCTCGCCGACAGGAATCTGGCGCGCACCCGCGAGACGCCTGCCGATGGTCAGGTTCGCTCCGATTCCCCGCATCCAGCCCGCTGCGACCATGAGGAGCGTCGCCCCTACCAGCGCGCAGCCAAGCAGGAAGAGGGTCAACGGGGGCATCGGGCCTGAGTCTATCGCGGTAACCGGACGGTAAGGGGTCCTCGGCTAGGGTGACCTCCGACGAGCGCGGACTGCCGGGTCCGCTCGCCGAAGCAGGGAGGGCGCGGACGCCAACGAGAGCTCCGTCATCGGTCGCAGTCATCACGTACCCGAACGGAGGTCTCCGATGTCCGTCAGGCATCGATCCGCCAATGGCGGCCGCACACGCCTTCGCGCCGCCGTTCCGATTCTCATCATCATGTCTCTCGCCTCCCTCAGCGGCGCGCAGACCGCGAACGCGGATCCGCCGCCGCCCGCCCAGACCATAACCGCCGACCAGGCACGCGGTTCCCGGTCTGCAGTCGGCGTCGTCAGGCACGCGGAGCGCGGCGGCGAGGTTCTGGAGCTGCAGTTGCCGCCTCCCAGGATCTCGACCAGCGCGCTTCCTGCGAGCGAGCAGGGACGCCGGGCCGCCGCTCGCTTCCTCGACAGCGCATCCAACGGAGCCATCGCGATCGCCGACGGCGTGGGCGATTCGGAGGCGGGCCTCCTCCTGACCTTCCCGGACGGTTCCCAGGCCCGCACCGCTCTTGCCGGCGTGGCCGGCGCCTCCTTCGCTGCCGATGGGTCGTGGCTGGCTTCTGTGGACGCTGCCGGGCGGCTGTGGCGCATCGAGGCGAAGACGGGCTCGGCCTCACAGCTCGCATCTGGCCCGTACACGGGCTCCATCCACTTCACGCGCTCCGGCGACCTGCTCCTGGTGGAAGCGGCCTCGATCGAGGCGCCTTTCCCCGCCGTCGTGGTGCGGTTCAGTCCCGAAAGCCGGCGCGCGGTCGTGGTCGATCACGAGGAGGGCTTCGTGTTCTCTGCCTTTGAGCTGCCAGATGCCTCTGTCGCCGTGACTGCCCATGTGTTCGGCGGCGGCGTCGAGGTCCGTCGCGTGACCAACGGCTCCTCTGCGCGTCTCGCCAGCCTCGATCCCCGCGCGATCGATGCCTCGCTTAGCGACGATGGGTCGCGCATCGCGTACACGGTCGGTGGCACGGTGTTCCTGCACCACGTGGCGAGCGGATCGACCGATCGCCTTGGGCCGGGCGAGATGCCGCGCGTGGCCCATGACGGCAGCTCCTTGCTCGTCTTGCGTGACGGCCAAACCGCGCTGCTTGCGGCCGATGGCACCGAGCTCGACCGGTTCTCGACCGCCGCCGTTGCTTGGGCGAGCTGCGAAGGGGGGTGCCAGCCATGATCGGGCGCGCCTGCATTGGCCTGTCATTCGCGCTGGCCGTCTGGTTGGGCAGTGCCGGCCGCGCGTTGGCGACCGATGACTACACCCTGCCCTTCTACGACCCGTCGATATCGCTCTCCTATGGTGTGGATCGCGATCCGCGACCCTGCTATCAGCGCGACTGGGCGAACGTGCTGTGGGCGGACTGCAACCTGCACTACGGACGCGTCTACGACGGGCACACCGGGATGGACTATCCGATGCCGCTGCTCAGCCCCGTCGCCGCGTCGCGTGACGGAACGGTGATCGACCTGTTCGAGGGGTTCGGCACCGAGCAGTTCGGCATCAACGGGAACTACGTGCTCCTGTCGCACGCCGACGGACGACGGACTCTCTACTACCACCTCGCCCAGAACGGCGCATACGCGTCGGTTGGCAAGACGGTGTTGGCCGGTCAGTGGATCGGCGCGTCCGGCTGCAGCGGGCAATGCTACGGGGCCCACCTTCACTTTGAGATGCGCGCCGTGGTCGGCGGCCGCTGGGCTCCTGTGGATCCCTTATACGAGCAGCGCTTCACCACGAACCCGGGCCGAGTCCCGTTCCTGGCCGCGTACCTTCGCGAGTCGAACAGCGGCACGGAGGTCATCAAGCGCTACACCACCATCACCCATTGGGTTGAGTTCGTGAACGCCGGCGGTCGCACGTGGCGGAACAACATCGGCGTCGGACGGGTGCTGCTCGGTACCTGGAACCCTCCGACCCGCAACAGCGCCTTCAGCGCGATCGATTGGCCGTCGAGCTGGGTTGCGACCAACGTCGATCAGAGCTCGGTTCCGCCGGGCAAGGTCGGCCGATTCACGTTCGGGTTGCACGCGGAGAGTCCGCCCGGAACCTACGACGAACCGTTCAACCTCCTGGCGAACTCCATGCGCTGGTTCGACTGGGCGCGGCTCAGCTCGTTCCACGTCCCGATCATGGTGATGATCAACACCCGGTTCGACGATCCTCCGGCATGAAACGGATCGGGCGCGGCGCGGCGTTTCTCCTGCTTGCGATGGCCGCCGTCGGCTGCGGAATGCACAGAGATGCCGCCATCTCGCCAAGCGCTGCGTCGAGCCCGATCCTCTCCAATCCCCCGCCGCCGAGCGCGACTGCGACTGATGGGCCGACTCCATCGGAATTCGTGCCGACACTCCCTCCAGACCTTCCTGTCATGCCCGATGCGCAGCCTGGCCGCCTGCCTGACGACGCTAGCGTCGTCGCCCGTTGGACAGCGCCGGTGTTCGGCAGCGCAGCCTATGACTTCTACCTTCAGGCGCTCCCGGATGCCGGCTTCACGATCGTCGGGAGCTACCCATCGGAACGAGCCGCGCTCATCCGATTCCGCGATGCGAGTGGGAGGATCTGGCAGCTGCTCGCGGAGCTCGTGGGTGATCGGACCCAGATCACCGTCCAGGCGGATCGTCCTTAGCGACCGCGACCACTCGAGCACCCGCGGCGCGGGCCAGGCGGTCGGGAGCCGCGGAAAAGACCGTGTCCGGGAGGCCGGCGGCGGCCCAAACCACCTCATGCCGCAGCAGGCCCTCGTCGATGAGGACCGGCAGCGGGCGCACGTGCCCGAGCGGCGGAATGCCGCCGATCGAGAAGCCAGTCGCCTCTCGGGCCTCGTTGGCGGTGGCTCGCCGGATCGGCGGCTTCGGCCGGCTTCCAGTGACTTCCAGGGCGGCCGAGAGCCGATCCGGATCGGCCCGATCTGCGCCGGAGACCAACACCAGCACCGGCCGGTCGCCGGCGACGAAGTCGAGCGACTTCACGATCTGGCTCACGTCGCAGCCAACCGCCCGCGCGGCGTCCGCGGCCGTGCGTGTCCCTCCGGGAAGCGCCTGAGCTCGATCTGCAGCCCACCTTCCCTGGCTGCGCCGAGCACTCTCGCGACGTTCGGAGGCCAACCCGAAGGGTCGGACCGGTCGCCATCGGTCATGGTTGGATCATCCCACGCGTGCTAGGCTGCCCGGTACAGCTCAAGAGCGACAGGGGAGCGCGACAGCGCTGAGAGTGCGGGCAACCGCAGACCCTCGAACCTGATCTGGGTCATGCCAGCGAAGGGAGTCGGCGACCACCTTCGCGGCGCACTCATGTGGGTGCGCCGTTCGTCGTTCTCATGAGCCGATGGAGCGCTCGACGCGGGTGCGTCGGCGCTGGAAGGAGCGACGCCGGGCATGCTGGCCGTGGTTGTAGCCGATGGTGAGCCTGCGCCCGAGGACGCGGACGTCGCCCGCGGCGCCGGTCTCGTCATCGCAGCCGATGGTGGGGCACGCTGGCTCGAAGGGCAGGGAGTCCAGCCGCATCTCGTAGTGGGCGACCTGGACTCGCTCGATGAGCCGACGATTGAGCGCCTGCGCGAGTCCGGAACGCGTCTCAGCCGTCATCCGGCCGAGAAGGATGCCTCCGACACGGAGCTCGCCCTCGGGGCCGCCGTCACGGAGGGCGCGGACCGGATTGTGGTGCTCGGGGCCTTCGGCGGCAGCCGGTTCGACCACGAGCTTGCCAACGTGCTGCTTCTGGTCGATCCGGCGTTCGCTGACGTTGATATCCGGCTGCAACGGGGTCCCACGCAGTTGCGGGCCATCGGCGGGGCAAGCAGCCTGACGATCGAGGTCGGAGCCGGCGGGACGGTCACGCTCCTTCCGGTCGGCGCCGACGCGGTCGGTGTCACGACCCATGGTCTGAGGTACGCGCTCGACGACGAAACGTTGGTGATGGGCCGCTCTCGCGGCCTGTCGAATGTCGTCGTCAAAGAGCCGGCATTGGTCTCGATGCGGGCGGGATCGCTCCTCGTCATCGAAATCGGCAACAGGAAAGAAGGAGAGTCATGACGGAGATGAGCCAGCCGGCTGGTTGGCGGACGGTCGACATCGTGGTCGCGGCGGTGATCGCCGTGGCCTTTGGGGTCGTCTTCTGGGCCTGGAACGTGCTGACCGTGCCGCTCTTCTCGGGGCAGGTCAACCCGCTGGCCTACCTCGTCTCGGGTGTCTGGCTGGTTCCGGGCGTGCTGGCCATGCTGGTGATCCGCAAGCCCGGGGCCGCGCTCTTCGCGGAGGTTGTGGCCGCCGTCGTGTCGGCACTGCTCGGATCGACGTGGGGACTTGACACCGTCCTTTCTGGGGCCGTGCAGGGGGCGGGCGCCGAGCTGGTCTTCGCCGTCTTCTTCTACCGGTCCTTCGGAGTACCGGTGGCGCTCCTCGGCGGGGCCGGAGCGGCCATCGGCGAATGGCTCCACGACATGCCGATCTACTACGCGCAGACCGCCTTCAGCGTCCAGCTCGCGTACGGATTCTTCATGCTGATCAGTGCGATGGCGATCGCAGGCTTCGGCTCGTGGATCCTGGTTCGAGCGCTCGCCCAGACGGGGGTCCTGGCGCCGTTCCCCTCGGGGCGTTCGCAGCGACCCATCTGACGCTACCCTCAGCCGCGTGACGCTCGCCGCGGATGCTGCCCCGCGCCCCGCCCAAATCGACGCGAGCGGGTGGGGCTGGCGGCACGCCGGTCGCAGCTCATGGGCGCTGCGCGATGTCGACATGCATGCGGATCCCGGTGAGCGCATCCTGCTGCTCGGTCCATCCGGCGCCGGCAAGTCCACGCTGCTCCTCGGCCTGGCTGGCCTGCTGACGGCCACCGGCGGCGCCGAGTCGCGCGGGCGCCTGCTGCTGGACGGTCGCCCGCCGGTGGAGGCGCGCGACCGGGTCGCCATCGTCTTCCAGGACCCCGACTCACAGCTGGTTATGGGGCGGGCGGGAGATGACGTCGCGTTCGGCCTGGAGAACCGATGCGTCCCCACCGGGGCGATCTGGCCGCGCGTGGACGCCGCCCTGGACGCGGTGGGCTTTCCCTATGGACGCGATAGACCGACGACGCGCCTGTCGGGTGGCGAACAGCAACGCCTCGCGATCGCCGGGATGCTGGCTCTGCGACCTGGCCTCATCCTGCTCGACGAGCCAACGGCAAACCTCGATCCTCAGGGCTCCGGCCTGGTCGTGGACCTGCTGCGCCGCATCATCGAGCGCAACGGGCCGACGATGGTTCTCGTCGAGCACCGGCTCGAAGAGGTCCTGCCCCTCGTCACCCGCGTGGTCGCCTTGAGCTCGAACGGCGAGCTGATGGCCGATGGAGACCCGAACTGGGTCTTCAGCCGGTACGCGGAGCAGCTCGAGCGATCCGGGGTCTGGCTGCCGGGTCACCGAGCACCTCCCCAACCCACCCGTCCCCGCCCGCCGACCAACACAATGGTCTTTGGAGAACGTGTCGGCTTCTCGTACCCCGGCGAGCAGGTCCCGGCGGTCGGGCCGGTCGAGGTACATGTCCGCTCGAGCGAGGCGCTGGCCGTGGTCGGTCCCAATGGTGCGGGCAAGTCGACGCTCGCGCTGATGCTCGCGGGTCTGCTGAGACCGACCAACGGCGAGGTGCTCTCGGGCGAGGCGTTGGCTGCGGGACGAGGTCACGAGGCGATCTGGCGTTGGCGGGCGCGAGACCTCACCGGACGAATCGGGATGGTCTTCCAGGAGCCGGAAGATCAGTTCCTGACCGGCAGCGTGCGCGACGAGCTGGCGCTGGGCCCCAAGCGTCTGGGCCTTCCAGATCTGGAGATCAAGAACCGGGTTGGCGAGCTGCTGGATCGCCTGCACCTCGCGCACCTGGCCGCGGCCAATCCCTTCACGCTGTCGGGAGGCGAGCAGCGTCGCCTCTCGGTGGCGACCGCCCTGGCGACCGCGCCATCGGTCCTTATGCTCGACGAGCCAACCTTCGGCCAGGACTCGCGCACCTGGGAGGAGCTGCTGGCGCTGCTCGCGGCGCTGCGTGACGCGGGACGCGCTATCTGTTTCGCGACGCACGATCGCGACTTCGCACGGGCCCTCGCAGATAGAACCCTGCACCTCCGACTACCACAGGGCGAGGCGGCGCCACGGTGAGAATCGAGATCGCACTGCTCGGCGACCCTGGCGCTCCCTTGGCGCGGCGCCATCCGCTCGCCAAGCTCGGGGCAGCCGCGTTGCTGATGCTGGCGCTCTTCTTCGCGGTGGACGTCGTGACTCCGCTGATCCTGCTTGCCGTCCTGATTGCCGCCGTGCCGGTCAGCGGATTGAGACCGGTGACGCTCCTGCGCCGCGCCGCACCCCTGCTCATTGCGGGCCTGGCGATCGCGGTCCTGAACACCCTGTTTGCGCCGCACCAGCTGGGACCAGCAGTGCGAATCGGGCCACTGGCGCTTGGCCTCACGACCGCCCTGGAGGGTTTGGCCGTGGGCCTGCGCATCGTGGGCATCGCGCTGGCCGGCGTGCTGGCGCTGGCGACCATCGAACCAACCGACCTGGCCGACGCCCTGGTGCAGCACCTGCATGCGCCGCCGCGCTTCGCGCTCGGAGCGCTGGCCGCGGTCCGCATGCTGCCGGTTCTTGCGGACGAATGGCGGCTCATTGGCCTGGCGCGACGAGCGCGCGGGATGGAGGCCGGGCGGAATCCCCTGGCCGCCACCGGGCTCGCCGCCGGCCGGTTATTCGCGCTGCTGGTTGCAGCAATCAGGCGCGGTACGCGCCTGGCATTGGCGATGGACGCGCGGGGCTTCGGCGGGCGGCCGTGTCGAACGGTTGCCCGTCCCCGCGAGGTCGGCCGCGCCGACTGGCTGCTCATGGGAGGGGCGCTGCTGGCGGGCCTGGCCGCGACCGGGCTGAGCCTGGTGCTTGGCAGCTATCGGCTCCTGTTCGGCTGACGACGAAGGCCAATACCTGGTGGACTCAGCCGAGCCCGCCCTGGAACGGGGCCAGCCAGGTCGCCTCGTGCGCGGTTCCGACGTAGCGCTGCGGGTCGAATGAATCCAGAGGCAGGGTCCGCGCGGAGCCCGTCGTGATCAGCTCGGAGACGAGGAGTGCGAGGATCGGCGAATAGGGGAGGCCGTGTCCGGTGAGGCCACAGATGAGGTATGCCCCCGGGAGCGGGGTGCCGCCCGAGGCCGGCAGCGGCCCGGCCATGGGCACCTCGAGCGAGGCGAAGTCGAGCAGGCCGGCCCAAACGCGGATGACGCGAGCATCCCGCAACGAGGGGTGGAACCGGCCCAACAGGCGGGCAAGGTGGGGTGCGATCTCGCTGCGAGCGGCCATCGAATAGGAACCGATCCCCATCCCCTCATCGGCTGCGGCGTGCCCACCGATCAGCAGCTCCCCGGTCGGCTCCTGGCGCCAGTACTCGTTGCAATGGTTGGTCTCGAAGCCCTGCGTGAGAACCCGCGGCAGGCGTTCCGTAACCATCACGTGCTCGCGGATGGGCGCGAGGTTCGCGGCGATGGACGGGACCAACGCAGGGGTCCAGGCGTTCGTCGCCAGCAGGACCACGCCGGCCTGCACCGTCCCGTGCGAAGTCTGGAGACCCCACACGCGACCGCTCCTCGCCACAACGCGCTCCACGCGAACCCCGCGCACCGTCCGCGCTCCCACGCGGTGCGCGGCCTCGAGCAAGCCATACACCAGCTTGAAAGGGTTGAGCTGTCCATCACCCGGCGTCCACTTCGCGCCGCGTACCTGTCGAATGTCGAGTGCCGGGGCCATTGCCCTCAGGTCGTCGGTCGCCAGAATTTCCACCGGCAGGCCCTCCGCCCGCTGCGTCTCGGCCATCACGTGGGCATCGGCCTCCTGGCGTTCATCGGTGAGCAAGTCGAGCGAGCCGCAGCGCTCCCATTCGATCCCGCCGGGCAGCTCGTCGTGGATGCCCTCCAGCAGGTCCAA
>Ga0207646_10006106_pt1 | contig 12545 bp, 8 predicted proteins | sample KBSK5502metaG_FD_184343 | JGI IMG/M metagenome (GOLD analysis project Ga0207646, IMG submission 184343) | Corn, switchgrass and miscanthus rhizosphere microbial communities from Kellogg Biological Station, Michigan, USA - KBS K5-50-2 metaG... | ecosystem: Host-associated > Plants > Roots >...
CGCCTCCCGCGCCAAGACCATCGAAGCCGCCACGGGGCTGATGAACCTCACCATGGTCCCGATGTGGGTCTTCTCGGGGATCTTCTTCTCCTCGACCCGCTTTCCCGCGGTGGCGCAGCCCTTCGTGCAGGCGCTGCCGCTCACCGCGGTCAACAACGCCCTCCGCGCCAACATGCTCGAGGGCGCCAGCCTCGCCCAGGTCGCCCCCGAGCTCGCCATCGTCGCCGTATGGCTGCTGCTCTGCTTTGCGATTGCCGTGCGGATCTTCCGGTGGCAATGAGCCGCGGCCTGGCGCTCGCCTCGCTCATCGCCGGGCTGCCCGTTACGCTCGGCGCGCAGAGCCCGCGCTTCGAAGTGACCATACCCCCCGCCGTCCATGCCGGACCGCTCACCGGCCGCCTGGTCCTGGTCCTGGCGCGTCGCGGCGATCCGGAGCCGCGCCTCACGATTTCGCCCTCGGGACCCGCGCTGCTCGCGATCGACCTGGAGCAGCTCCCGGCCGGACGCACTGCCGTGCTGGACAGCACCGCGCTCGGCTATCCCGTTGCCCTCGGCCAGCTGCCGCCGGGCGAGTATTTCGCGCAGGCCGTGCTCAACGTCTACGAGGAGCTGCACCGCGCGGACGGGCACCGTATCTGGGTGCATTTCAATGACGGCAGCCAGGAGCCCTTTCAGGTGGCCGCGGGCAACCTGTACAGCGAGGTCGTGCCCGTGCAGCTCGGCGGGGGCAGCACCGTGCGCCTGACGCTGAGCCATGTCGTGCCGGTGCAGGAACGGCCGCGCGATACCGAGTGGGTCAAGCACCTCAGCATCCAGAGCGCCAAGCTCACCGCGTTCTGGGGGCGGCCCGTGTTCGTCCACGCCACCGTGCTGCTGCCCAAAGGCTACGCCGAGCACGCCGAGGTCCGCTATCCGAGCGTCTACACCCTGGGACACAACGTGCCGTTCTCGTTCAGCACCGACTCGGCCCGGGCGCGCGGGTTAGGCACGCTCAACGCCGTGACCGGCCTCGAGACCGGCTTCGATTTCTTCCGGGCGTGGAGCGCCGCCGGCTTCCCGCGCTTTGTCGCCATCAGCTTCGAGCAGCAGACGCCCTACTTCCCCGATTCCTACTCGGTGAACTCCGCCAACAACGGCCCCTACGGCGATGCGATCCTCACCGAGGTGATTCCCGCGCTCGAGCAGCAGTTCCGGATCATCGCCAGGCCCTACGCCCGTTTACTCGAGGGCGCCTCGACCGGCGGCTGGCAAACGCTCGGCTTGATGCTCCAGCACCCCGATGATTTCGGCGGCGCCTGGGTGCTGCAACCCGATCCCATCGATTTTCGCCGCGATCAGCTGGTCAACATCTACGATGACTCGAGCGCATTCGTCCTCGCCACCGGGCCGTTTACGGGGGCGGAGCGCCCCTTTCGCCGCACCACGCAGGGACAGGTCGTGTGGACCGAGCGCCAGCTCAGCCGCTTTGAGGAAGTGCTGGGGACCCGGGGCCGCTCCGGCTATCAGCTGGAGGGCTGGGAGGCGGTGTATGGACCGGTCGATTCTGCGGGTTACCCGAAGCCGCTCTGGAACAAGCTGACGGGGGTGATTGATAAGGAAGTCGCCTCGTACTGGCGCGAGCACGGTTTTGACCTTCGGGACTACGCCCAGCGCAACTGGAAGACGCTCGGTGCCAAGCTCGCCGGCAAACTGCATTTCTTCGCCGGCGACATGGACGACTTCTACCTCAACCTCGCTGTCTATCAGTTCGAGGAATTCCTCAAGAGCACGGCCGACCCACGCTCCGATGCCGAGTTCACCTATGGCCGGCCCATGAAGGGGCATTCCTGGCACGCCTATCCCTGGGCCGAGCTGGTGCGGCGGATGGGGGAGCACGTGAAGCAGCACGCCCCGCCCGGCGAGAGTTCCGCCTGGTGGCACTGACCTCTAGCTCTGACCTCTCACCTCTCACCTCTCACCCTCTCACTTCCATGACCAGTGACCTCCGCCTGCTCAAGGTCTACGCCCTCATCATGACCCTGTTCGCGGGAACCCTCTCGATTGCGGCGTTTCGTCAGGCGGCTCAGAAGACGAAGTTCACCGAGATCGACGTCGAGCGCATCAACATCGTCGAGCCCGACGGCAAGCTCCGCATGGTGATCTCCAACCGGCCCCGCTCGATCGGGCCGATCTACAAAGGCAAGCCCTTCGGCTACGCGGGGGGAACCCGGCCCGGGATCATCTTCTTCAACGACGAGGGCACCGAGAACGGCGGCTTGACCTTTACAGGGCGGCGCCGCGACGACGGGAGTTACAGCTCGTCGGTGGGCATGTCGTTCGATCAGTTCAATCAGGACGAGACGCTGACCTTGCGCTACAGCGACGAGAACGGGCGCAAGACCACCGGCATCAACATCGCCGAGCGCGACGAGCGCGATATCTACGACCTGATCGTGCAGCGTGACTCGATCAACAAGATCGCCGACAGTGTAACCCGCACGGCGGCGCTGCAGCGGCTCTTTGGCCCGCGCAACGGCGTGCCCCTCGCGGCCAGCCGTGTCTACCTCGGCCGCGATCGCTCTCGCTCGGCGGTGCTCAATCTGTCCGACCCGAGCGGCAGGACTCGGCTCCGGCTCCGCGTGGACTCCCTTGGCAACGCCAGCCTCGAATTCCTCGACGAGAAGGGAGTCGTGACCGCGAGGCTCCCCGGCCCCTGACCCTACTCCTCCCGCAGCGCGCGGACCGGATCCACCCGGGCCGCGCGGCGGGCAGGAATCCACCCCGCCACACCAGCCACCGCCAGCAGGACCAGCACCGAGCCGAGCCAGGCCGCGGGATCCCACGGCGCCACACCGAAGAGTAACCCGCGCAGCACCCGTGCCGACGCAACGGCACCCGCCAAGCCGATGGCGAGCCCCAGTCCAGCGAGCCGTAGCGCGCCGCCCACCACCAGGCCTTCGACCTGACGCGGTTCCGCGCCCAGCGCGATCCGTACTCCGATCTCCTTACGGCGGCGCGCCACCACGAACGCGATCAGGCCGTAGAGACCGATCGCCGCGAGTCCCAGTGCGACCGCGCCCGCGATGCCGAGCAGCAGCATGACGAAGGAAAGCCGGCCCATCGAACGCCGCACCAGCGTCTGCATGGACTCCGCGTTGGCGATCGGGATGCTGGGATCGGCCTCGTTTACCGCGCGGCGCACCGTGGCCAGCAGGGCGAGCGGATCGCCCCGCGCCACGCGAATGACCACATGCATGCCACTGGGATACCAGCGTCCGCTTCCGGGCATCGCCATGATGGGATAGAAGATTCCGATCGCCGGGGGCTCGTCGACCGCGCTCCCGTGCAGATCGCCGACGACTCCCACCACGTGGTAGAACGGTGGCTTGGCGCGACCGTTGGGACTGACGCCCTTGCCGAGCGGGTTCTCCCCCGGCCAGAAGCGCTGCGCAAAGGCTTTGGTCACGATCACCGCTCCGCGTTCCGGAGCGGTATTGTCGTCCGCCGTGAAATACCGCCCCGCCACGAGCGGAATGCCGAGCGCTTCGAAATAACCCGGCGTCGTCGGGGCTTGTCCCGCGCAGGTCGTGAGCCCCGCCTCCTTGATCCGGTCGTATACCACCGGCTCCTCGAATCCCTGCACCGTGCAGCCGAAACCGGTGAGCAGCGGCAGCTCCTCCGAAGCCCCGGCCGCGAGCACACCGGGCACGGCGCGGATCCGGTCCAGCACGGCGGCGTGAAAGCGCCAGACCTTGCTCAGGCTGTCGTAGCGCTGATAAGGCAGGAACCACTCGAGCGTCAGGACGCCACGCGGGTCGATGCCCGGATCGACGGCACGCAGCCGGCGGAAGCTGCGGACCAGCAGGCCGGAGCCCACGACGAGCATCAGGGCAAACGCCATCTGGGCAACCACCAGGCCCGCGCGCAACCGCTGGCGCCGCAGCGAAGCCGTACCGGAACGGCCGCCGTCGCCTAACCCGGCGAGCCCGCTCAGATTGCGATACTTGACCGCCGGCACCGCGGCGAGCGCCAGCGCGATGGCGAGGGCCAGCCCGAGCAGGAAGAGCAGCGTCTGGCCGTCGACCCCAACCACCTCCAGCCGCGGAATGTCGGGCGGGGAGAGCGCCACCAGCCAGCGCGTCGTCCCCAGGCTCAGCGCCAGTGCCACGAGGGCGCCCGCGAGGGCCAGCACCATTGCTTCCGCGAAAGCTTCCCGCGCGATGTCGCCGCGGCGCGCCCCGATCGCGCTCCGCACCCCCAGCTCCTGACGCCGGGACTCGAGCCGCGCCAGGAGCAGGTTGGCTACGTTGGCGCAGGCGATCAGCAGCACCAGGCCGACAGCCCCGAAGAGAATCCAGAGGTTGCGCGCCATGTCGCCCACCACGTAGCGCTGCAGCGGATGGAGCACCGTGTGAAAGCGATAGCGCTGGAAGAACTTGTCGCTGTAGGCATTGGGAAAAGCCTGCGGCAGGCCTGCCTGTAGCCCGTCGATTCGCCGCTGCGCGGCGTCGAGCGGGGCGCCGGGCCTGAGTCGCCCGATGACCCGGTACACGTGATTGTTGTAGAAAGGGCCCGCGGGATCGAGCCGCATCGCGAGCCACACGTCGGCATGATCTGCCAAGGTTTCGCCGCGATCGCGAGGCAGCTCGATCCCCGGCGCCATGATGCCGACGATCGTGACTGGCTCGTCGTTGAGCCGGATGCTCGTGCCGACCAGGTGGTCGTGGCCGCCCAGTGCCGCGCGCCAGAAGCCATACGCCAGGACCGCGACCGCAGGCGCCCCTGGCCTGTCGTCGTTCGAGTCGAGCAACCGACCCTGGAAGGCATGCGCTCCCAGAAGATTCATCATGCTCGCGGTGACCTGCGCCGCCTGGGCGCGCCGCGGCTCGCCGGATGCCGCGGCATTGAGCCCGTACCGCCCGTACAATCCGATTGCGTCCAGCTCCGGGACCAGCTGTTGGTAATGCCAGTATTGGGCGGTCGAGAGATTCCATTCGCCGCTCTTTTCGACACCCGGCACCGGGTTCCTGAGCCGCACCAGGCGCTCGGCGGCAGGGTACGGGAGCGGGTCCAGCACGACGCGCTTGAGCAGCGTGTAGATGGAGCCGGTGGCACCCATGCCGAGGCCCAGCGTGAGTATCGCTGCCGTCGCGAAGCCGGGATGCCGCCCCAGCGCGCGAACCCCGAAGCGCAGGTCGCGCGCGAAAGCACGAAATGCTTCGCCGCGTGCCTCGCGCCGCGCGGTACGCTGGTCGATCCGCTGCAGCTGTCGCCCTACCTGTTTGAGGTCCCCGAATCGGGCGCGAGCCTCCCGCTCAGCTTGCGAGCGCGAGAGTCCCTGATCCATCAGCTCTTCGATACGTTCGTCCAGATGAAAGCGGAGCTCTTCGCCGATCTCATCCTGGACGCTCCGGCCTCGTCCGAGCGCCAGCCGGAAGACACGCCTGAGACCGTGCCAGCGATCATTCATCTGGCACCGTCCGTCGTGAGCACCAGCCGAACCGCTTCGCTGTAGCGCGACCACTTGCTGAGTTCAGCAGCCAGCTGCCGGCGGCCCGCCGGAGTCAGCTGGTAATACTTGGCCCGGCGGCCCTTGTCGGTATATCCCCACTCCGCCTCGAGCCAGCCACGTTGCTCCAGCCGGTGCAGCGCGGGGTAGAGGGCGCCTTCCTCGATCTGCAGCCGGTCCCGTGTGGCCGACTCGATCCAGCGCAACACGGCGAGCCCATGCATCGGGCCCCGGCTCAGGGTCTTGAGGAGTAAGAGGTCGAACGTGCCGCGAAGCAGATCGAGGTCGTTGCTGGGCATGAGAAGGGGCCTCCCGCCTTAACCTAAGGTTCTTAGGTTAGACGCGGTTGGCCCCCAGAAGGTTGCTGACTGTCAGCCGAGGCGGCTACTGGCGGTTGACGACGACTCCTCCGTTGGTGGTGATCAGCCGCAACGTTGCACCCCCACGCCCCAGGTCAGTCGTGATCCGCCGGCCGATCCTGCCCTGCACCGTGACCGGGAAGTCGATGTCCACGCCTCCATTGGTCGTGCCGGTCTCCAGGTGCGCCGAATAGTCTCTGGGGAGGCTCAACCGGACTCCGCCGTTCGTCGTGATGGCGTCGAGTCCCTTCCCTTCCCAGCGATCACCGTCGAGCGACACGTGCAGGCCACCGTTCGTGGTCTCGGCGACCACGTCGCCATTGACCGCGTCGAGGTGAATGCCCCCGTTGAGTGTCTCCATCCGCAGCATGCCCGTCACGCCCGCCACGGCGATCCCGCCGTTGTGGGCGTGCAGCTCGAGGTCCGTGCGCGCCGGCACGTGCACCTCGAAGTTCACCGACCACCATTCGCGATTGTGGGTCTCGGGTCCTTCGGCGTAGATCCTGCCCTTCTCGGTGTGCAGGCGCACAGCTTCGGCCAGCTCTTCGGCACGCGACTCGGTACGCGCGTGAGCCTCCACCATCGCCCGAACCAGGATGTCGCGCCGGCTGTCGCCGATTACGGTCACCCCGCCGTTGGTCCGCCCGTCGACATTGAGTGACCCGCCCGGCACCGAGATGGTCTTTTCCACCAGGTTGCAGGCCCGCTCGGTTTCCCAATCGCCCCGATTCTGGGAGCAGGAGAGCTGCCAGTCCCCGAAATCCCGGCCGCGCCGCTGGGCCTGGGCGGGCAGCGTAACCACAAGAATCAAGGCGAGAAGACTGAGAATCCGGCGCGTGGGAATCCGGCTGGGCATGAGAGGCTCCGGGAACGGGACATTCTCTAGACGCAGCCGGGCCTGGGAAGGTTGCGTCCTCCCTCCTCCCTATTCCTTGATCTTGTGCTCCGCCCCGGGACACTTCACCCGGTGGAACCGAACCTCGATGCTCGGCCCGTCTCCCTCATTCCGGGGAATGAGCGAGCCGTCGGAGGCGAGGCGGTACATGATGCGCTGCGGGAAGTCCTTCTTGGTGGGGTTTTCGAACAGCGCGTACTCGTCGGCCAGCGTCTTGAGCGTGTAGACGTCTTCCGTGCTCTTGCCTTTGCTCAGAATGCCGAAGACGACGGTGGTATCGACCGCTTCGATCCGGTTGAAGTCGTACCCGTTCGCGTGCTGCTTGGTGAAGTAGCGCGTGGTCGAGAGCAGCAGGTTCTCCGCAGGCGCAGTCCAGATCTCCTCAACCTCCTCGTCCTTGCTGACTTCCCCACGCCAGCAACCTTCCATGAACTTGAATCTCGAGAAGTCCACCTTCGGCTTAGGCGGCGCCTTGGGTTTCTCGACCGGCTTGGGATGTTCCTGGGCCTGAGCGCCGGAGGCGGCCAGGAGCCCGCCGGCGATGAGAAGCAGTCCGGGGATTCGCATAGGATGGGCAATCTACCGTTGGGAGTCGGGAGCATACAAAGGACGACCGCCGCGGCCGCCGTGACACAGGCGCCTGTCCCTTGACGTCGGCCGCTAAGGCTATTATCTATCAATCCGGATTAACGGATTAAACGATGTCGCAGGCGCTCGTCTTTGACCGGTTGCAGGCCTTTGCCGACCCCATCCGGGGCCGGCTCCTCCTGGCATTGGAGAGTCAGGAGCTCACGGTCCGCGAGGTCCAGGCGGTGTTGCAGCTGCCCCAGTCCACCGTCAGCCGGCACCTCAAGGTCCTCGCCGACCTCGGCCTGGTAGTAACGCGGGGTGAGGGGACCAGTAACTGGTATCGCATGCCGAGGGAGCTCGAGCCCGGCGGCCGGCGGCTGTGGCACGCGGTGCGAGAGGAAGTTGCGGGGTCGCCGGGCGCACGACGGGACGCGGCGCGGCTGGAACGGATCCTCGCCGATCGACACCTCACCTCGCAGCAGTTCTTCGCATCGGCCGCTGGACAGTGGGACAAGCTGCGCAGCGAGCTCTTCGGCTCCGCTTCCGGCCTGCTCGCCCTCCCCGGCCTCGTGGATGAACGCTGGACCGTCGGTGATCTCGGCTGCGGCACCGGCGAGCTGATCGCCGCACTCGCTCCCTTCGTGCAGAAGGTGATCGGCGTTGACGAGTCGGCGGCGATGCTCAAGACCGCGCGCCAGCGTACCCGCTCGCTGCCCGGGGTGGAGCTGCGCACCGGCACGCTCGAGGCGCCGCCGCTCGAGCCGGGCGAGCTCGACGCGGCGCTGCTGGTGCTGGCGCTGCATCACGCCGGCCACCCCGCGCGCGTGCTCGCTGCCGTGCACCGGGCCCTGAAGCCTTCGGGCAGGCTGCTGCTCGTCGACATGCTGCCGCACGAGCACACGGAATACCGCGAACAGATGGGCCACCAGTGGCTGGGATTTCCCGAGGCGGAGCTGCGCGGCTGGCTGCAGGCAGCGGGTTATGAGCAGGTCCGTTTTGTGGCCCTGGCTCCGGATCCCAAAGCCAAGGGCCCGCCCTTGTTCGCAATAACGGCTCGGGCGAGCAGTTCTCGTTGACCGTTGACTGTCGACCGTTGACGCAGTTCAAACATTGAAAGGCCAAGGATGATGACGACCACCGCTGCCACCCCTCGCGCGCTCTTCAAGGTCAAGGACCTCTCCCTCGCCGAGTTCGGCCGCAAGGAGATCCGCCTCGCCGAGCAGGAAATGCCCGGCCTCATGGCCCTGCGCGCCGAGTTCGCGGGCAAGCGCCCGCTGGCGGGCGCCAAGATCATGGGCTCGCTCCACATGACGGTGCAGACCGCCGTCCTGATCGAGACGCTGGTGGACCTGGGCGCCGACGTGCGCTGGGTCTCCTGCAACATCTTTTCGACCCAGGACCACGCGGCCGCCGCCGTCGCGGTGGGGCGGAGCGGCTCCGCGGCCCGCCCGCGCGGCACCCCGGTGTTTGCGTGGAAAGGCGAAACGCTCGAGGAGTACTGGTGGTGCACCGAGCAGGCCTTGCTGTGGCCCGACGGCTCGGGGCCCAACCTGCTGCTCGACGACGGCGGCGACGCGACGCTGCTCGTGCACAAGGGCGCCGAGTTCGAGAAGGCCGGCCGCATCCCGGCCTTTGATCCCGAGAAGGATCCTGAGGAGTGGGGGGTGATCCTCGAGCTGTTGCGCGCCGAAGCCGAGAAGAATCCGGGTCGCTGGACCGGCGTCGCCGCGGAGATCCGCGGCGTCTCCGAAGAGACCACCACGGGAGTGCACCGGCTCTACGAGATGATGAAGGCCGGCACGCTGCTCTTTCCCGCCATCAACGTGAACGACTCGGTAACCAAGTCTAAGTTCGACAACATCTACGGCTGCCGGCACTCCGTCATCGACGGGCTGAACCGCGCCACCGACGTCATGCTCTCCGGCAAGCTCGCCGTGGTCTGCGGCTACGGCGAAGTCGGCAAGGGCTGTGCACAGGCGCTCAAGGGCCAGGGTGCGCGGGTGGTGGTCACGGAGATCGATCCCATCTGCGCGCTGCAGGCCGCGATGGAGGGCTTTCAGATTACAACGGTGGATGATGTGGTGGCTTCGGCGGACCTCTTCATCACCGCCACCGGCAACTTCAACATCATCACCGCCGCGCACATGCAGCGCATGAAGGACAAGGCGATCGTCGGCAACATCGGCCACTTCGACAATGAGATCGACATGGCCGGGCTCAAGAAGCTGCCGGGGATCAAGCGGATCAACATCAAGCCCCAGTACGACGAGTGGGTCTTTCCCGACGGCCACAGCGTGATGATCCTGGCGGAGGGCCGGCTGCTCAACCTCGGCTGCGCCACCGGCCACCCGAGCTTCGTGATGTCGGCGAGCTTCAGCAATCAGGTGCTGGCGCAGATCGAGCTGCACAACAACGCAGGCAAGTACCAGAAGGAAGTCTACGTGCTCCCCAAGCACCTCGACGAGAAAGTCGCTCGGCTCCATCTCGAGAAGCTCGGTGTCAAGCTGACCCAGCTCACCGAGGAGCAGGCGAAGTACATCGGGGTGCCGGAGAGCGGTCCCTACAAACCGGACCATTATCGCTACTAGCGAAACTAGGGCTTCTTCGGCCTGCCGAGCGATCGGTAGTATTCCTCGACCAGCGCCCGATACTCCGCAGGCGCCTGTGCCGGCGCACCCAGCGCCGGCCGATTGTCTCCCGTCTGCCCCAGCGCGCGGAAGAGCCGGAACTCCCAGGTCTTGAGGCCCTCGATGATCGCAGCCTGCAGATCCGCCGCGTTCCGCGGATCGCCAAAGGCGCGGCCGGACTCGAGCTTCCGCAAGTCGGAAATCGCCTGATCCAGCTCCTTGAGATCGATGCCGGGCTGCTGCGCCAGCTCGCGACGCAGACTCTCGGCTGCTTCCCGGCGCAGCCGGAACTCGCGGCTGAACTGGCGCACCTCGCCGGAGGAAAGCTGCCCGTTCCCTCCGCCGCCGTTGGGGCTGCCGTTGCCTAACCCGCCCGGATCGCGCTGACCGCCCGGCTGACTTCCGCCGCCCTGTCCCTGCTGGGCGCCCGCCCCTTGTCCCTGTCCTCGACCCTGTTGCCCCTGCTGTCCTTGCCCTTGTTGCCCCTGCTGTCCTTGTCCTTGCTGGCCCGCTGGCCCACTTCGATCGCCCGTCCGGTCCCGCAGCGACTCCAGTCCCTGCACCAGCTCCCGCGCTCGCTCGAGCGCGCGATCCCGCTTGCCGTCGGCGGACTCGGCGAGGGCGCCTGCGGCTTCGCGCAAGCGACCTTCAACGGTGGCGAGGTTCTCCCCGATCTGCTCTTCAAAGCGCCGGCTGTACTCCGGCGAGTTGCCCCGCATCACGTCTTTCGAGTACAGAATACGATCGTGGATGCGCGCGTCCTGAATCGCCTGGGCGGCCTGGCCCACCTTGCCCGCCGCGCCGGGCTGCTCGGTGCGCGCTTCGCGCGCGATGCGCTCCGCGTCGCCCTGTAGGCGCTGCACGTCTCCCGCCAGACCGTCCTTCTTCTCGTCCAAGCGGCGGAGCTGTTCGGCCTTGTCTCCCAGATTGCCGTTCTGCCCCACCGCCTCCACCCCCTTCGCGATGTCCCGCTGCCGCGTGCTCAGCTCCTCGGCGCGCTGTTGCAGCTCGCGGATGCTGGCGCTCTGCTGCCCGGTCCGCGCGTTCTCGAGCTCGCGGCTGGCGTTGCGCAGCCGGTCGAGCGCGCTGCCACCCTGCGCAGCGGTGCCGCTCGCCGAGCGGCGCATGGCATCGGCGGCTTCCTGCAGGCGCCGGGCAACCTCGGCGAGTTGCGGCGTATTCTGCTCGCGTGCCAGCCTTTCCAGCCGCCGGGCCTCTTCTTCCGTCTGCCTGGCAAGCTCCCGTTGCGCGCTCCCGCCCCCGCCCCCGCCCCCACCACTGTTCTGCTGACCCGTGCGATCCCGCAGCGCATCCGCCATCCGCTGCATGCGCTCGTTTTCTTGTTGCTGCCTGCTCGCGAGCTGACGCAGCCGCTCCGCGGCTTCATCCACCTGCTGCTCGGCGCCCTGGCTCTTCTGCTGCTGCACGGACTCGTACTGATTGCGCAGCTTGTCGGTCTCGAGCTCGAAGAGATCGGCGAGGTCTTCGGCCCGCTGGTTCTTGGCTCCCCCTCCGCCACCACCGCCCTGCTGCCCCATCTGCACCTGGACTTCGCGATAGACCGCTTCCGCGCGCTGCAGCCGTTGCAGGGCGCGCTGCTCCGGAGGCAACGCCTCGTGTGGAGCGCCCTTGCCGAGGTCTTCCTCGGCCGCCTGCATCTCGCGGCCGGCGGTGTCGAGCTCGGCGTGGATCAGCGCAAAGGCGGTGTCGGTCGCGGCGATGTTGCGCTCCTCGAGGCGCCGGACCAGTCCCCCGACATCCTGCTTCAGCTTGCCCTGCGCGATCGCGAGCGTGGTCAGATCCTCGCGCCGCTGCTTCTCCGCGGTGCGCGCGCTGTCCCGCAAGGTGTTGAAGGTCCCCGCGATGATGTCGCGCTGCCGAGCGGTCAGTCCTTCGGGTGACTGCGCGCCTCCTCCACCTCCTCCACCACCCGACTCCGCCTGGCGGTAGTCACGTCCGAAGGGGCGCACCTCGAGGAAGTAGATGTCGCTCGAGCCGCTGCCGCCCGCGGCGTCCTTCGCCACGGCGTGATAGGCGATGAGGTCGCCCGGCTTGAGTCCGAGCTCCTCGAGAAACACGGTGTGTGCCGCGCGCAGCTCGGGGGAGCGGCGCCCGCCGGTCGAATCGCTGAGCGTAACCCGCTGCTCGGCGCCACCGTTGATCGCATAGAGCAGGTCGAGCCCGGTGACGCCGTAGTCGTCCGACGCCTTGATCGCGATGCTCACCTCCTCGACCGAGGTGACTTTGGTGTCGCGGCCGGGCTGCTCGATCGTGACGGTGGGCGCGCGATCGTCCAGCGCCTCGATCACGTACTGCACCGATCCCGGCACCGGCGTGCCGTCCGGCGCTACAAGATCGACCTGATAGAATCCGTCGCGGGTTATGCGGAACGCACCGTTCCAGCGGCCCAGGCTGTCGCGCGTGAGCGGCACCACCGCGCCCTCGAGCCGGATCGATGCGCTTCTTGCGGGCCGGGTCAGCAGCGCGTGCAGCGTCACGCTGGTCCCTACCACTGCCGCGACGTCGCCGCCGGGGTCGCGCTTGTCGGGCGGCAACCCTGTGTAGGCGGGGAACCGCAGCTCCAGCGACAGCCGCTGCACGCCCGG
>Ga0207646_10006107_pt1 | contig 12544 bp, 13 predicted proteins | sample KBSK5502metaG_FD_184343 | JGI IMG/M metagenome (GOLD analysis project Ga0207646, IMG submission 184343) | Corn, switchgrass and miscanthus rhizosphere microbial communities from Kellogg Biological Station, Michigan, USA - KBS K5-50-2 metaG... | ecosystem: Host-associated > Plants > Roots >...
GAGCGCTTCCAGCTCGACTGCTTGCGGCGTGCGAACCAGAACGAGACCTCCCGAAGCCTGTCTGATGAACTCCTCGGTGCTCATGTCGGCGATCTTTCGACCCCTCCCGATCACGATCAGGTGATCGGCAGTGAGCGACATCTCGCTCATCAGGTGCGAAGAGACGAAGACCGTGCGTCCCTCAGCGGCAAGCCCCCTCAAGAGATGGCGCACCCAGAGGATGCCCTCGGGGTCGAGACCGTTGACCGGCTCGTCGAGCATCACCGTCGATGGATCTCCTAGTAGCGCCGCGGCGATTCCGAGCCGCTGACCCATCCCGAGCGAGAACTTCCCCGCTCTCTTTTTCGCGACGTCGTGTAGCCCGACGAGGTCGATCAAGTCGTCGACGCGGCCGCGGCCGATCCCATGGGTCTGCGCCAGCGCGAGCAGATGGTTGTACGCGGAACGCCCGGTATGAACCGAGCGCGCTTCGAGCAGTGCCCCGACCTCGTGCAACGGCGCGACGTGGTCGCGGTAGTGCTTCCCGTTGACAGTCACGTCGCCGGCCGTCGGCGCGTCGAGCTCGAGGATCAACCGCATCGTCGTCGACTTCCCGGATCCGTTCGGCCCGAGAAAGCCGGTGACCACTCCCGGCTGAACCGTGAAGGAGAGGTCCTCGACGGCGCGCTGCTCGCCGTAGTACTTGGTCAGGCCCTCGGCCACGATCATGTCGGCGATCCAAGCAGCGCTGTCTGAGAGTTTCCTGAGATGTACGAGTTCGGGGCCTACGGGCGCACTGCGAGCGCGTGCTCGACGTCGTCGAAGTCTGTTTCAGCCAACGGCGTGTGTCGTTCTACGGCAATCAGGCCTCGATGGCACTCGTGCGAGGCGATCAGATCCCTCAGGAGTCGGTTCGCTAGTGCGAGCTTCTGCGAGCGTTCATTCGGGTCGTCGAGCGCCAACCAAAAACGGCCTGCCCGTCAAACGTGAAGGTGACGCTCGCGCCGCAATCGACTCGTCGATCGGTCCGTTGGCGCGGCAACGTCAGCGTAAATGCGACCGACGTGTTGTCGATTCCGAAAACGATCGCATCCGCGAAGGTCTCAAACGTCCTCGACTCTCGGTTTCGCATGGCCGCGAGCAACTCCGCGGCAGACCCATACGTGTCGTTCACGGTCGGCTCGTCGTATGGCGTCACCTCGAGATCGCGGAGTTGACGCGCCCGTGGTGCGTAAGCGGCAAGGAATCGATCAACACCGTAAACGTCGATGTACGGCGGCACCCACGAAGTATCGCGCTCGGCCATCCTTCGACTAGCGCAAAGAGAGACCGGCGCCGATGCTGGCTTTGCCGGCGTCGGCTCACAAGCGCTCTCCGAAGGGTCAAGCCGATCGAGGTCGTCATGGCCGCGAAGCGGCCGGACTTCGATCGGCGAAAGGCGCCGAGCGGACTCGAACCGCTGTACGAGGCTTTGCAGGCCTCTGCCTAACCTCTCGGCCACGGCGCCGCGACGAGGAATCGTAGCGTCGCCCTCTGGGTAGTCTCGTCCGCGTGAGCCAGCTCTCATTCGACGGCGACGGCACAGCCGCCGCGCTGATTCCCGAGCAGCCGACCCTCGAGAACCTGCACAAGGCCGCCGCCGGCTGCAAGGCGTGCTCGCTCTGGGAGACGGGCACGCAAACCGTTTTTGGTGAGGGCTCGGCGGACGCGGACGTCGTCTTCGTCGGCGAGCAGCCCGGCGATCGCGAGGATCTCGAGGGCCGCCCGTTCGTCGGGCCGGCAGGGCAGCTCTTCGACCAGGCGCTCGAGGAGGCCGGAATCGACCGCTCGCAGGTCTACGTCACCAACGTCGTCAAGCATTTCAAGTGGAAGCCGCAGGGCAAGCGGCGGATCCACCAGAAGCCGAACTGGCGCGAGATCGCCGCCTGCCGGCCGTGGCTCGACGCCGAGGTCGCGGTGCTGAGGCCGCGCGTGCTCGTCTGTCTCGGCGCCACAGCCGCCCAGGCGCTGCTCGGCCGCGACTTCCGTGTCTCGCGGCAGCGAGGCGAGCTCGTCGACTCGCCGCTCGCGCCAAAGGCGATCGCGACCGTGCATCCGTCCTCGATCCTGCGGGCGGAGGACCGCGAAACGCAGTTCCGGGAGTTCGTCCGCGACCTCGAGAAGGTCGCAGACCTGATAGACGCGGGCTAAAACAGATCGTCTTCTTCGGCGTGACCCAGCGGGTCGAGCCGGCGGTTGCGGCGGACGACGAAGAAAAAGCAGCCACCGATCATCGGCACGAGCAGCAAGACCCAGGCGTCGCGCCAGGCGATCGAGAACCAGAGCGCGGCCGCTGCTGCGGCCGCGCTCCAGTGCAACATCCGCGCCTCTTTGGGGCGGAGGCTTTCGTACAGCTCCTTCATCGCTAGTTGCCGGGGAGAATGTTGGCGACGCTCGAGATCGCGTTGCGCACGTTGACCGAGAGCAGCGTGATCGCGGTGATCACTGCGAGCGTAATCACTGCCAGCACGACGCCGTACTCCGCCATCGTCTGGCCCTCCTCGCGCTTGCGCAGCTCGGCGGCTGCGGCGGTGTACGCCTGCGCGAAAGCGAAGAGCTTCAGCAAGGGATTCACCTCCCTTCGCGCTTCCCGAGAGGTGGTGCCTCGTTTATTTGTTGATTGAGAGTCGTGCAGCGACAACGCCTGATTCCTCTGTGCGTCTGGCGTGGCCGCGCCGCCTGTTTGCGGTACTTGGGCTGATGATCGGCGCGGACGCCGTCGCCGCAATCCCTCGCGGGAGCGATTGATCGTAAAAGGATCTAATCGTTCGCCTCTCGGTTGACGCGGCCGGGGAGTAACGAGAGAGTTACTCCTCCCAAAGAAAGGAGCTTGTCGTGTCTGGAAAGACTGTCGCGCGCCCCGCGAACGAGAGCGATGCCGTCTGGATGCTCGGCGGCCTGTACGAGATCAAGGTCTCCAGTGACGAGTCAGGCGGCGCAATGACGGTGATGGAGTTCACGATCCCGCCGAACATGGGGCCGCCGCCTCACGTTCACGAACAAGACGAGCTCGTCCACGTGATCGAAGGCCAGGTGCGATTCCACGCCGACGGTGAGGCGTACGAGGCAGGCCCTGGGACGATCATGTACTTCCCCGCGGGAACGGAGGAGACCTTCGAGCCGGTCGGCGACGCGCCCGTGCGCCTGATGACCGTGTACACGCCCGGCGGCATGGACCGGTTTTTCAAGGAAGCCGGCGAACCGGCCGCGCGGCGAGAGCCGCCTCCGGCGCCGGAGTCGCCGCCCGACCTCGAGCGGCTAGGAGCCATCGCCGAGAAGTATGGACTCGAGCTGAGGCTGCCTGCGCAGGCATAACGGCAAATCGACGCCGTCGGTCACTGCACCGACGGCTTGCGCAATTCAAGGCCTGCGCAACTGCAGTCATTCGGGGTGACCGTCCCCATCGGACGACTCCGGCCCGAGCGCCGGCAGGGCGAGCAGTCCGAGCCGCCGAGCCGTCACGATCGCCTCGAGCCGAGTGTGCACCCCCAGCTCCGTGAAGACGCTCCGGAGGTGGTTGCGCACCGTCTCGGTGGAGATCGTCAGCCTCGTCGCCATCTCGGACGTCGATAGGCCGGAGGCAATCAGGTCGAGGATCTCGCGTTGGCGCGGCGTCAGTCGCGGATGCGGCTCGGTGCCGATCGGTTCCGACGGCAGCCGGCGCGCTTCGAACGCGAGAATAAGAACGCCCACGATCCTGTCGCCCGAGCGGAGAGGCAGATGCTGCGCCCGCACGCCCCGCAGATGCCCGCTCGCATCGACGAAGACGGTCTCGAAGTCGGTCGGCTCGCCGCATTCCACGGCGCGGCGGAACTGCTCCTCGACGTTCTCGCGTGCTTGCACCGGCACCGGCTCGGTGAAAAGGTGGCCGAGCAGCTGGGCGTTCGACAGGCCCGAGGCTCGTTCCGCCGCCGCGTTCATGTGCACGAACCTGCCGTCGACGCCGTGCAGGCTCGCGGGCACCACGAGGCTGTCGACCAACCAGAGGTCGACGTCCTGCAAACGGTGTGGCATCGCGCCCACATGTTGGACCAGCCGTTCGCGACCAGTCAACAACGCGAAGGCACTAAACTCGGCGGAGGATGCCTGATGAGCTGCCGCGCGCGGCGATTGGCCTCGTCGGCGTCAGCAAGCGCTTCGGCACGCATGCTGCAGTCGATGACGTGACGCTCGAGATCAGCGAGGGCGAGTTCTTCTCGCTGCTCGGGCCGAGCGGATGCGGCAAGACGACGACGCTTCGGATGGTCGCCGGCTTCGAGCTGCCCGACGCCGGCCGCATCGTCTTGAAAGGGAACGACGTGACCGAAGTTCCCGCGAACCGCCGGCCCGTGAACATGGTCTTCCAGCAATACGCGCTCTTTCCGCACATGTCCGTCTACGACAACGTCGCGTTCGGCCTCAAGGTGAAGCGCGTCCCGCGGAGCGAGCACAGCGAGCGCGTACAGGAAATGCTGCGCGTCGTCTCGCTCGAGGGCCTCGACCGCCGGCGGGCACGGCAGCTCTCCGGCGGCCAGCAGCAGCGGGTGGCGCTTGCACGCGCGCTCGTCAACCGGCCGGCGGCGCTGCTCCTCGACGAACCCCTCGGCGCTCTCGACGTAAAGCTGCGCAAGCAGATGCAGCTCGAGCTGAAGCGCATCCAGAGCACCCTCGGGACGACCTTCGTCTACGTGACGCACGACCAGGAAGAGGCGCTCGCGATGTCCGACCGGATCGCGGTCATGAACGGCGGCCGTGTCGAGCAGACCGGGAGTCCGCGCGAGATCTACGAGCATCCGCGTACCGCCTTCGTGGCCGACTTCATCGGCTCGCTGAACGCGCTCGACCTGAGAATCGACGAGCTCATCGGCGAGAACGCAGTGATGCGGCTCGGCGAGACGGAGCGCATCGTCGTCCCGGTGGGCGGCGGCCACCGGCCGGGCGAGACGCTGCGCGTTGCGGTGCGCCCCGAGCGGGTGCAAATCGAGCCCGCCGGAACTCCGATGCTCGACGGCGGCTCGCGCCTGGAGGGCACGATCGCCGAGATCGTCTTCCTCGGGATGTATACGCAGTTCCACGTCGACACGCGTGCCGGCCGCCTCGTCTGCCATCGGCTCGCCGACGAGTCGCTCGGCCCGCTCGAGCCGGGCTTTCGCGTGACGCTCTTCTGGGAGCCCGAGCAGGCTTCTCTGCTCGGCGACGGCTCGACGAACGAGGGGTCCTAGCTCTCGAGCGAGGCGAAACGCCGCTCCGCGATCCTCCGTCCGACTTCGGCGGCGACTACGACGAAAAGGGAGAGGACGAGCACGACGACCGCGACGGCGATCACCTGCGGGAGTTGGCTCGGGAAGCGGAGCGCGGAGTAGAGGTAGATCGGGAACGTAGCCCGCGTTCCGACGACGAACGACGCGACGGCGTACTCGTCGAAAGAGGTCGTGAACGCGATCAGGAAAGCCGAGACGACCGCAGGCAGGATCAGCGGCAGCGTGATCGAGCGGAACGTCCGCAGACGGCTCGCGCCGAGGTCGAACGCCGCCTCCTCGAGCGAGACGTCGATCTGGTTGAGCCGGGGCACGAGGACGAGCAGCGTGTAGGGCACGCTGATCACGATGTGCCCGATCACCACGGTCAGAACCGAGCGCGGCACGCCGATCGTGTGGAAGAACAGGAGCAGCGAGATCCCGAAAACGACGTAAGGGATCACGAGTGGGCTCAGAAGCAGCGCCGACACGGCCGCCTTGGCCAGGAATCGGCGGCGCGTGAGCGCCATCGCCGCGAGCAGGCCGAGCACGACGGCCCCCGCACTGGACAGCGCCGCGATGATCCCGCTCGTCTCGAGCGCGCTCTTGAGGTCGGAGTTGGCGAGGAACTCGTGGTACCAGTGGAGGGTGAAACCGGAGAGCGGGAACGAGGGCACCGCCGAGTTGTTGAACGAGAAGATCAAGAGGATCACGATCGGCGCGTAGAGGAAGACCACGACGAGAGCGAAGAAGGCTCTCAACAGCCGCGCGCCGTTCTTCGAGAGCGCGACGTCCATCAGTCCACGGTCACCTCCCCCGGCTGGAGGAAGCGCGCGAAGACGACCGTCAGGATCGCGACGACGCCGAGGAGGAACATCGAGAGCACCGAGCCCGTCTCCCAGTCGGGAAAACCGGTCTCGAACAGGTCGACGATCTGGTTGCCGTACAGGTAGCCGGACGCGCCACCGACGAGCGACGGAGTGACGAACTCGCCGAGCGTCGGGATGAAGACGAAGAGGAACGCTGCGACGACACCGGGCAGGGAGAGCGGAAGCGTCACGCGCCGGAAGGCCTGCAGGCGGCTGGCGCCAAGGTCGCTCGCCGCCTCCAGGAGGCGCCGGTCGAGGCTCTCGAGCGAGACGAAGATCGGGAGCGCCACGAACGGGAGCCAGATGTAGCCGAGCACCAACATGACGGCGAACCTGCTGTAGAGGAGCTGTGAGAGCGGGTGATCGGGGGAGCGGAGCCCGGTCCAGAAGAGGAACGTGTTGACCGCGCCCTGATTTCCCAGGATCACCTTCCAGGCGAGCACCCGCAGGAGGTAGCTCGTCAGGAACGGCGCGATCAGCAGGAGCAGGAGGATGTACTTGCGTTTCGTGCCGGACAGCGCCAGGTAGTAGGCAAGCGGATAGGCGAGCAACACGATGATCGCCGAGACCGTCAGGGACAGCTTCACGGACTTCCAGAACAGCCGCAGGTAGACCGAGCTGTGCAAGAAGTCGTGCCAAGCCGTCAGGGTGAAGCCGTGCGGGCCCGGGTTCAGCGAATAGACGTCGAAGCTGTACGCGGCGACGATCGCGATCGGCACGAGGAAGAAGACGGCCAGCCACGCCAGGGGGAGGCCGAGCAGCGTCGGCGTCGTCAGGTCGAGCCGCAGCCGCCTTGGCCACGGAACGTGCTCCGGCGAGCTGCCGGCGTCGACGAGCGCCATCCGTCTTCTTACCGGGTACCCGTCAGGAGGCCTTCACTTCTTCCCAGAGCCTGGCGTATTGAGCACGGCGCGGGATGTCGCGGTCGAGGTGCGCGCTCGGCTCGGTCACCGCCCTGGGATTGGTCAGCTGCAGCGCCTTCAGCAGGGCGCTCGACGACGGGCGCGCGAGCGTGTTCGCGTGGCCATAGCCGTAGTTGTCCTCGAGCCACTTCCCCGACCGGGCGGAGCTCCAGGCGTTGACGTACGCGTGGGCGAGGTGGGGCCGCGGCGTGCCTTTGAGGAGCATGAACATGCCGACCCAAGCGATCGGCTTCTCCTTCGGATGCATGTAGACGACCGACAGCTTCTTCTTCTTCATCTGCACCCAGTCGTTCGGCCAGGCGTAGGCGATCCAGACGTCGCCCGATCCGAAGGCCTCCCACAGGTTCGTCTCGGACGACCAGTTCAGACGGACGAGGTGCTTCTTCGAGATCAGCAGCTTCTGGGACTGCTTGAGCTGCGCGTCCGTTTGCCGCCAGGGTCTATCGAACCCGAGGTAGAGACCGGCGATCGTGATCATCTCGAGATCGTCGAACCAGGCGATCTTGCCCTTGTACCGATCGTCGAACAGGAGGCCCCACGAGCGCGCCTTCGGGTGCACCTTGTCGCTCCGGTAGAGGATCGCGTCGAAGCCCCAGTCGTCCGGGATGCCGTACTGCTTGCCGTTGTACTGGCCGGCCTTGACCATGAACGGGTTCAGGTGCTTGAAGTTCGAGATCTGCTTCGGGTCCCACGGCTGGACGAGGCCGCTGGTCGCGAAGTACTTGACCCAGCCGACGTAGGGGCGGAAGAGGTCGGGTTTGAGCCCGGCGTGGATCTTGCCGAGCGCGTCGGACTCGTTGGCCATGTACGTGAACTGCGGCTTGTTGTTCGGGTGGGTCTTCACGTACTGGGCGAACATGGCCTGGCCACCGTCGTTGCCGTAACCGGCCCAGTCGAGCACCTGCAGCCGGCCCGATTCCGCGCCCAGCCGCTCGAGCGCCGCCTGCGCACTGTCGAAACGGCTCCCGAGGAGGGTTGCTCCCCCCGCCGCAGCCGTGAGCCTCAGGAGCTGCTCGCGGCTCAGCCGCCGCTCCGTTCCCTCGTGCTTGTCCATCACGCGCCTCCTTCTTCCCCCTAGTAGCTGGGCGGGCTGACGATCCACATCACTTCGGCGACCTCCTCGCCGATGTTCGACACCCGGTGCGGCGTCGAACTGCGGTAGACGATGCTGTCCCCGCGCTCGAGCTCGAAGAGCTCGCCGTCGAGCTCGAGCTGAACTGTCCCGGATTGGACGACGAACAGCTCCTCGGAGTCGCCGTGCGCGTAGGCTTCCGCGCCCGTCGACCCGCCGACCTCGAGCTCACCCGCGAACACTTCGAGGTGGTGCAGCGGTCCCGGCGTCAGGAGCAGCTTTCGCCCAAGGATCCCGAACGAGAGCGCCGGCCGATCGTCCCGCCGCAGCACCCTCGGCCCGGGCAGGCCGTTCGGCTCGAACAGGTCGGCCATCGAGACGCCAAGCGCATCGGCAATCCGCCGCAGGGAAGCGATGCTCGCGCTCGACCGGCCACGCTCGACCTGGCTGAGGAAGCTCTCGCTGAGACCCGACCGTCGCGCGATCTCACGGAGCGTGCAGCGCCGGTAGCCGCGGAGAGCCTGGAGTCGCTCGCCGACATCGATCTCGGTTGAAACGTCGGGCGCGCTCGACGGCATCCAGATCTCCTTAGACCCCGTCGAAGGAAAACTGAAGCGACAGTACGACTTTCTTGAAGTCGCGTCAACGCGGAGATCCGACGCAGCTTCGGTTTGTTCACGAAGCAGTGAGGTCTACGTCGCAGGCGGCTCCTGGTACAGGCCGACCACGTTGCCCGCCGGGTCGCGGAAGCGCGCGGTGATCTCAGGTGCGTCCGCCCCGATCGGCTGCACGATCTCGCCTCCGTTGGCGATGACCGCGTCGGTTGTCGCGGCCACGCTGTCAACCATGATGTAGACCAGTAGACCAGGCTCCGCGGCAACAGACCTTCCGAGTACCCAGGTCCCGCTCACCTCACCGGTCGTGTCGTCGAAAGCCGTCTTGCCGTCGCCGCGGTGTCTCAGCCGCCAGCCGAAGACCTCTTCGTAAAAGGCGGCGGAGCGTTTGAGGTCGGTCGCTGGGATCTCGATGTAGCAGACCTTGCCGTTCGCCATGGTGGGAGGCATGAGGGACTCCGTTCGTCGTTGCGCTCATTCTGCAGAGCCGCGGCCGCGCCGCGTACGCTCACCGAAAGCGTCGCGGTATCGCCGGATTCCGCGCCCGCTCATCTGAGGCTCATCCCGGGTCGAATCGCAGCCGATATGGCTACAGGAGTACTCCGCGGCAGCGGCTTTTCATCGTGACCAACCCCGACACTCAACCGGAAGCGCTTGCTCAGGCGCTCGCGACAACCGACGTCCTGCAGCGGGTCGCCGGGACCGTCGCGATTCACCTCTACGAGCTGGAGCTCAACCCCGACGGGAGCTACGAGTGCCACTCCTGGATCGGCGCCGGGCTCGAGCGGCTGCTCGGGCCCGTGCCGCCCCACCTCTCACCGGAAGAGGCGTGGGAGCTGGCCATTCACCCCGAGGACAGAGAGCCTTACGACGCCGCCTACGAGGCCGTGCAGCGGGGGGAACCGATCGAGCTGGAATACCGCCTCGTCGGCTTCGACGGGGTGACGCGCTGGGCGTGGGACCGCATGCGGCCCCGCCGCACCGAGGACGGCCGCCTGTTCGTGGACGGGATCGTGGCCGACGTCACCGAGCGCAGAGAGATCACGGAGGAACTTGCGGAGGCCAACCGGAAGCTCGCGCACATTGCGTACCACGACCCCCTGACCGACCTGCCGAACCGGATCTCCTTCGAGGAGCGCCTCGAGGCCGCTCTCTCGGATTGCGGAAGCCAGGGCTCCGCCGTGGCCGTCCTCTTCGTGGATCTGGACAACTTCAAGCTGATCAACGACAGCTTCGGCCACGCAGCCGGAGACGAGCTGCTTTGCGCCGTCGCCGAGCGACTGCGGCGGGCTACGCGTCCCGGGGACGTCGTCGCCCGGCACGGCGGAGACGAATTTCTGATTCTCGCCGCCCTCGACCCGAGACGAGACGACGAGGGCGGCCATCACCTGGCCGCTGAACCGCTGGCGACGAGAGTCCGTCAGGTGCTGAGGACGCCGTTCGTGCTCTGCGGCGTCGAGATCTACGTCAGCGCCAGCGTCGGCATCAGTCTGTTTCCGTACGACGCCGAAGACGCGGCGACGCTGCTCAAGCACGCCGACGTGGCGATGTACAGCGCGAAGCAGTCGGGCCGCGACGGCCACAGGCTCTACGACGTGGACGGCGACGACCCTCTCGCCCAGCTCTCAATGGCGGGACGCCTCCGGGAGGCTGTCGAGGGAGGGAGCGGCCTTGTTCTGCACTACCAGCCTCTCGTCAGGCTGGCCGGCGGCGAGGTGGTCGGCGTCGAGGCCCTCATCCGCTGGCAGGACGGCGACCAGCTTCTGCCGCCGGCTTCCTTCCTGCCGCTCGCCGAGCGGATCGGGCTGCTCGGGCTGATGAGCGAATGGGTGCTCGAAGAAGCTTGTTGCCAGGCGAGCTCGTGGCGTCGCGAAGGGCTCGACCTCGTCGTCTCGATCAACGTCCCACCGTCGTTCTGGCAGCCGACCGCAATGCGGCACGTTCTCGCCACGATCAACGCCTTCGGGCTCGAGTCGGATCATATGATGACCGAGCTCACCGAATCGGCCCTGATGGCCGATACGCGCCCCGGCATGGATCCCCTCCTCGCCGAGTTTCACCGCCGCGGTCTCAGGCTCGCGATCGACGACTTCGGCACCGGCCACTCGTCGCTCGGCCGGCTTCATCAGATGTGTGTGAGCGCGCTCAAGATCGATCGCTCCTTCGTCCACGACCTGGAGAACGACTCGAGCGCAGAGGTGATCGTGACCTCGATCATCCAACTGGCGCGCAACCTGGGCCTTGAGCCGGTCGCCGAGGGAATCGAGACCGCAGCACAGCGCGACTTCCTGGTCGAGCGCGGGTGCGAGTTCGGTCAGGGCTTCTACTTCAGCCCGCCGGTTGCCGCCGACGAGATCCCGGCGCTGGCTCGAGGCATGAAGCGCGTCGAACCGGCCCGCGCGCAGCGCGCGGTCGCATAGCGTCAACAGCGCGAAGCCATTTATCGGAGCATCACCACGGATCGTATGATTCGCCCGTGCGCGTATCGATTCGCCGCCCCGTGCGCGTATTTATTCGTCCCGTGCGCGTATTGGAAAAAGCAGCTCTGCCGTCGCCGCACACGCTTCAGCAAAGCGACGCCGAGCAGTGGCTCGACCGTGAGATCACGTCGCTGCGGCAATCGGTCGAGACTCACGCGCTCGGCCAACAAGCGAGTGTCCGCGGCGCGGACGCTGGCTCACCCCGGCTACAGCTTCGGCGGTTCGGCACGACGCGTGCGGGGGCAGGGTGGATCGCGCATCGAGCAGTCCGGGTGCCGATGCGTTTCAACCGCCTGCTGCGCCAACTGCGACGGGTTGTCTATAGGCGTCGTTTCGAGATCGCCTTTTACGCGGCTTCCGTCGTGCTCGCCTTCACCGCCGCCTGGGTTCTTTTGTCGATGCTCGAGCCCTAGAAGGCGAAGCTCGAGCTTGTAGGACAGCGAGCTCAGCTAACGCGCGACCCCGGCGGACTCGGCCGGAGAGCATCGTCGAGTGCTTCGTCCGATGCCTCGACGAGATTGCGGCTCTCGGCTCTCGGCCCGCCGAGGAGGTCCTCGAGCTGCGATCCCATCCCACGAAAGACAACGAGAATATTCTCGATCCGCTCTTCGTACCGCTGAACCTCAGCTTGAAGTAGGTCCCTCCGCTGACGGGCATGCTCCTCAGCTTGGCGGATCTTCCGCTCGACCTCGGCGTCCGCGGCCGCGAGACGCTTTTGCGCATCGTCCACGATCTGCGCCGCCTCGCGCTCCGCGCCCCTCCTTCCCTGTTCGGCAACCGCCTCCGCCGCAGCTCGCATGTCGTTGGCGTATGCCTCTGCTTCGGCTCGAATGCGACTTCCGTCCGCACGGTCGGCCTCGGCGAGGCGGCGCGCCTCGTCCACCTCTGCCGCGGCCGCAGACTCGGCCTCCCTGCCCAGGCGTTCTGCCTCCTCCTGCGCCTTCCGGCGAATCTGCGCCGCGGCCTCTTGCGCCGACTTCAGGACCGTGCCGACTTCTTCGCCAACGGCGCCGAGATCCGCGGGCACCTCCGCCTTCGCGGACTCGCTTTCCTCGTCGGCGACTGGTTCGGCCGACGCTTCTGCGCTGTCTTTGGCGGCGCCAGGCTCGTCCTCCTTGATCGAGTACTCGGCGAGTCTCTCGACGGGGCTCCTCGCGCTCCCGCCTTCCCCCGGAAGCTGCTCCTGCGACCCTTCGAGGGGCGCATTCGGCTCGCTCTGCGCCCGTAGTTTGCGTCTCAAGTTGTCCATGCTGGATCCTCCTTTGGTTGGACGGAATGGGAGCCGAGCCGCGGATCTCGCGCGACCTCTGCGGCGACGCTCGAACGACGAAGCGGGAAGCAGCACACGGAAG
>Ga0207646_10006109_pt1 | contig 12542 bp, 12 predicted proteins | sample KBSK5502metaG_FD_184343 | JGI IMG/M metagenome (GOLD analysis project Ga0207646, IMG submission 184343) | Corn, switchgrass and miscanthus rhizosphere microbial communities from Kellogg Biological Station, Michigan, USA - KBS K5-50-2 metaG... | ecosystem: Host-associated > Plants > Roots >...
TGGACGCGCTGCCGAACGCCAAGCTCGCGCCGACGACCGACCCCACCTGGGACAAGGTCAAGCTGGACGTCCAGCAGAACATTGGCCTGGCCGTGCAGCCGGGCGGCGACCCGAAGCAGGTGCTCGACCGCCTCCAGCGGACCGCCACGACGGCGGAGAGCAGTCGCTGACCGACGCTTCCAGCGCGGATTGCTCGTGAGCGAACCGCGCGACAGGCGGACGGGTCCAGTCACCGTGGGTTGCGCTCTGCCTCGTATGCGCCCCCTCACCCTGCCCTCTCCCCCTCGGCGGGGGAGAGGGAATCGATAGGAGAGGGAAAGGGGGTGAGGGTGGCGGATTTGTTCGCGCGTAATGCGGGCTAGAGCTCGCCACCGGCGCCGGGGGAACGGATTGCGGCAGGCGCTCCCCTGGCTCGGTCCGAGCCTCCTGCTCATCGCGGCGGTGGTGCTCTACCCGGCGCTCTTGCTGGTCCGGGCCTCCCTCAGCCGGTACTCGATCACGGGCCTCTACCAGAGCTTCGTGGGCCCGCGGAACTACGTCCGGCTCCTCGCGCAGGACGCCCTGCCCGCCGTCGCGGCGAACACGGTGGTCTGGGTGACGGCCGTCGTCGTGGTCACCATCCTCATCTCGCTGGCGCTCGCGCAGTTCGTCAACCAGAGCTTCCCGGGCCGGCAACTGGTCCGCTGGGCGCTCATCGTGCCCTGGGCAGCGTCCCTCATCATGACGTCGAAGCTGTTCGTCTGGATCTACGACTACTACTTCGGGATCCTCAACCGCGTGCTGACGGCTGTGGGGTTCATCGACCGGCCGGTGGACTGGCTCGGCGACGACAGGACGGTGATGGGCGCGATGATCGCGGTAGGCGTCTTCGTCTCTCTCCCGTTCACGACGTACGTCCTGCTGGCGGGGCTCCAGGCGATCCCCGGCGAGGTCTACGAGGCGGCGCGGGTCGACGGCGCCTCCGGCTGGCGGACGTACCGGGCGGTGACGCTCCCGCTGCTGCGCCCGGCCTTGCTGGTGGCGGCCGTGCTCAACATGATCTACGTCTTCAACTCCTTCCCGATCGTGTGGACGCTCAACGACCGCAATCCCGGCTTCGCGCACGACACCATGATCACCTACATGTACAAGATCGCCTTCAAGAGCGCCATGCGGGACGTCGGCCTTGCCGCCGCCCTCGGCGTGGTCAACGTGCTGGTGATCCTCGTCGCCGTGTTCGGCTACCTGCGCGCCGCGCGCTGGCGGGAGGAGCAAGCCTGATCCGCGGCGCCGTCCGCCGGGCCGGACTGAGCGGGGCGGGCCTGCTGCTCGCGGGGGCGTTCCTCTCGCCCTATCTCGTGATGTTCCTCACCGCGGTCAAGCCGGAGAGCGAGCTACGGACCAGCCCGCCGCGGCTCCTGCCCGTGCGCTGGCGGTTCGAGAACTTCCTCGCGGTGCTCGCGGACCCGGGGTTCCAGACCTGGCTCCAGGTCTCCCTGATCGTGGCCGTGGCCTCGACGGCGCTCGTGGTGCTGGCCGCGGTGCCCGCCGCGTACTACACGGCGCGCCACCGGTTCCGCGGCCGGAGCGCGTTCCTCTTCCTGGTGCTCGTCACCCAGATGTTCTCGCCGACCGCGCTGGTGGTGGGCCTCTACCGGGAGTTCTTCGAGCTGGACCTCGTCAACACCTACGCCGCGCTCGTCGTCACGAACGCGGCCTTCAACCTCGCGTTCGCGATCTGGATCCTGCGCGCGTTCTTCGCCTCCATCCCCCGGGAGATCGAGGAGGCGGCCGCGGTCGACGGGTGCGGGCGGCTGGGCGCCCTCCTCCGGATCGTGCTGCCGCTGTCGCGGCCCGGGATCGTGACCGCGATGATCTTCGCGTTCATCGCGGCGTGGAACGAGTACATCGTCGCGCTGACGCTGATGACCGACGCGGACAAGCGGCCGCTGACCGTCGGGATCACGTCCTACGTGACGGCGTACGTGCAGCACTGGGACCTGCTCTTCGCGGCGTCGGTCATCGCGATCGTGCCGGTCGTCGTGCTCTTCGCGCTGATCGAGCCCTACCTGGTGGGCGGCCTCACGGCAGGCGGCGTCAAGTAGGCCCGAGGATCAGAACCTCCGGTCAGAGCGGTTCGATCTCCACCTCGATGCGGAGCTCGTCCTCCCGGTCGCCGTAGCCCAGCAGCTCTTTCACCGTCGCCCCCGGCGTCTCAGGCGCGGCTGCGTCCACGAGGGCGCGGTAGAAGCCCATGCCGGTCACGAAGAGGGCCTGCTCCGAGCTGTCCGGCCCGGCGAGCAGCAGGCTCTCCCGGCCGTCGGCGCCCGTGAGCGCCAGGCCCCGATCCGCCACCCAGGAAAAGGCGGCGTCCCCCGATCCTCCGGTCACGCGCTCCCGAAGCACCTTCACCCGGTCCACGCGGGACAGTCGGGGCTGGAGCGACGGCCCATCGTAGCTCCACCCCGGCCGAGTCGGAGGGCGCGCCGCTCCGGTCTTCCGATCGGGCGACATCGCATAGACGACGCCGCGGCGGCTGGGCTCGAAGAAGGAGCCGAGGTTGTCGGAGCGGAAACTCACGAGCGGCTCGAGCCGGAGCCGGCACAGCTCGCCGCCGAAGGCGGGAACGACGAAGGAGGACACGCGAATGGCCCGCCCCTCGGCCGGGGCGATCACGAAGCTCGACCGGTAGAGCCCGGGCTCGAGCGGGGAGGCGAAGCCCGGGCCCGGGACGTAGAGCAGGTCGCTCCACGGCGCGGCGAGCCCCGCCGCGCGGCGCCGCTCGGGCTCGGGGAGGCGCAGGTCGAAGGCCGGCGTCAATGCGCGCGGCCCGGCCGGCGCCCGGAGCCGCCGGCGCGGCCGCCGGCATGGCCGCCGGGCCGTCCGCGCCCTCCTCCGCCGTCTCGACGAGGGCCGCCGCGGGCGGCCATACGCTGACGCTTCTCCTCCGCGTAGCGGCGCCGCTCCTCGCTCGTCGGCTTGATCTCCGACAGGTAGAGGTCATCGTCGGCCCACTCGACGCGGATCTTCTGACTGATGAACTGCTCGATGGGCTCGAGCAGGAGCGCGCTCGCCTCGTCGGCCAGGCTGATGGCCTTGCCGGCGGCGCCGGCACGCGCCGTGCGGCCGATGCGGTGGACGTAGTCCTCGGCATCCTGCGGCAGGTCCCAGTTGATGACGTGGCTCACGCCCTCGATGTGCAGCCCCCGCGAGGCGACGTCCGTCGCGACGAGGATGGGCAGCGCGCCGTCCTTGAAGTCGTTCAGGAGCTTGAGCCGCCTCTTCTGATCCACGTCCCCGGTGAGGGCCCGCGCCTGCCAGCCGTTCCGGGTGAGGCGGTCCTCGAGGCGCCGCGCCTCCTCCCGCGTGTTGGAGAAGATGAGGATGCGGCTGCCCCCCTCGCGCTTGAGCAGCCCGAGCAGGAGGTTGAACTTCTCCTCCCGCCCCACGTGGTAGAGCACCTGCTCGGCCTTCTCGACGGTCTTCTGCTTGGGCGTGATCGTGATCTGCGTCGGGTTGTTCATGAACTCCCACGTCAGCTCCAGCACCCGGAAGGAGAGCGTCGCCGAGAAGAGGAACGACTGGCGCCGTTCCGGCTTCGGGAGGCGGCGCAGGATGAAGCGGAGGTCGGCGATGAAGCCCATGTCGAACATCCGGTCGGCCTCGTCGATGACGAGGACCTCGACCCGGCTCGGCGACCAGATGTGCTGCTTGAGGTAGTCGATGAGCCGGCCGGGCGTGCCGACCAGCACGTCGCAGCGCTCGCGCAGGGCATCACGCTGCTTGTTGTAATCGATCCCGCCGTAGACGGCCAGGATCCCGAGGCCCGTGTGCGCGCCGAGGAGCCGGGCATCCGCCTCGATCTGCACCACCAGCTCGCGGGTGGGCGCGATGATGAGGATCCGCGGGGCGGTGGGGCCGCCCTTGGCCGGAGCCGGCCGCGTCAGGCAGCGCGTGAAGGCCGCGATGAGAAAGGCGGCGGTCTTGCCGGTGCCGGTCTGCGACTGGCCCGCCACGTCCTTGCCGCGCAGCGCGAGCGGCAGGGCGGCCTCCTGGATGGGCGTGGCGGCGACGAAGCCCGCATCGCGGATGCCGCGCATCACGGGCGCGGGCAGGTCCAGCGAGCCGAAGTCGATGGGCGCCATCAGAGGGGGCACACCAGCCGCCCCAGCTCCTCGGTGAGCTTGAGGTTTTCCCGGTAGTCCACCGGCACCTCCACGATCACCGGGCACGGAGCCGCGAAGGCCTCGCCCAGGGCCGGGATCAGCTCATCGGCCGCCCGGACGTGGAGCCCGCGGCAGCCGAAGCACTTGGCGAGCCCGATGAAATCCGGATTGCCGAATGCCACACCAGATTCGCGGCCGTAGCGCGAGAGCTGCTTCCAGCGGATCGAGCCGTAGCCGTCGTCGCGGAAGATCAGCACGACGAAGGCGAGCCCGAGGCGCACCGCGGTCTCCAGCTCCTGGCAGTTCATGAGAAAGCCGCCGTCACCGGAGACGGCGACGACCTTCTTGTCCGGGTAGAGCAGCTTGGCCGCGATGGCGCCGGGCAGCGCGATGCCCATGGCGGCGAAGCCGTTGGAGATGATGACGGTGTTGGCCTCCATGGCCTGGTAGAGCCGCGCGACCCAGAGCTTGTGGGCGCCGACGTCGGAGATCAGGATGTCGCCGCCGCCGAGCACCCGGCGCAGGTCGTGCAGGATGCGCTGGGGCTTGAGCGGGTAGCCCGCGTCGGTGGAGCCGGCCTCGAGCTCCGAGACGATCCAGTCGTGAAGCGCGCGGGAGCGCCCGGGATCCCGGCGCACGGTGACCTGCTCCCGCAAGAGATCCAGCGCCTCCCGCACATCCGCGACGACTTCCACGGCTGGCTGGTAGTACGCGTCGACCTCGGCCGCCGTGAAGTCGAGGTGCACGATGGTCTTGCCGCGGTCGGGGTTCCAGAGGCCCGGGGCGTACTCGACGGGGTCGTAGCCCGCCGTGATGATCAGGTCGGCGCGGTCGAAGCCGCAGGAGACGTAGTCCTTGAGCTGCAGCCCGATGGTGCCGAGACTCAGCGGGTCGTCCCAGGGGATCGCGCCCTTGGCCATGAAGGTGGTGGCGACGGGGATGCCGGTATGCGACGCGAAGGCGCGGAGGGCCGGGGCCGCCCCGCCGCGGATCACACCGTTGCCCGCGAAGAGGAGTGGGTCCTTCGCGGCGTCGATCAGACGCGCCGCCTGGGCCAGCGCGGGCCGGTCGGGCGACGGCCGGCGCGCCCGCCCGGCGGCGAGCGGCTCCACGCCGACCTCCACCTTCTCGTCGGCCACGTCCTCGGGCAGCTCGAGATGGCAGGCGCCGGGCTTCTCGGCCTCCGCCAGCTTGAACGCCTTGCGCACCGCCTCGGGGATCACGCCGGCAACGGCCAGGCGCGTGTTCCACTTGGTGATGGGCCGCAGCATGTCCACGATGTCCACGTACTGGTGCGACTCCTTGTGGATCCGGTCGCGCCCGGCCTGGCCGGTGATGGCCACCACCGGGGCGCGGTCCAGGTTGGCGTCGGCAAGCCCCGTGACGAGGTTGGTGGCGCCCGGCCCGAGCGTGGCAAGACAGACGCCGGCCCGGCCCGTGAGGCGCCCCGACACATCGGCCATGAAGGCCGCGCCCTGCTCGTGGCGACAGGGGATGAAGCGGATCCCCGAGTCGAGCAGGGCGTCGGTCAAGGCCAGCGTCTCCTCGCCGGGCAGCCCGAACAGCGCGTCCACGCCCTCGCTCGCGAGGCAGCGCACCAGGAGGTCGGCCGCCTTCATGCCGAGCCGCCCCCGTCGACCGCCGCCGGCTCCTCGACGGGCTCCGGCTTGGCGGGGCGCTTGCCGAAGACGCGCGCCGCGATGATCCCGACCTCGTAGAGGACGATGAGTGGGCCCGCCATCAGCGTCTGGTTGACGGCGTCGGGGGTCGGGGTCAGGACGGCCGCGATGATGAAGTTGATCAGGATCGCGTACTTGCGGTTCTTCGAGAGGAACTGGGGCGTCACGACCCCGAGCATGGACAGGAGCGTGATGATCACCGGCAGCTCGAAGACAAGGCCGAAGGCCAGCGTGAACTTGAGGATGAAGTCCGTGTAGCTGGCGATGGAGATCATCGGCTGCGCGCCCTTCTCCACCCCGAAGCTCACGAGGAACTGGATCGCGAAGGGAATCACGACGAGCAGGGCGAAGGCGCCGCCCAGGAGGAAGAGCAGCGAGCCGATGATCACGAAGGGCGCGGCGTACTTCCGCTCGTGCTTGTGGAGCCCGGGCGCCACGAAGGCCCACACGTTCCACAGCACCGCCGGCATGGCGACGAACAGGCCGGCGATCATGGCGACCTTCATGTAGGTCCAGAAGTACTCGGTGGGGGTCAGGAACACGGGCGGGGCCTTCAGCTTGGCGAGCGGCCGCTGGAGGAACACCATGATGCGATCGGTGAAGTAGAGCGCGATCACGAGGCCGACGCCAGCGGGGACGAGACTCCAGATGATCCGCGTGCGGAGCTCCGCCAGGTGGTCGAAGAAGGACATCTTCCCGTCGTCGGGCTCGGCCATCACCACTCCGTGAGGAAGTGCCGGAGCTGGCCCACCCCGCGCCCCAGCGCAAAGCCGTCCCGGATAGCCTTCGTCACGTAGGCCTTTGCCTCGCGGATCGCATCGCCCAGGGACTCGTTCCGGGCGAGGCCGGCGGCGATGGCGGCCGAGAACGTGCAGCCGGTGCCGTGGGTACTGGGCGACTCCACCCGCGGCGTCGAGAACACGGTGAACTCGCGCCCGTTCCAGAGCACGTCGACGGCGTCCCCCTTGAGATGCCCCCCCTTGACCAGCACGGAGCGGGGCCCGAGGGCGCGGATGCGCCGCGCCGCCTCCTCCATGTCGGCGCGGGTCTCCACGCGCATGCCCGCCAGCACCTCGGCCTCGGGCAGATTCGGCGTCACCACCAGCGCGAGCGGGAGGATGCGGGTGACGAGGGCCTGGCGGGCATCGGGGCGCAGCAGCGGATCCCCGGACTTGGCGACCATGACCGGATCCACGACCAGCTTCTCGATGGGATGCTCGCCGAGCGTCGCCGCCACGGCCTCGATGATGGGGGCCGTCGAGAGCATCCCGCACTTCGCCGCGTCGGCGCCGAGGTCGGAGAGGACCGAGCGGAGCTGCTGGGCCACGAAGGCCGGCGGGAGGTTCTCCACGCCCTGGACGCCGACGGAGTTCTGGGCCGTGACGGCCGTGACCACCGACATCCCGAACACCCGGAAGGCGGAGAACGTCTTCAGATCGGCCTGGATGCCCGCCCCGCCGCCGGAGTCAGATCCGGCGATGGTCAAGGCCCTGGGAATCAACATGGCCTTTTAGTATACGGGATGACGAGGGTGAATTCTCCCCTCGCCCGGCCTCCATCGAAGTGCTCGCTCAGGCGGGCGGGCGTGCCGCGGATGATCTCCTCGAACTGCTTGGTCAGCTCGCGCGCCACCACGACCTCCACGTCGCCGAACACGTGCGCGACAGCCGCGAGGGCGGCCGCGATCCGGTGGGGCGATTCGTAGCAGACGATGGTCATCTCGAGGGATCGGAGCGCCTGCAGACGGTGGATGCGCCGGCCCGGCTTGACGGGCAGGAAACCCTCGAAGACGAACCGGTCGGCGGGGACGCCCGCCGCCGAGAGCGCCGCGATCACGGCCGAGGGCCCCGGCACGGGCACCACCGGGATGCCGGCGTCCCGGGCCTCGCGGACGAGGAGGAAGCCCGGGTCCGAGATGCCCGGCGTTCCGGCGTCGGTGACCAGCGCCACCGACTTGCCCTCGCCGAGCGCCCGCAGCAGGACCCCGCCCTTGGCGAGCTTGTTGTGTTCGAAGTAGCTCGTGACGGGGGCGTGGATACCGAAGTGGGTGAGCAGGCCGCGCGTGCGGCGCGTGTCCTCGCAGGCGATCAGGTCCGCCTCCTTGAGCACGCGGAGGGCGCGGAGCGTCAGGTCCTCCAGGTTGCCGATGGGCGTGGCGACCACATAGAGGGTGCCCGTCATAGGGGTCAGGCTTTTGACGGGTTGGGTTTGCCTTCCTGGCAGCCGCGAAGGGCGCGCGAACCGGTCATCGCCCGTGGAGTGCCTGGCGATTGTCAAGAAGTCAAAGCCTGACCCCGCTCAGGCCGAGATGTTCCAGAGGAGCGTGGCGCCGAACTGGAGCACCCCCTGGACGTTCCTCCGGAAGGCGCCCGGCACCACGAACTGCCCCCAGGTCACGAAGAGGACCTCGTCGAAGTTGAGCTGTTGCACCTGCTCGGCGATCTGCTTTCGCTTGGCGGCGTCGGGCTCGCGCACGAAGGCGGCGCGGAGCTTCTCCATCGGCTCGCTGGTGGGCCAGCCGAACCACGATTTCTCCCCGGCGCCGCCCAGGACCGAGGCCACGGCCGGCGTCATCACGTCGAACGAGGTGGCCCAGGTGTGGAAGATGTTCCAGCCACCCTGGGCGGGCGGCTCCTTCTTCGCGCGCCGCGAGACCATCGTGGACCAGTCCATGGCCTGCAGGTCCGGGTTCGCGCCGATCTTCTTCAAGAGCTCGGTGGTGACCAGCGCCGGCGCATGGGCATAGGGTGAGTCGGTCGGGTCGAGGACGGTGATGGGCCGCCCATCGTAGCCGCTCTCTTTCAGGAGCTGGCGCGCCTTGTCCACGTCCGGCCTGGGCGGCGCGCCCGTCGCGGACTCGTAGGGCATGCCGCCGCACATGAAGATGCCCGGGCAGACCTTGTAGTACTTCGGATTGCCGATCATCGCCTGGAGGTAGTAGGCTTGGTCGACCATCCACAGCAGGGCCTGGCGCGCCTTCTTGTTGTTGAAGGGCGGCTGGAGGTGGTTGGGCCGGAGGATGCCCTGGCTGCCGCGCGGGTCGGTGACGAAGACGGCGACATTGGCGTTCTTCTCGAGACGCGGCGCGAAGTCCAGCGGCACGTTCTCCCAGTAGTCCACCTCACCCGCCTCGAGGGCGGCGCTGGCCGTCGCCGCGTCGGGAATGTAGCGCCATTCGACCCGGTCCACGAGGACGCGCTTGCCCCCCGCGGCGCCGCTCGGGTTCTCGTTGCGCGGGACGTAGTCCGGGTTGCGGAGATAGACCACCCGGTTGCCGGGCTGCCACTCGTCCTTCGCGAACCGGTAGGGCCCGGAGCCGATGACCTCCTTCACCTGCTCGTTCGGGTCGGTGGCCGCCAGCCGCGCCGGCATGATGAACGACGGGCTGGCCGACGGCTTGCCGAGCGCGTCGAGCACGAGGCCGAACGGGCTCTCCAGCTCGATGACGAAGGTCTTCTTGTCGACCGGGGCCATCTTGGCGGTGGCCGCCATCAGGAGGCGGCCCACCGCGTCCTTGGCCCCCCAGCGCTTGAGCGATGCCACGCAGTCCTCGGCGGTGACGGGCTGGCCGTCGTGGAACTTGAGCCCGTCGCGCAGCGTGAACGAGTACTTCATGTGGTCCTTGCTCTCGCTGTACTTGTCGACCATCTGCGGCTGGAGCTTGAGGTTGCCGTCCAGCGCGAAGAGCGTGTCGAAGATCATGTAGCCGTGGTTGCGGGTGATGTACGCCGTCGTCCAGATCGGGTCGAGGATCTTGAGGTCGGCGTGAGGGACGAAGCGCAGGGTGCCGCCCCGCTTCTGGGCGTGCACGGAGGGCGCGGCGACGGACGCCGCCACCGCGGCAGCGGTCCCGGCCAGGAAGGCGCGTCGACTCAGATCGCTCATCACGTTCTCCTGAAATCCGGATGGAACAGGCTCGTGACCACTACGCCTTCAACAGCCCCACCTGTCGCAGCACGGTGGCGTGGTCCCAGTAGATCCGTTCACACGCGAGCTTGTCACCACGAAACTGTACGACCACCACGATGTCCAGGGCGATCGGCTTGCCGGTGGGCGGAAGGTTCGGTAGCAACCACGGCATCGGCTTGCTGTGCGTGAAGGTGACGCGGAGCTCGTCCACGAGCTGGCCCACCCCGATGACGCGGTTCACGGGGGTCATCTGCAGGTCGTCGGGCCAGGAGGGGATGAAGTCGTCCCGGTAAAAGACCCGCAACGCGGCCTTCCCCCGCCCGCCGGTGTTCACCGGCATGTGGTTGACGTAGGCGTCCTCGACCATGGTGGCGAGCGTCGCCTCGACGTCCTTGGTCGCGAACTCCCCCTTCAGGTGCTCGGCCCAGAGCTCCTCGAGCTGTCGAGGAGAGAGAGTCGCCGGTCCCGCATCATGCTCGGGCATCGTGCGCTCCTTTCGATGCGCCCGTCCCCTCGGCCGTCGTCCGGCCGGTCAGGCGTTGGCGCCGGCGAGGACCCGTTCGTACACCGCCAGATCGCCCGGGGAGCAGCAGAAGATGACATCGTGGAAGAACATCAGATGCGCCCCTGCATGCCGAAGGTCAGCGGCCAGGAGCCGGGGGAGGCCCCGGAAGAGAGCGAAGCCCCGCCCCGAGTTTCTAGGCCGACTGCTCCTTCTGCTCGGAGATGAGGATGGGGCGCTCCTTGTTGAGGATGACCTCGCGGGTGATGATGCACTCCTTGAGCCCCGGGATGGACGGCAGCTCGTACATCATCTCGAGCATGACCTCTTCCAGCACCGCGCGGAGCCCGCGCGCCCCCGTGCCGCGCTTCATCGCCTCGCGGGCGACGGCGGCCACGGCGTCGTCGGTGAACTTGAGCCGCACCTTCTCCAGGTCGAAGTACTTCTGGTACTGCTTGACGATGGCGTTCTTCGGCTCTCGCAGGATCCGCACGAGCGCCGGCTCGTCCAGGTCGTGCAGCGTCGCCACCACGGGCAGGCGCCCCACGAACTCGGGGATGAGCCCATACTTGAGCAGGTCCTCGGGCTGGACCATCGTCAGCAGATCCCCGATCCGCCGGTCCTCCCGGCTCTTGATCTCGGCCCCGAACCCCATGGCGGTCTTGCCCACCCGGTTCTCGACGAACCGCTCGAGCCCGACGAAGGCGCCGCCGCAGAGGAAGAGCACGTTGGTGGTGTCGACCTGGATGAACTCCTGGTGCGGGTGCTTCCGGCCGCCCTGGGGCGGCACGTTGGCGATGGTGCCCTCGAGGATCTTGAGGAGCGCCTGCTGCACGCCTTCGCCGGACACGTCGCGCGTGATGGAGGGGTTCTCGGACTTCCGCGCGATCTTGTCGATCTCGTCGATGTAGACGATGCCGCGCTGGGCCCGCTCCACGTCGTAATCGGCCGCCTGCAACAGCCGCAGGATGATGTTCTCCACGTCCTCGCCGACGTAGCCGGCCTCGGTCAAGGTCGTGGCGTCGGCGATCGTGAAGGGCACGTGGAGCATCTTGGCGAGCGTCTGGGCGAGCAGGGTCTTGCCGGACCCGGTGGGGCCGATGAGCAGGATGTTGGCCTTCTGCAGCTCGACCTCCCCCGCCTCGGAGCCCGCCTCGATCCGCTTGTAGTGGTTGTGGACGGCGACGGCCAGGATCTTCTTCGCCCGGTCCTGGCCGATCACGTACTGGTCGAGGACGTTCTTGATCTCGGCGGGCTTGGGCAGGCTCCGGAGCTCCCGGCTCTTCTCCTCCTCCCACTCCTCGGCGATGATGTCGTTGCAGAGCTCGATGCACTCGTCGCAGATGTAGACGGTGGGGCCGGCGATCAGCTTGCGCACGTCGTTCTGGCTCTTGCCGCAGAACGAGCACTTGAGCGTGCCGCTGCCCTCCCGGGTCCGGGCCACGCCCCGATCCCCTAGGGCACGACCGTCACGGCCGCCTCGGGGACGGGCCGGGTGGTCGGCTTGGAGGAGATGACTTCGTCCACGATGTGGTACTCCTTCGCCTGCTCGGCCGTCATGAAGAAATCGCGGTCCGTGTCGCGCTGGATCTTCTCCATGGACAGGCCGGTGTGGTGTACCAGGATCCGGTTCAGCTCCTCCCGCATCCGGAGGATCTCCCGGGCCTGGATGTCGATGTCGGTGGCCTGCCCCTGCACGCCCCCGAGCGGCTGGTGGATCATGATCCGCGCGTGCGGCAGGGCGAAGCGCTTGCCCCGGGAGCCCGCCGCGAGCAGGAGCGCGCCCATGCTGGCCGCCTGGCCCATGCAGATCGTCGAGATCGCGGGCTTCACGTACTGCATGGTGTCGTAGATCGCCATGCCGGCGGTGACGGAGCCGCCCGGCGAGTTGATGTAGAGGTGGATGTCCTTGTCCGGGTCCTCGGCTTCCAGGAACAGCATCTGCGCGATCACGAGGTTGGCCAGCTCATCTTCTATGTAGGTCGGCAGGAAGATGATCCGCTCCTTGAGGAGCCGGGAGAAGATATCGAACGCCCGCTCGCCGCGGGGCGTCTGCTCGATCACCATCGGAACCAATCCCATCGGACGTCTCCTTGCCATGCCGATAGTGTACCTCAGGGCGCGATCAGCGCCCGCTCAATTAGGAAGTCGAGAGTTCGCGTCTCCATGAGGGAAATCCGGAGCCGCTCCAGGTCGCCGTTCCGCTCGAGCATGGACCGCACCGCCGGCGCCGGCCGCTGGCTCGACCGGGCCAGTCGCTCGACCTCGGCCTCCACGTCGGCCTCGGAGGGCTCGAGCCCCTCCTTC
>Ga0207646_10006110_pt1 | contig 12539 bp, 13 predicted proteins | sample KBSK5502metaG_FD_184343 | JGI IMG/M metagenome (GOLD analysis project Ga0207646, IMG submission 184343) | Corn, switchgrass and miscanthus rhizosphere microbial communities from Kellogg Biological Station, Michigan, USA - KBS K5-50-2 metaG... | ecosystem: Host-associated > Plants > Roots >...
CAGCCATAACTGTATTCATCCTTTTACGTGAAAGAAGGCTGAAGAAGAGAGCTCCTTCGGGGGTGCCGAGGGAGTTGACCCAACGCATGACCGGTGTCCTGGATAAGAGAAACGATGAAGGGAATGCGTATCTGATTTCGTGAAGGACTTAGTTGGAGAGACTAGCGGCGCTTTTCCAGCGGAGGGTCTTGATGCCTCCGATAAGAGAGATGATGGAGCCTGCAATTGCAAACAGGCCAAAGAGTCTGAAAATTGGAATAGTAACATACGACATGAGATACAACGAGAAGGAGAGGAACATTGTTGAAAGCGCGACGATCGTAGCTCCCAAACTGACATGCTTCCCTGGCCATTCATAGAATATGATGTTTGACGCGATCACAATGAGTCCCACCCAGCTGGCCTGGGGAATGAAGGTCGCATTGAGGCCGAGCTCGTAGACGCTGGTTAGATATGGGACAAAAAACAATTGTAGGGTTGCTCCAATGAGGTTGAGGACGAATGTAGACGTCGGCCGGGGACCCGGCAAGGCAGTGTCGGGTTCAACGCTCTGACTATTAGCGCTTTAGCGGGGCAATTCGACCTTCAAGTGGGCAGCCGAAGCCTCATGGAGATCATCCTAGTCGGATTATCTCATCTTGGGGTTTCGAGAGTTCCTGGTACCCATTCGATGTAACAAGGACATCTTGTTCTAGGTTGCAGGTGCCGAACTTGCTGGTCACGGACGGCTCTATTGTGAAGACCATGTCCCGCTGAACCGTCTTCTCTCCCTGCTTACCATACCTGTTCGGCCATCTCGGACCCAAGAGAGGACCGATCTCATGGGTGCTCCTTCCAAGAACGTGGCCCAGCGCGTGTTTGTATTCTGGATACCGTCTCTTGACGATCAGGCTTCTTCCGGCCTGGTCGACTTTGTAGCCTGGAACTCCAGGCTTGAGAATCGCGAGAGCAGCATCGTTAGCGTCACGGGCTACCTTGAACATCTGCTGCACTCCTTTTGGTACTCGTCCGGGTCCGACGAAGTAGTTTCTCTGGATGTCGCTACAGTACCCGTCATACTTGACACCAAAGTCCAGCTTGACAAAGTCGCCGTCCTTGATTTTAGTTCCATAATACCCCACGTGGGCCATAGGCGCGTTGCCGACCACGACTGATGGGCATCGATCATACGCCCACGCAGAATCCAATTTTCTCTCGGTCAGAAGCTTGTGCGCAAACTCGTGGACATCCTTGTCCTTCTTGCCCGACTTGATCACGGCCTCAACTGCATCGTAGACCTTTTCGCACTCAGCAATCGACTTCTTCACTAGTTCGATCTCGGCGGGTATCAGCCTCGCCCGTAGAGCAATCGCGAGGTCCTCTCCGGAGACCAACCGCTTCGAATAACCTTTCAACGCGGTTTTGAGATACCGCTCCATACCCGACGTGAGTCCGTCGGCTGCACCCTCATCATAGCTCGTGTTCACGGCGATCTTCTTCGGTTTCCTCTTCCTGACAAACTCGTTCAGCTTGGGTGCCGCGCCTTCGCTACCATACCCAATTATTTCATCGTAGAACTTCTGCTGCCTGACCGTCTCTTCTTCGAGACTCCCAACAATAGCGGTCTTCGTCCCGGTCCGTTCGATGATGGCGGCCGACCGCCAGGTCAGGTCGCTGAATCGGAGATCCTGTACTAGCGGGTCCTCGTTGCCTTCCCGGGTGAATGTGATCCACATGTCAACCCCTTGCGCCTCCATGGTGTCCCTGACAAGCTTCAGCTTCTTCCTCAGGAACTCTATCTTGAGGGGAGATCCAGTGAGTTTCACGCGTTGCTTGCTGGAATGAACGAACTTATCGTTTTGCCTCTAACAACCAGCCACCACGTTAGATCAAAAGAAGTCTTGTGCATGAGGCTCGGTGGTATCTGACAAAAAGTCATTGGGTCATGGAACTATTGAAGGCGGCAGTATCGAAATAGATGGCGACGGAGTCAAGTTTCCCGTTTTTCACTTTCTAGAATTCGCCGACATCGCTGGAGAAGCTCTTGCCTTTTGAGGATACAAGGCTGTAGTTGACCAATGCGAATGCTTTTTCGCCTTCAACAGCCACCTCTTTCACAGTTAGTCCTCTAACTAGTTTGAAGAACTGGTTGTTCACGTATGCGTCTCTTCCTCTAGATTCCTTCGCAATAGTTCCCGTCAACAAGAAGTTGTCGGACAAGAGATGCCCCCATTCGGCCTTTCTTGAAAGCCCGTCGTAGTATTTCTTCACCAACTCTTTCGTCGATGCTGAGCTGTCCATATCACTGATTGGTCCTATGCTTTCTTAAAGTTTCAAAACCTTTGAAAAGCATGGCCGCTTGCATTGTTAGGCAACTTGTCGGTAAGGCCCGCTTAGCGCCAATCCTTCGAATTTCGTAATCGCGTTAAGGACGGTTCATGCCCGAAACCGGACTACAGTCGAGTTATCGGATCAGTCTTGCCGAGTTGAGGATGAATACGAGTTCTGAGACTACGTGGATGCCAGCAGCGAATAATGGGTTGAGCAGACCTTCGAAAGCCAGGCCGAGCCCGATTCCATCGACGATCAGTGTTCCGTAGAAGTTCTGCATGATCACGCCGTAAGCCTTCTTACTAGCCTTGACGATCATCGGGATCCTTCCCAGGTCGTTTGTCATGAGCACGATGTCAGCTTCTTCGATGGCGATGTCTGTTCCTGCGCCCATCCCAATCCCGACGTTTGCCAGAGCCAGGGCTGGAGCGTCGTTGACGCCGTCGCCTACCATGGCAATCTTTCGTCCGGAGGTAGACAGCTGCTCAATGTAGGAGACCTTGTCTGAGGGTAGAAGTTCGGCGTGTACTTCTTCGATTCCTACTTGGTCTCCAACGGCCTTTGAGGCGATCTTGTTGTCTCCGGTGAGCATGATTGTAGATATTCCCATTTTTTCAAGGTCATGCACTGCTTCTCGGCTCTCGTTTCGGATCTTGTCGGTGATTCCGATGATGCCGCAGATTCGTCCTCCGTGAGCGACGAGGACAGTGGTTTTTCCTTCTGAGACCTTGCTGGTAATGGTCGTGTCGACGTCGTTTGATAGTGCAATGCTCTGTTCTTTCATGAGGACGCTGTTTCCGACTAGGACTTGTTCTCCATCGTACCACGACATTATGCCCTTACCGACCACATAGTCAGATGAAGTGCTGGCACCGGGGCTGACTCCCCGTTCCTGAGCCTTTGCAATTATCGCTCGTGCGAGAGGATGCTTGGAGAATTTCTCTGCGGTGTAAGCGTACGTCAAGACCTGGTTCTCGGAGCAGCCGTCGAGTCCTACAATGTCGGTAACTTCTGGATCTCCAAACGTAAGTGTTCCAGTCTTGTCAATGACGACAGTATCGACCTTGCTCATCTCTTGAACATAGACTCCCCCCTTCACAATGACACCTCTCTTAGCGAGTCCTCCCATAACCGCCACAATCGCTAGCGGCGTTCCAGCGGCAACCCCGCAAGCGCCGGCAACGACGATTACTGAGATTGTTGAGATGAGGTTCCGGGTCACAACGAATGTGATCGCTGCGAAGACGATGGTGAATTCGACCAGCCATGTGGCAAGTTTGTCCGAAAGTCTCTGGATAGGCGCCTTCCGGTTTTCGGCCTCCTCGACTAGCCGGATGATCTGGCCGAAGACTGTCTCAGTTCCAATCTTCTCCGTCCGCACCTCAAAGACTCCTGACTCGTCGACACTGCCCGCGAACACTCTGCTACCATCCGTCTTCTCAACAGCAACAGCCTCACCTGTTATGGCGGACTGATCGACGAACCCAGAACCCTTGACGAGCACTCCGTCAACCGGAATCCGCTCGCCGTCCCTAACAATTACAATCTCTCCAGGCTGAATCGTTTCTACGTCGGTCTCGAACTCTTCTCCATTCCGCCTCACAAGGGCCCTCCGCGGAATCGACTTCTCAAGTTTGACAATGGTCGCCCTTCCCTTATCGACAGCATACGCTTCAATGAACTCTGATAGCAACACGAAGAAAGTTACTACGACCGCGGCGGTAAACTGGCCAACCAGAAGGGAGGCAACTATTGCAACCGTCATCGAGACCTCCATGTTTATCGCCCGATGGCGAAGTGAGCGGAACGTTTCGACAAAGACTGGATAGCCTCCAACGAGTGTGGCTCCAATCGCTACAAAGTCGATCGGAGAGAAGCTGCGCCAGAATCCTAGATAGCTGAAGAGGGCGGCGACTCCCATCAGGGAGAGGCGGATCTCATCTTCTCTATTCTTGGGCGGTTCGCGGACCGGCGAACCTCGCATACCTTGGAGAACAGGAAGCTCGTTTGTTGGAGTGCTCATCTGCTACTTGCGACTACTTGTTGAAGTTCGAGAACAGTATCGTTCACCGACTTTCCTTTCCTGGCTGTTGCGACGCAGTCTTCTACTAGATCCTCGACGATCACATCGATGACCCCGGCCAGCGAAGCTCGAACCGCGGCGATCTGATGAACGATCTCAGGATAGGCCCTGTCATCGTTCAGCATCGTTCTGACGGCTCTTACATGGCCTTCTATTCTCGCGAGTCTGGTGTCAACCTCGGGACGCTTGTGGTTCGACATACCCTATCCGGGGGAGGGGGATGCTATTAAAGCACATCTAATGAACGCTCCGACATCACCCGAACGGCTTTACATCAAAGTGGGTCCGGTCCAAGAGCATGGGATTGTGATCCTACTGAGTTGAAGCTAGACTACGAGGCCTTTGGCAGACAAGTGCTAGACGTCTGCGTTGGGCTGCAACCAGGCGAACAAGTCTGGATCAATACATGGGAACATGACACCGAACTAGGCGCTCAACTGGCACTCCAATGCTTGAAACGTGGATGCCCTACCCTTACGACAGTCCAGTTTGACAAACTTTGGGAGTACACGATGCTAGAAGCTCGGCCTGTAATGGCTGAGAACTTGTCAGCCACTCAGGCAGGCGTGTTGAGAGAGACTGACGTCTACATCTTCACGCTCGGACCCAGAATTATTCCGTGGGACAAGATTCCACCCGAGAGACGTAAGCTTGTGACAACATGGTTCCTAGAAAAGAACAAGTTCGTCAAGCAATGGAAAACCATAGCCAAAGCACGGAGAGTCAGAATGCTGGGAATCGAAGCCACCCTAGCCACACCCGAAAAGGCCGAGGCCCTTGGTCTAGAATACGTAGAATGGAGGAGAATCATGTATGATGGATGTATAACAGACTATAGCGCAGTAAGCAAACGAGCGAATGCCCTCGAAAGATTGATGCACACCGATGATCAGGTTCACATAGCCACGCCCCACGGAACCGACTTCACGTTCAAGCTCGACAACCGACCCGTGGACTCCTTCGATGGCATCCTTGGAAAGGAGTGGGTTTCCCAAGGACGACCTGGATTCCTACCTGCGGGAGGAATAGAGGTCTCAGCTAACGAAGAGAGCGGGATAGGGAAAATAATCTTTGACCAGCCGATACTCTCCTTGTTGAGAGAGGGAAGAATCGACAGACTAACACTCTCAGTTTCAGGAGGCCGAATCGTGAAGTGCTCGGCGAGCACCCACCAGCAAGAATTCGAGAGATGGCTCAAGGAAGGGAAGGGAGATGTCGATCGATTTGCGTTCTTCGGCCTCGGACTCAATCCTAACCTGCGTCACGGCTTCACTCAAGACGACAAGGTCCTAGGTGGAGTAACACTAGGCTTCGGAGACAACTCGGACAAGGCAGGCAAGAACAAGGCTGACCGCGGGTTCTGGGCCTCAATGACAGGAGCTACAGTCACCATCGGCAACAAGCGTCTGATGAAAGATGGAAACCTGCTGGTCAAGAACGAGACAGACTCTCGGCCCTCCTTATAGGACAGAAAACCCACACCTGCCTCATGGGTCAGACCCTTGAGATCGAAGTTCGAGAACTAAGACCGGAGTTATTACAAGACTATCTGAGATTCTTCGATCAGGCATTTTCTGATTTTCCCCACTGGGCCGGATGCTACTGCGGCTTTTACGATACTCCCGGAAACGACTGGGACCCGACAGCGAAAGCCGGACCCCAACACCGCACCGCCCGATCCGAACAAATCAGCATGGGCAAAGCTCAGGGACTACTCGCTTACATTAACGACGAGCCTGTAGGCTGGTGCAATGCCCAATCCCGAGCCAACTTCGCAAACATGCGTCACTACACACCGGCAGTAACAGACCCCAACGAGCGAGTGGGCTCCATAATGTGCTTCCTCGTAGCACCCGGTCACAGAGGGAAAGGAATCTGCACGGCACTCCTCCATGCCGCAGTGAACAAGTTCCGCCGGGACGGGCTACAGATTGCAGAGGGCTACCCCACTACTAATTCTTCCAAGAGGACCTGGGAGATTCCGTGGGCAGAGGAGAACTACAAAGGACCTCTAGACGTGTACTTGAAGAACGGTTTCAATATTCATCGGCAGCTCGAACGATTCGCGATCGTAAGAAAAAAGCTCTGAGCTTCAAGTTTGTGAGGGGCTCAAGGGACTGCGTTCTTCTAAAAAAGACTCTAGAGATGACTTACATCTTTAGGTCCATCTCTGGAGAAGCGTCTCCGCTTCATCTACAAGTTCTTTCATGATCGCTGCTACGGGCTTGACGTTCTTCACCCCGGCTACAGATTCTCCAGCCCAGTGCGGCATCGCCTTGATCGTTCCAATAGTCTCGCTGGTCATGGTGAAAGACTCCAAGGGTTTCACCGGGACCATTTCGCCGGTTGAAATGAGTTTCTTGTATCCCACGATGTCGCCTTTGAAATTCTGAGCTTCTTCTATGCAGAAGCGAAGCACTCTGTGAGGTGCGTTGGGCCAGCCTTCTGAGAAGGCCTCTGTAACAACGGTGTCCTCCGGCTCGCCCCCAATCAACGCCTTCACATATTCAGGATGCGCCCCCGCCTCTGTAGCTGCAATGAAACGCGTCCCAACTCTTACTCCGGAAGCGCCTGCAGCCAAGACCGCAGCCAGCGCTCGGCCGCTACCTATACCACCGGCTGCTAGCACAGGGACCTTGACAGAATCCAAGACCTGACTCAACAACGTCAGAAGACTGACCTTTCCCCGAACATGTCCACCCGCCTCAACCCCTTGCGCCACTATTATGTCGCAACCAGCCTCAGCGGCAGCAACTGCTTCCTCGTTCGAGCCAACTTGCCACGAAGCCAACGCACCTCCCTTGTGAACTAGATCAACCAGCGAAGGGTCCGGTTGGCGATAGAAGAACTCGACCACCTTCACAAGCTTGGACGCTGTTTCCACTTGTTCTCGAATCTCATTAAGATCAGAGACGAAGGCTTCTGGAATCAGAAAATTGGCTCCAAAGACGCCAGACGTACGAATTCGCATATCCTCAAACACAATGGCCATCTGGTTGGGATCGAAAGACCCCGCGTAAACCATCCCCAAGCCTCCTGCGTTTGAGACAGCGGTTGCCAGTTGAGGGCGAGCTAGACCACCAATAGCGGCTTGTTGAATTGGTACCTTGCAACCAGTCAGATCGGTGAATCTTGTTCGGAGCATATCATGACCATCTCGACCAGGCTAATGCTTTACACATAGAATTTTGTCTGATTAACTCGGGTCAGACAACGACTAGCGGGCTGTTAGCTATTCCATCCGACGGGCGAGTTCCAGCAGGATATCCACCCGCCTTTCCAAGTTTGGATAGAGGCTGAGGAGTCCATGCCCGCTACCTCCCACGAAAAGTCCAGCAAGATTACTCGTCGCAGCACCGCTTGCATCTGAGTTTGCCTTAACGATGGCGGATGCGAGTGCTAGAGGTTTTCCTGTGAATTCAACGGACACTTTGTCGGCCCAGAGTTCGCGTTCCCTGTGAACCGCTGCTTCCACGAGCCTCAGCACGGGGTCGAACGGGAAAGCCACTCTCGCTAGTTTCGCGAGGCCTTTGGCACCGGAATCGCCGTTTTTGATGTGCGACAACTCATGAGCGAGGACAGCGTCGGTCTCGTCGGAAGACAAGGACCCCGCGAGCTTCGGAGACATTGCAACCACTCCTTGTCCGCTCAAGCTGATCGAGAAAGCACTACCGGACACGGCCTCCCGCAGAGAGACTCCGGACACTCCCATCTTACCAGTGAGAGCGCCGAAACCGGTGGCAATCCCGGAAAGTGAAATGGGTGCAGCCGTCATTCTCTCCAACATTCGTGAGAAAGTATACGTGCGCGCAATGAACGTCATCAGGGTAGCAAATCCAAGTGATACCAACAGCGAGCTTCCAAGCACTGTGCGAATCGTCAACTGAGGATGCTCCCAATAGTTCTGGAGAAGCATGCTGCACACCAAGAAACTCGTTCCCAGAAACGACCAGAAGAAGAGCGATGACACTAGCATCGGCTGCAATAGCCGGGACCGTCTCGACGGATTGTAACCCTGAAAAGAGTAGAGAGCATAACAAGCAAGTTCGACAGCAGCGACTCCCCCTAAGATCCCAAGGGTGGTAGGCGCAAGGAAGAATACGCGATAGAGGTCTAGGTCGATCGTTGTTTAGATCCCTTCCGGATCTTCTCCTCTAAACGCTTCAGCTCATCCTTCGGAATATCATCCACGTACTCTGACAGGGTGGAAATCACTGTCGGACCGAAAGCAGTCAGGAGCCGATCAACAAATCCCTTGACAACCTTACCCTTCACTTTGTCTTCGGAATGCACCATGTAGATGTAGCGAGACCCGCCTCTGCCGATCGCTTCATCCCTCCCAAGCATTCCTTTCTTGTAGAGCCGGTCGAGGGTCGTACTAATAGTCGAGTAGGCGAGTCCTCGTGAGGGCTCGAGATCCTTAGCCACTTGTCGGGCCGAGGCCTTGCCCTGGCGAAGAACGCTTCCGAGAACCGCTGCTTCTAGGTCGCCGAGCTCCATGGACAGAAACTGGTTAGGGCTAGCTTGGATATAAGTTTCTATCCTTGTCGGAACTCTTTGGCGAGCTCCCGCTCAGCGAGAACGGATTTATGTAGAGTCTCCTGATTGTTCCAAGATCATTCGAGCCGATTTGATTGACTAGGTTCTGGGCTACGTCTTAATGACCACGCGCGAACCAGCCTCGACAATTAACCCGTCAGAGTCGAACGGCCTCCTTCTCAACAGATACTCCAGAACCTTTCTGCTTCTTCTTTCAGGAATCAACCTTGTACTCGGTCTGATATTCTACATCTATCCTCCGTTCGCCATTTCTTATTGGCCGTGGCCGTTGAAAGAGCTGGCCGTCAGGTTCTTGGGAGCCATATTTCTGGCCATAGCCTTCGGCTGTTGGTCTGCAGTTCACGCTGAACGGTGGCAGAGAGCCAAGATACTGGTGCTCGTTGGCGGAACCTTCTTCGGCATAACAGGCATTGTCTCCCTTGTCCGCGGAATCACTGTGAGCAGTGACGCCTCGACCTGGGTATGGACGGGATATTTCCTAATCGCCGCGGCCGGTTGCCTACTTCTGTTGCAACGATATAGATGGCATCGTAGACAAGCGGGGACCCCGACGTCGACAATGCCAAGGGGTACCCGATTGTTCTTCGGGATTCAGACAAGCGTTGTTGGAATTTTTGGAATCATGATGTTGCTGGTGCCGGGTTTGGCGCAGCAGGAGTTCTGGCCCTGGAAGGTGTATGTATCTACTCTGCAGACATTCGCTGCATTGTTTCTAGCGACGTGCCTAGCGACGGGATGGGCCACTCAGCAGAAGGACCCTGAAAGAATCAAAGGATTACTGCCCCTAGATGCTGTGTTCCCGTCTCTAGCCTTACTGGCGGTAGCCATCAGCTGGAGTGTCATCGTTGCTGAGAGTCCCAGCTGGTTGGTGACAGGTGTCTGGGTTGGACTGTATTCTTTCGTAGCGGCCGGATCTACAATCCTCTACTTTACGTTGAGAAAGCAACGGCACTAGAAACTAGTGCACTCAGACCATGACACTATTCGTTCAAATTCGGTTCTAGAATCTTGCTACAAGAAATGCTACCGCGATAGCAAGCAATCCTGCGGCCGGCAAAGTTACCAACCATGGCAAGACCATGCCGCGCAAAGCTGATACGATGACTTCTTTCTTGCCGCCGATTCCGGCAGTGGACCCTTCATGGACATGGGTAGTAGATAATGGAGCTCCAAGGTAGGCTCCTACCGAGACTAAAGTAGCGGTTACGATGCCTGCCTGCAGCCTCTGGGTATGATCAAGGGGAACGACGCGCTTGACAAGTTCTAGTGCTACTCGGTGGCCGAGTACTAGGGAGCCGGCTACGATCGCGACTGCTACGATTGAGTATGGACCCCAGACTGCGTAGGTAGAGCCTGCTACGAAGAAGAAAGCTCCGAGGGCGGCCATTTTGGGAGCGTCGTTGATTCCTCTTGCGTAGGCAGTGGCTGCAGCTGATCCCCAGTGCGAGACTTTGGCGAATCTGGGGCTCTTCTTTTCTGAAGTCTGAGTCTGAGGCCGTCGGGTCAGACGACGTATAACACTCAATGCGATCAGCGCAACGAAGGGCCCCGCTGCTAGTGGGAGAATTACCCGGATGGCTAGAAAGTCCAGCTTCAGACTTGACACGCCGAACAGAAAGATCCCCTGCAGAAGAACAGCACCGAGGATTGTGTGAGTTGTGGAGACAGGAAGCCGAAAGAGAGTCGCTATCAAGATCCAGATTGTCGCCCCGGCTAGGACTGCCAGAATGAAGGATGAGTCAGTGGAATTTCGCAGTATACTTTGGGGAGTGAACACTGTCAACAATCTTCCCGAAATCAGAATTGCCGAGATACTTCCTAGACCGCTGAAGACCCCTCCCCAAAGTAAAGCACGACGACGCAGTCTGGGACCGCCGGGGCCTGCGGTAGTCATGAGTGAAGCAACACTCTTGCCAACGTCATTGGCCCCGTTGGCGAAAGCTAAGACGAAGAGAACGGTAAGGCCGACTTCCTCGACTAGCAACTCGCTGAGAAGCACGCGGCTAGAGAATTAATCGTTTCACTTTAGGAAGCAAATGCTCGTAATCCACTAGATACCAGTAAAGAGGAATAGGAACATCGCCCAGAGGGGGAGTGCTAGTCCAAGCCCGACTATGAGGTTCTTCCGGAATATCTTAGAACCGTCCAGCGGTGGCACGGGCAACATGTTGAAGGAGCCGAGTCCCACATTGAGCGCAAATCCAAACTGGGCAATGGTCGACAGGAAGCTTCCCAATGGAGCCGCGAGGACCAATGCTAGAAAGGAAACAGCGAAGGCCAGATTGATTCCGGGTCCAGCCGCGGAGATTACCATGCTCTCCTGCTCCGGATCGCGAGGTCGGGTCGACTCGTAGCCATAATATGCGGTCGTCGCCGCGGGAGCAATGTAGACAGCTCCTGGAGCGCCAAAGACGATACCTCCCCCCGAAAAGACCACAATGAAGAGAGTGAGCAACAGGCCCCACATCCATAGACGGAAATGGGCCACATATCCGCGTCTTATTGCGACAAACTTGTGTCCCATCTCGTGGATGATGAAACCTGTCGCCGTGGCGACGAAACCGGCGATTACAACCTCGAGGTTACCTGTTCCGGTAAAGAGACGAGTAAAATTGCCATAGGTGATTGCTACTGATAGCACTAACCAGGCGATGATGATGGAGCTGATCTCTCCGGGACTGAACTGAGATGACACTTGCCCCATGACCGAAGTATTGTGTATTCTCTTCTCATATTTCGATTTGCTTCTGAACATCTGACATGGTAGCTTGGGTATCAGAATCCCTTTCTTCGCGGTTTCTGAGAGGGCTGTTTCTGAGAGGAGGCACGGCGTGGCCCAGGTTCCGCCTTATCAGGCTCTGAAGGAGGCGCCCACGGAGATTCGTCGAGCAGCCACGGTTGCGCTCGTATGCAACTCGATCACTCGGGCCATCGGAATTCTGACCTCGACCATCATCATAGCCACCCTACCCACATGGGTTCCTGGCCTTTTGGCCTACCAGCCTCTTCCTATCGCACTCGTCGTCCTGACAATCGGGTCCGCCATTGTCGGAGGCAAAGGTTCTCGCATAAGAGAAAGAATCGCGTCAAGAGACTTCGAGAAGGCACGATCTGCTAGTCTGTCCGCAGCTATTCTAGGATTCATCATCGCCGGTGGAGTCCCTGGAATACTCTACCTCTATCTCTACACACGCGTTGGAAATGTGATGGTCAAGAGGCGACCCGACGACCCGAAAACAATCTATCTCTTGCCCCATCCCAGCGAGGGGCTCTTCCTCGGCCGATATATCGGATGGGCGGCCGCGTATTTGCTCATCTTATACATCGGCTACACTCAACTGCCCACTGGACTGCGAGGAATAAGCGATTGGCTTTCACCTGTCCTCGGCGTACACTTCAACACACTGATAGTTGCCGTCTATCTCATCTTCACCAATCCTCTTACGTACCCGCCCGTCTTCCAGCTCTGGGTCACCGCCGGGCTATTGGGCGGAATCATCGCGGGAGGTAAAGTTGGACGCGGATTCATGGTGGGTCTCGCCGTCTTCCTCTCTACCCTAGGCGCAATGGGGCTAGCCGCGCTCTC
>Ga0207646_10006111_pt1 | contig 12539 bp, 5 predicted proteins | sample KBSK5502metaG_FD_184343 | JGI IMG/M metagenome (GOLD analysis project Ga0207646, IMG submission 184343) | Corn, switchgrass and miscanthus rhizosphere microbial communities from Kellogg Biological Station, Michigan, USA - KBS K5-50-2 metaG... | ecosystem: Host-associated > Plants > Roots >...
GAACCGCGCGCGCACCTGGCCGTCCGCCGCCACAGCGTCTCGAAACCCACGTGGAGTACCAGTCAGGTCGATTCGCACGCCGTCGTCACCTGTTACAGGTGCCCCGAGCGCCGCAAGCGTTTCGGTAACGAAGCTACGGACCTCCGTATGGAATCCGATCGCAGCCTGAACTTCTGTCAGCTCCCGGGCGACCTCGTCCGGACGAAGCGACTCTTGGGCGAAGATCGTCCGAGATCGCTTCTCCCGTTCCGCGGCTCGGTCCCATGCCGCATGAAGCTCCTCGCGCTTCGGCCGGAAGAACTCATCGAATCCCGGGAGGCGCTCGGCGATGCCGCCGGCCTGCTCGCGAAGGAGTAGCCCTTCGAACACCGCTTGGATCACGGACTCGGTGTCTTGCGGAATTGGCACCGAGACCCCAAGTGCCTTCCGGATTGCACGGCTCTTACGTATGAGCACGTCCAAGACGATTCCATCGATCTGGTTGTCGATTCCGTAATAGATGAGCGTGCGGACGATCGGACGAGGTTGCCCGAAACGGTCCACCCGACCTTCGCGCTGCTCGTGGCGGGTGGGGTTCCACGACAGGTCGTAGTGCATGACTGCGTCGAAGTGGTCCTGGAGATTAATGCCCTCGGATAGACAGTCGGTTGCAACCAATACTCGCCGCTCGTGTTGCGCGAGGGCAAGTACCCGCTCATGACGCTCCTCGGGTGGTTGCTTGCCGGTGACAGCCGCAACTTCGACGTCTTTAGCCAGCGTTCGCCGCAACTCCTCTGCGACATACTCTGCTGTCGCTATGAACCGACAGAAGAGGATGGGCCGGTATCCATCTGCCACGAGACCCTTCACCAACGCGATCCCCTTTTGCAACTTATGATCCTGTTCACCACGCAGCTCATCAGCGAGCCGGGCCATCTCGCGGAGACGCCGCCGGTCGCGAACATCGTCGCCCTCGTCCGCGGGCTCCGCATCGGCGCCAGGCGAGACATCGATTCCTTCCATGGCCGCGTCGTCCGTTACGTCGAGGACGGTTCGCCGACCAATCTCGTCGGCTTCTTCGTCGGTCTTTGTGTCAGCAGGGGCAGCTCGGTTACGCAGAGTCTCGGCCGCCGCGGCAGGGCTCGAGGCGAGCGAGCGGAGCAGGCCTAAAGCGGCCCACCACCGGACCCGCTGGCTGTGATGCCCGCCAGCCGGGTCGCGTACCGTCTCCCTCGCGTACGCGAGAACCCGGTCAAATAGCCGACGATAAGCGTCCGACAGCGCGTAGGGGACCTCGGGATCTTTGGTTTCGTCGCGTTTGGGCAATAGAGTGTTCGTCCCCAGGTAATGCTCGATATCGCCCCGCCGACGCTGGATGAGGTGGCGAGCCAACAGCCGTCGATTGCGCTCATGGGCCTTGCCCGCAAGGTCATCGGGAAGCGTTTCGAGAGCCGGATCGAGTAGGCCCAACAGCGACCGAAAAGCTTCCTCTTTCCCACTGTGCGGAGTTGCAGTCACGAGAATCAGGTGACGGTCGGACCGAGAGGCGAGTCGGCTCACCAGCTCATGGCGCCGCTGGCGACCTTGCTCAGCGCCGAGTGTGCATCCGTGCGCTTCATCCACAATTACAAGCTCGGGGCAAGTCCGCACAAACTCGTCTTGGTACCGGTCGCCCTTGATGAAGTCGATCGACACCACGACAACCGGGTACCGCTCGAAGAGCGAGGTCCCGAATGGTAGCCCCCGCTCAAGTCGCCCCACAGTGTTTGGCAGGACGAGAGCAGCGTCCAAGTTGAATTTCTCGGCGAGTTCGCTTTGCCACTGCTCCGCAAGGTGCGGGGGACAGAGAACCGCGAGGCGCTGAGCATCCCCCTGGGCGAGCATCTCCTTTGCGATAAGCGCCGCCTCGATTGTCTTACCGATGCCAACATCGTCAGCAATAAGTAGACGTATGGGGTTAAGTCGAAGCGCCATAAGCAGCGGCACAAACTGGTACGGACGAGGTTCCACAGCGATCTGCCCGAATGACCGGAATGGCCCCGCGCTGGAGCGGAATCCAAGGCGGAGCGCGTCTCGGAGCAGTCGGGAGGATCTGTGGTCGCCAACGACCGTAGGATCGGGCAGTTCGAAGCTGGCTGCCTCGACGCTCTCAAGCGTCGTCAGGATCCCGGTCGTTTCCTCATCTGTCCCGGCGAGCGGCCTCACCATCAGAAGGTCGTCTCGTGAGCCTGGAAGGACCACCCATTCGCGCCCCCTCGCTCGAACTAGGGCGCCAGTCGCATATGTCATACCGGCCTCCCGAAGACATCCGGGTGTTGGTCGAAAATTTGACCCCAACCTTCGGGCTCCGGTCCAAACCGGATGACTGCATATCCGGCCGCTTCCAAACACAGAGTCTTCTGTGCGTCCAGTCGCTTCTCTTCTTTGTGTTCATGGTGAGGACCATCAATGAAGATCGCGGCTAGCTGATCCACATAAAAGAAATCGGGCCGCACATGGCAGTCGTCTATAAGCAGTTGCGCCCGAGTCGGCATTCGATAACTGCTTTCGTCGACTCTTCGCAGCCATCGCCTTTCGAGGTCGGAGTCGCACAACGCCAGCAGGTCTCTCAACTGCTCGGCGCGAGTCTTGGGCGCATTGGATGCTGAGACGGTCGCCATCGTCAGGTCCAGTAGAGCGTCCCGGATGGAATGGCGATCGAGCAGCGGATGATCGCGTTGGTTGCGGTAGCTCATGAGGCAGTCATAGCAGGCGGCTTCGCACCTCTCCATGGCACCAGGCGCGCTGCCACGGTCGTCGCCTGTGTCTGGATCGAAGTGGCAGATGTCCAGTGCCGCGCGCGCAACCTGGCGGACCGCGGCCGGATCCTCGATGAGGCGTCGGAGGACCCCAGCACCTCCCTCCGCAGCCTCGTAGAACAGGAGTAATCGCCTGTCGTCGTCATCAGGTAGAGGCTCTGCCGCGAGCTCGTCGTCCTCAAGCTGATAGACGATACCAATCGCAGCCTTCAGCGCAGCTTGTAGGGAAGCCATCTGCCGGTCCCCGAGATTGTCACTTGGTTGGAACAACAGGAGATTCTTGTGATCTTCGACAAACGGAATAACGACGGCTTGCTTGGCACTCATGGGGTCGTCCGAGTCGTCGTCGGGCACGTCGCTCTTCGCCCAATATCCTCGCTCGATGTCCACTGCGAACCCATAGCGTTTGGTTAGAACGCTCCGGGTCCACCCAAGATTGATTCGCCATATCGTGGCGCTCTGTCCATATGTCAGGGTGATCGCGGCTGACCCGTTCGCCGACACCTCCGCCGACCTATACGAGGGCATACCCCCGTGCTCAACGAAACGAACCGCGGTGCGGAGCTCGAATCCCTGCCGGAGCCGCTCTTCCTCGTCCGAACTGATCCGATCTCGCCGCCGGGTAGAGACATTCTGTAAGCGGAACAGCGAGCCAATCGCCGCGCCCAGCTGGGCGTGGCATCGTTCGCAGACGTCGGCGCCGGCTGACCCGGCAACTGGATGAAGATATCCGCAAGCGTTGCACCGCTTGGCCGAGACGGTGATGACAGGGTCATCTGATTCCTGTTCAGAGACCGGAAGAATGACCCTGTTGATGATGTACCGGGAGCCCTCGTGGTAGATGAAACTTCGGGGGCCGAACTCGGAGATCGCTAGGAAGCGCGGTCGAGAGATGAACTCGTCCTTACCAGCCTTAGATTGCCGAGCGGGAATGTACGCGGAGAGCGGCAATCGGGGGAAGCTGTATCCGGGTAGGAAGCCCTCGCTGGCGAAGTAGCGATAGCTGTAGAAGTCGGATTGCATGAGTCGGCTGTCGTCGGCAGTGAGCAATCCAAGCTGCGACTCCGCTTCGGCCCGTAGCCGTCGTGCTTGCTTCTTATCCGACTCTGGACGCGAGGCGTCCTGTATGACTTTGTGCTGTACGTTGCTCTGGGCTACCGCGGCGCGATACAGCCCCCGCCATCGATTGCAGGCAGCGTCGAACCTCAAAGCCGCTTGGCCAAGCACCTGATCTAGCCATCCGTCCGTGTACCAGTTGGAGTCAGCGAGCTCGTCCCTGATGCTCGCAAGCGCCCGATGCGCCCGTGCGCCTGAGCTCGCGAGAGCGTGTTGGCTCGCGAGTTGCTCCCGGATCGAGGGCAGCACGTCCAGGGAGGGCTGGTCACCCGAGACGTCCAGCACGTCTTTTAATGAGGCCCCGAGGCCAGCACCGGTCTCAGCAAGCCAGATTGCATGCACATGGGCTCGGACGAGGTCTTCGTTGCCCAGCTCGATTCTTGGAGGGGCCACTTGGCCGGAGACCATCATCGATGGCCGGCGGAAGAAGTATTGGTCATGGGGGCTGCCGGTCGCGCAATACGTAAACACAAGCGCTGGCTGCCCCTGTCGTCCGGCTCGGCCGCTACGCTGTGCGTAGTTCGCTGGTGTCGGCGGGACGTTGCGCATGTTTACGGCATTAAGCTCGGCGATATCGACGCCAAGCTCCATCGTCGGGGAACAGAACAGAACCGGCAGGTCACCCCGCCGGAATGCGTCTTCCCTTTCCTGACGGACGTCGTTCGGGACTTGGGCAGTGTGCTCCCGGGCTTCGAGGCCCTTCGCGTCCTCGGCGATCGTGGCGTAGAAGTTCACAAAGAATCGGTTCGCACGAGCGCCTTCCTCTGAGGCCCGGGGCACACGCACAGCATCGTGGTAGCCGTGGCGGCCATCCCCGGCGAGCCACCTGAATGCCGATGCGGGAATTTGGTATGCAGGAACGTCGTCATCGTCGCGAGGCTTTCTAACGACCTCAACCAGACCGGCGACGCGGAGCCCGCTCAAGAGCTCTAGGACGATTTTCTGTGTATCCTCCAGCCGGATCTTCCCGTCGTAATGCGGGAACGTTTTCTTACGCCGTACGTACTGACCGAACCCGCCGCGAGGCGATAAGTAGACGTTGCCGCCGTAATCGCCCGGCCGTTCAGACCGAGGAACTAGGGAACGCGCGGTTTCGAGGCGCTCGTTCTCATCGATTGCCCAAGGTGAACGCAGCCGGATGCTGCTTTGCTGCTGAAGCTGCTCGTGGAACTCGCGGCGCAGGTAATCCACCTTGATGCAGAGTTCGCGGCGCAGGAAGTCGAGCAAGACCTTCGCAATTCGCGCCCGATCCTCTGGCGTCGCCGAAGCCAACGCGGGGTGGAGCTGCGACCACTCGCCATCCTCGGTGCATAAGTCCGCGAGCGATTCGTACTCGATGCGAAGCAAGCCGCACTGTTCGAGGTTTGGCGACGTGATCCGCCAGCCACGCTCCAGGTCGCGATACAGTCGGTACCCGATGACATTACGGAGGGCTCGGTTCGTCTCTTCTTCGGCGGCGTACTTCACAGTCTCGTCCGCCGCGTACAAACTCTTGTCCAAAGACAATGCGTCGAAGACCTTTTGCGCGAGCATGTCGTAACGGATCCCATCCTCATGGGCGTCACGCGCGGCATGGAATAGCGCCGAGCGGAGCAGGCTGATCTGGATGAAGTCATTGAAGTGACCAGCTTGGAGCGATGCGTCCTGGCGGTTGTCTGTGAAGCTCAGGAGTTTCCGAGCTGTCTTGCTGAGGTCGGTCCGCCGCAGCCCTCGCACTAAGGACAGAGCGAGGATTGTCGTCGCTGTACTCCGGCCGCCGGCGCCAATTGTCGCGAGTTTGCCGAAGTCGGACCGCGCCGCACCGCGGTAAGCCACCCCGCAACGTAGGCAGAACCGAAACGGAGCGGGGACGAAGACTGCTTCGACCCCATCGTCGCCTTGGGTGCCGTCGGGCGTCAATCTGAGGGCACGCGGGAGCAGTGGCCGATAGTTGCTCTTGACCCTGACCCCACTCGCGTGTTCCTCGAGCCAATCGTCGGGAATTCGCTGCCGGACCGTGTCCGCTTCAACAGGCCACGGGTTCGATGAGCTGATGTAGACGTACCCGGTCTGACCCTCGGCCTCATCGACCCTCTCCCCGAAGCGGCGCGGCAATGCCCGTGACTGCCCCTCTGCCGAGCGCAAAGCAACCGTGTAGTACTCCTGTCCACACTCCCTACAAAAGACAAGTGGAATCAGGAGATCGCCACGCCGGTGCGGGACAAACGTCTGGGCATTGGTTGTGATGTACCGCGAGGCTTCGTCCTCTATCGACGCATAGACCGTTTCTCCGCGACTTATAAATTGATGCAGCCTAAAGGCGAAGGTTCGGAATTCTGTCCCAGGCCGAACGATCTGATATCCAGCCAAGAGCTGAGCACGGATGAGCGTCGCAGCATCCTCGGCATCAATCCCTGCAATCTCCGCTAACTGCCCCGCTACTCCGTTAGATCCGGCAATAGGTTTGGGCGTTTGGCGCACGAGTCGACCGCTTGCCGGATCCTCAACCACTCCGAAAGTTGACTCGATCCAAATCGATAGCGGGTCTTGGATGAAGTCCTCATACGGTTTCCCAACAGGGTCGACTGGCTCTTGTGCTCGTCGGCGCAGTTCGGCGTGGAACGTTTGGTCGCCAACGTCGCGCGCCGCCGTGGTGCGGCGAAGCGTCTCGGCTATGACGTTCTCGGGTTGGACCTCGGTTCCAAAAAGCTGACCCGCCACTCGGGCAATCTCGTGCCGCTGTTCGTCGTAACTACCTGGGCCCGCAAGCGTGGCCGACGTGCCGACCAACTGCAGGTCCGCAGCCTGGCAGGCTTCCCGCACCCGCCTTGCCAGCATGGCAACATCTGCTCCTTGCCGTCCGCGATAAGTGTGTAACTCGTCAAAGACCAGGAACCGAAAACCCTTCGCTTTTGCCACGAGAGGCTTGTCGCGCGGCCTCGTCAGGATGAGTTCCAGCATCACGTAGTTTGTGAGCAAGATGTCTGGGGGGCGCTGGATAATCGCCTGCCGTTGTTCTTCGGTCTCCTGCCCCGTGTAGCGAGCAAACGTGAGCGGCTGTGCGCCGTCGGCGAACCCATAAGCCAGAAACTTCTCGAGTTCTCCAAATTGACTATTGGCGAGCGCATTCATCGGGTAGACCACAATTGCCTGGACGCCGCGACCGGCACCTCGACGGAGTACCCAGTCGACGATAGGCACTATGTACGCCAGGCTCTTGCCAGATCCCGTGCCGGTGGTCAGCACATAGCTCCCGCCGGACTTCGCCGCACGTACGGCGTCTGATTGATGCTTGTGTAGGCGCAGTGCCCTCCCGGAGTCGTGGCGGTGTCCTTTGATCCGAAAGATCTCGCGGCAAGATGGATGTAGGACACCTTCAACAACGAGGTCGTCGATGTACGCGCCTGGCTCAAAGGTAGGATTGAGTTGAACAAGAGGCTCAGGCCACAGAAGGCCGGTCGACAATTCTTCATCCACGTGATGGGCGATACGCTCGTCCGCGATGTGAACGAAGCTTGTCGCGTACTGGGCGTAGTCCTCGATTACATTGCGTCGGAGGTCAAAAACGTCCAATTGTCTTACCTATTGCTGGGGCTGAGCCCGCAGCTGCCCCTTCTAGACAGATACCCGCGTGCCAGGCGCGGTCTGCCGTCAAGTGTGACCTCTTCACAAAAACGAACGCATCCTTGTGGACATCCAGTCTAGAAAGACTCGGGCCGCTCCACCCGAGATGTGTGCCGGTTTGTTCATCTGGGATGGGAAACCGCTAGGGGCAAGACTATTTGTCAATGACGCCCAAGGCCGTGAGCGCGTGCAATTGGCAGGCAATGATCACCGCGTTGAGTCTTTATACCCACGGTTGCGTTTGGTTGGGCAACTTAGTCCAATGGTTGCGTGGAATCAAGTGCGCTATTCGTCGTTACGTTTCAGTCGGCGGCGGATGGCCAGATTGTGACTCAGACCGTCGCGAATTCACTCTCGGCAGCCCAAGAGTGGCGTGACGAAGTGGAGGCAAACCTCGGACGTAGGGCCTACCACACAATGGTTAGCTTCTCAGCCGGTCGTGGCTTGGGTCTAGCAGTCAATTGGGTAACGACCAGTCGATCGACCCTTTTGGACGAACTGCGGCCGCATTACCCCGGGGGGCGAGTTCAGGGTCTATGGCTGGGTCCGACCTCGAGGGTGTCGTCAAACGATAGGTAAGTGGAAGCAGCGCAGCTGGCAAGTCGGGATCAGAGCCGATTCGAATTGATGCTTTTGTCCTTAGTCAAGGTTTCTGGCGGGCAACGCCCGCCGTTATGTTCTTACGCCGAATGGCGTCATTTATCACCAGTCTGTACCAACCTTCACCACATAAGACAGCGGCGGCATTAGCCAGTATCGCGTTCCATGAGCTAGTCAACGGCCTTCACCTGCGGTCGATCACCAGAGTCTGCAGGCCTCTGCCTACCGCACCGTTCTGGTCCGCCAGCCGCGTGACAGCGAGGCCGCTGCCCCCGGGGTCGGTGATCGTCACAGAGTCCAGCAGTACCCATTCTCCGGCCGGGTCGCGGTGGAGGCTCACGGTGAGGTCGACGTTGATGCAGAGCCACTTCGAGAAGTCGACCGACGCGCTGACGCCGCTCCCCGAATCCGCGACCAGCGAAGCGCGAGCGAAGGGGGATATCTCCTCGCCTGCGACGAGCGGCAGCCGAGCACGCGCCCAGGCGACGCCAGGCCCGGGCTCGGCGAGCGAACCTACGACCGAGCGCCACTCGATCGCGCTCATGTAGCCGCCCATGTAGGCGCCGGGCCACGCGGACGTTGGCGCCGGCGGGGGGATCGGCGGGACCGTGAATTGGTCCGGCACGGCCACCACCGGCTCTTCCGGCACCTGCAAACGCCAGGCGTGAGCCAGCAGCACCTCCTGCCCGTCGGCCTCGACGACGCCGCGGAGGAGTGCCACGCGCCGGCCCCGCCGCACCACTGCGGTCCGGACAGTCAGGGCCGCCACCGGCACCGGGCGCAAGATCTCCATCGCAAAGCGCGCGATCCGGCTGCGCGGCTGGGATTCCATCAGCTCGAACGCCCGAACCAGGAGAGCGGCCGGCGGACCGCCGTGCTGATTCTCCGGCCCCCATGGGCCGGCGGTTGCGGAGGTGCTAGCGAAGATCCCGTTACCGTCGGCGATGTAGAACGCGGCCGGCTCACTCACGAACGTCAAGCATGCGGCACGGTCACGGGGCGGGCCTCAACCTCAAGATTTCTGGAGCTTCTCGTGAGGTTGCCGTGAGGAACCTGTTCGCCCGCGTGCCGGCCGGCGGGATTCCCGACCCGCCGGCCAGACGGAAATGGTCAGGCCGGGAGCTGTGCGACCCGGTAACGGATCCAATCCACTTGGCGCGAGACATGGAAGACCGCCACCTCGTTGTAGACCGGAATGTAGGTGCTGTGCGAGAAGCCGGGACCAGCGACCGAAACCTGAACTGCGCCATTGACTCGGCGCTCTTTCACCAACAGGAAGACCAGCCCGAGCAGGCAGAAGATGAAGAAGACGATCGCCAGAACGATCGCCCAGGCTGGGATCCCTTGCGTGACAAAGGTCTGGTTGCTCACCGTCCAGGTAGTGCCACGGAGTGCGAAGCTGCCGACCGGGGTGTGGACGTGCGTGTCGGTTACTGCAATGTCGCCCAACTGGACTCGAACCGGCTCGTAGCCTCCAGTTGCCAAGCTCATTTCTCAAACCCGACGAACTCAGCCTTGGCGCCGTCCCAGAACAGGTCCGCGATGTATTGACCCGAGGAATGGTCCTGGTAATGGCGCGTCGGACTGTACGGCGGAGTGGAGTCGTAGTCGACGCTGAAGTCGTAACTGCCCGTGACCTTGAAGAAACCTTGAACCTCGTCCCAGGCCACGGTCGCGCTTTGGGTCGGATCCGCTGTGGAATGCCAAACGAAGTTGGAGGCGTAGAGCGCCGCCACGGATTGCGGACAATCCGAAGCTGAACCCGCCTGCAGGCTAAGGCAGTGATTGAACTGGGCCTTGAGCGGCGATAGGACGTCTGCGTCTGTCGCCAGCGGGCGTTGGATTGGTAATGGCGCAGGAGAGGCGCTGCTGAATCCGGATACCGAAAGAATCTGCCCATCCCAATTGAGATCGGCCGTGAAGGGCCCGCCCACCGCCACCAGTCGAGCTCCCCGAGTCTTGCTCGTGTAACTGAGCTTCATCAAGTAGTGACCGGTCACCTCAAGCTGACTCTTGGCATTGACGCTGAGCTTGGACCCTGCTGACTGGTCACCCAGGACAGCCCAGGTCGCTTGATCCGATACGTCGGACGTGTAGGCCTGCGGACAACCAGCCGGCACCAACGCGCTCGACGTGACGCACTTCTGAATCGCGGAGGCCACCGCCTGCTTGGCCTGTGAAACAGCCTTGTCGGTGGGTTGGATGTTCGTGAACACCGCCGGCGTCAGCGTTGGAAACACCGTCTCTACATCGACGTCCTCTGTGAACAGCTGATAAAGATCAGACCCGGCCACCGAAAGCTGATGGCGTCCCGGGAAGACGGCTAGTTTCAGCTCATTACCGCTTGTTTCGAGTGCGCGCCCGTCCATGGCGATCGCACCCGCGCCGGGTGGTAGAGCGATGTCGAGGCCAGCCGGATTGACCAGCACCGGCCACGAATGCGGCGCGCCCCCGCGCATGATCAGGCTTGTCCTGGCCGGTCCGGACGAGGTGTTATAGGTGACCACCACCCTGGTGCCTTCCGGCACGTAGGTGACGCTCTGGACCCCGATCGCCGATCGGCTGTGTGCCGTCGCATTGAGTTGCGCATCGAGCGCCGCCCGGTCCAGGAACGTAGCGTTGGGAGCCGAGCCGTTGAGCACATTGACGATCGAGTGCGACCAGACGTACTCGGTGTCAGCGCGGTCGACCGCCGCCATGTACGCAATGGCTGCGCCGGCGGGCGTTCCTGTGTGGGTCACCAATGTGAACGACAGGCCGCCAACAGCAACTACGGCAAGCGCAATCGCAGCGATCATGTCCTCGCGGGCGCCCAGGTGATTCCTGAGCCTGCGTAGTTGCGAGTTCAGGTTTCGCATTTCTAACTCTCCTGACCGACGGTGTAGCGTCGGCGAATCTCCGCGGCACGATTGTGCTGGCCACTCTCGCGGAGGGCAGTAATCAGAGTCCGTACGACATCGTCCCGGTCCTCGGATCCGGCGACAATCGGATCCAGGACCACTACGGCATCGGCCGATCGGCCGCGATCAAGGAGGACGTCGGCTGTAGCAACGGCGAGGTCTGCCCGAAGCCTAAGAACTTGAGCCCTGACCTCGGCTACGACCTGGCCGGCGATCCCTCGTCCCCTCGTGACGCGCTTCTCCATGTCCTCAAAGCCAGGCAGAAAGACGCCGTCACCCATGTCGCGGAGCAGTTCTTGGGCGTGGTCAATTTCTGAGTCGGGAGCTGTTGATCCGCCCTGCTTCATGTGTTCGACCGAATCCCGAAGCTCGTCCAGGTCCGTCTCCTGGCCTAGCAGGTCAAACCCGATTAGCTCGTCTTCGACTTTGATCATTGCGCCGAGCGGCGCCGCTAGGTGTGACAGATCGCGAAGGTATCCGCGCAACCTGCCGCGTGGATCCGCTACGCCGTGAGCCACCTCATCGATCAGCGACGAACGAGTGAGGCGGTCGCCGGCCTTCCGCATCTCGCGTGCGTACAGATATAGCCAGAGGAATCCGAGAACTGGCCTCCGCATCAGGTCGGGCGTCAGATCCTTCCAGGGCAGGGTCAGGTTGATCTTTCCGATCGCGACGATGAACAGGGCGCCGGGGAAGACCTTTTGGGATTCGAAATGGGCATCGCCGTTGGCGGGGGTTACCGGTGCTGTTGGGGTAGCAGGCGGACTCTGCTCAACCATGTGAGCCTCAACGCCTCGTTGCACCTCTGTCGGGAGATAGGGGTGAGGAGCCGGTGCCCCGTTCGTCTGCTTGCCCACGTCGGCAGGCTGCACTTGGTGCGTCCAAAAGACGGGTCCTCTAGGAAGAACGGGCTCCCTTTGACGCCACGGCAGAGCTAGGAGACCGAATCCCACGCCTGCTGCCAGACCGTAGAGGCCGAGGTCGTCTGCGGAGATGATCGCGACGAGGCCTGACGCCGCGACGTAAGCCCACACGACGACTCCAACCCAGGTCCGGTGGAGAAACAGGAGGCCGGCGACAGCAGCGACCATCAGGATCAGTCCGTTCGGGTCGCCGGCAAACACGATCGGCAAACCGGCTAGAAAGACGAGCCCATACCCAGCCCCGAGCAGGATTCGGCGCCAGGTCCAGAACTTCTCGCTGGCCGCTTCGTCCATCCCCGCCTTCCCCGTGGCCGGGAGAATATCCGAGTTTCCCCAAACGTGCAGGGCGCTCACCGGACGGCCTCGAGCGATCCGCTGGTCGCTTTGGGCGACCGGCCGCCGAGCTGGCCGTACCACTCATCCAGCTGGCGATGCCACTCGCGCTCGAGGCGTCTCGCCAGCCGCTTGGCGGCTGAGAGCATCAAGCGGCGGGTGACGTAGTCAGGCCGCTTGAGAGGCAATCGGCCGGCTACGTAAAAGACCTCGGCGATCAACTCCTGCCGCAGGTCGCCCCGCCCGTAGACGCCAACCGCACTCATCCGCACGTACTTGGCCTCCAC
>Ga0207646_10006113_pt1 | contig 12537 bp, 13 predicted proteins | sample KBSK5502metaG_FD_184343 | JGI IMG/M metagenome (GOLD analysis project Ga0207646, IMG submission 184343) | Corn, switchgrass and miscanthus rhizosphere microbial communities from Kellogg Biological Station, Michigan, USA - KBS K5-50-2 metaG... | ecosystem: Host-associated > Plants > Roots >...
AGGCGACCCTCGACGCCTCGGTGCGCTATCTCGCCTGGGATCTCGGCCAGAAGAACATCCGCATCAACGCGATCTCGGCCGGGCCCGTGCGCACCCTGGCCGCGCGCTCGATCGCCGGCTTCCCGACGATGGAGGCAATCGTGGAGGAGCGGTCGCCGCTGCACCGGCACGTCAGCGCCGATGACGTGGGCGCCGCCGCGGCCTATCTCCTCTCGGACGACGCGAGGAACGTCACGGGGACGACGCTGTACGTGGACTCGGGGTACCACGCGATGGGGATGTAGCCAAAGATACGAGCTTCAGTCCGACGCGGTCGTTCTGTCCCTCGACGCTCACGAGCCGGGGCACGTCGATGGTGACCAGATGCCAGCCGCGACCTTTCAGATCGAGTCCCGGACGTCCGTCGACGGTCACGCGGCGAGGTAGCGGGGAGCGGGCGAATTCGAGCCGCAGTCTTCCGGCTCCGTAGATCCAGAACGGTGCGTGCGTTTCGCTCATGTAGCGGCCGGATCCTCTGTTCCCGAACCAGCCCTGGCAGAAGACGGGCTGCGAGCGGGCGGGCTCGACGCGCGTCGGCGCGATGCCGATGCCGCCGCGCTCGAAGAGCCACACGGGCCCGGCGGTTCGCTGAACCTTCCAGCCGTGCGTGAGGAGTCCCCGCGCTGCGAACCAACCGCTGCTCGGGACTGCCTGGTTGTGCACGTAGAGCCCGCGGTGCAGTGCGATCGAGCCGACCCCGAACCGCCGGAGCTCTCCTGCCATGTTGTCGCTCCAGTCGCCGCAATTGAGCCGCTGGAGACGGTCGGCGACCGCCTTCGCCTGCCGGGGCGCGGTCGTCGAGTAGCCTCCCGGCCGCTGGCGCTCGGCAGCCGTGTCGTACCAGAGGTAGACGCTGCCGTAGTGGACACCCGGATCGAACACCGGCAGCTCGAGTAGACGACCGGGAGCCGACGAAACCACCCCCGCCGGATCACCGGCTGCGGACTTGCCATAGAGGTGCGCGTGCAGGTCGACGAAGAGCAAGCCGATGGCAAGCACGACGACGATCGTCCGCCTGGTCTGCGCCACCGCGTACGCGAACAACGCCGCGATGCAGAGGCAGGCGATCGGCACGAGGCGTTCCGGCACGCGCGGAAAGCGAAACGGCGGCAGCGCGTGCCAGAGCGCCGAATAGATGGGCGTTTGCGTCCCGAGCGCGAGCAGGAGCGGGATGAGGGCGCCAAGGCCGAGAATCGCGGCGAGTGCGTATCGGCGCGCCCTGATGAGCAGCAGCAAACCGGCGAGCGCGACGAGCGGCGTCGCCCACCCGAGGAAGACGAACTGCTCGCTGCGCGAGTGATCGACCTGCCGTGAGAAGAAGTCGCCGACGCGCGCTGAATAGATCGCGATCTCGTCCAGGGAGCGCCCGCCCGACTGCGTCGACTGCTCGATCACCGCCCGGCGGACGGCGAGCCCTGCGCCGACCGCCGCGAGTGCCGCCGCGCCTGCGCCGAGCCAGAGCCTCGGGTCGCGCGTCCGGCAAAGCGCGTAGCCGAGGAAGAACGGGATCGCACCGAGCGCGAGGTGAACCTGTCCCGAGAAGGGAATCGATGCCAGCGTGGCCGCGGCTAGCGCCAGCCACCACCGACTCCCGCGCCGAGCTCGCTCGAAGGCCCAGAGCGACAGCGGCAGGAGGATCGAGATCGGTCCGAGCAGATGCCCGACGCTCTGTTCCACCCGGTACGGCGCGAGCGCAAATGCGAGCCCACCCGCCAGGGCGGGTCCGCGCGGCAGTCCCAGCTCACGCAGCCAGGCGCACGTTGCCAGTCCCGCCAACGCGTAGAAGAGGACCTGAAGGACGTTCCAGCCCCCGACGAGGCCGAACACGGCCTCGAGCGGCCAGAAGAGGATCCCGTAGGGCCAGCCGGAGAAGTTCGGCTGCGGCTTGGCCTCCGGCCGAAAGCTGTATGGATCCCGCCACGGCGCTCGGCCATGCTCCAACTGGTGGCCGACGAGCCAATAGTGGTACAGCGTCTGGAGGTGGTCGCCCGGAGACGCCTCGCCGTGTGAAGGTGCGCCCCCCGAGAGGAAATGCGACCGAGCATGCTGGAGCGCGGGCCACGTCGCGGTTGCGCCGGCCGCAAGGTACAGAGCGACGCCGAGCGCTACAAAGCCTGCGCGGCGCGAAGAAGCTCGTCGAAGTCCGGCACCTCGGCCGTGTCGTAGCGCCATGCGCCGCGGACCGTACCGTCCTGGTCGACGAGAAACGCGCTTCGATCGGCGACGCCACGGTGGCCGCGGAAGTCGTTCTCGACTCCGAACGCCTGCATCGCCTCCTTGTTCCAGTCCGAGAGGAGCGGAAAGTTCAGGTCCAGCGCCTGGGCCCACGCAATGTGCGTCCACTCGGAATCGCCGGAGATGCCGAACGGGCGGACACCCGCCGCGAGGAACTCCGGGCCCCTGTCACGCAGGAGCTCCATCTCGTGCGTTCAGGTCGCGGACCAGTCGAAGAGGTAGAAGAAGAAGAGCGCCGGTCCGTCCGCGAGCACTGCGTTGAGCGTCTGCTGCTGGTTGGGAGCAGTCAGGACGGTTGCAGCGGAGATCGTGTCTCCTACCCGGAGCATGCCGGCGAACCCTACGTCGCCAGTTGTGGCTCGGCGGCCACTTCAGTCCTGTCCGCGATCTCGCTCACGACCTCGACGATGTCGCGATTCGCGTTGAACACCCTGAGCTGCCGGTCGGCGCCGTTGCCGTTGCCAAGGATCTCTTCGATGCCCTCGAGCTCACGCTCGGAGCCGAGCTCTCGAGCGTGCGGCTCGATCTCCTTGAGTGTCCGCCGGATCAGCTGCGCCACGGGCACGCGGTTGCGCCTCCCGGTCGCGAGATCCATGAGCGGCGCCTCCAGGCCGTAGCGTCCGGCCAGCCACTTGTTCTCCGTCGTGAGGATGCGGTGATACGACGGGATCTGCTCGCCACGGTCGTACTGTTCCGAGAAGAGTTTCACGAGCGCTTGGCAGTAGGCCACGATCGCGACGACGTGCTCCAGCCGGGTCACCGCGTCACAGATCCGCACCTCGATCGTGCCGAGCCGCGGATGCAGGCGGATGTCCCACCAGATGTGTGTGTAGTCGGCGATGCAGCCCGTCTTCTCGAGCTGTCCGACGACCTCTGCGTAGTCGGCGTAGCTCTTGAAGCGCGGTGGAGGGCCCGAGCGCGGAAACGCGGCGAAGATCATCTGTCGGCTCGAGTGAAGCCCGGTCGGCTCGCCGCGCCAGAACGGTGAACTCGCCGACAGCGCCAGCAGCGGCCCGATGTGGGGAAGCAGCCCGTTGACGACCTGGATCGCCTTGTCGCCGTCATCGACCGCCACGTGGATGTGCATGCCGAAGATGAGCTCGCGCCGGGCGACGTATTGCATCTGGTCGACGAGTGCGCGATAGCGGTCGCGCGCGGTGATGCGCTGCCGCTCGAAGAGGCTGAACGGATGCGTCCCCGCGGATCCGACACGCATTCCCTGTTCCCGGGCGATGCCGCAGACATAGGCGCGAATGTGGCGCAGCTGGTCCGCGACCTCGGCGGGCGTATGGCACACCGGCGTCGCGATCTCGAGCACGGACTGCATCAGCTCCGGATTGATGCGCGGCTCGAGCTCGTGCCCCGCAACCGCTGCGAGCACCGTGTCGATGTGCTGCACGAGATCGAACGTCTCGCCGTCGAGCAGCATGTACTCCTCCTCGACGCCGAGCGTGTACGGATCGCTGCGCCCGAAGGCGTGGTCGAGGACGCTGCCGCCTGGGGCGAACCCTGCACCTTTGCCCGTGATCGAAGGGGGATAGATCTGCCTGCCGTCCCGCTCCATACGGGAGTCTTACTACGCCGGGAGCAGGGCGTCAGCCTCGATCTCGACCAGCCACCGGGGATCGAGGAGGCCTGCGACCACGATCATCGTGCTCGCAGGCCGTACGTCGCCGAACATCTCGCCGTGGGCGCGGCCCACGTCGTCCGAGTCCTCGACGTCGAGGAGGAAGGTGCGAGTCCGGACGACGTGCTCCGGCTCGGCGCCCGCTTCGCGGAGGGCGGCCGCGATGATCTCGAGGCAACGCTTCGCCTGGCCGTACGCATCTGCGGGCGGGGCCGCGCCGTCCGGCATCACGGCGCAGGTGCCGGCGACGAGGACGTGCCGGCCGTCGCGGACGGCCCGGGAGAATCCGATCTTCGGTTCGTAAGGCGAGCCCGATGAGACGAGACGCCTGGTCACGCATCTAGTATCGCGCGCCGGTGGAAGACGCATTTCGGCAGATCGACGACTGGCCTGCACCTTTTGCGGCGGCCGGTGTTCTGCGCGGCGGCGAGGTCGTCGCAACGCGCGGAGCACGGCGCGAGGTTTTGTGGTGGGCTTCGGTGACGAAGCTCGTCACGGCTCTCGCGGCGCTGGTCGCGGCGGAGGAGGGAGTGATCGACCTCGACGAGCCGGCCGGGCCGGAGGGGTCGACTGTGCGCCACCTGCTCGCGCACGCGTCCGGCCTGCCGTTCGAGCCGGGCGCGCCCACAGGACGGCCCGGGCAGCGCCGCATCTACTCGAACGTCGGCTTCGAGACGCTCGCGGACCACATCGCCGCGCACGCGGAAATGTCGTTCTCCGACTATCTGGCCGCCGGTGTCCTGCAACCGCTCGGAATGAACGCGGAGCTACGCGGCTCGCCGGCCGCCGACCTGCACGGCTCGCTCGACGATCTCCTGATCCTGGCGCGCGAGCTGCAACGTCCCACCCTCGTCGCTGCGGAGACGCTGGCCGAGGCGACGACGGTGCAGTTCCCGGGCCTCGCAGGAGTGCTGCCCGACTTCGGCCGCTTCGACCCGAACGACTGGGGTCTCGGCTTCGAGCTCCGGGACGCGAAGTCGCCGCACTGGACGGGCGCGCGCAACTCCCCGCGCACGTTCGGCCATTTCGGCGGCAGCGGCACGTTCCTGTGGGTCGACCCGGATGCCTCAGTCGCACTCGGCGTGCTCACGAATCTGGACTTCGGCGAGTGGGCGAAGGAAGCGTGGCCGCGCCTCTCGGATGCCGTGCTCGTCTCGTGACACACTCGTTCCTGTTTCGTACCCGTGCCTGGCACTGGTACGTGGCCGAAGAAGTGGCTCCTGCACCGATGCCGTGCTCGTCTCGTGACACACTCGTTCCTGTTTCGTACCCGTGCCTGGCACCGGTACGCGGCCGAAGAAGTCGCGCCTGCTCAGACGTTGCGCCAGACGCTCATCCGTCGTCCGCGAACAACGGGCGGATGTATGTGTCGAATGTCTCGCGATCGCAACTTGCGACCGTCACGGGCGTCAGCGCACGGACGGATGCGCTGCGCGGCACGTCCATCGCCAGCGCGACCTCGCCGAAGTAGTCGCCCGGCCGCAGGATGCTCTGCGCTCCGCGACTCCGCTGGCTGACCGTGAGCATCCCGCTGAGGACGACGTAGAAGCGGTCGCCGTCTTCACCCTCCACGACGACGCCGGCGCCTGCCGGGATCTCCTCGCGCGACATGTTCGTAGCAAGCCGCGCCAGCGTTTCGCCGGGAAGGGTCGCGAGCAATCCGATCCGCGAGAGCTCGTGCTGGGTCGCACCGGCTGCCCGCGGGCTCACTGTTCCTGCTCTTCCACCGTCAGCTCGGGCTGATCGTGCATGGTCCCTCCCATGGGTGCACTCGACTCCTGGCGCTTCTGTCCCGTCTGCGGCGAGGCTATCGAGAAGGTCGAGGACCGGGCCGAATGCTCGGCCTGCGGTTACGTCGGCTACGCGAACGCCGTTCCCGGCGCCGAGGCGGTCTGCTTCGACGAACGGGGGCGGGTGCTCCTCGGGCGTCGCGCGTTCGATCCCGGAAAGGGCCTCTGGGATCTGCCCGGCGGATTCCTTCACGAGGACGAACATCCGCTCGATGGGCTTCAGCGCGAGATCCGTGAAGAGACTGCTCTCGAGATCGAGCCGCTCGACTTCCTCGGGTTCTGGCTCGAGCCGTATGACGGACGGATCGTGCTCTGCCTCGCGTGGACTGCCAAGGCAACCGGCGAGGCCAAGGCCGGTGACGATCTCGTCGAGGTGCGCTGGTTCGACGCGGACGAGCTACCGGCGGCGTCCGAGCTCGCCTTCAGCCACTACCCGGAAGTGCTTTCAGCCGCCCTTCGCCAGCGGCACGAGCAGCCGTAGCCCGGGAAGCGACGGCCGCGAGAGTGGGCCTCGCGACCCCTCGAATGAGCCGTTCGGCCCATGGCGCCGTCCGGCGGCCGTGCCGATATTTAGAGCCATGAGTGAACGCGGCCTTCACCAGATCGAAGACGACCTCAGCGAAACCTGGCTCGAGGACTGGGCGGGCGCAGGAGTTCTCGAGATCGAGGCGCTCCTCGCCAAGCATGCGGCCTTCCTGAGCTTCCTCGAGTCGCAAGAGGCGTAGTCGCAAGCCGGCGGGACGGGCACCCTCGCCCATCCCGCACGCCTAAAAGGCCGAGAGCTTCTAGCCCTCGGAGTCGGCGAGGCCGAGCGCGCGCTCCAGGGCGGACTTCGGCTGGGCGCCGATCGCCGCGGCCGCGGGCTCCCCGTCCCTGAAGAGGATCATCGTCGGGATCGACTGGACCCCGTAGCGCTGCGACAGCGCCGGCTGCTCGTCGATGTTCACCTTCACGAGCTTGAGGTCGCCGTCTCGCTCGTCGACGATCCGGTCGAGCACCGGTGCGACGGCGTGACACGGCCCGCACCACTCGGCCCAGAAGTCGACGATCACCGGCTTCTCACTCTGGAGTACTTCCACCTCGAAGCTCTGTTCGGTCACTGCAGTTGTCATTGGATCCTTTCTAGCGAATCAATCGGTCGTACCCACGCATCAACGCTTCGAATCGCGTAGTTCTTCCACCCCTACAATCGGCTCCGGTGTTCGAGCCGCTCCCCCAGTATCCAGATCACCCGGCCCTCGAGGAGGAGATCCTCGCCTGGTGGGAGGAGGCACGGATCTTCGACCGGCTCCGGGAGCGCAACCGCGACGGTCCCCACTGGAGCTTCTTCGACGGCCCGAAGACGGCGAACACCACCGACGGCCTGGGCGTCCATCACCTCTGGGGCCGCACGTACAAGGACGTCTTCCAGCGCTACAAGGCGTTGCAGGGCTTCGATCAGCGCTACCAGAACGGGTTCGACTGCCAGGGCCTCTGGGTCGAGGTCAAGGTCGAGCGCGATCTGGGGCTGAACTCGAAGCGCGAGATCGAGGACTACGGGATGGACGCATTCGCCCGCCGCTGCCGGGAGCTGGTCGCCGAATCCGCGCGCGTCATCACCCAGCAGTCGATCCGGCTCGGGCAGTGGATGGACTGGGGGAACGACTACTACACGTTCAGCGACACGAACATCGAGTACATCTGGCGCTTCCTGAAGACGCTCCACGGCCGCGGCTGGCTCTACCAGGGTCATCGCTCGACCGAGTGGTGTCCCCGCTGCGGCACGTCGATCTCGCAGCACGAGCTCTCGCAGTCGGACGTCTACCGGGACAAGTCGGACCCATCCCTCTTCGTTCGCTTCCCGCTGAAAGGGCGTGACCGGGAGTCGCTCGTCGTCTGGACGACCACCCCGTGGACGCTGCCCGCGAACGTCGCGGCCGCGGTCAATCCCACCGCCGAGTACGGGAAGCAGGACACAGGGGAGTGGGTCGCGGTCGAACGCTTCCCCGAGGACACGTTCGTCGAGCGCGTGCGCGGGTCCGATCTCGTCGGGCTCGAGTACGAAGGCCCGTACGACCACCTCCAGGCCGCGCACGGGATCGTCCACCGTGTCATCCCGTGGGACGAGGTCTCGCTCGAGGAAGGGACGGGCATCGTCCACATCGCGCCGGGCGCCGGCACCGAGGACTTCGAGCTCTCGCGGCTGCACGACCTGCCCGTGCTCGTCCCGGTCGACGAGAGCGGGCGGTTCCTCCCCGAGTACGGGTGGTTGCACGGGACCTCGACGGTCGAGGCCGCCGATCAGATCCTCGGCGATCTGCGCGAGCGCGGGCTGCTCGAGCATGCGGAGACCTATGTGCACCGTTACCCGCACTGCTGGCGGTGCGAGACGCCGCTGATCTTCCGCGTCGTCGACGACTGGTTCATCGCGGTCGAGGAGCTCCGCCCGAAGCTCCTCGAAGCCAACGCGAGCGTGCAATGGACGCCCGCCTTCTACGGGAAGCGCATGGAGGACTGGCTCCGGAACCTGGGCGACTGGAACATCTCCCGCAAGCGCTACTTCGGCCTACCGCTGCCGATCTACCCCTGCGCCTGCGGCCACGTGAACGTGATCGGCTCGAAGGCGGAGCTCGAGGAGCGCGCCGTTTCGGGTCTCGAACAGCTCGAGGAGCTGCACCGCCCCTGGGTCGACAACGTGCCGATTCGCTGCGAGGCGTGCGGCGAAGAGGTCCGGCGCATCCCGGAGGTCGGTGACGTCTGGCTGGACGCGGGCATCGTCCCCTTCGCGACGCTGGGTTGGCAGAACCCCGAGTGGATCCCCGAGGCTATGCCAACGGAGGCGGCGAAGGGGCTCACCCGCGCGGACCTTCCCGATCACGCCTACTGGGAGAAGTGGTTCCCCGCGCACTGGGTGACGGAGATGCGTGAGCAGATCCGCCTCTGGTTCTACTCGCTCCTCTTCATGTCCGTCGTACTCGACGGGCGCGCGCCGTACCAGAAGGTGCTCGGTCACGAGGACGTGCGCGACGAGCATGGCCACGAGATGCACGGCTCACGCGGCAACACGATCGAGGCACAGGAAGCGCTCTCGCGCATGGGCGCGGACGTCATGCGCTGGATGTACTGCGAGCAGGCGCCGACGCAAGGAGTGAAGTTCGGCTACACCCCCGCGGGCGAGATCAAACGCCGACTGCTGACGCTCTGGAACTCGGTGAAGTTCTTCGTCGACTACGCGAACGTCGGAAGCTTCCGGCCACGGCCGGCCGACGCCAAGCCGTCGCAGGCGCTCGACCGCTGGTTGTATGCCCGCACCGACCAGCTGGTCGCAGACATGCAGGATGCGTACGACCGGTTCTGGACGCCCGATGCGACACGCTCGTTCATGGCGTTCGTCGACGATCTGTCCAACTGGTACATCCGGCGTTCGCGGAGGCGCTTCTGGGACGGAGACCCGGAAGCCCTGCAGGCGTTGTGGCACGCACTCAGCCGGGGCGTGCAGGTGATCTCACCGGTGATGCCGTTTCTCGCCGACCATCTCTGGCGCACCCTGCGCAGCGACGAGCAGCCGGACTCGGTCTTTCTCGAGCCGTGGCCCGGCCACGGCGCACTCGACGAGCAGTTGCTCGCGGAGTTCGCCGAGGTCCGCGCGATCGTCGAGCTCGGTCGCCAGGCACGCGGAGAAGCCGGGCTGAAGCTGCGCCAACCGCTCCGTCGCATGGTCGTCCAGGGCGCGGAGAAGGCGGAAGGTCACGCGGAGGAGATCGGCGAGGAGCTGCGGGTCAAGGAGGTCGTGTTCGGGCCGGTCGAGGCGACCGAGCTGCGCGTCAAGCCCAACCTCCCGGTCTTGGGACCGAGGCTCGGGAAGGAGCTGGGCGCCATCCGCGCCGCGCTGCAGGCGGGCGAGTTCGAGCAGCTCGAAGGCGGTGGGGTCCGAGTCAACGGTCATGAGTTCGGCGCCGACGAGATCCTCGTCGAGCGCGGTGCGCGGGAGGGTTGGGCGTTGGCAGAAGCCGATTCGTTGACGGTCGCGGTGGCCACCGAGCTCGACGACGAGCTACGGCAGGAGGGTCGCGTGTACGACCTCACGCATCGCCTGAACACGATGCGCAAGGAGGCAGGGCTCGGGCTGACAGATCGAATCCGAGTGGTGCTGCCCGAGTCCGAAGCCGACCTGCTCGTCTACGCCGACCGCATCAAGGGCGAGGTCCTCGCGACCGAGCTCGTCGTCGAGCGCGTCGCAGAGCCGCAGATACAAGCGGTCTAGCCGAACGCGGCGCGCAGCCGCTCGAGGCCGCGGTCCAGGATCTCGTCGCTGACCGCGAGCGAGAGCCGCGCCCAACCGGCGCCGCGTGCACCGAAACCCTCTCCAGGCGCAACCGCGACCCGGTGCTCGACGAGCAGGCCGTCCACATTGACCTCCTCCGGGAGCCTGAACCAGACGAAGAACGTGCCTTCCGATCGCGCCTCGATTCCGTCGAGCGCAGCGAGCGCACGGTCGCGGCGTCGCTCATAGGTCGCGCGACGCGCTTCGACGGAATGCTGCGGTCCGGTCAGCGCGGCGATCGCTGCGTCCTGGATGGGCCTGAAGATGCCGGCGAAGACGTGATCCTGGAGCAGCTCGATGCGTCGCACGAGCTCGGCGTTCCCCAACGCGAAGCCGAGGCGCCAGCCGGCCATCCCGTAGGTCTTCGACATGCTGAACAGTTCGATGCCGACGTGCCGCGCGCGGTCGACGGCGAGGAAGCTCTCGGAACGCCGACCGTCGAAGACGAGGTCACCATACGCAAAGTCGTGCAGAACCCATGCCTCGCTCCGCTCGGCCCACCGGACTGCTTCTGCGAAGAGGCCATCCGGAACTGTCGCAGCCGTGGGGTTGGACGGGTAGTTCAGATACATCGCGTCGGCCGCGACGTCGAAGTCGGTGAACGGAACATGCTTTGCGCCCGCGAGCGCGACTGCGGAGAAGTAGTCGGGGTACCCCGGATCGGGAAGCACGATCGTGCCGCCGCGCTCGACCGCGCAGAGCGCGAACTCCATCAGCCCCGTCTTCGTCCCGGGCAGAACCGCGACCTCGCGGGTGGGGTCGAGGTGCACGCCGTACACCTCGCCGTAACGAACCGCGATCGCCTCCTTGAGAGCAGGCACTCCAGAGAAGGGCGCGTAACCGTGGACGTCGTGTCGCGCCGCGGAGTCCGCGAGCGCTTGCACCACGTGCTCGGGAGGCCCGACCTCGGGATTGCCGCGGCCGAGGTCGACGAGCGGCTCGCCGCCGGCGAGCGCCGCAGCTGCGACGCGAGCGAGCAGCCCCGTGAAGTACTGGCCCGGCAACCGCCGGACCCGATCCGGGACCTCGCGCATGGCTGGATGCTAGGAGGCGTCGACGAGCGACGCTCAGGCAGCCGACGTCTCTGCTCGGCGCAGCTCGACGGGTAGCCGGAAGACCACGTCCTCGTAGACGGACGAGAACGCGCTGATCTCCTTCACGCCCTGGGCGCGGAACCAGTCGCAAACCCGCGTCACGAGTCGCTCCGGCGCCGAGGCGCCCGACGTCAGTCCAACCGTTTCCACGTCGTCGAACCAGCGCTTCTCGATCTCCGTCTCGTCGTCGATCAGATGCGCCTTCACACCGGCCTGGTGGGCGACCTCGACGAGGCGGTTCGAGTTCGACGAGTTGCGCGAACCGATCACGAGCAGCAACTCGATCTGCTCCAGCATTTCCTTCACCGCCCATTGACGGTTCGAGGTCGCGTAACAGATGTCTTCGCGCTGCGGGGCGTGGATGTGCGGAAACCGTCGCTTCAGGACCTCGATGATCTCCATCGTCTCGTCGACCGAGAGGGTCGTCTGAGTGATGTAGGCCAGCGGGGTGCCCACTGGAACTTCGAGGGCTTCGGCGTCCTCGACGCTCTCGACGAGCACTGTCGCCTCCGGGGCTTCGCCCATCGTGCCGACGACCTCTTCGTGCCCGGCGTGGCCGATCAGGACGACGCGCCTTCCCTCGGCCGCATAGCGCCGCGCCTGAACGTGCACCTTCGTCACGAGCGGACAGGTCGCGTCGATCGTGGTCTGCCCGCGGAGCGCGGCCCGTTCGTAGACCGACGGGGCAACGCCATGAGCCGAGAGCACGAGGATCGCCCCTAGCGGAGCGTCCGTCTCGTCCTCGACGAAGACCGCTCCCCGCTCCTCCAGCTCGCGGACGACGTGCGCGTTGTGGACGATCTGCTTGCGGACGAAAACGGGAGCGCCGTACAGCGAGAGCGCACGCTCCACCGTTTCCACGGCACGCTCTACTCCGGCGCAATATCCCCGGGGCGATGCAAGCAAGACCCGCTGAACCAAACCGGCGGCCACGGTAGCAGTGGCCGCTCGAGGCGGCCGTTCGAACAGGAAAAGGCCCGTCGCTCGGGGGGGTCGGTGGCGACGGGCCTCCTCCTAGTGCTCACCGCGGACTGCAAGGCCAGGAACGCACCGCGGTTCGCATCGCCCAGTAGGATTGAAACTAACGGGTCCTACCGCCCTTTCCAATAGGCCGAACGGCCCATCTTTGGAAGCGAGAGGAAAGCGGTCCCTCTGGCGGAAAAGCGGGGTCGTCAGGGGCCTCGGGGTGGCTCGACCGCCCCTCGGCCGCTCCCTACAATCAGGATCGCCCAGTGTCACGAACTGAACAAGTTCTCTGGTTCGACGCAGTGCCGCTGCTCATCGTCGCTGCGGCGTTCCTCGGGGCTACGGCACGGCTCGTCCGGGGAAGGCGAGATCGTAGCCACCTCGACCCGGCTCTCCTTGTGACCGTTGCGGCCGGCGGGCTCGCCAGCGCCGTCTACGGGATCGTGCTCGCGGTGGAGCGCGAGCCTCCGCACGGTGGGCCCT
>Ga0207646_10006119_pt1 | contig 12529 bp, 13 predicted proteins | sample KBSK5502metaG_FD_184343 | JGI IMG/M metagenome (GOLD analysis project Ga0207646, IMG submission 184343) | Corn, switchgrass and miscanthus rhizosphere microbial communities from Kellogg Biological Station, Michigan, USA - KBS K5-50-2 metaG... | ecosystem: Host-associated > Plants > Roots >...
GAGCGCGTGTCGCCAGGCACGGGAGGCATCGTCGGAGTGCCGGCCACGGCGTCGGTCGTGGAGATCGTCAAGATCCTGCTCCGCTTCAACGCCAACGAGTCGTGCGGCAAGTGCACGCCCTGTCGGGAGGGGACCCCGCGCCTCCTCGCGATGATCGACGAGCTGGGCTCGGATCCGAACCCGGTGGCCAAGGCCCGCGAGCTGTCCGAGGCGATCCGCCTGGCGTCCCTCTGTGGTCTCGGCCAGGCGGCGCCGCTGGCCCTGCTCGCGGCGCTCGAGAGCTTCCCGGGCGACTTCGGTACTTCCTGACCGATCTTGAGTCACCCGCCGCTCGACGTCGGTCGATGACCGAGCCGTGCCTCGAGTGCGTGCCCAACGTCAGCGAGGGGCGGGACGCCGAGCGGCTGCGCCGGCTCGGCGACGCCGTCCGGAAGGCCGGTGCCACGCTCGTCGACGTGCACAGCGACGTCGATCATCATCGCTCGGTGTTCACGTTCCTCGGCGCCCCGGAGATCGTCGAGGGCGCGGCGCTCGCCGTCGCTCGGCTCGCCGTGGAGCTGATCGATCTCCGCCGCCACGCGGGCGTGCATCCGCGCATCGGCGCGGTCGACGTCATCCCCTTCGTGCCGCTCGCCGGCTTGCCCATGGCGGACGCGGTGACGATCGCGCGACGGGTCGGGCGCACGCTCGCGGCCGACACCGGGCTGCCGGTCTTCTTCTACGAGGACGCCGCGATCGTGCCCGGCCGGCGTGATCTGCCTGAGCTCCGGGCCGGAGGCTTCGAACGCCTGGCCGAGCGGCTCGCCGATCCGCGATGGCTCCCGGACGCCGGCCCTGCCGCACCCCATCCGAGCGCCGGCGCCACCGTCATCGGGGCCCGCCGGCCCCTGATCGCACTCAACGCCATGCTCGCCACCGACGACCTCGCGGGCGCCCGCGCGGTCGCCGCGGCCATCCGCGAGCGCTCGCCCGGCGGCCTGCCCGCCGTCCGCGCCCTCGGCGTGAGGCTTCCCACGCGCGGCATCGCTCAGATCTCCATGAATCTCCTCGACTACCGCCGCACTCCGCCACGCGCCGTCATGGAACGTCTCGACGCCGAGACGACACAGCGCGGACTTCGCATCACCGGCTACGAGCTCGTCGGCTGCGCCCCCGCCAGCGCCCTCGATGAGGCCGCGTGCGCTCGCATCCAGGGCCTTCGCGCCGCACAGCTGCTTGATCCAGCCCTCTTTGCCCACGCGGGCTAACCGCGCGGCGTCTCGCGCGAAACGCTCAGGGCTGGACGGACGCGAGGTAGTGAGCGAGAGGCTCGATGTCCTCGTTGCGCAGTGGTTGCGTCGCCATCGTCATGGTCCCGTCGAGGTCCGAGGCCGTCTGCTCTTTGAAGCCGCGAATCAGCTTCGCGAGATAGGCGAGGTCCTGGCCTGCGAGCCGCGGCACCTGCTGCTGCCCCGTCAGTTGTGGGCGATGGCACGAGGTGCAGTGATGCTGCTCGGCGAGCTGTCGCCCCGCGGCAACCTTCGCGGGATCGACGTGTGCGGGACGGGCACGCGCTCGCTGCGCCTCATAGTAGGCAGCGAGATCCGCCATGTCGTCATCGCTCAGGTTGGCGGCGAAGGGCGACATCTTCGCGTCCTTGCGGCGCCCTTCGCGGAACTTGATGAGCTGCCAGTGTGTGAACAGCGAGGGCTGCCCCGCAAGCGATGGCGTGCCGGGAATAGTCGCATTGCCGTCGGGGCCGTGGCATTCGGCGCATGGCGCGGCCTTGCGGCGTCCCGCCTCGATGTCAGCGGCTGACACGGGCCCTACGGTCGCGAGGACGAGAATGCTGACGAGGATGCCGACACCGGGGAAGACGCGAAACCGGCCTGACACGCGGGGACCCTCGCCGACACGGGCGGCGAGGGTCTCCGGGTACGGCTCCATCTCTTCAGCGCGAGTAGCTGATCCTGTAGATGGCCCCGGCGTAGTCGTCGGAGACGAGCAGCGAGCCATCGGGCATCTGGAACAGGTACGCCGGGCGGCCCCATGGCTGGTTGTTTTCCAGCCACCCCGAGGCAAAGCCCTCCTGCTTGGGCGGCTGACCCATGGCGAGGCTGACGGTCGTGATCCCGTAGCCGAGCTTCTCGGTGCGATTCCACGAGCCGCGCTGGGCGATGAAGATCCGGTTCTTATACTCCGACGGGAACATGGTGCCGGTGTAGAAGATCATCCCGATTGGCGCCACGTGGGGCCCGAGCCACAGCAGCGGCGGGTTGAACTCGCTGCAGGCGCGTCCCCGGCCGAAGTCGGGATCGAGGATGTTGCCCTGGTGGCAGAACGGGTAGCCGAAATTCGGAACGTTCCTTCCGGAGACTTGGTGCAGGGTGTCGTTCGGCACGTTCTCGCCGAGCCAGTCGCGCCCGTGATTGGTGAAGTACAGCTCCTTGGTGACGGGGTGCCAGTCGAAGCCCACGCTGTTCCGCACGCCCCGCGCCACGTACTCGAAGCCGGTGCCGTCGGCATTGATGCGTGAGATGTTGGCGTTGGTCTCGGGCGGCAGGCAGATGTTGCAGGGGGCGCCGATGTTGAAGTAGAGCTTGCCGTCGGGACCGAAGGCCAGGTACTTCCAGCCGTGCGGCTGGTGCTTGGGCAGGGAGTCGATCACGACCACGGGGTCGCCCGGATTGTCGAGCTTGTCCTCGATGCCGTCGTACCTGAGGATACGATTCTGCGCGGCGACGTAGAGTGCGCCGTCCTTGAAGGCGACGCCGTTGGGGATGTCGAGGCCCTTGGCGATGACCTTCACCTCGCGCTTGCCGGCCTTGTCCACCAGCGCGTAGACGTTGCCGACCACGCGACTCGCCACGAACATCGTGCCCTTGCTTCCGAGCGTCATCGCGCGAGCATTGCTGACACCGGACGCCCACAACTCGACCTTGAATCCCGGCGGGACCTTGATCTTGTTGAGGGGGATCTTCTCGGCCGCCAGCGGGGCCGGCGGCTGAGGTATCGGCGCCAGCGTCGAGTTCATCATGTCGGCCGGCTGACCCTGCTTCCAGGTCGGAGGCGGGGCCGCCGGCTGCTGGGCGCCGATCTCGACGGCACCGGCGAAAAGGATGAGAGCGATGAGGAGCACGTGAGCGGCGAAGCGGAGTTGCATGGTCGACCTCCGGCATCAAGGATGAGCTACCCGACGCTGGCGACGAGACACTAATCCCGTCCGACGGACCTTGTCAATGGGCCCGCGGCGGCGGTAGCATCCACGGGCTACGAAAGCGCTCATCGCCACCCTCATCGTTCTCCTGACGGCATTGTCGTCGACCGCGGGCGACGATCCCGCCACGAGGCTCGGAACCGTCGAGCTCGGATCGCTCGAGATTCGAGCGACGCCGCTTCCGGTGCCCGCCGCCTACCGACACGCGCCGCTGCCGCGTTACCCGGCCGCGGCGCGTGCGCTGGGGCTCGAGGGCGTGGTCGTGCTGAGCGTCCTCGTCCGCTACGACGGGCGCGTGGACGATGCGCGGGTCGCCGTCTCCTCGGGGGCGGCGATCCTCGATGATGCCGCGCTGGCCGCGGTGCGGAAGTGGCTGTTCACCCCGGCCACGCGCGGTGGCCGGGCCGTGGAGAGCGTGGTCGAAATTCCGGTGAAGTTCGCCCTGCGGGCCCCGTGATCACCGCCGACGACATCCTGCACTCGCCGGCTAGATCGTGGCCACGGAGGCGCGGTGGAGCAGCGCGCGGACCTCGGCGTCGTCGGTCTGCGAGAAGTCTTCGTACCACGCGCCGACCGCGTAGAACGGCTGGGGCGTCACCGCGCAGATGATCTCGTCGACCTCGGGACGCAGCGCCTCGCACGTCTCTTCGGCCGCGACGGGGACGGCGACCACGAGGCGGGCGACGCCATGTCGTCGGAGGGAGGCTGCGGCGGCTCGCATCGTGGCGCCGGTCGCCAATCCATCGTCGACCAGGATGACGACGCGTCCGCGAGCATCGAGGGGAGGCCGGTCACTGCGGTACTCCCGCTCTCGGCGCTGCAGCTCGACCTCCTCCTGCGCCGCGATGTCGTCGATGACGTGGGCGGGGACGTGCAGCATGGCGATGACGTCCGGGTTCAGGACGCGAACGTTGCCGGACGCGATCGCGCCCATCGCCAGCTCCTCGTGCCCCGGCACGCCGAGCTTGCGCACGAGAAAGACGTCGAGCGGGGCGCCAAGGGCCTGGGCGACCTCGTAACCGACGGGCACACCCCCGCGCGGCAAGGCCAGCACGAGCACGTCCGGGCGGCCCGCGTAGTGTCGCAGCCGGTCGGCGAGCACGCGCCCGGCGTCCCGGCGGTCGCGAAAGGGCAGCGCCCGCGACGTCGGCTCCATGCTCATCCCGCCCGGCGAGCCTCGAGCGGCGCGGCCAGGTGGCGCACGAACAAGTCGCGCGCCAGGCCCGTGACCCGTTCGAGCGCGCCCGGCTCCTCGAACAGATGGCCGGCCCCCGCGACGACGTCGAGCCGCTTCTCGGTACGCAGCGCATTCAATGCCTCGCGATTGAGCTCGAGCACGGCAGAATCGGCGGCGCCGACGATGAGCAGCGTCGGCGCCTGCACGCGGGGCAGCGCCCCGGTGGCCAGGTCGGGTCGCCCGCCGCGCGAGACCACCGCCGCCGCGCGATCGGGTCGCTCGGCGGCGGCCATCAACGCCGCCGCCGCGCCCGTGCTGGCGCCGAAATAGCCGAGCCGCCACGGGCCGAGATGACGACCGATCCAGTCGGTGGCGGCGACGACGCGACCGGCGAGCAGCGGGATGTCGAAGCGCAAGCGCGCCGTCTGCACGTCGACGGCTTCCTCGCCGGGCGTGAGCAGATCCATGAGCAGCGTGGCGAGGCCGGCATCCTGAAGACCTTCGGCGCCGGCGCGGTTGCGCGGGCTCCGCCGGCTGCTTCCGCTCCCGTGCACGAAGACGACGATCGCTCCGGCGCCCGACGGCACGGTCAGATCGCCGTCGAGGGTCACGGCTCCGAGGCTCAGACGGACGGGTCGCCGCAGTGATGTCACGCCGCGACGGGGTGCATCACGCTTGCCAGTGACATTCCTGCGTGCGCTCGGTGAAAGTTCTCAAAACAGGGCCGCCGTCTTTCGTCGATCTTCGCGGTAGCATGACGCGGGAGGATTCCTTGACGGACGATCACGTGCTCGTCACCCGGCAGGGGCCCGTCGTCACGCTGACGTTCAATCGGCCCCAGGCGCGCAACGCCCTGACGTGGGCGATGTACGAACGGCTCCACGAGACGTGCGAGCAGGTCGACGCCGACGACAGCGTCCGCGTGCTGGTGCTGCGCGGCGCGGGGGGCAAGGCGTTCATCGCGGGAACCGATATCGCGCAGTTCACGGCCTTCACGGCGGCCGACGCTGGGCTCGCCTACGAGCGCGAGCTCGAGCGCCGGGTCGCCAGACTCGAGCGCGTGGCCAAGCCGGTCATCGCACAGATCCAGGGGTTCGCGACCGGCGGCGGTCTGGAGATCGCCGCCGCCTGCGACCTGCGGATCGCGACGCCCGACGCCCAGTTCGGGGTGCCCATCGCCCGCACGCTCGGCAACTGCCTCTCGATGGAGGCGTATTCCCGCTTCGTGGACCTCCTCGGCCCCTCGCGTGTGAAGGAGCTCTTGCTGACGGCGCGCTTGCTGTCCGCCGACGAGGCTCACGCCGCCGGCTTCGTCCACGAGATCGTGGGGCCGGAGGAGATCGAGGAGCGGGTCCGTGCGCTGGCTTCGCTCGTCGCCGATCTTGCGCCGATCACCCTGCGGGTGACCAAGGAGGCGATCCGCCGGGTGCAGGAGCGCCGCCGCCTGACGGGCGGCGAGGATCTGATCGGCTCGACGTACGGGAGCGCGGATTTCCGCGAGGGTGTGCGCGCGTTCATCGAGAAGCGCAAGCCACGCTGGACCGGCCAATAGGCGGGAGCGGTCGCTCCGCCCGGATGTCCTGATCTGGTTCAAGGTGAACAGGCACGGGGCATCGTCCCTCGCCGGCGATCCGGCCGGCGCCTCCCAAGTACTTGACGAATCAGCGGTTCGTGGCGGTGTCGCCCATCGGAGGTCTGGCCCCGGGATTGCGACGTGCCGGGGCGGTTCGGAAACCTTCGTGAGGAGGAGTCGATGCCGCGACGTCACGGGTCGAGGACGAACGGTCGGGAGGAGTTCCTCAAGAAGCTTCGGCGCTATCCCGTCGATCGCGCGCTCTCCCGCGTGGGGGAAGGCCGCAAGGCGCGCGATTTCTGGAACCTCGTCCAGTACGTTCTCGACCGACGGTAGGCTCGGCGGGGGGCGTCTGCCGCGCCCCCCGCTCCACCCCTCAGTCGCTGGCACTTCGACTGCATGATCCGGCCCTCAGGGGTGGAGGCAGGTGACGTACAGCCTCAGGGCACTGAATCGGGCGGTCGTGATCGCGCTCGCATTCGCGATCGTTCCCGCGATCACACACGCCAATCCCGGCGATCCGCGCGTGATCCAGGGGACGTTCGTCTGGTCACCGGGCGCGGCGGCTGAGCCGTTCGTCATCGTCCGGGGCGACGACGGCAAGTACTATGTCGCGGACCTCTCGACGGCGCAATCCCGGGGGAACATCAACGTCGGTGACCGGATCTCGGTGGTCGGCGTCGAGGGCGCCCGCCCCTTCGAGGTCGCGACCGCGGTCATCGGCGCCGGGGACTCCGCGCTGTCGGTGCCTTCGCCCGCCCCCGCGACGGAATCGCCCACGGCGGCCGCCTCACCCTCGGCGTCGCCGCCGACGATGACGCCCCCCGGCCCCCCCGCCGCACCGGCCACGGACCGGACCTGGCGCCAGATCGACGGCAAGGTCCAGTCGATCTCGAAGATGCAGCTGACATTGCGCGACGCCACCGGAGGCACGGTGTCGGTGGACGTCTCGCGGCTCACCGGAGACCTCGCCGGTGTCGTGCAAGCGGGCGATGACGTGACCGTCTTCGTGACCGCCGCCGACGGCGACGATCGGCTCGTCGCCGTGGGATTCGTCCACGCCGACCCCGCGACGGGCTCGGCGCTCCCGCGCGGCCGCTGATCGGTCCCTCACCCTTCGCGGGCGACGCGGAGGCTCTCGTCGCGGATCAGCGCGAGGACTTCGCGCTTCAGCTCGTTGAACACGGGGGACATCGTCACGTCGAGCGAGCGGGGCCGGGGCAGCTCGACGGTCAGCCGCTTCTTGATGCGGCCGGGCCGGGCCGTCATCACCGAGACGCTGTCGGCGAGGAGGAGCGCCTCCTCGACGTCGTGAGTGATGAAGAGCACGGTCTGCTGCGAGCGCTCCCAGACCGACAGCAGCAGCTCCTGCATCACGGAGCGCGTCTGCGCATCCAGGCTGCCGAACGGCTCGTCCATGAGGAGCATCTCCGGCTCCATCACGAGCACGCGGGCGATCGCCACGCGCTGCTTCATGCCGCCCGAGAGCTCCGCTGGATAGTGCCGCTCGAAGCCGGTGAGGCCGACCTGCTCGAGGACGGCCGCGACCCGCGGCAGGTACGTCGCCGCGGGAACGCCACAGGTCTTGGGCCCGAAGGTGGTGTTGTCGAGGACGGTGTACCAGGGGAAGAGCGCGGCCTCCTGGAAGACGACGGCGCGACGCGGATCAGGGCCGGTCACGGCGACCCCGCCGGCGAGGACGCGGCCGTGCGTGGGCGCGTCGAAGCCGGCGACCATGTTGAGAAGCGTCGACTTGCCGCACCCCGAGGGGCCGAGGATCGCCGCGAACTCCTTGGGCGCGATCGAGAAGTCGATCGACTGCAGCGCCAGCACGCGCCCGCCGCGCGCGACGAATTCCTTGCCGACGTCTCGCAGCTCGATCGCGGAGGTCAGGCCGCCGGCCCTCAGGCGTGGGCCTCGAGCGTGCGCCAGCGCAGGGCCACGCGTGAAGCGAGGACGATCAAGCGGTCGGAGACGAATCCGAGGAGGCCGACCGAGAACATCGTCGCCACGCAGATGTCCATCCGGCCGACGTAGTAAGCATCCCACAGAACGTACCCGAGCCCCGACTTCACGGCGATCATCTCGGCCACGATCACGGCGGTCCACGCCACGCCGATGCCCAGCCGCAGCCCCGTGAAGATCGCGGGCAGCGCGGAGGGAAACACGACCTTGACGAGGATGGTCAGGCGCTGCGCGCCGAGCATCCGGGCCGCGCGAAGCAGGAGCAGATGCGTGTCACGGACGCCGTGGGTCGTGTTGACCACGATGGGGTAGAAGGCGCCGAGCCCGATGAGGAACAGGGCGCTCGCGTCGTAGATGCCGAACACCGCGATCGAGAACGGCAGCCACGCCGTGATGGGGACGGGGCGCAGGAGCTGGATCGACGGGTCGACGACCCGCGCGACGAGCCGGTTCCAGCCGATCAGGATGCCGAGCGGGATCCCGAGCACCGCCGCCAGGCCGAACCCCTGGAGCACCCGCCGCGCGGAGTAGAGCACGTTGGCGGTCCAGGTGCCCGAGTACGGCGACAGTGAGCGGGTCGGCGCGCCGAAGATCCACCAGTACCAGGACTCGGCCACCTGCGCGGGAGCCGGGATGATCCCGGGCGCGACCCATTGCCAGCGTACGGTCAGGTCCCAGACGCCGAGCAGGATCAGCGGCGGCAGGAGGAACCAGGGGAGCCGGCGCATGGGCCGGCGGTCAGCGATTCAGGCCTAGCTCCGCCGGGGATTTCCCGGTCGCCTTGGCCAGGAAGTCGTAGGTGTAGTGCTGGGCGATCTCGCCCGAGATGTCGCGGGCGATCACGCCGTTGTTCGAGAGGAACTTCGAGATCCGCTTGATCGACTCCAGCGGCAGCGTCGCGTCCAGCGTGGTGATGCGGATCGACTCGGCGGCCACCGGCTCGGGCAGGCCCGCCTTCTCGGCGTAGATCTTGGCCCAGCGCTGGGTGTTGGCCTGGGCGAACTTCAGCACGTCGACGTAGGCGACCACGAGCCGCTGCACGGCGTCGCGGTTCTTCTCCATGAACCCGCGGTTCACCGCGAGCACCGCGATGAGGCCGCCGACTTCCTTGGACTTGTTGTGGTCGATGGTCGGGTACTGGCCGAGGCCGTCCTGGATGCCCTGGGCGCAGAATGGCTGCCACACCACGGCCAGGTCGATCTCCTTGGCCTGGAGCGCCTTGAGATAGTTGGCGCCGCCGCCGACGATGTTGACGATCTTGAGCTTGCCGTAGTCCAGGCCGTTCTCCTGCACGGAGGCCGCGAACTTGAGCCAGGAGATGGAGCCGGCGCCGATGCCGATGCTCTTGCGCCCGAGCTCGCTCCAGGCCTTGATGTCGTCACCCTTGCGGACGAGCAGGCAGTCGTTGCCGGACCCGACGCCGGCCACGCCCACGAGCGATTTCGCGCCCTGGCCCACGGCCAGCGAGATGTCCTGGGGGCCGAAGGCCGTGATGTCGAGATCGCCGGAGGCGAGCGCGGTCCGCGCGTCGGCGAAGCGCTGGAACATCACGGTCTCGATCTGGACGTTGTACTTCGCCGCGTACTCCGGCAGGAGCCAGAGCGGCGACAGCGCCGGCACGTTGAGCATGCCCAGCTTGACCTTGACGGGCGCGGGCAGCGGGGCGCGCACGGGGTCGGTCTGGGCGGCGAGTGTCGCGGCCCCGGCGAGGCTGGCCACGAGGAGCGCGGTGACGAATCGCGACAGGAGCATCGGCATTCTCCTTGGCGTCGAGCTCGGCGGCGATCATACCGCCGAACCGCCGCTCGGTGCTGCCCGAATCACGACGCAGTTGATCGGCCGACACGATGCGATTACCTTAACCTCCGCGGATCGGAGCCACGCGTTCCGACGGCACGCCACCCGCGGTAGCCCCGGACTCGCGGCGCCGATACAAAGGAGATCTGCCATGACTCACGTGACCCGTCGGACGTTCCTGGCCGGTTCGATCGTCGCCACCGCCGTCGCCGGAGCCCCGCGGGCCCACGCGCAGAAGCGGGGTGGCACGTTGCGGTTCGTCCCCCACGCCGACCTCAAGATCCTCGACCCGATCTGGACGACGGCGTACATCACGCGCAATCACGGCTATCTGGTCTACGACACGCTCTTCGCGACCGACGCAAATCTCAAAGTCCAGCCGCAGATGGTCGACAAGTGGTCGGTGAGCGCCAACAAGATGCGGTGGTCGTTCACGCTGCGCGAAGGCCTCAAGTTCCACGACGGGCAGCCGGTCACCGCCGAGGACTGCGTCGTCTCGCTCAAGCGCTGGGCCACGCGCGACACCGTCGGGCGGCTGCTGCTGGCCTCCGTGGGCAAGCTGGCGGCGGTCGACCGGAAGACCTTCACCCTGGACCTCGAGCAACCCTTCGGGCTCGTCCTCGAAGCGATCGGCAAGCCGTCGAGCAACGTGCCCTTCATCATGCCCGCGCGCCTGGCCGCGACCGATCCCAATGAGCAGGTGAAGGAGACGATCGGCTCCGGACCCTACCGGTTCGTCAAGGACGACTGGCAGCCCGGCAACCGCGTCGTCTACGCGCGCAATCCCGACTACGTGCCCCGCCAGGAGGCCCCGAGCGGCGCGGCGGGTGGCAAGCGCGTGTTCGTCGACCGCGTCGAGTGGCGCTACATTCCCGACCCGGCCACGGCGGGGGCGGCGCTCGAAGCGGGTGAGGTGGATTACTGGGAGAACATCCGGCTCGATTACGTGCCCCGGCTCGAGAAGAACCCGAACGTCGCCGTCTTCGTGACGGACCCCCGCGGCAGCCAGGGATGTCTCCGGCCCAATCACCTGCATCCGCCGTTCAACAACAAGAAGGCGCGGCAGGCGCTGCTCTACATGGTCGATCAGAAGATGTATCTGGACGCGGTGATCGGCAGCGAGAAGTACTACCGCACGTGCCCGGCGATCTTCATGTGTGGGGGAACGCCCTTCGAGTCGAGCGTGGGGGCGCCCCGACCCGACGCCGAGCGCGCCCGGCAGCTCCTGAAGGAGAGCGGCTACGACGGCCGCCCCGTCGTCGTGCTCGACCCCACCGACTCACCCTACGCCCACGCGCCGGCCCTGGTGACGGCGGAGCTGCTCAAGCGGATCGGCGCGAACGTCGATCTGCAGGCGATGGACTGGTCGACCATGGTCGCGCGTCGGGCCAACAAGAATGCCGTCGGGCAGGGCGGCTGGCACATCTTCCACACGTGGGCCACCGGGTTCGACGTCGTCACCCCGGCCGTGAACGCGTGGATCGGCGGTGCCGGCGACAAGGCGTGGTTCGGCTGGCCGACCAGCGAGCCGATGGAGAAGCTCCGGGCCGAGTTCACGCGCCAGCCCGATCCCGCCAAGCAGAAGCAGCTCACCGACCAGATCCAGCAGCTCACCTACGACGAGGTGCCGTACGTCCCCTGGGGGCAGTTCGTGGTTCCCAACGCGTTCCGCAAGAACGTCCACGGGGTGCTGCCGTTCGGCGCGACCTTGCTCTGGAATATCTCCGTCTGAGGGGGATGGACCGGATCGCGGTGATGAGCGCCGGTCACGTCGAGCAGGGCGGGACCCGACATCACCAGGCGAGCGGGCGGGTGAGCCAGCGACTCGTCAGCGGGGCGGCGTGCGGGGTGTCGCGAAGCGACGCCCGGAGCCGCGCCACATCTTCCGGCGTGTCCACGTCGAACCAGGTGGCCAGACAGGCGCTCCGGAGTCCGGCCGCCCTCGCACGGGTCAGCGTCGTCTCGAGGACCGACGGCGTCGACCACGGGATCGCGTCGAAGAGGGCGGGATGGTCGGCCCGCACCCCGATGAGATAGTAGCCGCCGTCCTCGGCCGGCCCCAGGACGAGGTCGACGTCGCCCGACGCGGCGAGATCGATGGCTCGTTGGAGCAGCATCGGGGGCAGGGTCGGCGTGTCGCTGTCGATCGCGAGCGCCGCCCGATGGCCGCGTCGGAGCAGCGTCGCGAACAGCGACCGCAGACGCGAGCCGAGGTCGGGGCCGCGCTGCGGGATGAGGGTGAAGCCGGGCGCGAGCCGCTCGAACAGCGGACGCTCGCCCGTGGGCGTGAACGCGACGACCGGAGTCACGCCGGAGAGACCGCGGACCTGCGCGATCTTGTCGCGCAGGAAGCAGCGGGCCAGCGCCGCCGCCTCGCGGGGCCGCAGCGGGGGACACAGGCGGGTCTTGACGGCGCCGGATCTCGGCGCCTTCGCGACGATGGCGACCGCGACGCTCATGGCCTCGTCACGTCGAGACATCGACGCGCCGGTGGCGCTCACGAGGGCAGGGCGATGGGCACGCCGGCCGGCTCGGTCGTGAGCGCGAGGTCGATCAGCACGTGCAGCCGCGCGGGCGAGAGCGTCGCCCGGGCGAGGATCTCGCCGGGGAAGATCCGCCGGGCGCCGTCGTCGGCGAAGACCAGATGACGGGACAGGTACGGGCGATACGGAAGGAGCATGCGCGCCACGCGTCGCTCGAGCGGTTTAGGGTCCTCGAGCCGCTCCACGAGGGCGAGCCCCTCGATCCCGAGACGCCGGCCGATCGTCGACAGCACCGTGGCCTGGCTCGGCGTATCGCGAGCGACGAGATGACACGTGCC
>Ga0207646_10006121_pt1 | contig 12527 bp, 12 predicted proteins | sample KBSK5502metaG_FD_184343 | JGI IMG/M metagenome (GOLD analysis project Ga0207646, IMG submission 184343) | Corn, switchgrass and miscanthus rhizosphere microbial communities from Kellogg Biological Station, Michigan, USA - KBS K5-50-2 metaG... | ecosystem: Host-associated > Plants > Roots >...
TCTCGTCCTCGGTCGAACGCGGCCAACGCTGGCCTACGAGATTGCTTTGGTCGGAGCCGTAATAGGCACGCCTGCCCTCTATTCTTCGTCACTGGTCGGGCTGCTCGCTCTGATGGCGCCGCTCGCCGAAACCGGTCGCACGGCCCTGGTCTGGCGCTCTCACCGGACGACTTCCGCGGCCCTGCCCGCGGACGTCCGCGCGGCCGAGCCCTGAGCGGGCGAAGCGACCCCCGCCGCTCGGAGGTACTCGCGGGGGGTTGCCCATTGGCAACATCGCGGGTGACCATTCGGGCGATGTCCGAGGGAGCTCCTCAGCCCGTGCCAGGCCGCGCCCCGTCCGAGCCGCTCGTCGCGGTCGTCATCCCCGCCCTGAACGAGGCGGGCAAGATCGGCCGCGTCCTCGACAAGCTGCCCCGCGACGGGCGGTTCGAGGCGATCGTTGTCGACGACGGCTCGACCGACGGTACCGGCGACGAGGCGCGCGCCCATGGCGCTACCGTCGTGATCCGTCACGAACAGCGGGGCGGTGTGGGGGCAGCGATCCGCGACGGCTGGAGGGAAGCGATGCGCCGCGAGCGCCCATATGTCGCGCTCCTCGCCGGCGACGACCAGCACGTACCGGGGGAGCTCGCGTCGGCGCTCGACACGCTCCTCCGCGAGGGTGCCGACTACGTCCAGGGCTCGCGCTGGATGCGCGGCGGGAAGGTCGAGGGGCCGATCGGCCACCGCAGCTTCGGGACACGGCTGTACTCGCTCGTCTTCTCCTTCCTCGTCCTGCGGCGGATCTCCGACGCGACCAACGGCTTCCGGATCCTGAAGACCGACATCCTGCGAGATTCATCCGTCGACATCGACCAGGACTGGCTCACGAGCTACGACCTGGAGCCCTACGTGCTCTACAAGTCGATCCGGCGCGGGTATCGCGTGGTCGAGGTGCCGTGCACCGTCCGCTACCACGCCAAGGAGGGCTACACGAAGATGCGCGGCCTCAAGGACTGGTGGCGCCTCTTCCGGCCGGCGATCCTGCTGCGGACGGGCGTGAAGCGGTGACGGTCATCGTCCGGATCCTCCTGCAGAAGGTTGCCAACCTCATCCCGTCGGACGGCCTTCGCTCGGACCTTTATCGGATGTCGGGCATCCGCCTCGGGCGCGGTGTCTTCATCGGCGAGAGCGTCCTGTTCGACAAGCTCCACCCGGAATACATCGAGATTGGCGACCGCGCGGCGATCGGGGCTCGAACGATCATCACCGCTCACCAGGTGATTCCAACCGCGACGAGCCTGCGCCGGCTGTACCCCGAGGAGTACAAGCGGACCGTCGTCGAACACGACGTCTGGATCATGCCGGGGGTCATCGTGACGCCCGGGGTGACGATCGGCCACCACTCGGTCATCGCCACGGGTGCGGTGATCCACAAGGACGTGCCGCCGTACTCGCTCGTCGTCGGAGGCGGCTTCCGGGTGGCCAAGCAGCTCGACGCCGCGAGCCTGGACGAGACCCGCGCGAAGCTCGATCCGCGCGCATGACGGTTCGGCCAGCCTTGGCGCGGGATGCGGCCGACGCCTATGCCCGCCTGCCCCGGCCGCTGTTCAGCCGGCTCCCGTTCGACTATCGGCGCGTTCCCGAACGAGTACGTGCCGGACTCCTCCGGCTGGCGGCCACCCGCCCGGCGCCGGGCTTCCCGACGTGGCCGATCGAGACGGCCATCGACGAGCGTCCGTCCGGGATCGACTATGCCGGGAAATCGTTCGCGCTCCTGCTGACGCACGACGTCGACTCGCGCGCTGAGCTCGACCTGATCGAACCGATCCGGCGCTTCGAGCGCGAACTGGGCGTCGTGAGCTCCTGGGGATTCGTGCCCGACGTCAGCTGGCCCTCGGATCGCGTGCCGGCGGCGCTCGAGGAGGAGGGCTGCCAGGTCTACTGGCACGATCTGGCCCACGACGCCCAGCTCCCGTGGACCACGCCCGAGGAGGTTCGTTTGCGGATCGCCACTATCGACGCGACCTCGACATGGGCGCGCCGAATCACCACGTTCCGCTCCGGCCAGCTCCTGATGTCGCCGTCGCTCCTGTCGGTCCTCAGTGAGCGATTCGCGATCGATCTCTCCATCCCGGACTCCGAGCGGGGAGGTCCATACGGCACGGTCGCCGGCTGCGGCTCCGTGGTGCCGTTCCGGATCGGGCCACTGCTGGAGCTGCCGATGACGATGCCGCAGGACTACTACCTGGCCCGCGTGTTCGGGCTCAAGCCGCGGGCGATCTACGACGTCTGGTCCGCGAAGCTCGACCACATCGCTCGCATGGGCGGCGTCGCCGTGCTGAACAGCCACCCGGTGTGGATCAATCCCGTCGCCGGCGAGGCCGCCCGGATGTGGGCGATGTACCAGCGATTCGTGGACGTGGCTGTCGCCCGGGACGACGTCCTCGTGTCGACTCCGGACGCGGTCAACCGGGCGATCGGGACACCGCTCGAGGCCGCTGTCTGAGCCCGCCGCTGTTCGTGGTACTCGTGGGGGGTTGCCGATCGGCACCATCGGGGGCGACGATGCGCCGACATTGGAGCCGATCGTCGCCGTCGTCATCCCCGCCCTGAACGAGACCGGGAAAATCGGTCGCGTCCTCGACAAGATGCCCCGCGACGGCCGATTCGAGGCGATCGTGGTCGACGACGGGTCGACCGACGGCACCGGCGACGAAGCGCGCGCACACGGGGCCGCCGCTGTCATCCGGCACGAGCAGCGCGGCGGCGTGGGAGCGGCGATCCGCGACGGCTGGAAGGAAGCGATGCGCCGCGATCGCCCGTACGTCGCGCTCCTGGCCGGCGACGACCAGCACGAGCCGTCGGAGCTCGCCCGCGCGCTGGACACACTCCTCGAAGAGCGCGCCGACTACGTCCAGGGCTCGCGTTGGATGCCGGGCGGCAAGGTCGACGGGCCAATCGGGCATCGCAGCTTCGGCACCCGGCTCTACTCCGTCGTCTTCTCCGTCCTCGTGCTCCGACGCATCAGCGATGCCACGAACGGGTTCCGGATCCTGAAGACCGACATCCTCCGCGACCCAGCCGTCAACATCGACCAGGACTGGCTCACGAGCTACGACCTCGAGCCGTACATCCTCTACAAGGCGATCCGGCGCGGCTATCGCGTGGTCGAGGTCCCGTGCAGCGTCCGCTACCACGCCAAGGAGACCTACACCAAGATGCGGGGCATCAAGGACTGGTGGCGGCTCTTCCGACCGGCCATCCTTCTCCGGACAGGCGTCAAGCGATGACGGAGCCGATGTCGTGACCGAAGCAAGAATGACGGACCAGGTTGCCCGCGCGTTCTCCGGCCGCCGCGTGCTGGTCACGGGTGGCGCCGGCTTCGTCGGCGGCGCCCTCGTCCGGCGGCTCGCGGATGCCGGCGCGCGCGTCACGGTCCTCGACGATCTGTTCACCGGCCGATCGGAGGTTGTCCCGACGAGTGTCCAGCTCGTCGTCGGCTCGGTCGTCGACGAGGCCCTCGTCCGCGAGCTCGTCGCGGACGCCTCGGTCGTCTTCCATATGGCCGCCCGCAACATCATCGCGTCGACGAAGGATCCTCGCGAGGACTTCGCCACGAACATCGGCGGGACTCTGAACGTCCTCCTCGCCGCGCGGGACTCGAAAGTCGATCGCGTCGTCTACACCGGCTCGACGTCGATCTACGGCAACCCCCGCTCGATCCCGATCAACGAGGACGACCCGCCCGTGGCGCTCTCGCCGTACGCCGTCAGCAAGCTCGGCGGTGAGCTCTACTGCAACGCGTTCTACGAGAACTACGGCGTCCCGGTGTCGGTCCTGCGCTATTCGAACGTGTTCGGCGTCGGCCAGCGGCCCGACAACCCGTACTGCGGCGTGGTGGCCAAGTTCTTCGCCGCTGCCATCGACGGCAAGCCCCTCCAGATACACGGCGACGGCGAGCAGACCCGCGACTACACGTACATCGACGACGCGGTCGACGCGACCCTTCTCGCGGCGATCCGGCCGCGGGCAGAGGGCGAGGTCTTCAACGTCGGCACCGGCATCGAGACGTCGGTCAACGATCTCGCCGCCAAGATCGGCATCGCGGTCGGCGTCGACGTCGACATCGTCCACATCGACCGCCGCGACATCGACAACATCCGCCGTCGCGTCGTGAACATCGAGAAGGCGCGAAGGATGCTCCGCTGGTCGCCGCAGATCACCCTGTCGACCGGTCTCGGTCAGACCGCCGCTTGGATGCGCTCGTCGTCCTTCGACACAGCGGAGCCTGCCGCGCCACCGCCCGCATTGACACCTTCCTGAGAGGCGACGCCCGCGCCGGCAATGGTGGTCCCGCCAGACGACATACCAGCACCAGACGCGGCAGACCGCGACCGGGCATCGGTGGTGCGACCGAGCCGACGAAGTGCAGCGCAACGAAGGAACCCGAGCGACGATGAGCGCGAAAGCTGAGGCCGCCAGAGCGAGCCGAGACCCTCCGTGTGCGACGGTCAGATGGCTTTGCCTCCCGGGCAGGCTGGGGAATCGAGTGCATAGAGATAGAGGTTGACCCTAGGCCCTGTCACGAGATAGAGCTGATACCGCTCCACGCCGACCAGGCGACCGTGCTGCGGTAGCTCAGGAGAACCCGTCACGAGGCCGCACGTCGTGGCGTCGGGCCACCACCCACGATAGGGCGGATCCGCCGGCGCGGGATGGGCAAGCCTGGCCGGCGTGATGGAATGGAAGCCCATCCACTCGAATCCGGCATCGATCGTGTCCGGTCTGAGTCCGGCAGCGACGAGGTCCTCGCCCGCTCGCCAACGCGCCCCGTCGAAAGCAAAGGCGTTTGCCATCAAGATGAGCGACATGGTTCCGCTCAGCGTCGTGACGATCAGAGGGGCAAGCGTCAGTGGCCGGAAGATCCTTCCCCATCCAGGCTCAGGGGGAATGCCGACGCGAACGGACGGGGTCACCGGAAGGACCAGAAGGAGAGCAAGCGCTGGGACGAGGGGCCAGACGTAGCGATCGAAGACGATCAGGACCGAGCCGTACAAGACGACACCGACTCCATAGAGGACGACGAATGTGGCGATAAGGCCTACCGGTGAGCGGGCCTGACCGATCACCCGTCGCCGCCCGGCGAGCGCATCGCGCAGCCGCGTGCCGAGCGTCCCCCCGACGCTTGCGCCGACCACGACCGTGCCCAGGAGCCCGATCAGATTGATCGCCATCCAGTACCCATCGGTAAAGAGGTAGGGCCGCGTGCTCGATAGATCGAACACGCCCTGGACGCCGAACTGTGTCGTCAGATTCCCCAGAAGCGCAGTCGGAAAGGTTCCCAGGCGCATCCAGAGCGCCACGACCGCGACGACCACTGCGACGCCGACTGCAGCTCCAACGATGACATCGCCAATGCGCCAACCGCGTCGGTTCGTGACGAGCGCGATGATGGCGGCCGGCAGCGCCATGAGGCTGATCGTGACGGCGGCCTCAGGGAGGCGCGTGGCGAACCAAAGTTGAGCGGGAAGGGGTTCGAGTTCCCCGGGAAGTCGCGAGCGAACGACCTGGAGGAGGAGGCACGCGCCGAGGCCGCCGACAGCGATTGCCCATCCGGAAGGGCGACGGGGCAACCGACCGACAGCAGCCAATGCTATGGCGCCAACGGCTGCGAGACCGAACTGCCGGATGCTGAACCCGATGATGGCGATGACCATCGCCACGGCGAGAAGTCTTACGTTCAGCTGGGCGCGGGACAAGGCTCTCGCGCCGATCGCGAGCGCACCAAGTTCCGCGGCCATGGCCGGCGCATCAGTCATGAATGACGCGCTGTACGCCAGGTAGCCGGGGAAAAGTAGAAGTGATAACGCGACGACGAATGAGCGAGCCGGAGAGACGAACTGGCGGGCCAGCGCGTACACGGTGAGGATCACGAGTCCCGAGACCATCACGCCCGCCGCCGAGAACGCCTGGGCGCCGCCGCCTGTCAGCCACAGGAATGGCTGAACGAGCAGGATTTGGCCGATGAGCATCATTCCGGCGACGCCATCGAATGCGAGCCGGCCGGTACTCCATAGCCCGAGTGCAGTCCGCCGGTAGGACCAGTCGTCGTTGCGCGGAATGTCGAAGGACCCGGCGGCGACGCTCAAAACGACTGGAGCGACCACTCCGAGCAGGATCAACAGACCGACGAGCAAGGCATCGTTTCGAACTGAGGACCGGGCAGCTGTGCCGACGCGAAGCGCTCGGCGACAGACGAGATCGCGGAACACATGCTGCCGCTGCTCTCGAGGCTGAGGTCGCGTGTCGCGCGTCGCGAATCGATCCATGCGCGCCATCCTCAACTACCGCGCACGACCCGACAACCTTCGAGGCAGGGCTTCCGTTGCCCGTCAGCGCCACCCCGACGGCTCGGCAGCCTAGAGCCGGGGCCATCCTCATGATCCTGACATCCGATGATCGCCGGATCCACGACCGAGTCGACGCCGCCGCACGAGTATTCTCCGGCTCGTGATCTCGCCCGCGGCAGGGCCGCCCGAGCTGTCGATCGTCCTGCCCGTCTACAACGAGGGCGAGGCGGTCGCGCCGGTGCTCCGGGCGCTCCACGCCGGCGTGGCGACGCCGCACGAGCTCGTCGTCGTCTACGACTTCGATGGAGACACGACGGTCCCGGTCATCGCCAAGCTTGCCCCGGAGATCCCGGGCCTGCGCGGCCTCCGGAACGACCTTGGGCGGGGCGTCCTGAACGCGATGCGAGCCGGGATCGCGGGCACGACCGCGCCGTACGTCCTGATCTCGATGGCGGACGGCTCCGACGAGCCCCACATCGTCGACCAGATGGTCGGCCTGGCCCACGGCGGCGCCGACGTCGTCGCCGCGTCGCGCTACATGCGCGGCGGTCACCAGATCGGCGGGCCGCTCCTCAAGCGGCTGATGAGCCACGTCGCGGGACTCAGCCTGCACTGGGTGGCCGGCGTCCGGACCCACGATCCGACGAACAACTTCAAGCTCTACCGCCGGTCGTTCCTGGCGGTCACGCCGATCGAGAGCACCGCCGGTTTCGAGCTGGCCCTGGAGCTGACCGTCAAGGCGACGCTCGCCGGCCGTCCCGTCGCGGAGGTCCCGACGACCTGGCGCGACCGAACGGCCGGCCAGAGCAACTTCAAGCTGCGGAAGTGGCTACCCCACTACCTGCGGTGGTACTTCGTGGCGCTGCGCGGCCGATTTCGCCGGCGACCAGCTCGGGCGCCGGACGCCGGTTAGCCACGCGACGAGCGGCGCGACCATCAGCGGCAACGTCGGCAGGTTGTAGATCAGGCTGACGTTCGAGTTGCGGACGACGGCGATCCAGTCGAGCCAGACCCGGGCGAACGGGATGGACGCGACGCCGAGCAGCGCGAGCGCGACCCACCACGATCGATGGCGGATCCCGAGCAGGGCGATCGGGGCGAAGGTCGGCTTGGCGAACACGAAGACATAGGGCCAGCCAAGGACCGTGCCGCCGGCGATCGCAGCGACGATCCACATCGACGGGTTGCCGAAGACGTACACGTTCAGCGACTTCTCGAAGGCGAGGATGCCGCCGATCACCGCCCAGGCCCAGAGCGGCGGGCGGTGGACGACCATCGCGCCGATGAGGATCGCGATCGGGATCGCCCACCACAGGAACGCCGGAAGCCAGATGAACGGGATGAACAGCAGGAACGCGGTGGGCGGATAGAGGATCGCCCCGTCGCTGATCTCGTACGGCCCGGCGATCTGCCACGGCCAGTACGGGGTGCCCGTGTCGAGGAGGCGTCGAGCGGCATCGACGTGCCAGCGGTAGTCGAGGCCGAACGCCGGGTTCGTCAGGGCCTGCTGGACGAAGACGAAGACGATCCAAATGGCCTCGATCCCGACGATCGTGGCGAGGACGACGCGGATCGCCCGGAGCGCCGGTGCCCCGGTCACCGGGGCACCCACGTCAGATCCGGCATCAGGATGGGCCGCTCCGTCGCGTGCGTCGCCTCACCCCGGAGCATGGCCACGACGACGCCAAGGATCGCGAGGATCGCCAGGCTGCCCACGACCCCGACGGCGCCACCGAGAGGCACGGCCGCAGCGATCGCCGGCGTCGGTGGGACCGCGGCGAGCAGGTTCAGCGTGAACACGACGCCGAAGGCGATCGACAGCACCAGGGCGCGCCGGTCCGGGAAGGCCAGCGGCAGGAACGCGAGCACGCCGAAGGCGTAGCGCTCGTGCATCGTCGTCAGGAAGCTGAACGCGACGAGGACGGCGGCGGCGAGCCCGAACGCCAAGGCCTTCGGGGTCCTCGCCCGGTAGACGAGCCCGAAGACGGCCAGCTCCCCGAGCAGGGCCAGGCCGTAGCCGACCTCGCGCAACGTGATCGGCCCGAGGACGGCGCCCTGGTCGGACACGAAGGAGCCGCCGGCCAGCAGCTCCTGGACGAGCCACCACAGGTTCCAGGCTCGCAGCGACAGGATCGCGAAAATGTCGCCCTGGTACGCCGCCAGGTTGCGGGCGTAGCCGGCGATCCCACCGGCCGGGATGAACGGCAACCACAGGAGCGCGATGACCGCGGCCCCGACGATCGCCGCGCGGACGGCGCCGAGCCACCCATCGCGGGCCAGGAACCACGCGGCGAACGGGACGAGGAAGGGGAGGGCCTGCGGCTTCGTGGTGACCGCGATGCCAAGCGCGGCGGCAGCGAACAACGAGTGTCCGCGCACGGCGAGGACGAAGGCTAGGACACCGAAGACCACGTAGATCGACTCGTACTGGCCCCACCACGCGCTGAGGTCGACGACGGCCGGGTGGAGGAGGACGAGCAGCGCCCCGGCGACGGCCCATCTCGGCGTCGCGCGCAGGTGCCAGGCGATGAGCCCGCCGAGCACGAGGTCGGCGATGCTCGCAGGCGCCTTCATGATGGCCCGGATCGCGGGATCGGCTGACGTCGTGACCGCCTTGAACGCCGGCTCCAGGGCCGCGAGGGCACCCCAGATGTAGGCCATGACCGGCGGGAACGATAGGTTCTGGTCGTAGGCGTGGCTGAACGGCGTCGTCGCGATGCCGTGCACCCACAGCACGAACTGGTCGAGGTCGCCGACCAGACCGGCCGACGGCCAGAGCGCGATCCGGACGAGCATCGCGAGCCCGAGGCCGACCGCAAAGACCACGAGGGCCCACGCTCGCCCTTCGGTCGGTCGCCCGAGGCCGGTCAGCATCGTCGGCTCCGGTCCGTCATGGACGGATCATCCCAGCCGCGGCCACCCGTCGGAAGGGTTCGTTCGTACCGGCTCCGGGAGGAGGGCCTGCCTCGGCCGGATTCGCCGGGCCGGCTAGGCCGGCCGCGTCGCCCAGTAGCGCTCGGCGGACCCGCTCCAGCCGTCGAGGACGGCCATCTTCCGTCCGTAGGCTCGGACCTGGCGCGCCATCTCGCGGGTGCCCGTGAAGAGCCGATCGATCTGGCTGGTGTAGATGTTGATGCCGGTGATCTTGCGCTCGAGCTGGTCGTCGATGTCGGCGTATTCGGGCGCCAGCGCGACATTGGAGGGGAGGTCGGCGAGGGCGGCCGGCGGCAGGTCGGACAGCCGGGTGAAGTCGTTCCACCAGGCGTACGGGAAATCCTCGTAGAACGTGACGATCCCGGCGTAGTCCGGCCCAGGCATCACCCATCGCCGGCCCTCCGCGAGGAGACTCACGCCGACGTCCCGGCAGAGCTGGTGGTCGACGTGGTTGCCAACGCCGAGCGGGAGGTAGAGCTTCTGCGGCTCGAGCCGGTCGATCTCGCGCCGGAGGACGTCGAACGGCGCCCGGTCGTCGTCGCGGGGCGCGCCCAGGAGCTCGTCATCGTTGGCGTAGCCGCGGAAGACGGCGTCGGGCAGATCGAGGAAGACGATCGACGCTTCGGCGAACGCCGCGAAGGTCTCGTCCTCGAGCCGGCGGCGCGCGATCATCTCGCCCGCGTCGGCGGCGTCGACGAGCTCGTCCGTCGCAACCGGCCCCTGCGTGCTCATGACGTCCATCAGCGGCTGCCCGGCGAGGGCCTCGCTCCGGATGCTCGCCCGCCGATACCACGACGAGCGCTGCCAGAACCGCTTCGCTGCCGCGTCGGCGTCGGCCTGGGTGGCATCGAGTCGGTCGTCGGTCGCGACCCACGCGGGCAGGGTGTCTGGGTCGCCGTAGACCGGGTAATCGGCCGCGATGTGGGCGCGGTTGAAGGCCTCGGTCACGGGCCAGATCGTCTTCGATCCGTAGCCGAGCGCCTCGCGCTGGTAGCCGGTGAGGGTCGCACCGTCGTCCGCCGCCGAGCCGGCCCCGGAGAAGACCGTGAGGATCGTCACGTTCTGTCCGAGCTCCCGCAGCCCGGCGATCAGGCCGCCGCAGGAGAGCGCGACATCGTCGGGATGGGGCGCGACGAACACGTGCGTCATGGCCGGCGAGTATACCGACGGCCGGTCTCCCTCCGTGGGCTCAGCCCGGGAAGCCGCCCTCGCCGACCAGCGGCACGAACGCGACCGGTCCGTCGTTGCGCTCGAGCCAGTCGTTGCCATTCCGCGTGACCACGATCAAGTCCTGGTGGTCCCGCGGCCCGACCGGGAGGACCAGCCGCCCGCCCGCCGGATCGAGCTGCTCGCGGAGCGCGTCCGGGATCGACGGGGCCGCGGCCGCGACGAGGATGCCGCGCCACGGGGCGCCGCCCGGGTCGCCGACGCTGCCGTCACCGACCCGAACCTCGACGCGCTCGCCGTAGCCGAGCTCGCCGAGTCGTGCGCGGGCGCCGTCGGCCAGCTCGGCATGCCGCTCGATCGTCGTCACCCGGCAGCCCATCTCGGCAAGGATCGCCGCCTGGTAGCCCGACCCGGTCCCGATCTCGAGCACACGGTCGCCGGGCCCGACGCCGAGCAGCTCGGTCATCCGCGCCACGATGTACGGCTGACTGATCGTCTGGCCGGACGGGATCGGCAGCGCCTCGTCGGCGTATGCGAGCGCTCGCTGGGCTCGGTCGACGAACGCCTCGCGCGGGACGGCGAGCATCGCCGCGAGCACGCGCTCGTCCGCGATCCCGCGGTGGCGGAGCTGGCGCTCGACCATCCGATCGCGCTCGTCGGCGGCAGATCGTTCGGGCCCGTCGTGACCGCTCCAGCCGGTCATGCGACCGAGGATGGCACGCAGGCGCGGGCCGAGCATGCCGTTCCTGCGCCGCCGAGGCGGCCGACTCAGGACGCCGCCGGTGAACCCGACGGCGCGGTGGAGGCAGAGGGCTTGGGCGAGCCCGACGGCTTGGCCGAACCGGACGCAGCCGGCGAGCTTGACGGCGCCAACGAAGCTGATGGCGCCGCGGACTCCGACGGCACGACCGTGGCGCTGGGCGTCGGCTCTGGCGAGGGCGAGACATCCGGGCGGAACAACCCGCCCGTGCCGAGCAGCATCCCGTTGAGGAAGATCAGGGCGAAGACCAGGACCGTCCCGAGGACGAAGACCTTCGAGGCGTTGTCGCGGACGCGGATCGATGGGTCGATCGGGATGGCCGCCGTCGCCGCGGCGGTGCGCGAGGCGCGGGACTCGCGCGCTGCTCGGCCGGTCCGCCGGATCGACTCGGCTTCCGCGCCGGCGCCCGAGATGGCCGCCCCAACGAGCTGGGCGTCCTCGAGCTCCTCGGCGGCCTCTTCGTCGGCCTCCTCGTCCTCGTCGAGTGCCTCGTCGCCGGCCTCGGCTGCGGCTTCGTCAGCCGCCTCGTCGTCGAATGCTTCGTCCGGGAGGACCTGGGCATCGTCCCCGTCCTCGACGGCGCCCTCACCGAGGTCCTCGCCACCCACCTCGTTCGCCGCCGCCGCTGCCGCCTCAGCCTCCGCCCGAGCTGCGGCGACGTCGTCATCGACCGCCGCGGCGGCATTAGACCCGTCGGTCGGCTCGCTCGGCTCGGGCGTATGGGGCGCGGGGGGCGCGTCGTCTCTCGGTTCGGTCATCCCGTCGTGTCTCTCCTGTGGGGGATCGCCAGCGCACGCCGGCGCGCGGAAGCCGGGAAATGGCGCTTCGATGCGGGCGCCAGTGTACCGAAGGTCAGGCGGCGCGCATCTCCTTGACGAGGAACCCGCCGGCCCCGGCGAGGATCGTCACGATCCCACCGACGACCAGCACTGGGGCAGTCCCGACCGCCGTCGCCAGCAGGCCGCCGATCGCCATCGCGATCGTCATGCCACCGAACACGAGGGCGAACCGGAAGCCAACGACTCGCCCGATCATGTCGGCCGGGGTGCGCTCCTGGAACAGAACCTGGGTCGGAATCACGTAGACCATGTTTGCGACGCCCTGCCCGAACAGGATCGCGAAGTCGAGCAGCAGGTTGCCGCTCAGGGCGAACGCCACCAGGGTGACGCCCCAGAGGATGAAGCCGACGTTGACCGTCAGCCCCTTCGTCAGTCGTGCCCCGACGAGCCCGATGACGAAGCCGCCGACGAGGTTTCCGACTCCGATCGCCGTCTCGAGGAACGCATAGGCTGCCTTCGGGTCGACACCTGGCGGAGCCAGCACGTCGCGGACGA